>Ga0075424_100002564_pt1 | contig 16694 bp, 13 predicted proteins | sample SoiMethybrSBSTD3_FD_75301 | JGI IMG/M metagenome (GOLD analysis project Ga0075424, IMG submission 75301) | Bulk soil microbial communities from a Populus tree surrounding site in Tennessee, USA - Soil MetaG P. TD hybrid SBSTD3 | ecosystem: Environmental > Terrestrial > Soil > Tree plantation...
CACGAAGGTTTACTGTCGCATCCAACCCCGATCCCGCATCCCGGTCACTCGACGCGCAGTGCCGTCAGCGGATCGAGCCGCGTCGCGCGCCTCGCCGGAATCAGGCAGGCGACCACCGTCACCATCGTGAAGACGAGCGCGATCCCCGCCAGCGTCGCCGGATCGTGGGGCGTGATCTGTACCAGCAGCGCGCGGAGCACAGGTCCGGCTGCGTAGGCACCGGCGGTGCCGAGCCCCAACCCGATGACCAGTTGCACGAGGCCCTGACGCAGGATCAGCCAGGCCACCTGGTTCGCCTGCGCGCCGAGCGCCATGCGGACGCCGATCTCCTGCGTGCGCTGCGTGACCGAATACGCCGTCACCGCGTAGATGCCGACCGCCGACAGCACGAGCGCGATACACGCGAAGATCGTGAACAGGCTGCCGAAGACGCGGTACGGCCACCGCGATTGCGCGAGGACCGCGTCCATCGTCTGGACGTCGAACACCGGCTGATCGGGATCCACCTCCTGAATGGCCTTGCGAACCGGCGACACCAGTGCGGACGGGTCGCCGTTGCCACGAATGAGAATCCCGATGCCACGAGGCGGATCACTGCGATACGACGTGTACGCGATGGCGTCCGGATCGATGTCCTGCAGGCTGCGCTGCCGGACGTTCGGGACGACTCCCACGATCGTGAGCCACGGCTCCGGCTCCTTGACCGCATTCAACTGCTGGTTGATCTTCAGACGGATACGTTTGCCGAGCGGGTCTTCACCCGGGAAGTGCTGCGACGCGAATCGCGCATTGATGACGACCGCCTCGGATCCTTTCTTGCCGTCGATCTCGCGCAGCGCGCGCCCCTCGCGCATCGTGACGCCCAGCGCATCGAAGTACTGCTCACTCACTTGCATCGTCGTGATCTGCGGGGCCTTCTTCGGGTCTCCTGGCGGACGGCCTTCGATCTCGAGCGGCATGGTGCCAGCGCCCTGCGCCGGGGGCGCGCTGGTCACGGATGCGGCCGTAACGCCGGGAATCGCCGACAGCCTGGAGAGCATGGCCTCATAGAACACGACGCGCGGTTCGGGCGTCGGATACTTCTTCTCTGCGAGCGTCATCCGCATCGTGAGCATCCGGCTCGTGTCCACGCCGATGTCCATCGAGTAGAGGTTCAGGAAGCTTCGAATCATCAGCCCGGCGCCGGCCAGCAGCACGATCGTCAGCGTCAGCTCCGCGACGACCATCGTCGACGCGAGCCAGCGTGCGCGCCTCCCGCCGGCGTTGCCGCGGCCGCTCTCCTTGAGAATCTCGTTCAGGTTGGTGCGTGACACCTGGAGCGCCGGCATGAGCCCGAAGATGATTCCGGTTGCGAAGCAGATGGCGAGGAGGAATGCAAACACCGTGGCGTCCATCGTGAATTTGATCCAGTACGGCTTCCCGACGTTGGACACCGCCATGTCGAAGAGCTTCACGCCGATCAGCGACAGCGCGAAACCAAGCACGCCGCCGAGCAAGGCGAGCAGGATGCTTTCGACGAGCAGCTCGCGTACGACACGCGCCCGGCTGGCGCCGAGCGCGATCCGAAGCGCGACTTCGCGCGACCGTCGGGCGGACCGTGCAAGCAGCAGGTTCGCGACATTCGCGCACGCGATGAGCAGCACGAAACCGACCGCGCCCATCATCGAGAGAAACACGACCCGGATAGGGCCGCCGTTGAAGCGGTCGTTGAACGTCATCACCTCGGCGCTGACGTCCTTGTTCGTATCTGGATACTGCTGCTCGAGCTGCTTCGTGATGCCGGAGATTTCTGTCTGCGCCTGTTTGACCGACACTCCCGGCGCGAGCCGGCCGAACAGCATGATCCGGCGCATCTGCCGCTTCTCCAGATCGCCATCCGGGATGAGCGTCGTCCATAGATCGGCGTTGTTCGGGAAGCGGTTCCCCTCCGCCATGATGCCGACCACGGTGTGGGCGACTTCGTTGATTTTGATCGAGCGGCCGATCACTGCCGGATCGCTGCCGTAGCGGGTCTTCCACAGCCCGTAGCCCAGCAGCGCGACCGGCTCCGCGCCCTTCTTGTCCTCGCCATCACGAAAGTCCCGGCCGAGGATCGGACGCTCCCCCAGCAGGCTGAACGCGTTGGCTGAAACGCGGGTGCCCGAGGCGCGCTCCGGCGTGTGTCCGGCGTCGCTGACGTTCATCGTCATGCCCTGATATGCGGCGAGACTCGAAAACGATTTCGCCTGAGCCCTGATGTCGACGAAATCAGGGTAGGAGATGGGCATTCCGCCGCCATCGGCGTTGTTGCGGCCGTTCACGTGAACAATCTGGTCGGCGTTCTTGAAGGGGAGCCCTCGCAGGAGGACGGCGTTGACGAAGGTGAAGACCGTGTTGTTGACGCCGATGCCGAGCCCGAGCGCCAGGGCGGCGACCAGCGTGAACCAGGGATCCTTCACCAGCATGCGCACGGCGTACTTCAGGTTCATGTCGCCCTCGATTCCCCAGTATTACGGAGGCCGACAGGTCCCGGTTCACCTGCCCGGGTGATAATGGTGGCAGACCCTTGTCCTCACGCCGCACCATTCTTCCCCCTTCGTACGAACGCACGCTCGGCCACGCACGGCGGATCGAGCTCGCCGCGGACCGGCCCATCCGCGAGCGCAACAAAGTCAGCTACCGTTTCGCTCACTGGCCGATCTGGATCTGGGTGTTCTTCATCGCGCCCGGACCGCTGACGTTCGACTTGTTCGCCCACGGGTTCGACGCGCGCATGGCGCTCTGGCTCGGCGCCGTCTTGATTGGGACGGGGATTGCGGGCTTACGCGGCCGGCTGCCGGGCGTGGAGCCGAGACCCTACATCATCAGGTTCACCGAGGATCGCCCGAATCCGCTGTATCGACGCGTGTGCTATACGCTGGCGTGGAGCGAGGTGATCGCCTTCGCCGTGCTGAACATCGCCGGGTTGATGGTGGCGATTGCGACCGGCGCGTGGCGGCTGCGGCAGCTCTACGACGCTGCGTACTTTCCGATCGTCATCACGATCTGGCTGCTCGGGGCACTCGGTCAGCTTCCGCGCGTCAAGACGTCCACGCAGAACGAAGGACATGAGCGCCGGTACTTCTATGGATCCGTCTGGGCCGTCTGCATTGCGCAGCCGATCCTGTGGCTGCTGTGGAAGGCATTGCCCCGGACGCAGACGGCCGATGGCCTCAAGCTGATCGTATTCGTCGGGATCCTCGCCTACGTCGGCAACATGGCGCGGCGTGGACTGCTGCCGCGGACGCGGCCGATTGTTCCGGGAGAGCTCGCCGTTTCGGATTGATGACGCGAGTCCTGTTCGTCAACGGCGGCATCCTCGGCCTTTCCAGTTTTCATCGTTTTCTCGTCGAGCATCTCCCACACCAGTCGCAGATCGACGGCACCCACGTCGTCCTCACGGAAAACCTCACGCTGTTCGATCGCGCCGTGCGGCGGGCGATCTGCCAGCCCCTGTGGAAGAACGGCGCGCTCGGGCTCCACAACGTCGATCTGGCGCGCTTCAGGGCGGAGCTGCACGCCGGACTCCTCGCCCGTCGGCGGATTGCCGGGCTCGGCGTCGATCGCTTCGACGTGCTCCACTTTCATCGTCAGGCGACCGCGTACGCAGCCCTCGGTGTGATGCGGCGGAGACCGTCGATCGTGTCGATCGATTGCACGCAGGATTGCGTGCTGCAGTCCGCGACGTCGTCGGCCGAACGGGTGTCGTATCTGCCGAACGTCCGCATGGACGGCGCCGTGTTTCACCGCGCCGCCGCGATCATTTCGACGTCGGACTGGGCGGCGAAGACGCTCGCGTCGCGGTACCCGGGATGCACGACGCCCGTCCACGTGCTGCCCAATCCCGTGCTGCTCGAGCATTTCGATCGCCGCTGGATCGACGCCCGCCGCGAGCGCGCCCGCACCGGCGCCAAGCCTCGGCTGCTGTTCGTGGGAGGCGATTTTCCCCGGAAGGGAGGATTCGATCTCCTCGACGCGTGGCAGAGTGGAAACTTTCACGAAGTTGCGGCGCTCGATCTCGTGACCAGCTGGGATCTTCCGGCCGGATTGCCAGAGGGGGTCCACGTGTGGCGACGCGTCGAGGCCTATTCAGCCGAGTGGCGCGCGCGCTGGGAGCAGGCGGACATCTTCGTGATGCCGACGCGGAACGAAGCGTTCGGTCTGGTGTATCAGGAGGCGGCGGCCGCCGGCCTTCCGTCGATCGGCACCTCTTTGAACGCGGTGCCCGAGATCGTCCACGATGGCGAGACGGGGTTCCTGGTCCCGACAGGAGACATCCGCGCGCTGGCCGGCGCTATGCATGCGCTGATCAACTCGCCGGACCTCCGCAATCGAATGGGATCCCGCGGACGAGAGCTCATCGAAAGCGCCGCTGGCCCCGAACGCTATATGCGAAGGCTCGCGGCGATTGTCGAGGAGGCGGCAGGGAGTCGAACCGTATGAGCACGCTTCAGCTGGACGCTACGGGTCTTATCGTCACGTGTCCGAACTGCGGACAGCGCAATCGTGTCGCGTTCAACGCGCGCGAGGCGCGATGCGGCAAGTGCAAGACCGATCTGCCCTCGCCGTCGGAGCCCGTCGACATTCCGGATGAAGCGTCCTTCGACGCGCTGGTTCAGCAAGCCGCGCACCCCGTCGTCATCGATTTCTGGGCGCCGTGGTGCGGCCCGTGCCGGATGGTCGCACCGGAGATGGCCCGGGTGGCTGCGGCCCACGCGGGACGTCTCGTCGTCGCGAAGGTGAATACCGACGACGTGCCGGAACTGGGCGAGCGGTTCAGGATTCGATCGATTCCCACCATGGCGGTGTTCGATCGCGGACGGGAGGTCGCGCGCACCAGCGGCGCGATGCCGGCGCCGCAGATCGAGGCGTTCGTCCGCGGCGCCGTGCCCGCCCTTCGAGAGAGCTCAGGGCAGTCCTGAGGCTCTCGAAGGGGCAGTCCTGAGGCTCTCGAAGGACCGGCCGCTTCTGAGATAATCGCGGCATGCACCGGCCGCACAGCGCTGCTGCGGCGACGCTTGGCCGCGAGCTCGCGTCGTTCGTGCTCGAGCGCCACCCGTTCGCCGCAGCCGCGGCAAGCGTCGCGTTCGACGCATGCGGGGGCCATGCCGCGCGCGACGAAGCCGCGATCGACGCGCTCCGGGCGCCGTTCGCGCGCGAGCTGCGCGCGCGCCTCCAGCCGATGTTTCCCGACCACGCGGGACAGACCACCCCTCGCGTGACGGCGAAAGACCGATTCTCCGCCGCAATCAACGACGTCATCGAAGACTGCGACGGATGCCTCCGCCGCGCGGCGATCCGCGCCTCGCTCACGCGCGATGAGCGCCTCGAGATCCTGCGTGCGATGGTTCTCGCCCGGGCCACCGACAACCGCCTCAAGGCATTCTTCCTCAACAACGAAGTGCGCTACGGAGACGCTCCGTTTCAGGGCAAAGGATTCCGCGGTCTCGGTCAGGAGGCCATTGCCGGCGCGGCCATCCGTCTGCGGCGCGGCGCCGACTACGAATCGGGCGACGGCTGGCGCGGCGACGTGATCGCGCCGATCATCCGTGACCTCGGCGCGATTCTCGTCATGCGCCCGGGGGCCGACAGCGTGCGGATGGCGCTCTCGGCGCAGATGGGGAAGGCCGGACCGCCGATGAACGGCAAGGATCTGCACATCGGCGATTTCGCGCGCGGGATCCTGCCCGCGACCGCGCCGCTCGGCGTCGGGACGCTGACGATTACCGGCCTTGCGTTCGCGTTCGCGCGCGATGGCGGCGGCCGCGTTGCCGTGTCGTTCATCGGCGAAGGCGGCACGTCGCTCGGCGAGTGGCACGAGGCGATCAACTTGTGCGCCGCGCGCAAGCTGCCCGCGATTTTCTGCATCGAGAACAATCAGACCGCGCTTTCGACTCCAGTTCGAGACCAGTCGGCCGTGCGCGTGTTTGCCGACAAAGCGATCGGCTACGGCATGCCCGGCATCACGATCGACGGAACCGATCCGGACGAGATCGCTGCGGCGTTTACCTGGGCCGTCGAGCGCGCGCGCTCCGGCAAAGGCCCCGCGGTCATCGAAGTCGTGTGCATGCGGATATGCGGCCATGCACACCACGACGACATGCTCTATCTCGGGAAGGATGCGCCGGGCGGCTGGGACTACCCGCCGCTGTCGGAACCGGGCTACGCGAATCGTGAGCTCTACGAGTACTGGTCCGCCCGCGATCCGATCAAGATGTACGCGGAGCGGCTCGAACGCGAGGGCTTGCTCGAGGCTGGCGATCTCGATGCCATGAAGAGCGCGGCCGAAGCGCTCGTGGAAGAGCAGGCGCGCCGGGTGATCGACGCGCCTTGGCCGCAGGCCGACGAAGCGGGCGCGGGGGTGTTTGCGGGCGATCCCGTACGCACCCGCGTTGAAGTGCTGGAGCGACGCGGCCGCGACACGCCCGGACTGCCGCCCGTCGAGAGCGCGCCTGCGTTCGACCGCAAGGGCGCGACGTTCCTCGAGGCGGTGATGCTGGGCGTCCGCGATGCGCTTCGCGCGGACCCGCGGGTATTCGTCTTCGGCGAAGATGTCGGCGGCGCCTACGGGAACGCGTTCCTCCTGCTGCGTCCGCTGCTCGGCGAATTCGGCGATCGGATCCTGAATTCTCCGATCGCCGAGAGTGCCGTCCTCGGCGTCTGCGTCGGAGCGGCGCTCGCCGGCCAGCGGCCGATCGGCGAGATGCAGTTCAACGACTTCGTCGCGACCGGGTTCAACCAGCTGGTGAACAACGCAGCCAAGATCCGCTACCGGTGGGGGGCCGGCGTGCCGATGGTCGTGCGGATGCCGTGGGGTGGATTGCGGCACGCGGGCCCCTATCACAGTCAGAACACGGAGCCGTGGTTCTACCGGACGCCCGGTTTGAAGATCGTGGTCCCGTCGACACCCGCCGACGCGCGTGCGCTGATGGCGAGCGCCGTCGCGGACCCGGATCCGGTCCTCTATTACGAGCACATCGCGCTCTATCGCGATCCGCGCATCAAGCAGGCGCTGTCAGAGGCCGCGCCCGCGCCGATTCCGATCGGTCGGGCGGCGCTGCGACGCGCGGGAGATCGTCTCGCGATTATTTCTTACGGCGCGTACGTGCACACGGCACTGCGGGTCGCCGAGCGTCTCGCCGCCGACGGGATCGAAGCGGCCGTACTCGACCTGCGCTCGCTCGCGCCGCTCGATCGTGACGCGATCCTTGCTGTCGCGAAGCATTGCAGCCGGGTGCTGATCGTCCACGAGGACTCGCGCACCGGCGGGATCGGCGAAAGCGTCGCCGCGATCGTGCAGGAACAGGCGTTCGAGTGGCTCGACGCGCCCGTGCGTGTCATCGGCTCGCTCGACACGCCGGTCCCGTATTCGCCTCCGCTGGAAGAGCATTTCCTGCCGAGCGAAGCGGAGATCGAACGGGCGGCGAGGTTGCTTATAGCCTTTTAAATTCTCATCCCCAATCCCCAATCTTCAATCCCCGATCCCGAATCGGTTAATCCCCAATCTCACAATCTCAAATCCGGCAATCCGCAATCGCCCGTTCCCTGAAGATTCACGGATTGAACGGGATGGCGGATTGACCGATGAGGTATTCGCGATTGGGGATGGGCGATGGGGGATTGGGGATTGACGGGCGTGTGTCCCCAACGCCTCAGCAGCGTATCCTTCTTGACACAGCTCGTCCGTACTGTCAATATTTCTAGGTCTCCCCACACGTTCCAGAGTCCGTCCCCGGCCGCGCCGCCGCCGTTTTTTGCGGCGGTGTGTGACCGAGAGGGCGGAGCTGCCTCCAGGCTGTTTCTCATGCGCATCAGTTCTGTCATGGCTACCGACGCGGAGCCGCCGCCGCTGCCGCTCGTTGGCGCGTCGGACGCCGCGCGTCGCGCGCGCGAGAGCTTCGAGCTTGCCGCGTCGCGCACGACGCCGGTGCTCGTGCTTGCTGAAGCGGGTACCCGACCTAGAGAGGTCGCGGAGGCGCTCCATACGCGGACAAGAGCGGCCGCGCCGTTCCTGCCCATTGATTGCAGCACGCTCCAGCCCGAGGAGCTGGAGCGCCGTCTGTTCGGCACGCCGTCGCGCCGCGTGGCGTCGGCGGATCTCGAAACCATCGGAACGGATGCGGCCATCGTCGAGGCTGGAGTCGGCACCCTGTTCGTCGAGCACACCGAGGAACTCCCCGCATCGGCGCAGCGGCGGCTCGCGCGGCTGCTGCGAGATGGTGAGGCGCGGCTGTCGGGTCGTCAGGCGCGCCTGCCGCTGAGGCTGATCACGTCGACGTCGCGCGATCTGGAAGCGGACGTGCGCGACGGACGGTTCCGGCAGGATCTCCTCCGACGACTCAGCGCATGCCGCGTCACGATTCCGCCGCTGCGCCAGCGCGCGTCGGACCTGGCGCAGATCGTCGACCACCTCGTCCGGCAATCCGGAAGTGCACCGCGCCCGTTCACACAGGCCGCCATCACCGTGCTCGCCGCGCTGCCCTGGCCGGGCAATGTCGACGAGCTGGCGTCGCTGCTCGACCGCATCCTGCTCAGCGCCGGCGCCACCGTGACGCAGGAAGACGTGCTGGCACACCTGCCCATCGACGGACAGTTCTCGCGCGTCGACCTGACGGCGAGCCTCCGCGATGCGCGGCGGCGGTTCGAACGCGACTACATCGCCGCGGTGCTCGAGCGCCACCAGTGGCGGATGAGCGAGGCCGCGCGGGCGCTCGGCATCGAGCGGGCGAACCTCTATCGGAAAACGCGTCAGCTCGGAATCGTCAGAATTCCACGCACGGAGGGCTCATGACGGATCGGCGAACTGTTTTCAGCATCGCGTGCGTGCTGTCGGCTGCGATCGTGATCGCGCCGCAGCCTGCGTCGGCCCAGTCCGAGGGGGACAGACCGGGGCTTCGCGTGGGACCCGTCGAGTTCCGTCCACGGCTGCTCCTGAAGGACATCGGCGTCGACAGCAACGTCTTCAACGAGCCGACCAACCCGAAGACAGACTTCACCCTGACGGCGGCGCCGGACCTCGAGATCTCGACGCATCCCGGGCGCCTCAAACTGGCCTACACGACGGGCGCCGAGTTCGTGTACTTTCGCACGTACGCGTCGGAGCGCGCGCGCAACGGCAGCATCGGCGCGCGCGCCGACCTGGATCTCACCTGGTTGAAGCCGTTCGCGTCGTTCTCATCCGTAAAGACCAGCGCGCGGCCGAATTCCGAGATCGACGCTCGCGCAGGACATCATCCGTTGACGTACACGGCGGGGACGATGGTGAAGATCGCGTCGCGCACGTCGGTCGGGATTCTCGGCCGTCGGACGAGAGAGACGTACGACGACGACACGGAGTTTCGTGGAGAGGATCTCGCGCAATCGCTCGATACGAAGATCAGCGTGTACGAGACCTCCTTCAACTTCGACCTCACGCCCTTCACGACGTTCAGCCTCGTAGGCGCGAAAGAGGAGCAGCGGTTCGACCACGCGCCGGAGCGGAATGCCGACAGCGTCCGGATTGCGCCGACGCTGACGTTCAGCCCGCTGGGACTGATCACGGGCAGCGCGTCCTTCGGGTATCGCCACTTCAACGGCCTCGACGAGTCGCTGCCCGACTACTCGGGGTTCGTGGCGACCGGGAACGTCGGCATCCTCTTTTACGACCAATACAAACTCGACACGACCTTCACACGCGACGTCCGCTACTCTTACGAGCGCGCCCTGCCGTACTACATCGTCAGCGGCGTTCGCGCGACGCTGGCGCTGCGGACGTACGGGCCGGTCGATCTGCGCGCGCTCGGGGGACGTGAGTCGATGGACTATCGATCGCTCAACGGCCTGAGCTCGCCCGGCACGGATCTGCTCGTCGTGTACGGCGGAGGCCTCGGCTGCCGCGTCGGCGATCACGCGCGCATCGCCGTCGACGCCGAGCTCTCGCGCCGCTCGTCGGAGCGCGACAACGCGCGCGGATTCCGAAACCACCGCATCCTGGCGCTGTTCACCTGGGGAGTTGTGAACCCATGAAGACCTTGTTGTTTGCGTTGTTGCTTACGGGCGGACAGGCGGCCGTCCAGCAGCCGGCGCCCGCCGCACCCGAAGAGTACGTCGTCGGCCCGCAGGACGTGCTGACGCTGACGATCTTCAACGACGATACGATGTCGCGCCCCGCGCTGATCGTCGACAACGACGGCACGATCGATTGCCCGCTTCTCGGACGGATCAAGGTGGTCGGCAAAACGGCGCGCCAGATTGAAGAGGACCTGCGCGTCCGCTACGGGCCGAAGCGGGACGCGACCGGAAAGGTGATCGGCGGCATCTTTCTCAACCCGAACCTCAGCGTGGTCGTGAAGGAGTTCCGCAGCCAGCGCGTCACAGTGCAGGGATCCGTCCGAACACCTGGGGAAGTGGACCTTCAGGGGGATCCGACGCTCACGCGCGCGTTGGCGGCGGCCGGCTACCCGATAGCGGAATCAGGCTCGTACGTCCTCATCACTCACGCGACCGAGGGCGCGGTCAAGCCGGAAGATCAGGTCCGAGTCGCGCGCGCGGAAATCGAGAATGGCCGCGCGAGTCGAATCCGGCTGCGCGCGGGAGACACGATCTTCGTCCCGACCGCCGACAAGTTCTTCATCAGCGGAGAAGTGCGATCGCCCGGCTTCTATAACCTGCCCTCCGACCTCACGGTGATGAAGGCGCTTGGCGTCGCCGGCGGCCCGACGGAGCGCGCGAACCGGAAGAAGATCCGGATCCAGCGCGTGGTCAACGGCACGCCGATGGAAATCAAGGCTGAGGACTCGACCCCTGTTCTCCCGGGCGACACGATCATCGTGTACCGCCGCGTCTTCTGATGGGCCTCGGCGCGCCGCTCAAGGTTCTCCACCTGTGCGCCGGCAACATGTACGGCGGCGTCGAGCGGATTGTGTCGGAGTGCGCGATCTCGCGCGCGCTGTGTCCATCGATGACGCCGTCGTTCGGCGTCTGCTTCGAAGGACGTCTGTCCGAAGAGATCGAGGCGTCCGGTGCCGCGTGCGTGCGCCTCGGCGCCGCGCGGATCAGCCGTCCGCACACGGTGCTGCGTGCGCGCGCCGAGCTTCGACGCGTGCTGACGGCCGCGAAGCCGGATGCCATCATCTGCCATTCATCCTGGATGGCAGGGCTCGCGGCTACGGTCGCACGACGCGCGGGCGTGGCCGTGGCGACCTGGATCCACGATCGTCTGTCTGGACGGACGTGGGCCGAACGGTGGGCGGGACTCACGCCGCCGGATCTCCTGATCGTCAACAGCCGGTACACGGACGACACTGTTCCCGCCGTCTACCCGGGCGTCCCTCACGAGGTTGTGTACGCGCCGGTTCCATCGATCGACGGCGGTTCGCGCGGCGCGGTTCGCGCGGCGCTGCAGGCCGACGACTCGACGCCGGTCGTCCTCATCGCCAGCCGGTTCGAACGCTGGAAGGGGCATCCCGAGCTGATCACAGCGCTCGCGGCGATCGAGGAGCCCTGGTTCCTGTGGGTTGCGGGAAGGCCGCAGCGCGGCGACGAGGTGGAGTACGAGCGCGAGTTGCGCTCGCTCGTTGACCGAAGTGGTATCGCGGGGCGGACCCGTTTTCTCGGCGAGCGCCGCGACGTACCTGCGCTGATGCGAGCAGCCGACGTGCACTGCCAGCCCAACTCCGTGGCGGAGCCGTTCGGGCTGACGTACGTGGAGGCCCTCTACGCTGGCCTTCCCGTCGTGACGACAGCTGCAGGCGGCGCGCTCGAGATCGTCACACCCGATTGCGGCGTGCTCGTGCCGCCCGGAGACACCGAAGCGCTCAGAACCGCACTGCGTCGCGCCATCTGCGACAAAGATATGCGCGGCCGGCTCGCCGCTGCCGGGCCCGCACGCGCGGCGGCGCTCTGCGACCCCGCCCGTCAGCTTTCGCGGCTCGCGAGCGTCATGAGCCGCGCGATAACGCCGCGAGGGGTCGCGTGATCGACGCACACGCCGCGGCACTGGAGCTGCGCGCGCGCCAGAGCCTCGGCTCGAGCGAGCCCGTGATCTATCGCGCCGTGGCCGGCGCGTTGCGCGCGCGGCGGGCGTCGGGCGTACTCGCAGACGTCGGGTGCGGATCGGGTCAGCTGTGGCGCGAGCTCGCGTCGATGTTCTCGCGGTGCGTTTGCGTCGATGCCGTGCGATATGCCGGACTTCCGGAGGGCGTCGAATTCCGGCAGGCGGATCTCGATGCCATGCCGCTCCCGCTGCCCGACGCGTCGGCAGACGTTGTCACCGCCGTCGAAACCATCGAGCACCTCGAGAATCCATGGGCGTTCTGCCGCGAGCTGTCGCGCATCGTGCGCCCCGGCGGCTGGATCGTGGTGACGACGCCGAACCAGCTCAGCGTGCTGAGCCTGATCACATTGGCCGCGAAGCAGCGCTTCTCGGCGTTTCAGGACGCCGCATATCCCGCGCACCGAACCGCGCTGCTCGAAGTCGATCTGCGCCGGATCGCGGCCGAATGCGGGCTCGCCGACGTCGAGGTGACCTATACGGCGTCCGGACGCGTGCCGCTCATGGCGGCGCACTATCCCGCGCCGCTGTCCCGCATGTTTCCGCGCGCGATGTCTGACAACATCCTGCTGATCGGGCGACGGAGTGTCTGAGCAGGGCGAGATGCGCGGCGCGCCGCCTGCTGTGCGGGCCCTGTCGCACGTGCTCCGGTGGATGCCCGTCGGTCGATACCGGCTCATTTACGAGTCGCGGCGCTTCGCAATCGCACCGTTCGTCGCGCGGTTGTCTCCGGATCTCGGCGGGTTGTCGTTCCACTGCGATCTTCGAGACTCGGTGGCGCGCGAGGTCTGTTACACCGGGCGGTACGAGCCGCAGGAGACGCAGCTCGCGGCGCGCATCCTCAATCGGGGAGACGTCTTCGTCGACGTCGGAGCAAATTGGGGTTACTTCACGCTGGCCGCGTCGCATTGGGTCGGCCCCTCCGGCCGCGTCCTGGCGTTCGAGCCCGAGCCGCGGCTCTTTCAGTTGCTGGGCAGGAACATCGCGATCAACGGCCTCGAGCACGTCCAACTGCGCCGTGTGGCTGTCGCGGATCGGGCACGGCGGCTGCCGTTTACGGCGTTCCTCGACAGCAGCGACAACTGGGGTCAATCGCACGCGACCTCTCTTGGCGCCGCACCAGATTTCGTCGCGGACGCAGCGGCGCTGGACGATGTGCTGGACGAGTCGCGAATCGAGCGGGTCAAGCTCACGAAGATTGACATCGAGGGAGGTGAGGCGGCGGCGCTCGCCGGGATGCGCCGGGGCCTTCGCGCGGGACGCTACGACTACGTCCTGCTCGAGTGTCATCCGACGCTCCTGCTCCAGCGCGGCCACACCGAAGACGACACGCTGCGTCCGCTCGTGGATGCCGGGTACCGCCTGTGGACGATTCCTCATACGCCCCAGATCCACCGGCTCGCAGCGCGGCGGCGGATTTCGACGAGTGAGCTGCGTCGTCCCTACGTGCGCGGGGCATTCCAGACCAGCTGGCCGCATCTGTTCGCCATCGCACCCGGCGCGCGGGATCTCGCCTGATGCGGATCGCGTTTCTCAGCGTGTCGGATCAGCTTGGCGGCTCCGAGGCGATGCTGCTGCAGATCGCCGCCCAGCTGAAACGCAACCGTCCGGAGTGGAAACAGCATTTGATTCTTCCGGGCGGCGGACCGCTCGGAGTTCTCGCGCGCGCGGCCGGCATGGACACGATTGCGCTGCCGATGCCGGCGTCGCTGGCGCGGCTGGGGGAGTGGGGCCTTCGCAGCGGCAGCCGCGGGCGCGCGGGCATGCGGCTCGTTCGCGCCGCGATGGATCTGCCGTCGTACGAACGGGACATGCGCCGCGCGATTGCCGCGATCGCTCCCGATGTCGTGCATTCAAACGGTTTCAAGGCGCACGTCGTGTCCGCGCGGACGCACGACGCATCGCGCGCGCTGGTGTGGCACATGCACGAGTACGTCACCGCGCGCCCGGTCACCCGCTCGCTGCTGCGGCGCTACGCCGATCGCTGTGACGCGATCGTCGCGAATTCTCGCAGCGTCGCCGATGATGTCCGCCGCGCGCTCGAGACAGACGCCGACGTCCGAACCATCTACAACGCCGTCGATCTCGATCGGTTCCATCCGGAAGGACCGGCGGTCGATCTCGATGCGCTCGCCGGGTGGGCTGCGCCATCCGTGCCGACGACCCGCGTCGGCCTCGTCGCCACGTATAGCCGATGGAAGGGGCACGAGGTTTTTCTGCGCGCGCTCTCGCGCACACGCGCGGCCGGCATCAGGGCCTATGTGATCGGCGGAGCCCTGTACGACACGGATCGCAGTCAGTACTCGCTCGACGAGTTGCGGGCGCTGGCCAAAGCGTGCGGAGTCGACGATCGCGTGGGGTTCACCGGCTTCGTCGCCGCCTCGGAACGCGCCATGCGCGCGCTCGACATCGTCGTCCACGCGAGCACCACGCCGGAACCGTTTGGGCTGGTGATCGCGGAAGCGATGGCCTGCGGGCGCGCCGTCGTCACGAGCGGCGCCGGCGGCTCGGCCGAGCTCGTGCGCGACGGCGTTGATGCGCTGACGCATGCGCCGGGCGACGCCGACGATCTGGCGCGTGCCATCGACGCACTCGCCTTCGACGCGTCGCTGCGGGCGCGCTTCGGAGCCGCCGCGCGCCAGGCCGCCGTCGAGCGCTTCGACGCGCGGCGCCTCGGCGACGAGTTCGTCGATCTCTACGAATCGGTGCGTGACGGGGCGGTGGCCCACCGATGAACCGCGCCGTTCCGTTCGGCGTCGTCACAGCCCCGCCGTCGCACGCGGTTGCCGCGACACATGCCCCGAAGATTCCGTGGGGCTTTCCCGAGTACTTCGTCATCAGTCAGACCGCGCTGCCCGCATTGCTGTATCTGCCCGGCACCCAGGGCATCCGGCTTCCCATTCGATTCGCTGCCTTCGCGGTCAGCCTCGGCGCATTCATCTGGTGGCAGCTGCAGTCCCACATCCGGCCGCCGACGCACCGTGCGTACTCGTGGGTCGCCGGCGTGATGGGATTGCTCGCGCTGATGCTGTTCAATCCGTACACGACCTCGCTCGTCGGCGGCCTGGCGCACATGATGGTGTACTTCGCCGTGATGTCGCCGCTGTTCTGGGCGCCGGCGCTGGTGCGGACGCCGGAGCAGCTGGCGCGGTTGCTCGCGCTGCTGCTGATCTGCAGCGGCGTGAATTCGCTCGTCGGTGTGCTGCAGGTCTACGACCCCGGGCGGTTCATGCCCGCCGAGCTGTCGCGCGTGCTGTCCGACGTCGGTCTCGGTGCGGTGACGTTCCGCGGTCCCGGCGGGCAGCTGCTGATGCGGCCGCCGGGACTCTTCGACACGCCTGGCGCTGTTGCGGGGCCCGGTATGTACGCCGCGCTCCTCGGGGCGATTTTTGGCCTGAGCGCGATCCCGTTATGGCAGCGCGCCGGCGCGTTCGCGTTATCGGCAGCCGGCTTCGCGGCCATTTACCTGAGCCAGGTGCGCATCAGCCTCGTCGTGGCGGTGTTGATGTTCCTGATCTATGCGGGCGTGCTGATGGCCCAGAAGCGCCTCGCGAAGGCGACGACCTTTGCGACCTTCGCCGTCACACTCGTGGTCCTCAGCTTCGCCGTCGCGATTGCGCTCGGCGGCGAAACCGTGACGTCACGTTTCATGACGCTGCTCACGGGAGACCCGCTCGACGTCTACTACCGCGCGCGGGGCGTCCAGTTGAACAACACGTTCTCCGAGATGCTGTACGCCTATCCGCTCGGCGCGGGGCTCGGGCGATGGGGGATGGCGGGCGCGTACTTCGGAAATACCGGAGATCGCGGCTTGTGGGCGGAGATCCAGATCGCCGGCTGGATGATCGACGGCGGCGTGCCGATGCTGTTCCTCTATGGCGGCGCCGTTCTCGTCGCCGCACTGTCGCAGTTCCGCCTCGCGCGGATGACGCAGTATCCGAGGCTTGCCGCCTGCGCCGCGGTGGTGTTCGCCGCGAATCTCGGAACGACCGCCATGGTGTTCAGCTTCACTCCGTTCGTCACGCAGATCGGGATCCAGTACTGGTTCCTCGCGGGAGCGCTGCACGGCGTCGCGTGTCACTATCGCGTCCAGGATGCATGACGAGCTGGCTGCTGATCGCCGGAGATTTCGTGCCGCTCGGCGGCATGGATCGGGCGAACCATGCGTTGGCGCTGCATCTGGCCGGGCGCGAGGCCGCGAGCCGCGCCGTCCACGTCGTGGCCCACCGCGTGTGGCCCGACCTCGAGCGATCGGCGTCGGTGACGCTGCACCGCGTGCGGCGGCCGCTCGGCTCGCATCTGCTCGGCGCGCCGCTGCTCGCCGCGGAAGGGGAGCGCCGGGCGCGCGGATTCCGAGGACGAGTGATCGCCAACGGCGGGAATGCCGATGCCGGTGACGCGACCTGGGTGCACTACGTCCATGCCGCGCACGCGCCTGACGGGAGCAGCGTCCGCGGACGGCTGGCGCACCAGTACTACTTGACGCGCGAGCGGCGCGCGCTGCGCCGCGCGCGCATCGTGGTGTGCAACAGCCGCCGTACCGCCGACGACGTGCGCGACAGGATCGGCGTGCCCGCCGAGCGGACTCGCGTCATCTATTACGGATCAGATCCCGTCACATTCAGCCCGGTCACCGCGGGTGGAC
>Ga0075424_100002565_pt1 | contig 16672 bp, 18 predicted proteins | sample SoiMethybrSBSTD3_FD_75301 | JGI IMG/M metagenome (GOLD analysis project Ga0075424, IMG submission 75301) | Bulk soil microbial communities from a Populus tree surrounding site in Tennessee, USA - Soil MetaG P. TD hybrid SBSTD3 | ecosystem: Environmental > Terrestrial > Soil > Tree plantation...
TTCGCGTTCAAGATCTCGGCGGTGCCGTTCCACATGTGGACGCCCGATGCGTATGAAGGTGCGCCGTCGATCGTCACCGGCTTCATGTCGACCGGCGTGAAGGCGGCGGCGTTTGCCGCGTTCGCGCGCGTGTTCCTGTCGACGTTCGAGCCGTTCAAGGAACAATGGGCGCCGGTGGTCGCCGCGATCGCCATCGCGACGATGGTGTTGGGTACGGTCGTGGGTGTGGCACAGAGCAGCGTGAAGCGCATGCTCGCCTATTCGAGCATCGCGCATGGCGGTTACCTGCTGGTTGGTCTGGTGGCCGCCAATCAAGTGGGCAAGGCCGCGATTCTCTTCTACCTGCTCGTCTACTCGGTCACCAATCTCGCCGCGTTCGGCGTGATCGCGATGCTCGGCGCCAAGGATCGCGCCAACGACAGCCTTCGCGACTACGCGGGACTCTGGCACTCGCATCCAGCGCTTGCCGCGCTGATGACGGTGTCGCTGCTGTCGCTCGGTGGGCTGCCGCCAACCGCCGGGTTCATCGGCAAGTGGTACATCTTCAGCGCCGCGGTCAGCGCCGGCTACTACAAGCTCGCGATCATCGGCGTGTTGACCAGCGTCGTGTCGGTATTCTTCTACCTTCGCGTCGTGGTGATGATGTACATGTCGGACCGCGACTCCGCGCAGGCCCCGTCGGTGATCACGCCGGTTGGGATGGCGGCCCTTTCGTTGGCGATCATCGCGATCCTCTATCTTGGGATTCTGCCGGCGTCGGTGCTGGATCTGGCGACGAAGTCGATCGCGACGATCTTCTAAGTGGAACAAGTGGAAAAAGTGGAAGAAGTGGAAAAAGTAGAAGTGATCAAGTTGAAGAAATGAAAGAAGTGCCGATGGGCACGTTGGTGGATGCGGCAAGAAGCACTTCTTCGACTTGATCGCTTGATCACTTTCACTTCTTCCACTTTTTCCACTTTTTCCACTTGTTCCACTTTTCCACCCGCCACGCCGCCATGCCACAATGGACCGGCGTGGCCGACGAATCCGCTGATATCGAACGCGAGCTGCAGCTCCTCGAGGTCGAACTGAGGAAGCTCGAGGCCGAGTACAACATGTTCTTCGCCGGCCGCCTGCCGCGTCCGCCGTGGGAGTCGCGCAAGCGCGTCGAGAACATGGTCAAACGGATCGACCGTCTCTACATCAGCAACTACGGTCACCGCTTCAAGTTCAGCACGCTGCAGAGCCGATTCTCGTCGTCCATCGATCTGTGGGATCGCGGGCTGCGCGCGCGTGAAGAGGGACGCGCCGGACCGTTTGCGCAGCCTCGTCCCGTCTCGATCGAGAAGACCAAGGACACGCCGGCGAACGACGGCGTCGTCAGCGTCACCACGTTCAAGGATCCGACCAAGGAGATGGACAAGCTGCAGGAGCTGCACACCAGCTTGACCGAAGCGCGCCGCAAGGCGGGGCAGGATGCGATTCCGTTTCAGAAGTTCGCCGACCTGATCAAGACGCAGGTCGCGACGATGAAGCAGAAGGGCACGGCGGAAGTCGCATTTCGCGTCGCCGTGAAGGACGGCAAGGTCACATTCACCGCGCGCGGATTGAAGGGATCTGACGATTAAGTGGAAAAGTGGAAAAGTGGAAAAGCGGAAAAGTAACCGGACCGGGACCGGGCATAGCGCCCGGCGCCGTGGTGCGGCGCCGGGCAAGTCTGGAGTGGTTCAGGCTTTCGTTACGTTACCAGCTTGGGGACCCTTGGGACCGTCGACGATCTCGAACTCAACCGCCTGGCCTTCTTCCAGCGACCGGAATCCGTTGCCACTGATCGCGGAATAATGCACGAACACGTCACTGCCTCCCTCGCGTTCGATGAATCCGTAACCCTTGGCATTGTTGAACCACTTGACCTTGCCTGTGATGCGCATCGCTCTTCTTCCCTACTTGCTGTACGGGTCCTCTGCTGCTGCAGCGGCCGTGCTTGAACGAGTGCCTTCGGTAGCCGCTGATGAGCTTCGAGGCACAAAAAAAGACCGCGAGTGCTGACGCGGCCTCACTTCGACGCTTGGGGAACACCCCTCAAACGCAGGCTTATCCTATGCGTGTGCCATTGATGTGTCAAGGAGTTGTAGGGCTGGATCGCCTGGATTGCTCCGAAATGCACGCGAGTCGACATGCCACGGGCGTTGCTCAGCGTTTCTGACAAGTCCGGGCTCGAGGAACTCGGTCGCGGGCTGGCTGAGCGCGGGTTCGAGCTCGTCTCGACTGGGGGAACGGCGGCGACGCTCGAGCGCGCTGGTCTGACGGTGATTCCGGTGGCTCAGGTCACAGGTTTCCCCGAGATGATGGGCGGGCGCGTCAAGACGCTGCATCCGCTCATCCATGGCGGCATCCTCGCCAGACGCGATCTGCCTGGCGATCTCGACGCGGCCGCGAGTCAGGGCATCACCCTGATCGATCTCGTGGTGGTGAATCTGTACCCGTTCGTGAAGGCGGCAGCGAATCCAGCCACCACGGTGGAGGGCCTCATCGACGAGATCGATATCGGCGGGCCCAGCCTCGTGCGTGCGGCAGCCAAGAATTTTGCGCATGTGATGGTGGTGGTGTCGCCATCGGACTATCCACTGGTGCTGCGCGAGATCGATCGCGGGCCGTCGCTTGGGTTCCGATTCGAGCTGGCGCGGAAGGCGTTCGCCCACACCGGACAGTACGATACGGCGATCGCGGCGACGCTCGGCACGATCGAGGCGGGCGATGACGCGCTCGCGCGACGACCGTCATCGGCGTTTTCCGAGTCGCTCGCCACCGCATGGCGCAAGGTCGGCGATCTGCGGTACGGCGAGAACCCGCATCAGGCTGCCGCCTGGTACGCCAGCGATCCTCCAACCGGTCTCGGCGCCGCGACCTTGCTGCAGGGCAAAGAGCTCTCGTACACCAATCTGCTCGATCTCGATGCCGGCGCGCGCATCGTCCTCGAGTTCGACGAGCCGGCCGCGGCGGTGATCAAGCACACGAACCCGTCGGGGGTCGCGACTGGCTCTGGCGCCGCCGATGCCTACGTGCGCGCCCGCGACGCTGATGCGCTGTCGGCGTTCGGTGCGGTGGTCGCTCTCAATCGCGCGATCGACGTGGAGACCGCTCGCGCGCTGGTGTCCACCAAGCTCGATGCGGTGCTGGCGCCGGCTGTCGATCCTGATGCGCGCGCGGTCCTCGGAGCCAAGGCGCTGATGCGCGTCGTAATCGCCGACTGCTCTCGCGCCGGCGGACCCGGTGCGCGCGATCTGCGTTCGGTCGTCGGCGCGGTGCTCGTGCAAGATGCCGATCGAGTCGATGAGGCGCGAGAGCCATGGCCGAACCAGGATCTGCGCGTCGTGACGAAGCGCCCACCGACGGTCGCCGAATGGACCGCGCTTCGATTTGCGTGGCGCGTGTGCGCGCACGTGAAATCGAACACGGTGCTCTTCACGTCGGCCGATTGCACGCTCGCCATCGGTGCAGGCCAGATGAGTCGCGTCGATGCGGTCAACGTCGCGCGCATGAAGGCGGGCGCGGATCGCTTGAAGGGGTCGGTCGCTGCCTCGGATGCGTTCTTTCCATTCCGCGATGGTCTCGATGCGGTGGCCGCTGCGGGAGCGACGGCCGTGGTGCAGCCAGGCGGATCAGTGAAGGATGCGGAAGTGATCGCGGCCGCCGACGAGCACGGGCTGGCGATGGTGTTCACCGCGCGGCGACATTTTAGGCACTAGAGAGGCGTCCTGCAGTCGCTGTTAGTAGCGGTTGCGCGTCGGCGCGACGGGCGACCCTGCCCGCGGCTCCTGTTCGACGCCGCGGAAAATCAGGCCCTCCGGCGATGGACTTACGCTGCGTCGGCGCCTGGGGTGATCCGGGCGACAGCCAGCAATCGTTTCGACACACAGGCATGTCGCACGGCCATAACGATAAAAGCGGCGCCGACGATCACTGCGCCTCCGGACCTGATTTACCCCTGTCGCTGATCGCGGCGCTCACAAGTCGCTCGCGGCCAGGGTCGCCCGCCGCGCCGACACCACACACTGTGTCTCTTTGCGATCGCGAACGAAACGCTCCCCAAGATGTGACTCGTCTTACGAGACCGCCGGCGAATCGAACACGCGCAGGAGCTCCGGCACGCTCACCGTGGCCGGGCCGAACTTGCCGACGACGATCCCGGCGGCCTCATTCGCAATGCGCGCGGCTTCGGCCAGCGTCGCGCCGGCGGCGAGCGACAGTGCCAGCGTGGCAATCACCGTATCGCCCGCACCGGTGACATCGGCCACCTCGCGCGCGGCTGACGGCAGATAGCCCTCGCAGTCCTCGCTCAGCAGCCACATGCCCTGATCGCCGCGCGTCATCAGCACGCAGCGGCAGCCGGCGCGATCGCGAAACACGCGTGCCGCCTGGCGCGCTTCCTCATGGTTGCGCACGCGGCTGTGCGTCGCGATCTCCGCTTCGTGGTGGTTCGGCGTGATCACCGCGGCGCCGGTGTAGTACTCGATATGCGGAATCTTCGGGTCGACGAGCACCGGCACGTCAGATCCGGCGGCGGCCACCGCCGCCTGTGCCACCGCCTGGGTGATGGATCCTTTCAGGTAGTCCGAGATGATGATCGCCTTGGCGCGCGATGCGTGCTTGCGGATCTCGCCGATCAACCGCTGTTCGATCTCGCCGGTGATCTCAGCGTCCGACTCGTAGTCGATGCGCGCGACCTGCTGATTGCGATCGGTGACAATGCGGACCTTCGTCGTCGTGCGCCGGCTGGCATCGCCGATGAGCGACGCGGTGATGCCCGCTTCTCGACACGCCTGGCTCAAGAACGCCGCGGCCTCGTCCGTGCCGGTCACCGCCACGAGTGTCGGCTCACCGCCGAGCGCCGCGATGTTGTGCGCCACGTTTGCGGCGCCGCCGATGCGCCGCATCTCGTGATCGAAAGCGACCACCGGCACTGGTGCCTCTGGTGAAATTCGCGTCACGCGCCCGACGATGAACGTGTCGACCATGGCATCGCCGATCACCAGTACGGGCGCGCCGCTCAAAGCGGAGCAGACGCGGCGGATGCGTTCGGGGTTGACGACCGGCAGCAGCATGTCTTCTTAGAGCGCGACGAAGAGATCACGCAAAGTTTGCCGAGGCGCGGAGCGCGCTGAGGCCTCGGGCCGGGTGGCCCGCGCTGCGCGCGGGAAGGATCGAGAGGAAGCCAAGAAAACGATCGCCCGTCGAATGGAATAGCGTTCGTTTTCTTGACTTCCTCTCGATCCATACGCCGGCGGAACGCCGGCGTCCACCCGGCCCTCTGCGATCTCTGCTCCTCTGCGCCCTCTGCGTGGTTTCGTTTTCGACATCTATCAGCGTGGACTGATCTCGCTGGCGGAGCCATGCTCGTCGCCACGCACGGCCGCGAATGGCAGCGTGACGATGACGAGGAAGAGCATCAGGAACTCCGAGTCGCCGAAGTTGTACTCGAAGATGCCGGCGGCGAGCATGGCGCCGATGGCGGCCAGCGCCGCGGCGGGCAGCGTGCGATCTCCGCTCGTACGAAACAGCCGGAACACCCCCGCGGTCAGCACCACCACGAACGCGATCCACACCGCAAGCGCAGGGAGTCCGCGCTCGGCCGCGATCTGCAGCGGCACGTTGTGCAGGTGAGGGTTGACCTTCTGCACGCTGTTCTGATCGCGGTACTGCGTGTACAACCGCTGCACCATGTTCGGGCCGACGCCAGTAAGCGGATGATCGCGGATCATCGAGGCGCCGGTCTGCACCATCGCCAGCCGGTCGCGGCTGCTCGGATCGCGCAGGTCCGAGAGCGACATGATGCGATTAGTGACGCTGTCGGGCGCCAGCGCGAACACGATGGCGATCACCACCGGGATCAGTGCGGTGAGGCGCAGGTCTTTCAGCACGAACAACAGTCCGACGCCGACCGACACGCCCACCCACGCGCTGCGCGTCAACGTCATCGTCAGTGCGACGAGCAGCGCCGGCATCACCAGCGCCGGCCACTTGCGATCGCGCGTGGCGAAGACGAGACGAGCCGCCGCAAGACCGATCACCAGCATCAGCGTGCCGGCGTAGGTCATGTAGTGGCCGAGCGTGCCGCGCGGGCGGAGCCGCAGGCTGTCGAAATGCAACAGGGTGTACTGGATGATCCCGTACGCCGCGGCAAGCGCGCCGACAGTCACGATGACATCGGCGACGATCTTGGTTTTTGGTCCGCGCGCCAGGTCGTAGACCATCGGGACGATGAGGAACAGTACGAGCTGACGGCTGTCGAAGAAGCTCTCGAGCGGATCCATCGAGAACGCCGACGACACCAGCGTCATGCCGGCATAGGCCAGCAGCGGCCAGAAGAACCTTGGCGCTGCTGGACGCACCCCTTCTCGAACGAGCATCGTCGCCCACAACAACAGCAGCAGCAGGAGCGCTGCTTCCGCGACGGCGATCGACACCTGCACCGCGCCGACAAAGAGCAGCAGCAGGCCGAGCGTCACGCGATCGAACCACGGCGTCATGTGCACGCCGCTCATGCTCATCGCGGTAGTGGTCATATTCGTAATGGGGTCGGAGGTCATTTTTCGAGGACAGTGTCGGGCGATGCGCCCGACTGTCCTCGAAAAATGACCTCCGACCCCGATTTCATCATCTGCTCCGCCGCCGCAATCACGCGGGCGGGCGTGATTCCGGTGAGGCACCGGAAATCACCGGGTACGCATCGCCGCTGATTGCATGGCCGGCACGGCAGCGTCCCGACGTCGACGAGCGCGCTGCGCAGCTGCGGATCGCGCCACGGGTGCGATCGCTCTGGCAGCGTCGGCCCCAGCAACTCGACGATCGGTGTGCGCGTGGTCGACGCCACATGCACCGGCCCGCTATCGCCCCCAATGTACACCGCCGCGCGGGCAATAAGCGCTCGGAGTTCGGCGAGATCCCACTCTTCCATCGAGGGAACCGACTCGGGCCGGCGAACACGGCCGTGAACCTCCTGGATCACGCGGCGGACGACATCGGCATCGGACGGCCCGGCCGTGAGGATGATACGGCGGTTCGGGTCGGCATCGGCCAAAGCCGTTATGACCTCACAAAACGCCTCCTCCGGCCATCGTCTGAAGGGGTTTCCCGCGGAGACGTGCATGACCACGAGAGTCGTGTTCGGAGTCAGGCCCGCGTTCCGGAGGCGCTCATCGACGCGGGCTGTGGCGGCTGGATCCTCGCCCATCTCGACGGGATCGCATTCCGGCGTCCCTGGCTCGACGCCGAGTGGTGCCAGCAGGTCCCATTGACTCATCACCGAATGGCGCGGCGCGAGATCCGGCGACCGAGGGACGATGTGTGTGTACATCCAGGAGCGGCCCGCGATCGCGTATCCGATTCTGGTGGTGGCAGCGCTCGCCCACGTGAGCCAGGCGCCGCGAGGGCCGCCGTGCAGATCGATCGCGAGGTCGAAACGGCGTGCCCGAAGTTGTCGACCCAATCGGAGATCGTCGCGGAGTCGTCGCAGACCGCGGCTCTTCGGGGCCACGACCAGATCGGTGATGTGCGGATTGTGTTGAACGATCGGGACCGCCGATGGTTCGACGACGTAAGTGATCTGTGCGTCGGGGTAGCGGCGCCGCACGGCGCGAATCAGCGGCGTGGTAAAGACGACATCGCCGATGAGGCGCAGCCGCACCAAGAGGATGCGCACTTACTCCTTTTCGATCGTCGCCTCGTCTATCAGCATCACCGGGATGTCGTCTTTGATCGGATAGACGCGGTGACATTGCTCGCACTTGAGCGCCGTGCCGTTGTGCACCAGCTTTACCGGCGTCTTGCAGTTGGGACAGGCGAGAATCTCGAGCAGTTCTGTGTCGACGGGCATGTCGTGTCCAGCCGGAAACTATAGCACTGCCACCGGACGGCTTTGCGTTAAGATCATTCTCAAATGTCCTTTCCGCGTGCCTGGGCTTGGACGGCCGTCGCGGTGCTCGTCGGGCTGGCGCAGCCTGCGCTCGCGCAATCAACCGACTCCTATTTCGAATTCCTCCAAGCGCGGCGTCTCGAAGCCGACGGCGACGCGAAAGGGGCCTTGGCGGCGCTCGAGCGCGCGGCCACTGCCGATCCCAGATCGGCGGAAGTTCGCGCCGAGATCGCGTCGCTGCACCTGAGGCGCAACGAGCGCGCAGAGGCCGAAAAGGCGGCCAAAGCCGCACTGGCGCTCGATGAGACGAACGTCGAAGCCAATCGCGTGCTGGGATTGCTCAATGCAGCTGCGGTCGAGGGCGCGAACGAAAAGACGCCCACGGCGCAGACCGCAGCGGCGCTGCGCGACGCCATCACGTATCTCGAGCGCGCGGTAACCGGCGCGGGTGTGACCGCCGACGCGAACCTGCAGTACCAGTTGGGCCGCTTGTACATCCGCAGTGGCGCTGTCGATAAAGCGGTGCAGGCGCTCGGTCGTGTCATCGCGCAGAACCCGAACTCAGTGCAGGGCCGGCTCGCGTTGGCCCAGGCATTCGCGGCCGGCAAGGATCTGAAAGGCGCGATCAACACGCTCGACGAGATCCTCGAAGAGGAGCCGCGGGTCGCGTCTGCGCTGGCGCAGTATCAGGAGGATGCGGGTCTCTTCAAAGAAGCGGCCGACACGCTCACGCTCGCGCTTGCGATTCAGCCGAACAGCCGCGACCTGAAGGTCCGCCGCATCGCGGTGCTGGTTGAAGCCAAGGACTACTCGAAGGCGGCTGGTTTTGCCGGCGACGCGCGCAAACAGCATCCTGACGACCCGCGATTCCCACGTCTGCAGGGGCGCGCGCTCTTCGACGGCGGCGACCGCTCCGCGGGGCTCGCCGTACTCGAAGCAGGCGTGAAAGCATTTCCCAAAGACGTCAACATGCTCTTCACGCTGGCGGACGCGTATGCCGATGCGGGTCGATCGCCGGACGCGGAGAAGTCGCTGCGACAGCTGCTGGCCGCCGATCCGAACAACGCCAGCGCGATGAATTACCTCGGCTACCTGCTGGCGAGTCGCGGCGAGCGCGACCAGCTCGATGAGGCCGTGCGGCTGGTGCAGAAGGCGCTCGATGCCGAACCGGACAACGGCGCTTATCTGGACAGCCTCGGATGGGCGTACTTCCGCAAGGGCGATCTCGAGAACGCCGAGAAGTATCTCGTATCAGCCGCGCAGAAGCTGCCGGAGAACTCCGAGATTCAGGATCATCTCGGCGACCTGCAGGCCAAACGCAATCGCTGGTCAGAGGCAATTGCGGCGTGGAACAAAGCGCTCGCCGGAGACGGACAGGACGTCGAGAAGGCGGCCATCGAAAAGAAGATCCAGAGTGCAAAAGGCAAAGTGCAGAATGCGAAATGAGGGTCTTCTGCATTCTGCATGTTGCATTCTGCATGACGGTTCTTTCCGGCTGTGCCCCTCGTCGCGTCGCGCTTCCCACCGATAGCGGCTCTCCCTTTCCAGACTTCGCCAGCGTTCACGCCCAGCTCTCGGCTGCGTGCCGAGGTATCCGCACGCTGAGCGCGGAACTCTCGCTCGCTGGCCGCGCCGGTGCGGAGCGTCTTCGCGGGCGCGTGCATGCCGGCTTCGTGCGTCCCGACTCGATGCGGCTCGAAGGCGTCGCGCCCTTCGGTCCACCAGCATTCATCCTCACGTCGCGCGATCGCGTGGCCACGCTGCTACTACCACGCGAGCCCGCGGTTTTGCGCGGGCAACCTCCCGAACAGATTCTCGGTGCGCTCGTCGGCGTGACGCTTGCGCCGGCAGACGTGCTGGCCATCATCACCGGATGCGTCGTCGCCTCGCCGATGCCGACATCCGGCCGCCTGCATGCGAAAGGTTGGGCGTCGATTGCCATCGGCGGCGATGCCGAGCTGTTCCTGCGACGGACGAGCGACTGGGAGATTCGCGCCGCCCGCCGAAACGGGTGGCAGATCGAATACGCCGACTGGCACGGCCAGCAGTTTCCGCCTGGCGTTCGCCTCATCTCGAACACGCCGGCAGTGAATGTCGATCTGACCGCAACCATCACGCAGGTACAGGCGAATGCGGATCTCGACGCATCGGCATTCCCGGTCGATGTGCCGCCGGAGGCGAGGGCGATCACGCTCGAGCAGTTACGGGACGCAGGACCGCTCAGAGGGCAATGATGCGGGCGACGATCGCGGTGTGGTGTGTGTGCACGGCGATGCTGATCGGGGCGCCGCAAGCCACGAAGGACACGAAGACTACGACGCCGGTCCTCGACTACGACGTCGTCAAGACCTACGCGCACGATCCCAAGGCGTTCACGCAGGGGCTGATCTTCCGCAATGGGTTTCTCTACGAAAGCACCGGACTGAAGGGACAGTCATCGTTGCGCAAGGTGCGGCTGGAGACTGGTGAGGTGGTCGACCATCGCGCCGTGGACAAGCAGTATTTCGCCGAGGGGCTCACCGACTGGGGCGGGAAGCTCCTCCAGCTCACCTGGGAGACCAACATCGGCTTCGTCTACGATCTCGCGTCGTTCGCGCCGCTGAGCACATTCACCTACACCGGCGAAGGCTGGGGCCTCACGCACGACGACGCACAGCTCATCATGAGCGACGGCACGTCGGCGCTTCGCTTTCTCGATCCCAACACACAGCGGGAGATCAGGCGCGTCACGGTGAAGGATGACGGCAAAGCGATCGAGCGGTTGAACGAGCTGGAGTTCGTCAAGGGGGAGGTCTTCGCGAACGTGTGGCTCACCGATCGGATCGCCATCATCGCGCCGTCGACCGGGAAAGTGACGGCATGGCTCGATCTGGCCAGGCTGCACGCGCCATTGCGACAGGGCGACGACGTGTTGAATGGCATCGCCTACGACGCCGGCGGCAATCGGCTGTTCGTCACCGGAAAGCTGTGGTCGCGGCTCTACGAGATCCGGGTGCATCGGTGAGCCGGGCGGCGTCGCCAGCCGCTGGCGCCGGACGGCCGGTGACGATCCGCGCGCACGCGAAGATCAATCTCGATCTGCGTGTGCTCGGCATGCGCGCCGACGGATTCCACGAGCTGCGCACTGTCTTTCAATCGCTCGCTCTGCACGACACCATCGACTGCATTCCGCGGCCCGGTCCGTTTGCCATCGAATGCGACGCCGCGGGTGTGCCGCTCGACGAGTCCAATCTCGTGTGGCGCGCGGCCAGCACGCTGTGGCGCGCGCTGCGCCGATCGGGTCCGGTTCGAGATGTCCTCGTGCGTCTGCACAAGCGCATTCCGCTTCAGGGGGGACTCGGCGGAGGCAGCACTGATGCTGCCGCGACGCTGCTCGGCCTCGCGCGGATGTGGCGTGTGCCGGTGCGGCCTCCGCAACTGGTCGATGTGGCCACGACGCTTGGCGCCGACGTGTCGTTCTTTCTGTCCGGAGGGACAGCGCTTGGCCTGGGTCGCGGCGACGAGATCTATCCCCTTACCGACCTGCCGCCGCATTGGATCGTCCTGTTGGTTCCCGGGTTTGGCGTGTCGTCGCCCGATGCGTACGAGTGGTATGACGCCGAACGAGATCTGGCGCGGGGCGGCATGGGCCGCGAAGCGCAGCACGTGCCAGGACCCTGGCCGTCACGGGCGGCGCAGATGATCAACGACCTCGAGGCGCCGGTTGCCCGACACCATCCGGAGATCGACCAGATGAAAGTGGCGCTGCGTCGGGCCGGTGCGCTGGCGGCGTCGATGTCGGGCAGCGGGTCGACAGTATTTGGGCTGTTTCAGCGCCGGCGCGACGCGATGACCGCGGTGCAGCATCTGTCCGGCGCCGGATGGCGTGTGCTGTTGACCGAATCGGTCGGCCGGGGCGAGTACGGCAAGCGGTCTCAACCGGTCAAAGGCCCTGCCCGCTGATGTCTGCAGGGCCTTGACCGGTGACCGTGTCTGCTTCGCGCGCTACCCGCGCGGCGCCCGGCACGGCTGCGTCTTGCTCGAAACGAGAAGTGTCGACTACACTAGGAGTTTGCGCCACCCATGACTCACGGCTCCATCGCCAGCGCGGCGGGAGAATGTACTGGGGCGTGGCCAAGCGGTAAGGCGCGGGACTTTGGATCCCGTATTCGGAGGTTCGAATCCTCCCGCCCCAACCACCTCAAGGGCCCAGCCCTTTGAATGACGATGAGACGACCACTCAGTGGTGAAGGCTTGCTGTCGATGGGATTCGGTGAGATGAAGGTATTCACCGGCAGCGCACATCCCCAGTTGGCGAAAGAGATCGCCAGCAGTCTGGGGATCTCGCTCGGGCAGGCGAGGCTGCGGCGGTTCCCCGACGGGGAAGCGTCGTTCCAGATCGACGAGAACATCCGCGGCGCGGATGTGTTCATCGTGCAGCCGACGTCGAGCCCGGCCGATCAGCACCTCATGGAGCTGTGCGTGATGATCGATGCGTTCCGTCGATCGTCGGCGGCGCGGATCACGTCGGTGATTCCCTATTACGGCTACGCGCGCCAGGACCGCAAGGACAAACCTCGCGTGCCGATCTCCGCGAAGCTGGTCGCGAATCTGCTGAGCGCGGCGGGCACCAACCGAGTGCTGACCATGGATCTGCACAAGCCGCAGATTCAGGGGTTCTTCGATATCCCGGTGGACCATCTGTTCGCGGCGCCGGTGATCATCGAATGCCTGTCGCGCCTCGACTTCCCGGATCTGACGATCGTGTCGCCGGACGTCGGCGGCGCCGAGCGCGCGCGTGCGTATGCGAAGCGGCTCGATGCCGAGCTCGCACTCGTCGACAAACGGCGATCGGAAGATGGGACGGCGGAGGTCATGAACGTGGTCGGCGATGTGTCGGACCGGACGTGCATCCTGCTTGACGACATGATCGATACCGCCGGAACGATTCAGAAGGCCGCCGTGGGATTGAAAGAAGCGGGCGCGCAGCGCGTACTCGCGTGTGCGGTGCACGGCGTGCTGTCGGGGCCGGCGATCGCGCACATCGAGAACTCGCCGATCGATCAGGTGATCATCACCAACACCGTGCCGTTATCGCCGCTGGCGCAGCAGTGCCGCAAGGTCGTGGTGCTGTCGGTGGCGCGGCTGCTCGGTCAGGCCATACGCAATATCCACGAAGAGACGTCGGTGTCTTCGTTGTTCGTGTAGGAATCAGGGCTCAGGCGTCAGGCCTCAGGACTGGGCTAGGGAAGCAGGCTTAAGGGAAGAGGAACCAGGAAATGGACGCGACGCTGGACGCAGTACGAAGAGAAGGCCGCAGGAAGAATGAAGCCAACCGCCTCCGTGCGAGCGGGAAGATTCCTGCCGTGTTCTATGGGCCGGCAAAGAGCGGGAAGGCGAAGGACGCCGTGGCGGTCAGCGTCGATCCGAAGGCGGTGTTGCGCATTCTGCACTCCGACTCGGGCGCCAACACGCTGATCAACCTGAAGCTCGATGGCAGCGAGACGCGCGTCATGCTGCGCGAGTATCAGCTCGATCCAGTGACGCACCATCTGCTCCACGCCGACTTCTACGAGCTGTCGATGGACAAGGCGATCACCGTCACCGTGCCGGTGCAGGTGAACGGCGAGGCCAAGGGCGTGAAGCAGCAGGGCGGCCTGCTCGACTTCGTCACCCGCGAGATCGAGGTCGAGTGTCTGCCGACCGATATTCCCGAGCACATCGAGATCGACGTCACCGAATTGATGATGCACCAGGCGATCCGTGTGCGCGATCTCCCCGAGCATCCGAAATACAAGGCCATCAGCGACCCCGACACGATGCTCGTGCACGTCGTGATGCCGAAGATCGAGGAAGAGCCGGCGGCGGCGACGACCGATGCGGCTGCGGCGGCTGCGCCTGCCGCGCCGGCGGAGCCCGAGGTCATCAAGAAGGGCAAGACCGACGAGAAGCTTGAAGACGAGAAGAAAGAAAAGAAGTAGAGGCGGGTCTTCAGACCCGCCAACGCGACGTGAAGCTGATTGTCGGACTCGGGAACCCCGGACGCGAGTACCGCGAGACCCGCCACAACGTGGGCTTCGTCGTGGTCGACGAGATCGCGCGGCGGCATGGGTTGACGTGGGCAGCTGCGCCGTCGCAGGTGCCGGACGCGCTCGTCGCGAAAAAGTTCGGGCCCGAACCGGTGTTGTTGGCCAAGCCGCTGACCTACATGAACAACAGCGGCGACGTGGTCGCGGCGCTGTCGCGGTACTTCGACATCGCGGTCGGCGATCTGGTCGTCGTGGTCGACGAGGCCGCGCTGCCCCTCGGGAGGCTTCGGGCGCGCGCGCACGGATCGGCCGGCGGGCACAACGGCCTCAAGTCGGTGATTGCGCGGCTTGGGACCAAGGAATTCTCCCGGCTTCGGCTGGGAGTGGGCCGTGGAGACGACCGGAGGGATCTGGCCGATCACGTGCTCTCGACATTCGACGGCGACGAGCGCGCCGACGTCGAATCGCTCATCACCCGGGCGGCCGATGCCGCCGAGATGTTCGCCGCGGAGGGCATCGTCAAGGTGATGAACGTGTACAACCCGGACGTCGCGGTGTCCGAGGCGGATTAACGCCCGATTAACTCCTTGCCACGCGAGTGGCCAGGGTCCAGATGGACGCTGTCCAGAGGGAGAGGGAATGAAGAGAACGTACGAACTCGTGTATGTCGTGTCGCCAGACGCGAACGACGAACAGGTGGCCGACCTTCACACACAGGTCGACGCCATTGTCCAACGCATGGGCGGCCAGATCGAGAAGACCGACAACTGGGGCCGTCGCAAGCTTGCCTACGAAATCGGACGCCACAAGGAAGGCACCTACGTCCTCGAGGTGATCAAGGGAGACGGCGATCTCATGAAGGAGATCGATCGTCGTCTTCGCGTCACCGATCTCGTGATTCGTCATCTCACCGTGCGCGTGGACGAAGAGCAGGCTGTGGTCGAGCGCACCAAGGGCAAGCGGACGGAAAACTCGCGGCGCCGCCGGCTGGCGCGTGGGCTTCCTGCCGATCGTCAGCCTGGTGAGGGTCAGCGCGGTGAGCCCGATGACGATCGCGACGATCGATTCGATCTGGGCGCGGAGGAAATCCGATGAACGGCCGCAAGAGTTTCGGCGGAGGCGGGGGCAGGGGCAAGACCTCCAGCAGCTCGCAGCAGCAGGGCAAGGATCAGCAGCGTCGTCCGATGTTCCGCCGCCGCAAGGTGTGCAAGTTCTGCTCGGACAAGATCGACGACATCAACTACAAGGACGTCAAGCTGCTGATGCCGTTCGTGCCCGAGCGGGCGAAGGTGCTGCCGCGCCGCATCTCAGGAACATGCGCGCCCCATCAGCGGAAGCTGCGCACGGCGATCATGCGCGCGCGTCAACTGGCGCTGATCCCGTACACGACGGAGTAACGCATGGAAGTCATTCTGAGAGAACACGTCGACAACCTCGGCAAGCGCGGCGAGATCGTCAAGGTGGCCGACGGCTACGCGCGCAACTTTCTGCTGCCGCGCAAGCTGGCGCTGCCCGCGACCGACGGCAATCGCAAGCACGTCGAGCGCGAGCGCAGAATCGTCGAGTCGCGCGAGGCGGCCGAAAAAGTGCAGGCCGAAGCCATTGCCGCTCGGCTGAACATGATCGACATCACCATCACGCGCCGCGTGGGAGAGACCGATCAGTTGTACGGATCGGTGACGGCGGTCGATATCGCCGACTTCCTGAAGAGCAAGGGCTTCGAAATCGATCGACGGAAGCTGATTCTGCCCGAGCCGATCAAGGCGATCGGCGACCACACCGTCCCGCTGAAGCTGCACCGCGAGGTCACCGTGCCACTGAAGGTACGCGTGGCAAAAGAAGGCGGCGAGGCTATCTAATCGAGAACGCAATTTCCAGCGTGACCCGCACGGGCACCGGCTCCCCGAGTCGCGTGCCCGGACGGAAGCGCCATTCACGCGCCGAGGTCACGGCCTGCTGATCGAGACCGAACACCATGTCGAGCGATCGCACCACGCGAATGTCGGAGCAGGTGCCATCGGTCTGAACGACGCAGTTCAACACCACGACGCCTTGTAAACGCGCGCGCATCGCGTCCGCGGTGTACAACGGTTGCGCGCGTTTGATCGGAACCGGCGACGTCACGTCGTTACCGACAGCGAACACGCCGTCCCTTCCATTGCCAGGACCTTTGTCGGGCCCCGGGCCCGTTCCAGGCGTATCCCGATCTCCAGTGCCGCCCGGTTGGGCGGCGCCGTTTTCGGGCACAGCAGGAATTGGTTGTGCGGCGCTGGCCTCAACGCGAGGCTCGGGCTCGGGCGCAATCGGTGGCGGCTCGATCGTGACCACAGGCGGCGGCGTCGCCGTGACGGGGCGCTCGACGACCTGAGTGGGTGCCTTCTTCGGTTGACCACCCCCGCGCGCCGCGGGCCTTGGGTCCGCACTCCAGATCAGTGGAATCGGACGCGGCAAACTGGCTTGCGGCTTCACCCTGCGATCCGCGGCAGAGCGAAACGCCAGCACGATCGCCGCGATCGCGAGGGCATGCACCGCGAGCGACACGATCAGCCCTCGCACGCGATGCGTCGGATGAATCACCACGCCTTATTCGACGATGTGTAATGGGTTGTGGTCTGAACGGGGAAGGTTCGGGGGTTGAGGTTTGAGGTTTGAGGTTCGAGGTTCGAGGTTCGATGTTCGAGGTTCGACGTCGAACTTCGAACGTCGAACCCCGAACTCCGAACTGCTAGTTGCTTAGTTGCAGGGGCCGATGTCGCGGATCGACGTCACC
>Ga0075424_100002566_pt1 | contig 16671 bp, 13 predicted proteins | sample SoiMethybrSBSTD3_FD_75301 | JGI IMG/M metagenome (GOLD analysis project Ga0075424, IMG submission 75301) | Bulk soil microbial communities from a Populus tree surrounding site in Tennessee, USA - Soil MetaG P. TD hybrid SBSTD3 | ecosystem: Environmental > Terrestrial > Soil > Tree plantation...
GAGAACTCATGGTCCTGATGGCAGCTCGAAGGCAACCATGTATCGAGGATGGAGATGGCTCAAATGGGGCCCCCCATTCTCTCTACTCGTCCTCGATACACGGTTGCCTTCGAGCTGCCATCAGGACCATGAGTTCTCATGGTTCGGCAACCGTAGTGAAGCGATTGCTGACGGTAATCATGAACAAGATCAAGGCTCATCTTAGCCACTCATCCAAATGCTCGGCCACAAATGAATCATCGTTAAGGTGGGGATAGGCTGAACAGACCCGGTCAATCTCTTCCATCTGGCCTGGAGAAAGCTCTTCTTCCGTATTGAGGCACCACCGTCCTGCCAGCAGACCTTGGCGGCGAAGCACCTCATGAATTCCGGGGATGCACCCGGCGAAGTCGTGTTGTGGATCGAAAAGAGCAGCATTTGCGTCGGTGACTTGCAGATTCAACGTAAGCAGTTCGGCTGGGACAGAGTCCCCTTCAGAGATGATCTCTTGAACACGTTCCAATACCTCAACGGCTCTTCGAGTCCAGACCGCCCAGTGACCCAATAGTCCTCCCACGATGCGAAGAGGAGGTTTGGAATTTGAAAAGCGATACTCGGCGAGCAAGTCCAAAAGGATGTTGTCATCGTTGCCGGTGTAGAGAGCAATGTCTGTTGCCCGGCCCGATTCAACAACAGCTCGCACGACATCCAGTGTCCGGTATCGATTAAAAGGGGCCATCTTAATAGCCACCACGTTCTGCACTTGCACAAACCGCCTCCAGAAGTCGACACTCAAGACACGGCCACCCACCGAGGGTTGGAGGTAGAACCCAAAGATGGGGATGATCTCGGCGACGGCCTGCACATGCTGGATCAGCTGGTCGTCTGACGCGTCTTTCATAGCTCCCAGACCGAGCAATCCGCAATCGAAGCCCAGGTCTTGAGCCAATTTCGCCTCTTTCGTGGCTTGAGCAGTCTTCCCAACGATGCCGGCGACACTTACCGGGCTGCTGGAACCTCGCCCGGAGAAACGTTGGACCTCTTCCATCGCCAGCTGCAGCACGGGCTGGTATAGACCGGTCTCAGGATGATGAATTTCAAACTGAGTAGTGTGAACCCCCACTGCGACTCCGCCAACCCCTGCGGCTAGATAATAGCGAGTCAAGGCTCGCTGGTGTTTCTCGTCCAGCCTCCGATCCGAGGTCAGCGCTAGCGGATGCGCCGGAATGACCATGCCTTGCAGCAAGCGTGTTCTCAGATTCTCCGTTTCGTGTTTTGCGTTGTGCTTGAGCTTTGGCATGTGTCGCTCGAGGCTATTCTACCGATGCCTCGAATTCTGTTTCATGACTTCGCTAGCATGCGGGCCACAGGGTGGCACGGCATTCTTGCCTGAATGGGCCGCAAGACAATCGACTACGCTCTCGACAGCTAGGAGTGCGGTCACTGCCAAGCAAAACCCGTTAGCGAACTTAGGAGACGAGTTTCTTGTGTAACTTCTTCGCCAGTTACAGATCAAAGCCGCCGGCTTGCTCGAAGGCGTAGGCCAGATTCAGCATGCGTTGTTCGTCAAAATGTTTACCCAGGATCTGCATGCCAACCGGGAGTCCTGCTGGCGTCTTGCCACAGGGAATAGAGATTCCGGGGACTCCGACCAGGTTGGCCGTGATTGTGAAGATGTCCGAGAGGTACATCGCCAGAGGATCGCTGCTCTTTTCACCAATGCGGAACGCGGTCGTTGGAGAGGTCGGGGAAATGATGAAATCTACTTTTTGGAAGGCCTTCTCAAAATCCTGTTTGATCAGGGTTCTCACCTTTTGCGCTTTCAAGTAGTAGGCATCGTAGTATCCAGAACTCAAGACAAAGGTTCCGAGCACAATGCGTCGCTTAACCTCGGTCCCGAATCCAGCATCGCGAGTTTCCCGATACATCCCGGAAAGGTTCCCTTCTCCGGATACTCTCAAGCCGTAACGAACCCCGTCAAAACGTGCCAGGTTAGAGCTTGCTTCGGCCATGGCGATGACGTAATAGGTGGCGATTGCAAAGTCTGTGTGGGGCAACTCTATCTCCGCCATCCGGCAGCCCAGCGCCTCAAGCAGCTTCAAGCCGGCTTGAAGCTTGTCCTTCACATCAGCGGAGATGCCCGCGCCAAAGTATTCTTTGGGCAAGCCGATCGTGACACCCTGCACTGAGTTTGCGATGCCTGTGAGGTAATCCGGGACCGGGAGGTCCAGAGAAGTGGCATCGTGAGGATCTTTTCCAGCGATAACTCCTAAAACCCGAGCGACGTCTTCCACGCTGCGCGCAATCGGCCCAATCTGGTCCAGAGACGATCCAAAGGCCACGAGGCCGTAGCGGGAAACACGACTGTAGGTCGGCTTCAAGCCTACGACCCCACACAACGATGCCGGTTGTCGAATGGAGCCGCCGGTATCCGAGCCTAAGGCGGCGACTGTCATATGACTGGCGACAGCGGCGGCAGATCCACCGCTGGACCCGCCCGGCACATGTTCCAGCCCATGCGGATTTCGCGTGGGGAAAAAAGCTGAATTCTCAGTGGACGAGCCCATCGCAAATTCGTCCAAATTTGCCTTTCCCAGAAACAAGGCTCCTTCCGCCTCCAGTTTTTCGACGACGGTGGCGTTGTATAAAGCAATGAAGTTTTCAAGGATTTTCGATCCACAGGTGCTGCGTAACCCCTTAACCAGGATGTTGTCTTTGATAGCCATGGGCAGCCCCGCTAAGCGAGGGAGCGAAGCTCCTGCCTTCTTTAGTTCATCGATTCGAGCGGCTTGTTGCCTGGCTTTTTCAAAACTCGTGTGCAGGTAAGCTTTGATCTTAGGATCTTCTCGCTGGACGTTGGCGATGTAGTGCGAACAGATTTCTACCGCCGAAGCGTCGCCGCGCTCAATCAGGGACTTGATTTGTCCGGCTGTGAGATTGTCGAATTCCAACTGCGTTTCCTAAGGGGTAGGCGATGTTGACAAACCAATCTCTAGCGTTCCGCAATGACCTTCGGGACCTTGAAATAGCCTGCGGCGACGGCTGGTCCATTACCCAAAGACTCTTCCTGGGAAAAAGTTACGCATGGTTCATCTTGTCTCAGGCTGAAATTCTGCTCTTGCGTATGGACCACCTGAGCTGTGGGCTCCACGTTCTCAGTGTCGAGAGAATTCAACTGCTCCACATATTCCAAAATCGAGTTAAGCTGCCCGATGAACATTTTCTTTTCCTCTTCGGTGATGGCTAAGTTAGCCAGCTTCGCAACGTACTCAACCTCGGCATTACCAATTTTCATGCTAGATCCTATCGGCTTCGATTCAAGTAACTCGACGCCGTGGCTGCAAAGGCGCGGCGCAATTCTTCATCCTTGATGCAATCCGCCGGCTGGAACACAGGCTCGCTAATATCTGCGTTTGAGGCCGGCAGTGCAGCTGTCGGGCAATCAAACTCGACGTCGACTCTGAACTCCAAAGCTTGGACGATTTTCTGCCCCACCGCCTGACGAAGCTTTTCGATGATCTCTTCCTGCAAGTGATGCAGCTCACGTTTCCACATCAAGGAGGGTACCGCCACAATGAGTGTGGATTTGTACAATCGAAAAGGTTTCGTCTTATGAGCCAAGGTCTCTCCGACGGCACTTTGCCACACGGACAGCACCAGCTTCTCAACTAAATCATCAGTCGGCGGCAACTGTCTCAGCGCTTTGGGCAGCAGCAGTGAAAGCTTGGTCATTAGTGTTTGATCTTTTCCCAGTACGAAGCAAACTCAAACTCGGGGCTATTCGACTTGGTATGACAAACGACACAAGTCTCAATGCCAGCCTTGGCCGCCTTGGCTGAACCGGGATTCAAGCGATGCTCCCTTCCCGCCCCATGACAGACTTCACATTGCACGTTGGCCAACTGGGCGGTTCTATAGAGATCTAAGAAACCACCGGGCTTTCCCGAACCCGTGACATGGCAGACGACACAGGAGGTGTCAAATTGTTTCTTTTCCTTTACCAGGATTTCGATCGCGTGCGCATGTTTGGATTTCGACCAGACGTCAAATGCTGCCTGATGGCAAGGAGCGCAGTTGACGGACGTTATGAAATCAGACTCAACTGCAGGTTCGACTTTGGCTGGCGAACTTCCATTGCCTTTGGCTAGTTGAACTTGTACTTCTGAGATTTCAGTTTTCGCTTTAGCGATGAATCGCGCCACCTCTGGATCATCCGGCACGTTTCGTGTCAAGATGTGCGTCAACGGCCTGACATCGCCGGATCCCGGGCCAACGACAAAACGCAACTCGCCCAGAATCCTGCCTTCGTCTTCAGCATAAACGATCGTCGATTTGTTGATGGAAGCCGGCGGAGTGCTGCCCTGATGCTTGAAGCCGTCGATAATAATGTCGACCGAACTCGTATCCACGGCCAATTGCACTGCCTCACGCTGAGGAACGCAAGCCAAGAGAATAACGAAGTCGCATTTTTGCCTCAGTTCAGGAAGCCACTTCTTAGCGCTCGACAGCGGGTCATCCCAGACATACCCCAGTTCATCGGTCTTATAGAAGTTCTCACGTCCCGAGATCCCAAGAAAACCCAAACGAAAGGCTCGCGGATTTCCCGGGAGGGAGATATTTTTCACTACATAAGGCTTCAGCAGGGGCTGGCCCGTTTTTTTCGAGAGCAAATTGGCCGAGATGAACCGGTCGGAATCCTTGAGGTCGATACCTTGAGCCATCAGCTCGGCAATGTCATTCTCCGCGACATTGATGACCTGAATACCCATTTGATTCATCCCTTCCCACAGCCACTTATTCTTAACGGTGCGGTCGGGACCAGTGGCTTGCATGAAATTTCCCAGCTCGACCTGCAGGGCAGGCTTGTTCTGGAACTTCTTGCGATTTTCGCTGATTACATGGGCACGGCGAGCCAGACCGCCCGCTGGGTTTCTGGGTCAGCCACAGGGCTCGAGATTGCCTCGAACGTTGCCTGTATAGTAGACGCTGAAATCAAAATTGGGATTATCCTGATCAGCCTCTTGAGTCTGGGCCTGAAACGCACACAGAAAAGCCGTCAGCGTCAGGAGAAAAAAAGCACCACCGATTTTCAAAGTGTTGGTTCGTCTTGCCATGAAACTCCCGCCAGAGCTGAGTTTACTAGCATCCACCTTCGGACCTGTTTTATCATACCGTTCTGAAGTTTGTAAACACGGAAAGCTCCCGTGGCCCGTGTCCATCAAAGTCGTCGAGTCGCCAATCCAACGTGCGAAGCTTCGGCCGTGAAAGAGGTAACCACGATGAGTTCGCCTTTTAATTTTATTGTGAGTTTTTCTTGAATGCCTCCGAAACCAAAACTAGTCCTGGCCTCTGAATCTCCTCGCAGGCGTGAGCTGTTGAAGCTGCTGTGCAGTAAGTTTGAGGCGGTAGCGAGCCACGTGCCTGAAGCGTCGAAACCGAAGGAGGCTCCGCAAGAAATGGTTCAGCGCTTGGCTAAGGCCAAAGCCAGGGCTGTTCAGGCTTTGAGACCTCATTCAACAGTTGTGGGAGCGGATACCGTGGTCGTCTGCGGCCGGTTGGTGCTTGGAAAGCCCAAATCGCATGCGGCCGCAAGAAACATGCTCATCCACTTGAGCGGAAAAACCCATCGGGTCTTAACCGGCTTGTGCGTCCTTCGGAACGGGCAATGTCGTTTGGGCGTCTCTGAGACAAAGGTCCAGTTCAGTCCCCTATCGGAGCTGGAAATTGAACGATACTTAGAAAGCGGTGAACCCTTTGACAAGGCAGGGGCGTACGCCATTCAAGGATTTGCCGCGAGATATGTGGAAAGAATCGATGGATGCTACTTCAACGTGGTCGGTTTGCCGCTCTCTTTGCTCTACCGGATGCTCAGGAAGGTAGGATATCCCCTCTATGGATAACTTCGCCCTCGAGGCGCTGGTTCGGGAAATCAGCCCTTCCTTGCTGCAGAAGCAAATTCAGAAAATCAAAACGCTTGGGAGAACAGGCTTCGTTCTGGGGCTTCGCTCCAGAACCAACGAGTTTTTGATGATCTCCTTGGAACGACCGTGCCCTACTCTCTTCCTGACCGACAGGTTCACCTCGTCTCAGCGAGAGGCCTCGGATTGGCTCCTCACGCTGCGAAAATATCTGATGGGTGGGAAGATTCTGAGCGTGTGCAAAGAGTTCTCGGAACGTAGGGTGCTGGTCGAACTTGAAAACTATCGCCGGATGCTTTCGCCGGTACGACTGTCCTTGGTTTTGGAGCTGACCCCTGCGAAAGCTAATGCCTGGCTGTTGAATGAGAATCAGGAGGTAATGGCTTCCTTTTATCCAGCCCACGCTGGAAAAGTCTTAAGGACTTGGAAGACTCAAATCCACTCGTCTTGGGCAGTCGACCGAATCAGCAAAGAAGATTTCGAACAGTGGGCGTTGAATTCTGGCACTTTGGGAGGGAGAACCCTCAGTCGGCATGCAGCCGTCCCTGCCGCCAACGGTGGTAAGGGAACTAATTCAATGACGGCTATTCTTCGATCCAAACCTGCTCAGTCTCCAGCGGGTCTTGCCGGCATGAGCCGCTACTTCGTCCAGGAAATTTTCTGTCAAGAGTTGTCGCATCCGGAATCGCTATGGGAGCGGTTTCAGACATTGCTGAGAAGAGTCCGGCACGGGCCTTATTTCCCGCAGCTCTATTTTCTGAAGGGCGGGCACAGATTATCGACAAAGCCGACGGACCTCAGTGAAGGCCTTACGCTCGGTGGCGGAGGACAAATCTACGTGTCGCCCTTCCCACTCGATTGCCTTAGTGGAGTCGAGCGTTCTGAATTCCCGTCCATAAATGCGGCGCTAGCCAAGGTCTACCAAATACGTGCTTCCAATGCATTGCTGGTGGCGACCCGAAATTCACAATTGTCTCAAGTGGACTCCCTCTTAAAGAAAAAGAGGCGACTCCTCATGAATCTTCGGGAGGATTTGGGGCGAACCGAAGGAGCCGAGACCTACAAGAAGTATGCCGATTTGCTCTATGCTCACCAGCACAAATCGCCGCCTGGGGAAAAAGGGGTAAAACTCGTTGATCTGTTTGACGTCGATCAGAAAGAAATCGAGGTCCGGCTTGACCCAGAGTTGTCCTTGATCCAAAACGCAGTCCGCTATAGCAAGTTGTACCAGAAAGCAAGGCGTTCGATTCCTTTGGTAGCTTCCAGAATTAAGAAAACCGAGCAAGAGATTAGGACCTTGGCCGACGAAAGAGAGCGATTGGCAGCAGCCGTGACCTTGGAGGGACTGCGGCAAGCCGGAAGCGCATCCCTAGGCGCGCGAGCGGGCCAAGGAAGCAGCAACAGACCGGACAAGACAGGTCCGTCGCCCACAGGACACGGAACAACCCGCCATCCACGAGATGTCCATGACGCACTGGTTCGAAAGACAGCCAAATCTTTCGTATCTTCCGACGGGCTGACGATTCTGGTCGGGAAATCGAGCAAAGACAACGATACTCTCACCCTGAAGATTGCTCAAAGTGACGACTTCTGGTTTCATGTGGCCGGCTACGGGGGGTCTCATGTGGTTCTGAGGAATCCCCAAAAGCTCAAAGCACCGCCGCGCTTATCACTACTGGAAGCGGCTGGGCTGGCTGCCTATTTCAGCCAGGCTCGCAACTCCTCGAAAGTGGAGGTCCATTACACGCAAAAGAGATCCGTGTCGAAACCCAAGGGAAGTAAGCCTGGGTTGGTTCAACTCAGAGACTACAAGTCGGTTTCCGTCAAGCCGGGCCTCCCATCGCCGCAGCCAGGTTGAATCATGCCAAGTCAGAGTCGGTTTGGCTTGGCTGTCAGCGAGATCGGATGACTTGATTTTTCCATAGAAGACCACGATAACTTTGAGTCGCGAATTGATACAAGGGTTTCGCAACTCTAGATTTGCGATTCGCTGTCCTTGTGGATTGTAACCCCAGGGTTTCTATCAGCATGGTTCGCATCCAGCTTTGGTATAATCGAGCCGCCATTGGCAAGCCCGGCTCAGATTCTGTCCCGACGGCTTAACCTCAAAGTACCGAGGTACCGATACGTACGTTGCTTTTCGCACAGTTATCCCAAAAAGACCGAAAGGTTTAGAAGACAATGAAGGCATTGCTCAAGAAAATTGAAGACAAACAAGTCCAGGTTGGCGTGATAGGGATGGGGTACGTTGGACTCCCGCTGGCAGTTGAGATTGCTCGGGCTGGAATCAGAGTTATTGGAATTGACATCGTTGAATCCAAGATCAAACAGATTAACGATGGGTCTTCCTATATTCCAGACGTCCCGTCTTCCGAGCTCTCCAAGTATGTGCGCTCAGGTTCTTTCAAGGCAGTGAGTGACTTTAGGGTCCTCAATCAGCTCGATGCCGTCATTATCTGCGTTCCGACACCGCTAGGAAAGACCAAGGATCCGGACCTCTCGATGGTCGTCGCAGCCGTGGAGAGAATTGCCGAGAATCTCAGGGCAAACCAGCTGATCGTCCTTGAGAGTACCACTTATCCTGGGACCACCGAGGAGCTGCTGTTGCCTAAGTTGCAGGAGTCTGGACTCGCAGTCGGGAAAGACTTCTTTCTGGCCTTTTCACCCGAGCGTGTCGATCCCGGAAATTCTGCCTATAACACTCGCAATACACCAAAGGTCATCGGCGGAGTCACCCCTCAGTGTCTGGATGTAGCCTCCAGGCTCTACAAGCACTTTATCGAAAGAATCGTGCCCGTGTCGTCGTCTCGCGCAGCCGAGATGGTCAAGCTTTTGGAGAACACTTTCAGAAGCGTCAACATCGGACTGGTGAACGAAGTGGCTTTGATGTGTGATCGGCTGGGTGTCAGCGTTTGGGAGGTCATTGACGCCGCCGCTTCCAAACCATTTGGATTTATGCCCTTCCAGCCTGGACCGGGGCTGGGAGGACATTGCATCCCTATTGACCCGTTGTATCTGTCCTGGAAGCTGAAGACTTTGAATTACCGGGCTCGGTTCATCGAACTGGCGAGTGAAATCAACGCTGATATGCCTCATTATGTCGTCAATAAGATCAATGATGCCCTTAACGATTTCAGCAAATCGGTCAAGAACTCAAAGGTGTTGATTCTGGGAGTTAGCTACAAACGAGATATCGACGATTTGCGGGAATCTCCTGCTCTGGACGTTATCCAGTTGCTGCGGCAGCGGGGGGCTAAGGTGATGTACCATGACGCTCACGTTCCAGAGATAAAGCTTGATGATAGCATCCTGATCTCAATCGATTTGGACCAAGGACTACGTGACGCCGACTGCGTCGTAATCATCACCAACCACAGCAATCTTGACTATCAAAAGGTGGTCAGCAGCTCGAAGATAGTTATTGACACTCGTAACGCTACGAAGGGCATCCAAAGTTCTAAGATCATTAGGCTCTAATAGATTTAGTGGCGGAAACCTGCCCGCGATTGCGGGGTCGAATTTTAAACAAGAAGGCCGATCCGCTACTCTAGAGGTAGACTTGCCCAACAACTCGCCCCAACTTGCAGGGTAGTAAGTCTGTTTTCGAGGGCTGAGCCTAGTTCAGACGGCAGTCAGACGATCATGATCCCAGAAACCAACCCTTACCTCTAAGAACTTTTGTTATTGAATTTTGCTCCAAAAGTATTCAGACTTTCCGGATGAACCTCCCCAATTCCTTGACCCTGTCGCGAATTTTTGCGGTTCCGCTACTCGTGGTTCTGCTTCTGACCCGAGTTAACAGTCCGGATCGCGCGGTGGTCGAACTGTCCATCTATCTCGCCACGATCGTGTTCCTGGGCGCTTCGATCACGGATTATTTTGACGGGTATTTCGCCCGAAAGCGGCAGCAGGTGACGACGCTTGGCATGCTCTTGGATCCCGTTGCCGACAAGCTGCTGACCTCAGCAGCTTTCATTTCGTTGGTTGGGCTCAAGTGGGTTCCAGCATGGATGGTGGTGATCATCATAGGCAGGGACATTGCCGTCTCCGGCTTACGGAACATTGCTTCCTCCGAAGGCTTTACCATAGACGCATCCGAACTGGGCAAGATCAAGATGGCGATGCAGGTCGTGGCAATTACTTTGATTATTCTTCGCAACCAGCTCTCCTGGCTTGGTTCATTGAGTATTGTCGCTTTGTGGCTGGTGGTTATCTTCGCTCTTGTTTCCGCTATCGACTATTTCCGAAAATTCTGGAAGAAGGTGGATGATCGAGTAAAGGCGCGCCAAAGAAGACGATTGATCATCCTGAAGAGAAGAAGGCGCCATGTTCCAACTCAGTGAGTCGAACAAAACCTACCTTCTCGAACTTTCTCGCAAAACGATCCAAGAATTTTTGCAATCCGGCGGCAAACCGTCGGGAGTCCCTGCTCAAGCTGAGCTTTTGGAAAAGCGCGGCGTGTTCGTGACACTGCATCGCGGCGGGCACCTTCGCGGTTGCATCGGCTATATCGTCCCACTCTTCCCACTCTACGAGGCGGTCATCAACTGCTCCATTTCCGCCGCCACGGATGATCCGCGATTTCAACCTTTGAGCCCAGAGGAACTGGACGCCATTGAAATCGAAATTTCGGTCCTCTCCTCGGCTGAAATAGTCCAAGACATTGGGCAGATTGAGATCGGCGTTCACGGCCTAATGATCAACCGCAAGGGGGCCAGGGGATTGTTACTGCCTCAAGTTGCCCTTGAACACGGGTGGGATCGGGAAAAGTTTCTGAGCGAAACCTGTCGAAAGGCCCATCTGCAGCTGGACGCATGGAAGAAGGGCGCAGTCATTGAATCATTTACAGCAATTATTTTTCGGGAAGCAGATTTCGATTTGAGGAAGGACCACCCTTCAGTCGCAAAAGGAGGGAGGTAATGAGCGATGTCAAGCCGCCGAAAGCAGCAAGTGCGGCTGATGAACTTGAGGGTCTGCCTTCAACCCGAGTAGACAGGAGATTCTTCGGCAACCTTTCGAACTTCGGTTGGAAGTAGCAGTGGCGCTAGTGCCTGGCCGGTGTAGGATCGCTGGCTGCGGGCCACCTCTTCGGGTGTTCCCTGCGCAACAACCTTCCCTCCCTCCTCACCTCCTCCAGGCCCCAAATCCAGAATCCAGTCGGCGGTTTTGATAACATCCAAATGGTGCTCAATCACGATCACTGTATTCCCTAAATCTGTTAGTCGATTCAGGACCTCCAGAAGCTTTTTGACGTCTTCAAAGTGCAGTCCGGTTGTCGGCTCATCGAGGATATAGAGAGTCCTGCCCGTCGCTCGGCGGCTCAGTTCTTTGGCGAGCTTTATCCTTTGAGCCTCTCCGCCTGAAAGAGTTGTGGCTGATTGACCTAAATGAATGTAACCCAACCCCACATCCGCCAGAGTCTGCAGCTTGGTTTTGATCAGCGGAAGATTCTCGAGAAGGGTTAACGCCTCGCTCACTGTAGTTTCAAGGAGATCGGCAATGGATAGCCCCTTGTATTTGACAGAAAGAGTCTCACGGCTGTAGCGGTGGCCCCGGCAGACTTCGCACTCCACGTAAACATCAGGCAGGAAGTTCATCTCGATTCGTCTCAGTCCGTCTCCCTGGCAGGCTTCACAGCGGCCCCCTTTGACATTGAAGCTGAACCGACCTGCTTTATACCCACGTTCCCTGGACTCTGGCAAAGACGCATAAAGATCTCGGATCGGTGTGAAGAGTCCAGTATAGGTGGCTGGGTTAGACCTGGGCGTCCGGCCGATCGGCGACTGATCGATTTCGATCACCTTGTCGACTAACTCGGCACCCTGTATCTCCTTATGCCGTCCTGGTTCGTCGAGAGAGCGGTAAAGTTTCTTTGCCAAGGCCCGGTATAAGATTTCGTTTACGAGAGAGGACTTTCCTGACCCCGAAACTCCCGTTACGACCGTGAATAGTCCTAAAGGAAAACTGGCATCAATAGCCTTCAAGTTGTTGTGTCGAGCGCCTCGGACGGTTAAGGTAGCTCCGCTGGGCTTGCGTCTTGATTGAGGTACCGGAATGCTAAGATGTCCGGAAATGTAGCGCCCCGTAAGGGAGCGTGAGCAGTAGGCGACTTCCGCGGGGCTTCCCTGGGCAATCAGCTCGCCACCGGCTTTCCCTGCTCCCGGTCCGAGATCTACGACGTAGTCTGCTCGGCGTATCGTTTCTTCGTCGTGCTCAACCACGAGCACGGTGTTGCCCAGATCACGCAATTGCTCGAGCGTCAACAAGAGCCGCTGATTGTCCCGATTATGCAGCCCGATGGAAGGTTCGTCTAAAACATAGAGAACCCCGCGCAGCCGGGATCCAATTTGGGTTGCGAGACGAATTCGCTGACCTTCGCCGCCAGAGAGCGTGGCCGCGGAGCGATCCAGACTAAGATAACCGAGCCCCACCGCGTCCAGAAATTGCAAGCGCTCAACGATCTCTTCAAGAATGCGCCCGGCGATCTTCAGCTCTCGCTCGTTCAATTGAATCGTTCGCATGGTCTTCAGCGACCTGCCCACAGGAAGGGACGTCAGATCTGCAATGGAGAGGTCTGAGATTTTGATGGCCAGGCTTTCAGGACGTAACCTTTTGCCGGCACAGGCCGAGCAAGGCTTGGTAACCATGAAGGCCTCGTAGGTTTCGCCGCCGGCAAAGTCCTGGTAGAAGGTTTCCTGCACTATCTTAAGTATCCCACCCCCTAAGTCCTTCTCCAAGTTCGTCCCGTTCCAAATGGCGGCCTGGACTTTTGCAGGCAATTGTTCGAAAGGCTGGTTAAGGTCCACTCGAAAGCAGGCGGAGATCCTCTCAAGGAAATGACTTACCTTTAAGGGGAGTTCCTCAACCCAGGGTGCCAACCCGCCATTTAGAACGGACTTGGTCCTGTCTGGGAAGATACGTCCCGCGTCTAGTTCGAACCTGTATCCGAGCCCAGAGCATTCCGGGCAAGCTCCGTAACGACTGTTGAACGAAAAGGTTCTGGGCTCAACGGCCGGAATTGAGATCCCGCAATCGACACAGGCCAGTTTTTCCGAATAGAGCCGCTCTTCGCCGTTCACGACGACGACCAGTACGACTCCCTGAGCCAGCTTCACAGCTGTTTCGACTGATGCCTCCATGCGTTTCTCAATTCCCGGCTTGAGAAGGAGACGATCCACCACTACTTCGATGGTATGGTTTTTGGTTTTATCCAGGCGGACCTTTTCGTCGAGGCTCTGAAGGGAACCATCAATCCGAGCTCGCAGAAATCCATCCCGCGCCAAATCGTCAAAGAGCTTCTTAAATTCCCCCTTGCGACCGCGCACAATTGGAGCCAAAATCATGATCCTCTCGCCTTCAGGAAGATCTTTAATATTCTCCAAGATCTGCTTGGTGGACTGCCGGGATACCACGCGCCCGCATCTGTGGCAATGGGGAATTCCAATGGAGGAATAGAGAAGACGTAAATAATCGTAAATCTCCGTAATCGTCCCCACCGTAGAGCGGGGGCTTCTGCTGGTTGTTTTTTGTTCGATGGAGATGGCAGGACTGAGTCCTTCGATGGAATCAACGTCGGGTCTTTCCATCTGATCCAGGAACTGGCGGGCGTAGGCTGAAAGCGATTCAACATATCTCCGTTGTCCTTCTGCGTAGATCGTGTCGAAAGCTAGACTCGATTTTCCGGAGCCGCTCAATCCTGTTATCACGGTCAGTCGATTACGAGGGATCTCAACGTTGATGTTCTTGAGATTGTGTTGACGTGCTCCCCTAACTAATATCTTGTCGAATCCCATGAAAGGTGACTCACACAGAGAAAGATTTCGGGAGACCCCGAAACAATAGATAATAGACTTGTCAACGAAAACTCGTCAAGGGATGGTGTGATGATAAACGACAGGTTGGCAGATGCAAGAATCGATGTTCACTATCAACCGAACTAACGCGATTCTAGAGAGACGAGAAGGCCGGTGGTTCGCAAAAAGGACTAAGCACGCCATGTCATTCCAGCTGCCTCTGAGTATTCTTGGATTCGCACTCATGGCTTGTGGTCTTTGCTTCCTTGGCTCGGCGCGCTTGGCCTCAGAAGACAAACTGCTTTCCCCGACTCAGTCCATTCGAGGGAGGATTTTCCTCAGTTCCTCAAGTCGAAATGTCCCCACAACGGTTAGCCTGACGAGGACCAGCGGAAATCTGCCTGCACGACAAGACAGAACATTAGGGTACGACGGAGCCTTTTCCTTTGAGGAACTAACGGCTGGGAACTATCTCCTGACGATCGAAAGCCCAGACGTTCCAACCATCGCCAGGACAGTTGAAATCAAGGAATCTGTAACACCGAAGACGATCTTTCTGACTGTTCGTTTGGCTGGGGATGGGTCTGCCACCATTCAAGAGATCCTAAAGGACGATCGCAACCCTTCGGAGCAAGAAGACCTCTCGACGAGTGTCTCGAAAAAAGCATTCAAGGCGTTCCAAAAAGCGACGGAGGAAAGCGCTAAAGGGAACAACGCGGATGCCATCGAATACCTCAAAAAAGCAATCACGGAACAGCCCAACTACTATGAGGCTTATAACAATCTCGGCGCTCAGTACCAGAAGCTCAGGCGATGGGACGAAGCGATCGACGCTTTCTTAAGGGCGGTCGCGTTGCGTGACCGCAGCATCAAGCCACATGTCAACCTTGGAAATATTTACATGAATCTCCATCAGCCGGATTCGGCCATCAAACATTTCCAGAGTGTTCTTGCCTTTGACGCGAATTCCTTGCCGGCTCACTTGGGCTTGGGCCAAGCTTTCTTTCAAAAGAAGGAATACGATGCGGCTGGAGAGCATCTCGAAACCGCAACCCGATTGGATCCCCGTGCAACAAAACAAGCCTTCATGCTCTTGATCCAGATTCAGGTTCTGACTCAAAGATACGAGAGAGCTCGATACTTCGTGAGCGCCATGGCAGAGTTCTTTCCCAATGATCCTGCAGTTTTGAAGTTCTCCCAGGCCCTCAACGATCCGTCTGGTAACCCTCCTGCAACCGCTCAGCCGTGATCATTTTTTCGACACCGGTCTTGTTGCTAACTCCATAGCCGACAAGGAATTGCTTTTCGGAAAAAATTAAAGTGAGTCTGCGCAAATCCCGATACGAGTGACCGGCAGTTGGTTCAACGCATGCAAGCTTTAACACAGAGAATCCGGATGGCTCTTCCATCTGATTCTGCAGCTTGGTTATTGACCCACCCTATCCCGGCTGGCAAAAGATTCTCAGCTCAATGAGTAACGAGTTCCAAGAACTCCAGAGTGTAGTCCCAGGAAAAAATGGGCAGGTCATTGATTCCCATCGCCTGCTGGTCGTGGACGACGATCCGGCAGTGCGCCAAGCGCTGTCTGTCGTTCTGTCCAGCTGCGGGTATGTCTGCGATCAGGCAAGTTCAGCCCACGAAGCGCTGGAGTATCTCAAGAAGCAGACCTATACCTGCGTCCTGACAGATCTCATCATGCCCGAAAAATCCGGCATCGAGTTGCTCAGGGACATTGTCACGTCCTACCCGGATATCGCTGTGATCTTAGTGAGTGGACAAAATGATACGGGCCTAGTTCGCAAGGCGCTCAAGAACGGAGCGTACGACTATGTCGTCAAGCCGGCTACGGCGGGTGAGATCCTCACAACAGTGTACGGAGCCTTAAAGAAGCGGGAGAACTACCTGCGAGAGCAGAATGACAAGCAGAATCTGCGAGAGAAAATCGAAGTAGGACAGATGCAGTACATCCTGTTTAAAGACATCGTCGAGAGTACCATCGATGGAATCATGATCACTGACTTGGAGAACCGGATTATTTCTGTCAACCCTGCCTATGAAAGGCTCACTGGCTTTATGCATGAGGAGCTAATCGGGTCAACTCCGAGTATTTTCGCTCGGGACGGCCAGCCGGGCGACAAAGCACGCGAAATCTTCAGATCTCTGACGCTGAAGGGTTCCTGGTTTGGAGAGGTGATCGACGACCGGAAGGATGGTAGCCAATGGTCCGCTCATATCACTATTACCAGGGTGAAGGACTCTCGAGGGAAGGCATTCGCGGACGTCTTTATCGTTCGGGATATTTCCGACAAGAAGCAGATGGAGAGCCAGCTCATCGAGCGAGTGCAGGAGCTGCATTCTGCCCAAGATGCAGCCATCTTTGGGTTCGCAAAGTTGGCGGAGTGTCGCAATCCAGGTCTGGGGTTTCACCTGGAAAGAATGCGTAAGTACTGTAGGGTTCTAGCTGTAGACCTCGCTCAGCTTCCAAAATATCGATCGGAGATTGATGACGATTATATCGAGAGACTCTACAAATCCAGCCCTCTCCACGATGTCGGCAAAGTGGGCATTCCCGACAGCATTCTCCTCAAGCCGGGCAAGCTGACACCCGAAGAGTACGAAATTATGAAGACGCATTCAATTATTGGTGGAGATGCGTTAAAGAGCGCCGAGAGCCGGCTTCCGGGGAAGTCGTTTCTGACTTTGGGAAAGGAGATTGCGTACCATCACCACGAGAAGTTTGATGGGACCGGATATCCGTTTGGGCTGTCTGGCGAGGTGATTCCTCTGTCTGCCCGGCTTGTTGCCCTGGCGGACGCTTACGATGCTCTTACCTCAAAACGTGTTTACAAAGACATCGTGGATCCGGAAGAATCGAAAAGAAGGATCGTCATCGATCGAGGGCGCCACTTCGATCCGGACGTCGTCGATGCGTTCCTTCGCAAAGAAAATGAGTTCCTCAACATTCTCAGCGAATTCTCGCG
>Ga0075424_100002567_pt1 | contig 16670 bp, 16 predicted proteins | sample SoiMethybrSBSTD3_FD_75301 | JGI IMG/M metagenome (GOLD analysis project Ga0075424, IMG submission 75301) | Bulk soil microbial communities from a Populus tree surrounding site in Tennessee, USA - Soil MetaG P. TD hybrid SBSTD3 | ecosystem: Environmental > Terrestrial > Soil > Tree plantation...
GAGCCCGACGAGCTCACGGCCGCGGTGCTCTACTTCGCGAGCGCCGCGTCGAGCTTCACGACCGGCGCGGTGCTCGCCGTGGACGGCGGCGCGCAATGGTGCATGGCGGGCGGCGGCGACCAAGGACGCGGCTACACGGGCATCTACGACGGAAAACGGGACTGGTCCTGAGCCGCGACCGCACGTTCGTCGCCGTGCTGCTTCTGCTGGGAGCCTCGCAGGGCGCCTCGTATCTCTTCATCCGGGTTGCTGTCCGCGAGCTCTCGCCGCCGGCGTTGATGGAGATCCGGCTGCTGTTCGCTGCGCCCATCCTCGTCGCCTATTGCGTTGCTCGCGGCCGCGGCCGTGAGCTGCTCGCGACCTGGCGCGACGGCCTCGTCGTCGGCATCCTCGGGGCGGCGATCCCCTTCACGCTGATCGGGTGGGGCGAACGCCACGTGGACTCCGGAATCACCGGCGTCGCCAACGCGACGGTCCCCATCTTCGTCGCGGTGATTGCGATGAAGATGCTGCCGGGCGAGCGCGTGACCGGCGTGCGGCTCGCCGGCGTCCTGCTCGGGCTGAGCGGCGTCGCCCTCCTTGCCGGGCTGCATCCGCAAGGCGGCCCCTGGGGGGTCGCGGGGACACTCGCTGTCGTCGCGGCCGCTCCGTCCTATGCGCTCGCAACCCTCTATGCGCAGCGACGGACAAGCGTGAGCAGCCTTGCGCTCGCCGCCGGCAGCCTCGTCTGGGCGGCAGTCGCGCTTCTGCCGTTCGCGCTCGTGACGCTCCCGCCGCACGTTCCGAGTGCGAAGACGCTCGCGGCGGTCGCGGTGCTCGGCGTCGGCTGCACCGCCGCGACGCACGCCCTGTACTACGCGATGGTGTCGTGGCACGGCGCGTCGCGCTCGGTGCTGCTGACCTACGTCACGCCGGTCTTCGCGCTCCTCCTCGGCGCCTGGTTCCTGGGCGAGCAGACGACGTTGCCGAAGCTCGCCGGCCTTGGACTGATCGTCGCCGGCGTCGCGCTCGGCGCGGGCGTCGGCATGACCTCGCGCACCGCGCGACCTGCCCAAGGCGCTTGACGCACAACTGGTCGCTGCTCGCCGTCACGTGGGTCCGCTGGCCCGGCGGTGACGAGGACGTTGCCGAACCGACGCCGGCGTGGCCGCTCGAAGCGGTGCTCGACGCGGCTGTGGACGCCGGTTTCGAGCTCGTCGGGCTCGACCACTACACGATCGGCGGCTACGTTCGCGCCGGTGGAACCGTCGAGGAGGTCGCCGTCCTGCTCCGGGCACGTGGTCTGCGCTGCACCGACGTCGGCGTGCTGCCGATCGGGCTCGGTGACGCAACCGCGGCGGCAGGGGAGCTCGCGCGCACCGCAACGATCACGGGTGCGCCGCTGTGCATCGCTGCACTCTCCGCGGACGTCGCGCGCGACGACGCGATCCGCGAGCTGCGTGCGGCCGCCGACGTGCTCGACGGCGCAGGCGTGAGAATCGCGTTCGAGTTCACGGCGTACGGGCACCCCTGCTCCCTGGCCGACGCGATCGAGGTGTGCGACGCCGTGGGCTGGGAGCGCTGCGGATTGCTCGTCGACAGCTGGCACGTCTTCCGCGGAGGCGAGCCGCTGACAGCCGTGCGGTCGCTCGGCGCCGAACAGATCGCACTCGTCCACGTGAACGACGCCGCGCCGCCAGACGGTCTCGACCCCGTCTTCGAGGGCCGGTTCCGTCGAGCTCTGCCGGGCGCCGGGACATTCCCCCTCAGCGCGTTCGCCGAGGCACTCGCCGCGACCGGCTACCTCGGCACGATCAGCGTCGAGGTGCTCTCGAGCGATCTGCGGCGGCTGCCGCCCCACATCGGTGCGCGGCAGCTGCTGCAGTCGCTCCGGAAGAGCTTCGTCTAGAGGCCTCTAGCTCAGGTCCCTGTCCAGACTGGGTCGCGCTTCTCGAGGAAGGCCGCCACGCCCTCGGCGGCGTCGTGTGAGTTGAGGGTGACGCCGACCGCGAGCCGCTCGAGCACCATCAACGTGTCCGTGTCGGCATCGAGGCTTCTGTTCAGACACATCTTCGTGATGCCCATCTGGAACGGGCTCTTGTCCGCGAGGTGCGCGACGAAACGGTCGACACACTCGTCGAGCTCCGCGGCCGGCGCGCAGTCGTTCACGAGCCCCCACTCGTACGCCTGACGCCCCGTGATCAGCTTCCCGGTCAGCATCAGCTCCTTCGCGCGGCGCTCGCCGAGGATCCGCGGCAGCCGGTAGATCGGCCCTGCACCACCGAACAGCGCGCGCCGCATGTGAAAGTCGCCGATCTTCGCGTCCTCGGCCGCGATCGAGAAGTCGCAGTTGATCATGATCTCGAAGCCACCGGCGGTCGTGTAGCCCTCGTGCACGCTCACGGACGGCTTCGACGAGCGCAAGAAGGCATCGCAGATCCGCGCCGACCGCTGGGCCACCTCGTAGGCCCCCGTCTGGCCGATGAAGTCGCCCTGAAGCTCGTCGAGGTCGAATCCCGAGCAGAACGTGCCCTCGCGCCCGCGGATGACCATCACCCGGACCTCGGGGTCGTTCTCGGCGCGGATGCGAGCCTCGTCCAGCTCCTGGAGCAGCTGCTGGCTGACGGAATTGCGCTTGTGTGGGCGGTTGAGCCAGATCCGCGCGACGGGACCGTCGACTTCGTACTGGATCGGCTCGACCTCGACGACACTTGTCATGCGATCACTCCCTCGCTAATTGAACTGAAGTAGGCTTAGCTTAACATCGTCCCACTTGATCTGTCCAGCCTCTTGACCGCTACGACTAAACTGTATTCACTTCAATGAAGATGACAGCGCAACCTCTCACCGGTCGGACCGCCATCGTGACGGGCGCGTCGAGCGGGCTCGGCGCCCATTTCGCAGCGGTGCTCGCCGCGGCGGGTGCGCAGGTCGTCGCCGCCGCGCGGCGCCTCGAGCGGCTCGAGGAGCTGGGCGGTCGCGGGTCGGCGATCCACCCCGTCCGCTGCGACGTGACGGACGACGAGGACCGCGCACAGCTCGTCGCGACGGCGCTCGACCGCTTCGGCCACATAGACGTCTGCGTCAACAACGCCGGCATGTCGTCGGGCGGCCCGGAGCAGCAGGCGACGCTCGCTGCCTTCCGGGCTGTCATGCAGCTGAACGTCGACGCGCTGTTCGCGCTCTCGCAGGCCGTGGCCGAGCCGATGCGGGCTCAGGGCTCGGGGTCGGTGATCAACATCAGCTCCATGTTCGGCTTCGTCGCGTCGGCGCCGGTGCCGGACGCGGGCTACGTGGCGTCGAAGAGCGCCGTGAACGGCCTGACACGCGAGCTGGCTGCACAGTGGGCGCGCGAGGGGGTACGCGTCAACGCAATCGCCCCGGGGTTCTTCCGCAGCGAGATGACCGTCGAGCTGTTCGAGGACGATCGTGCGAAGCGCTGGTTCGAGCGCAACTGCCCGATGGGCCGCCCGGGACGCCTCGAAGAACTCGACGGCGCGCTCCTCTTCCTCGCGTCCGACGCCTCCTCGTATTGCACCGGACAGGTGTTGACCATCGACGGAGGCTGGACGATCCGGTGACCGTGACCAGCGCGATCGACGCGGCGCGCGTGACCGTATGGCTCACGGACCGCCTGCCGGACCTCGAGCCCCCGCTCGAGTTCGAGCGCGTCGGCGAGGGGCAGTCGAACCTGACGTTCCGCGTCGCCGACGGTGCAGGACGTGCCGTGGTTCTGCGCAGGCCGCCGCTCGGCGAGATCCTCGCCTCGGCGCACGACGTGGCGCGCGAGTACCGCATCCTGACGGCACTTCGTCCGGCCGACGTCCCCGTACCGATGACGCTCGGCCTCTGCGAAGACGTGGGCGTGACGGGGGCGCCGTTCTATGCGATGGAGCACGTCGACGGCCTCGTCCTCACGAGGCTGGCGACGGCGGAGCGGCTGGCGCCCGAGCAGCGCGCCGCCGCCGGTCGAGCGCTCGCCGCGACGCTGGCGCAGCTACATCGTGTCGACCTCGACGCAATCGGCCTGGCCGGCCTCCGGCGCCCCGAGAGCCTCGCCGCCCGCCAGCTGCGGCGGTGGAAACGCCAATGGGCCGCGTCGAAGACGCGGGATCTTCCGGCGATCGACGAGGTAGCGGAGTACCTCGCTGCACGGATGCCGGAGGAGCGCGAGACCGTGCTGCTGCATGGGGACTACCACCTCCACAATCTCGTCCTCGGCGAGGACGGCTCCGTGCGCGCGATCCTCGACTGGGAGCTCTGCACCGCCGGCGATCCGCTTGCCGACGTCGGACAAATGGTGGCCTACTGGAACGAGCTCGGCGACCGCGACGGGCTCTTCCGCGAGCCGGTCGCCGCGCTGGACGGATTCCCCGATGCGTCCCGGCTCGCCGCGTGCTACGCGAAGGCATCCGGGCGTCACCTGGACGACGTCGGCTACTGGGTCGCGTTCGCGTACTGGAAGATTGCGATCATCGTCGAGGGGGTCTACCGACGCTGGCTCAATAACCCGGAGAACGGCGCGGAAGCCGGAACCCTCGGGCCGGCGGTCGCACGCCTCGCAAACCTTGCACGCGACGCCGCCCACGGGCACGCGGTGGTGACCCGTTGACCGCCGTCGGGATTGGCACACTGAAGTCAACTCAGCCGTGGTCCGACCAGGTGTCGCGCGGCCGGACAGGCGAAGGGAGAACCCATGGCACAGGGCAATCGCGGCCCTCGTGACGGAAACAGGCGCAGGCCCCCGCGGCTGAAGCCGGGTGTGAAGAAGGAGCAGATCCTCGAGGTCGCCGTCGACTACTTCGGTCGCTACGGCTACGAGGAGACGAAGTGGGCCGACGTCGCGGCCGCAGTCGACATCGGCTCGACTGCGCTCTACCACTACTTCGAGTCGAAGCAACACTGCCTGTTCGAGATCATGGCCAAGACCGTCGGTGACTACCGCGCCCGGTTCGACACGATCGTCGCGGAGCACGACGACTGGAACGAGGCGCTGGCAACGCTGCTCACCGACTCGTTCGACATCACCGAGCAACAGGTCCTCAGGCAGCGCGTCATGGTCGCCGAGTTCGGTCGCATAGGCGTCCAACGGAGCCTGCCGCGCGAGGAGGCTGCTCGGGCGAGCGCCCGCGCCCAGACGCGCGACCTCGAGTTCGCGTGGGGGACGTTCCTCGCCCGCGGAATGCAGCAGGGGCTCATCCCCGAGAGCGATCCGCGGCTGCTCACGCGCGCGGTGCTCGGCCTGTACAACAGCGTCTGGCACTGGTACCGCCCCGGCGGCACGTTGACGCTCGCGGAAGTCGGCAGGTTCTACGTCGCCCGCCAGCTCGCGATCCTCGGCTGCTCGCCGGATCTCGCAGACGAACAGCTCGCGGCCGTCGCGGCCTAGCCCGAACCGCCCTCGGCCGCGGCGGCGGCTGCCTTCGAACATGAACTTGGTTCGAATACTTGCACTCTGCGCGCAGATAGGTCAGAATGGCTCCTCCATACCTGAACTCAGTTCAAATGAGTCAGCTGCGAAAGGAGAGTTCGGTGGGTAGAGACGTCACTTCGAGGCACAGCCGGATCAGGTTCCTGTCGGTCCTGGTGGTCGCGCTTCTCGCCGTGTGTGCCAGCTCCGCGACCGCGCGGCAGTCGGGCATCGCCCGTCAAGCCTCTTCCGCGGCGTCGGGTAAGCCGGCGACGGCAGCGCAGTGGAAGAAGCTCGTCGCCCAGGCGAAGAAGGAAGGGAGCGTCACGCTCTACACGACGCAGAACCCGGTCCTACTCGCCGACATGGCGGCGAAGTTCAAGGACAAGTACGGCATCAGCGTCACGATCAACCGCAACATCGACTCCGTCCTCGCCACCCAGGTCACGGCCGAAGAGGGGTCCGGCAAGGCGCTCGCAGACATCTGGGTGTGCGCGAGCAAGCCGCTCGTCCTCGGGGCGCTCAAGAACGGTTGGGTGGTCGACGCCGTCGGCCCCGACCTCTACTCCAAGGCGTTCGACCGCTCCATCTTCGCGAAGCCCGGCAAGGCGTTCGTCGTCGGCGAGGCGATCCTCGGGATGGCTTGGAACACCTCACAGATGTCGGGTGGCTTGAAGGACCTGCCGGACGTGCTCAAGGCGCCGAGCGGCCGGATCGGGGTCATCACCCCATCGGCGCCGTCGATCGTCGACTGGTACCTGTGGGTCGAGCAGACCTACGGCAAGGGCTTCCTCCAGAAGCTCGCGGCCCTGAAGCCGAAGAAGTATCCGTCGTCGCTCCCGATGGGCGCGGCGGTCGTGTCGGGCGAGATCGCCGTCGGCACGTTCGTCCCGCCGACGGTCCTCGACCAGAAGGCCCAGGGAGCGCCTGTCGACTTCAAGCTGCCGAAGGGTGAGAAGACCTGGAACGCCCCGTACTACGGAATGGTCTTGAAGCAGGCGCCGCATCAGGCGGCTGCCCAGCTGCTCGCGGACTACATGATCACGAAGGAAGGACAGGCGACATCGCAGCGCGCAGCCGGCACCGTCCGGAAGGACGTGCCGAACGCGTACTACGTGACGCCGCGGCAGCAGAACCTGAAGGCCCTGACGCCGCAGAAGGTGAGCGAGTTCCAGGCGTCCTGGAACGACATGTTCAAGTAGTGCGACCCAGGAGCGGGGCCCGCGCGGCCCCGCTCCCCGTCCCCCGGCGAAGATGAGGTGGTAGGGCGTTGGCAAGCGTAAGCATCCGTAGGCTCTCGAAGCGGTTCGGAGGGAAGACTCCGACGACCGCGATCGACGAGCTCGACCTCGAGATAGAGCCCGGCGAATTCCTCGTCCTGCTCGGCCCGAGCGGCTGCGGCAAGACGACGACGCTCCGGTGCATCGCGGGACTGGAGACCGCGGAGGAGGGCTCGATCGCGTTCGGCGACCGCATGGTCTTCGACGCGGACGGGCACACCAACGTGCCGCCGAACAAGCGGAACATCGGGATGGTCTTCCAGTCCTACGCGCTCTGGCCGCACATGACCGTCAGGAAGAACATCAGCTATCCGCTGCGAATCCGGAAGATCAAAGGAGCGCAGGCGAAAACGTGGGTCGAAGAGGTGGCCGCGCTCGTCGACACGACGCCGCTCCTCGACCGGCACCCGGCGCAGCTCAGCGGCGGCCAGCAGCAGCGCATCGCGCTGGCACGCGGGCTCGTCGCACGGCCCGAGCTCGTGCTCTTCGACGAGCCGCTCAGCAACCTCGACGCGCGACTGCGCGACCAGGTGCGGTCCGAGATCCACGAGCTGCACGGTCGCCTCGGGTTCACGGCCGTCTACGTGACGCACGATCAGGTCGAGGCGCTCGCGCTCGGAGACCGACTCGCGATCATGAACGCCGGCCGAATCGAGCAGCTCGCGACGCCGGAACAGGTCTTCGAAGAGCCGGCGACGGAGTACGTCGCCGGGTTCATCGGCATGGCCAACCGCCTGGTCTTCGAGCGGCACGACGGGTCGTGGATGCTCGACGGCGAGCCGGTCGAGGGCGACCTCGATGCGATCGGAGGTTCGTCGCAGACGATCAAGGCGCGCACCCGTCCGGAGGACGTCCGTCTTGCACCCGCCGACGAGATTCCTCCACCGGCGTCGCTTTCGTTCCCGGCGACCCTCGTCGACTCCGAGTTCGGCGGTCGCCACCTCGATGTCGTCGTCACGGTCGGGTCGACCCGCGTGCAAAGCCGGATACCCGCCGGGGAGCGCGGCAGCTGGGCGCGCACGCTCGAGCCGGGCCGGCGCGTGCTCGCGTACGTCAATCCGCGGGACCCGGCGTTTTACGACGACGACGGTGTGCTCGTCTCGTCGGTCGGCCGCGCCGTCGCGGTGGGGACCTGAGATGGCGACGCAAGCTGTTCGCGTCGCAACTCCGCGCGGCCTCCGGCTGGAGCGGGTGCTACCTCGTCTCGGCCTGATCGCGTTCATCGGCGTTCTCGGCTACCTCACGCTCTGGCCGTTGATCCGCCTGCAGTACCTCGCGCTGAAGAACGGTGGGCAGGGGTACACCGACGCGTTTAGCCGGCCCGGCTGGTGGACGACCGTCAAGTGGACGATCGAGCTCGGCGTGGGCTCGCTGGCGATCGCGCTCGTGCTCGGGACCGCGCTTGCGTGGGCGGCTCAGTCGCTGCCGCCGCGGCTCGGGTTCCTGCGCGTGATCCCGATCCTCCCGATCGTCGTTCCCGCAGTCGCGAGCGTGCTGGGCTGGGCGTTCCTCCTCTCGCCACACCCGGGCTACCTCAACCAGTTGCTTCGCCTGCTGCCGTGGTGGCACGGCCAGTTCGAGGGGCCCGGCGACATCTACACGCTGCCGTGGATCATCATCATCACGGGGCTCGCGCTCGCGTCGTTCATCTACCTCTTCGTCAGCTCGGGACTCGAGCAGATCAACGGCGAGCTGATCGAGGCCGCGCAGGTGAGCGGCTCGTCGCGAACGGGGGTCTTCTTCCGCGTGACCCTGCCGCTCCTGCGCCCGTCCCTTGTGTACGGAGCCGGCATCGCGCTCCTGCTCGGGCTCGGCCAGTTCACAGCACCCCTGCTCCTCGGCCGCAGTCAGAACATCAACGTCGTCACGACCGACATGTACACCGCGACTCAGCAGATACCGCCGCAATACGGGCTCGCGGCCGCGATCGGGTCGCCGCTGCTCGTGTTCGGCATCGTCGTCCTGTTCATGAGCAGGCTGTTGCTGGGCGACAACACCCGGTTCGTCACGCACGGCGGCAAGGGCGGGTTCCGGACGATCTCGCCCGGGTCGAAGCTGGCCGCGTTCTGGATCGTCCTCTACGGCCTGCTCTCGACATTCCTGCCGCTGCTGGCGCTCGTGTTCGTGTCGCTCTCGAAGTTCTGGAGCGGCGACGTGGCTCCGAGCAAGATGACGCTCGACACATGGCGTACGGTCACGAGCGCCTCGGGCGTGATGCCGGCGGTGTGGAACAGCATTTACCTGTCGCTCGCGGCCGTCGCGATTGCGCTGCCGATCGGATTCATTGCCGCGTCGCTCCTCCACCGGCGGCGCGACCACCGAGTCGCCGGCCCGATCCTCGACTTCATCGTCGCAGTGCCGCTCAGCATCCCGGCCGTGATCTTCGGCGTGGGCTTCCTCATGGTGTACACGAACAAGCCGCTCGTTCTGTACGGCACGCGGTGGGTGCTCGTCCTCGTCTACGTGACGCTGATGATCCCGTTCTCGACTCGGATGCAGCTCGGAGCGATGGCCGCGCTCGGCAACTCCTACAACGAGGCGTCCCGGGCGGCCGGAGCCGGCCCGCTGCGAACGAACCTGCAGATTGTCGTGCCGCTCCTGCGACCGGCATTCGGTGGCGCAGCCGCGCTCATGTTCGTGCTCCTGACGCACGAGTTCGCCGCGTCGCTCCTCGTCCGCGCGCCGACGATCAACGTGATGGGGACGATCCTCTACGACTACTACGAGAACGGTGGGTACCCGCTCGTCGCGTGCATCTCGCTGATCATGGTCGGCGTCACGACTGCCGGCGTGCTCGCGGCACTCGTGCTCGGTGGCGGCTCCGACGCGTTCAAGCGGCTGTGAAGCTCGCGCTCGCGCCCGAGGAGCGGCGGCTCCAAGGGGAGGTGCGCGCGTTCCTCGCGGAGCACGCCCCCGAGGGCGACGAGATCCCGCATGCGCTCGACGAGCGCATGGCCTTCCTGCGCCGCTGGCAGGCGCGTTGCTACGAGGCCGGGTACGTCGGCCGCGCCTGGCCGGCCGAGTTCGGCGGCGGGGGGCGGCCGACGTCGGAGCAGATCGTGGTCGACCAGGAGCTCGCCGCCGCGGGAGCCCCGGAGTTCCCTTCGGTCGTCGGCCTGGACGTCCTCGGCCCGGCGATTCTCGCCTTCGGAAGCGACGAGCAACGTCGTCGCTATCTGAGGCCGATCCTGTCGGCCGACGAGCTCTGGTGCCAGGGCTTCTCCGAACCTGAGGCCGGCTCGGACCTCGCTGCCCTCACGACGACCGCCGTCGAGACGGCAGACGGGTACACGCTCAACGGCCAGAAGACGTGGATCTCGTGGGGCCAGTTCGCGCGCTGGTGCGGCGTGCTCGCGCGGACGGACCCCGACGTCGCGAAGCACAAGGGCATCTCGTTGCTCGTCGTCGATATGCAATCCGAGGGTGTCGACGTGCGCCCGATGGAGCAGATCACCGGGCACGCCGAGTTTGCCGAGCTGTTTCTCGACGACGTCGTCGTTCCGAAGGCCAACATGCTCGGCTCGCCGGGGCAGGGCTGGACGATCGCGATGCACGTCGTCGCGCACGAGCGGGGGACTGCCGCACTCCCGCGTCAGGTGATGCTGCGCACCTGGTTCGACCGACTCGTTGCCGATGCAGGCAACACGGCTCGAGACGGCGCGCCGTTGCTCGCAGACGAAGGCGTCCAGGCGGCGCTCGCGGCGGCGCTGATCGAGATCGAGGTGCTCCGCCACCATGCGTCGCGCACGATGTCGCCCTTCCTGAACGGCGGCACCGTCGGACCGGAGAGCTCGGGCGTGAAGCTCCTGATGGCTCAGGCGGAGCAGTCCCTCTGCGCGTCCGCGATGGACATCCTCGGAGATGCGCTCGGCGGCGACTTCTGGCGCGAGCGCTACCTCTACTCGCGCGCGGCGACCGTCTACGGCGGCACGCAGCAGATCCAGCGCGACATCATCGCGAACCGCGTCCTTTCCCTCCCGCAGGACTGACGCGTGGACTTGCAGCTCACCGAGGAGCAGCAGTGGCTCGCGGAGTCGGTCGACCAGTTGGTCACTCGCGAGCCCGCCGACCGGCTGTGGCCGGCGCTTGCCGAGTTCGGCGCGCTCGAGGTCGGCGGTGACGACGGGCTCGGGGCCGTCGAGCTCACCGTTGTGGCGCGCCACCTCGGCGCGAAGCTCGCAGCGATCCCGTTCGCCGAGTCGGCCGCCGTTCAGTTCGCTCTCGGGGGCGAACCGGCGCGCGTGGCGCCCTGCCTGAGCGAGCCGGGTCGCCGCTTCGGGCCTGCCGATCCCGTGACCGCGCTCGAGGACGGGCGCGTCGTCGGCGAGAAGAACGCAGTCGCGTACGCAGCCACCGTCGACGCGTTCGCGGTACCCGCAGCGTCGCCGGACGGCGTCGTGCTCGCGGTCGTTGCGCGAGAGGCAACGGACATCGAGCTGGAGGCGACACTGGACCCGACGCTCGAGCCCGCACTCGTGCGCTTCGACTGCGCCGCCGAGCGCGTCGACGATCGTCCCGCCCTCGATGTTCTCGCCGCGATAGCCGGCGTGCTCGTCTCGGCCGAGTCAGTGGGTGCGGCGGGTGCCGCGCTCGATCTGGCACGCGAGTATGCGTCGCAGCGCCGCCAGTTCGGGCACACGATCGGCAGCTTCCAGGCGGTCCGTCACAAGCTGGCCGACATGTACGTCAAGGTCGAGAGCTCGTGGTCGAGCGTTCTCTACGCGGCCGCGACGCTCGACGAGCGCGACCCCGACTCGCTGCGAACCGCGTCGATCGCAAAGGCGTACGCCGCGCGCGCGACCCGGGACGTCGCACATGACGCCTTGCAGGTCTTCGGCGGGATCGCGTTCACCGCGGAGCACCCCGCCCACCGCTTCCTCCGCCGGATCGTCGCGCGTGGCGGCCACTACGGCACCGCGCGCGACCACGAGCGCAATCTGGGGCGTGGACTGGCGCAGCAGCTCGAGGTCGTGTCGTGAACGGCAACGTCGATCTGCTCGTCCTCGGCGGCGGGATGGCCGGGCTCTCCGCCGCCGCGTGGTCGGTGCAGAACGGTGCGTCGGTCGTTCTCGTCGAGAAAGGCGAGCTGGGCGGCAGCGCAGCGCGCGCGGGATTCATCTGGACGGCGCCCTCGTACGAGGTGTTGCGCGAGCAAATCCCGGACGGAGACCCGGAGCTCGCCGCGCAGCTGATCGCGGGATTCGAGCCGGCCCTCGAGTGGGTGCGCTCCCTTGGCGTTGAGGTACAACCGGCAGTGACCGTGCTCCGCTTCGGGCGGGGACACCAGACCTCGATCCTCAACTACCTCCGCGCATGCCAGCTCGCGCTGCGCGCCGACCCGCGCTCGGAGATCCTGCTCCGGGCCACGGCACAACGCCTCCTCGTCGAGGACGGCGTCGTCAACGGGGCCGAGATCCGACTCGCGGACGGCGCGTTGCACGAGATTCGAGCGGACGCGACGCTGCTCGCAACGGGGGGCTTCGGCGGCAACCCGGACCTGCGCGCCGAATTGATCCACCCGGAGGCGCGCGACATCCCGTTGCGCGCGAACCGCTACAGCACCGGTGACGGGCTGTTGCTCGCGCGCGAGGCAGGCGCGACGTTCGGGCCGGAGGACGCCGGCTTCTACGGGCACCTGATGGCGAGCGGCGTCCGGCTTCGCGAGGAGGACGACTACCCCGCGCTCAGCCTCTTTCACAGCGAGCACGCCGCGCTCTTCAACATCTACGCCGAGCGGTTCGTCGACGAGACCGTCGGCGATCACCTCACGACGCTCGCGCTGCTGCAGCAGCCCGAGGCGCGCGGGCTACTGATCTCCGATGAGCGCACGAAGGAGCTACTGAGCCGGCCGTACGTCGAGGGCGTCATGCCTGCCGACTTCTTCGACAACGTCTACAAGCGCGACGCACGTGCCGCCGTCGCCCATGATCTCGACGAGCTTGCGTACCTGCCGCCGGAGTGGGGCTACGACGGGAACGCGATCAGAGAGGCGCTGCTCGAGTTCAACCGCCGCTGCGCCGACGGCACCGTCGACCCGCCGCGTGAGTACGACGCGACGCCGATCGACCAGCCGCCGTTCTACGTCGTCGAGGCCGTACCGGCGATCACGTTCACGTTCGGCGGACTGCGTATCGACCCCTATGCGCGTGTGCTCGACAAAGACGACCGCCCGATCCCGGGTCTGCTCGCAGCAGGCGCGGATGCCGGCGGCGTGTACGTCCGGGCGTACGCCGGCGGTCTCGCCGCCGCCCTCGTCTTCGGCCTGCGCGCCGCGCAGACCGCGCTCGAGCACCAGCGACAGGAGGTACCGACATGAGCCCCGCGACGTTCCTGCCCGGCTATTTCGACACGCTCGACGACGGCGAGGACGTGCTGCCGATGCTCGCGCGCGACTTCACCTTCTCGCTGCTCTGGGCGACCTCCGAGGGCGCCCGCGAGTTCGCCGGCGGCTTCGAGGAGTGGCGCGGCTACATGGAGCAGCGGGAGCCCGCCGGTCAGCGACACCACATCAGCCACTCGCTCCGCGAAGGCAACACGGAAGTGGCAACCGGCTGGACGACACGGCACGGCGACCCGCTCGGAACATTCACGTTCACGGTCGAGCTCGACGCCGACGGCTGCGCGCGCCGGCTGTTCGCCGCGCGCACCGAGGCGTTCGGGGGGGTGCCGTTCTGATGGACGAGCTGCGCGGACGCGTCGCAGTCGTCACCGGTGCAGCGAGCGGAATCGGCTTCGCGCTGAGCAAGCGCTTTGCCGGCGAGGGCATGCGCGTCGTCATGTCCGACGTCGACCCCTCGCGTCTCGACGAGGCGGCCGCGACCATCGAGGGCGAGGCGACGCCGGTCGCCGCTGACGTCTCGCGGCTCGAGGACGTCGAGGCGCTCGCGGCAAGCGCGATCGAGCGCTTCGGAGCGGTGCACATCCTCTGCAACAACGCCGGCGTGACCCGGCCCGGCCGTGCGTGGGAGTTCACGCACGATCAATGGGAGTGGGTGCTCGGCGTCAACCTGTGGGGCGTCATCAACGGCGTCAACGCGTTCGTCCCGGGGATGATCGAGCGCGGCGAGCCCTGTCACATCGTGAACACCGCGTCTTTGAGCGGTCTCCTCGCGTGGCCCGGTCTCTCGCTGTACGCCGCCGGGAAGTACGCCGTCGTCGGCTTCTCCGAGAGCCTCGCATTCGACCTGCGCGAGGCCGGCGCGCCGATCGGCGTATCGGTGCTGTGCCCCGGGCCGACACGGACGAGCTTCCGCGCCTCGAGCCGCGCGCTCGAGCCGGACGCGCCCGGCGACCCCGTTCCCGACGTCGAGGCCGACGTCGAGTGGCAAACGCCCGCCGACGTCGCCGGGAAGGTCATCGAGGCGATCCGCAGCGACCGCTTCTGGATCCTCACTCACCCTGCCTACAACGAGGCGATCGAACGGCGGACGCAGGAGGCCGTCACGACGGGCGAGCTCACGGAGACGGCGTTCGTCTAGATCGCTCGGAAGGTGTCGAGGTCGGCGGGAGCCTCGGCCATCAGCGCGAAGTAACGCGCGATGCGGCCGTCGGCGTCGAGCGTCGCGCTGACGAGGAAGACGTGCGTCGGCGGCTCGCCGTCCATGCCTGCGTCGCCCTCGACAAAGCAGCGCAGGCCGTCTACAGCGCACGAACGGACGCGATGACGGTACGGCTGCTTACCGCGCCGCTCGAAGAACTCGCGCAGCTCCGCGCGCCCGCGCACGAACTCGAGCGCCCCCGGCACGTCGAGCGAGGGGCGTACGTAGACGGCCTCGTCGGTGAAGGTCGCCAGGGTCGCCTCGAGGTCGCCGCCGTCGAGCGCGCCGTAGTACGCGTCGAGGGGCGAGTCCACGTCGACGGTCACGCGGCGACCCGGCTACGAACGAGAGGGAGCACTTCACGCCCGATGCGCTCCGCGTTCCGTTCGGCGAGGTCGACACCCACGGCACGAGTCCCGATGTAGATCCGCGAGATGCCGAGGTCGACGATCTGCTGCAAGCGCTCGGCGCAGTACTCGGCAGAGCCCGCCATCGCGAATTGGTCGATCAACGCGTCGGCACCCGCCTCGCGGGGATAGAAATCGATCTCGCCCGGCGCCCCGCCGGCGATGCGCGACACGCCTCCACGCACGTCGCGGTAGACGGCCTCCATCGTCTCGACGGCGCTTCGGTACTGCGCGTGATGCGTCGCGGATACGTCGGCGGCCGCCTTCGCCTCGAAGCCGGAGAAGCGCGCGTGCGTGACGACGAGTCCGCGGATCGCCTCGCGCGCGCCTGCGTCGTCGGCGTCCGTCAGCGCGACCTGGACGTAACAGCCGAGCTCGAGCGCGTCGGCATCGGCGCCCGCGGCGCGACACTCTTCGTGCGCGAGCTCCATGGACCGCTGGAGCCGCTCGACGTCCGCGCCGACGGAGAAGCTGACGCCGTCGGCCGAGCGCGCCGCGATCGCGAGCGTCTTCGGTCCCGTCGCCGCGACGTCGACCGGCGGCTTCGCCACGGCGAGCGACGGGTCGATGTCGTCCTGTCGCGCCATCGAGGCGGCGACGTCGGCTATCTCGACCGCCTCGCGCCGCAAGAACCCCTGGAGCTGCCGCAGGTAGTCGTCGAACGCCGCGACCGCCATCGGCTTCTGCTGCAAGACCTTCACCGAGCCGTCGCCGCGGCCGAGGCAGAAGCGGGCGCGTCCGCCCGACACCGCCTGCAAGGTCGCCATGGCGCCGGCGGCGAGCAACGGATGACGGAGCGGGACGGCGACGGCCGTGCCAACCTTGAGCGTCGTCGTGGCCGCCGCGGCGAGGCCGAGGACGACGTACGGATCCGGAAGCAGCCCGTGCGCTTCGCCGACGGCGAGCCCGTCCCACCCTGCTGCCTCGAAGGTGCGCGCGAACTCGCCGATGTCGGTGCACGGCACCGGCGTCGCGCCCATCCGCCAGAACTCCACCCGCTTCGACATCGCCTGCTCCTCCTCTTTTCGTCAGCTGATCGCGGTTGCGACTGGCCCCAGGCGGCCTTCTTCGAACCGCCGCATTGCGACGTTCGCTTCGAGCACGGCGTGGCTCAGTCGCCTGGGGGCGGCGCAGTCGCCGATCGCGACGAGCGCCGGGACTGCACCTTCGAGCGCGGCCACGAGCTCGTCCTGGACGGCGAGCATCGTCTTGACAGCGACGAGATCGGCGTCGAGCTCGCCGCGCTCTCCCGTGACCGCGTCCTCGACGTGCACCGTCGTCCCGTCGACGCCCGCGACGGTCGTGAACGGGCGAAAGCGAACGCCTGCGCCGCGGAGGCGACGGTGCACATGCGCGATGCTCTCGTGCGGGATCGCGAGGCCGACCGCGCGTCCGGGCGTGAGCAGCTCCACATCCGCGCCGCGCGCCGCCAGAAACTCGGCGGCGCTGACGCCGTGCCAGAAGCCGACGGCGTCGTCGACGACGACGACGCGTTTGGGCACGTCGACCGTCCTGCCGAGCACGTCCCAGATCGTCATCACGTTCGCTCCGTCGACGGGAAACGCAGGCGGCAGCGGGGCGGCGCCGGTCGCTGCCACGACGAGCTCGGGCGCGTCCGCGAGGATCGCCTCCTTCGTCGCGGCGACCCCGAGGCGAACGTCGACGCCGAGGCGCGCGAGCTCGCGCTCGAGGTAGGCGACGAAGTCGAGGAGCTCACCGCGCGTCGGGCCGGCCGCAGCGACGCGCAGCTGGCCGCCGACGACGTCGCTCCGCTCGTAGAGGACGACGTCGTGGCCGGACTCCGCAGCGACCCGTGCGGCCTCGAGACCTCCTGGACCGCCACCCGCGATCACCACGCGTCGCACGGCTGACGAGCCCCGCGGAGGCCCCCACGCCGATTCGCGCCCCGCACGCGCGTTGACCGCGCAGGCGACGATGCCGTGGGCGGCGCGGCAGTCCTGCACGATCCCGACGCACGGTCTGATCTCGCCGGGGCGACCCTCGCGCACCTTTGTCACCCACTCCGGGTCGGCGATCACGCCGCGACCGACGGCAA
>Ga0075424_100002573_pt1 | contig 16645 bp, 17 predicted proteins | sample SoiMethybrSBSTD3_FD_75301 | JGI IMG/M metagenome (GOLD analysis project Ga0075424, IMG submission 75301) | Bulk soil microbial communities from a Populus tree surrounding site in Tennessee, USA - Soil MetaG P. TD hybrid SBSTD3 | ecosystem: Environmental > Terrestrial > Soil > Tree plantation...
CCGCGCACCGGCAGATGCAGGAATGTGACGCAAAGCTGGAATCGTATTTGGCCATGCTGCCGAGTCGAGTGATCCAGTTCGCCGACCAGCCCGACTTGCAGCCGGGGGCACTAGCGCCGAAAACCAAAAAACCGAAAAAACTCAAGCCAAAAGGCAATGCACCGGCACTGGATCTAGCAGCGGAGCTGAAACGGATTTGTGGAGTGGATCTGACTCGATTGACGGAATCGATGTCATGACCGCGCAGACGATTCTCTCCGAGCTCGGCACGGATCTGTCCGCATTCCCGACGGAAAACCATTTTGCCTCGTGGCTGGGGCTAACACCGAGTAAAGACATCAGCGGAGGTAAAGTCATCGGGCGAAGCCGGAGGACCGTGCAAAACCGAGTGGCCATGTCCTTACGCATGGCGGCCAGTACGCTGTTAAACAGTAAGAGCTATCTGGGAGGCCGATATCGGCACTTGCGCAAACACTTGCCCAGTTACCCGGCGGCCGTCAAGGCGATGGCCCACTATTTGGCGCTGCTGGTCTACCGGATGCTCACCAAAGGCCAGGCATGGATCGATCGGGGTGCGGCGAAATTCGAGCAAAAGCGCGCCGAACGGGAACTGTCGAGTTTGAAATCCAAAGCTCTCGCCCAGGGTTTCAACCTGGTTCCCATTGCCCAGGCACAGTAACCGAAACCAAAACCCAGCAACCCCACCTCTCGCGCTATAGTTGCCTAAACTCGTCGTGTGTCTGATCGATGTCCAATCAACTGGCCTCATTTGTACCCTGCACAACAAAACCGACCAAACAAAGACTCAGTGCCAGTAACTCCAAACAAGTTTCTGGAGAGCACTTGCCGATCGCCGATTTGGATTATCCTTTTGCATTTCCCATAAATCGTTTTAATGCAAAGCGATGTTCCAAATCAACGATCGGCGAGTGCTGATTGCTTCGGAGGGAACGCGCCTGCGCGCTCTCCCGCCACGGCTCCCGCTTTCAACGGACCTCTCGCACCGCGTCAAATTTTACCGGGAGGGCGACAAGTGGCACGGCGGTGTCGTTCACCATAAAGGCATCCACCTGAATTGCCGCTGGGGGGCAGTCGTGCGTCAGAGTAACTTTTCCCGCCTGGTCGGTCCCCACATTCAAGTCAGATGCACCCGTGACGCGGAACACAATCGCACCCGCCGCCACCGGGAATGTGACTGGGCTACCGCCCACCGCAACGTCGGCCGTGTTTCTGATATTCAGGGTTACGTTGCAAGTAGAATTGGTGGTGTTGTTGATGCCCCATGAAGTGTGGAAGCCCAGATATGTGCTCCAGCGGGGACTATACATCGTCGTATCCGCTACGCTAAAGGTATAGTCGATTTTATTGCCGGAAGTATTCTGAACCTTTATCCAATGAGCAGTACCGTCTGCTATCCAACTCCTTCGGATTCCAGAACTCACTTGAGGGTCAATGAGCGAAGTATCTTGTGTTGTCAGTGGGACGGAGCAATTGGTGCCGGAGGAGTCGCTGTATATCGTTACCGACCCGGGTGCAGTATTAAACGGTTCAATCACGCTCTTCAGCTCGACGGAATACGAGTGGCCAGGCGTGCCCCTCCACCCATAAAAGAATACGCTCCCATTATTAATTGTGCTCGGCGTGATTCTCCCGTCGGGAACAACCATTGTTGGGGACGCGCAAGTAGTGCCCTCCGCACGGACCGGTAATGCCCAGCCAACCAGATAAAAAAGAATCACAGCAAGACTTACTCTCAGCTTCATAAACCCTTCCAGATTGTGCATTGATTTTTAACCCTTCCAAATTGTGCATTGATTTTTGGCCGTGTGAAGATAGAGTCGGGACCTGGATAAATCAAGCGATTCGGTCGCCTTCAAAACTTTCCGCAAAGAAACGCGCCTCACAACGTGAAAAAAAACCTATCGGGTGGGCATCGACCCGAAAATTTCGCTCGACGTTGGCTCGTAGCCGCATGCCTCAACCCTAGTCGATGTTTTCTCGTCTTGTTTTTCACTTGCGCCCTATAAACCAAATAAAACGTTTGTGCCTGCGGTCAAACGAGCCATGAAGAAGGCCGAGATACAAGCGACCACGAGGCTGTGGAGAACTTTACGGGTCTACGCGCACCTCATCCGTAAGCGTCGACCTGAGGCTGCGGCGTACACCGATCAGATGTTATTCCCGGCTATCGTGCCGGCTGACGTAGCGGTCGGCTCAGCCACGATCAATTGAGAAGCCAGGTTTCGTTAGTTTTATTAGTGCTAGGGGCCCCTTTTCTTTTGCCAGTTCCAGAGGATTGTTAGAGTTACCGGCGAGAATAAAACCCGAACGAAAGTTTTTCTGTAACTCTTGTCGGCCCGGCCCAGTCATATAGGACGAAGATTATGCAAAAAACATCTGCAACGTCCCGAACAATATGGTTACGAACCGACCGTGCGGTGATTCCGACGAACACAGCGGATTGGCATCACCTGCTACCCGTTCAGGATGCTCTCCATCACGGCGTGTTTGCGACGGCGGACGTCAAACGCCCGGAGTTTTACCAGCTGGAAATCGAGGGGTACTTGTACTACATCCACATCCCGAGTCGGATCGCGGGGGTTTATCTGATTGCGGCGGCGCGACAGCGATCCATGACCGCGGGTGTGTGCGCGATAGCATGGGCGTAAGTGAATCCTTGCTGGCATATGATTGATCACAAGGAAGTGATAAAACACGCGCATGGCCAAGCCGCCGAGGGAGCTTCTCGATCTCCTAAAACCGTACGACAGAACAATTCAGGAACTCACGATCGCGCTGCGGCAAATAGTCCTCGAACAACTTGCGCCTTGCTGTGAGTACATCCTCGAAGTGTATATCGTCTCACTTCAATACGGCCCAACGTTCCGCATGAAAGACGGCATTTGTTACATCGGCGTTATCAAAGATCACGTAAATCTCGGTTTTATTCGCGGAAGTGAGCTAGCGGACCCGCAGCGAATCCTGGAAGGCACCGGAAAACAAATGCGTCATATCAAAATCCGGGATATGTCGGAGTTATTGCGGCCCGCCATTCGCGCTTATCTCCAGGAGGCCTGTGAGCGGTCAGGCCATGAGGTTGATACCGACAACGAAAAGACGGTCACCACCGCCCTCAAGAGAAAATCCCTGCCAAAACAAATACTCGGCACGACTCGATTGTAGTCGGCTATCCCATTGATCGATACGTTGATTGTCTGTATCTTCGAAAGCTGTTCGCCTTCAAAACAAGAGAGTGAAACCAAGCTCACTAAGAGACATCATTCTGACACTAGCCGCTGGCGGTCTGGAGATCCTTGAACGGACTACAGGACGTCGCCACGAAGATATCGTGGAGATGTGTCGACGGCTAGTCGATCTTAAAGGTGAAGCGTCGGCAATCTCGCTCGCCGACAAAATACTGTCCTCCTATAAAAAGCTGTCAAAGCGCGATCGGCTTCAGTTTTTCGAGCGCTTGCTCACGGATTTTATGCCGGACAGCAAACGTCTCAACCAAGCCATTGCAGCGTATCAGGTGGAACCGAATGCCAAGACGGCTGCGGCGCTCCAAGCCGCGGCCGAATCGCCACGGCTTGAAGTTTTCAGGGTTTTGAATATGGGACCCGACGGCACCGAATCCATCCTATCAATGCGTACGGACCTTCGCGGCTTCTTACCCCAGCACCCGTACCTTACGCCGGTTGATAGCGACATGATGCACTTGTTGCAATCCTGGTTTAACCGAGGTTTTTTGCGAATCGAGCGCATCAGTTGGAAAACACCGGCATTAATTCTGGAAAAGCTCATCGAATACGAATCGGTTCACGAGATTCACGGGTGGGACGACCTGCGCCGGCGCCTTGCGGAGGACCGCCGTTGTTTCGCATTCTTTCACCCGGCGCTGCCGGACGAACCACTGATATTTGTTGAAGTGGCATTGACGCGAGGATTATCAACGTCGATTCAGGATGTCCTTGCAGCCGAAGCTCCGGATGGGAATGCGGAGTTCAACCCCGACGCAGCCATCTTTTACTCGATTAACAATTGTCAGCCTGGTCTCGCCGGAGTGTCTTTCGGTGCTTTCCTGATCAAGCAGGTCACCGATAGCCTGGCAGAGGAAATCCCGAGTCTCAAATACTATGCCACGCTATCGCCGATACCGGGCTTTCGAGAATGGCTCAAGGAAGAGCTAGCGGCGCCTCAATCTCCAATTGCATTCTCCGAGGGTGAGCGTTCGCTTTTGTCCCACCTCGATAGTCCTTCGTGGCACGTGGACGAGTTGAAATCCGTTCACCTGAAACCGCTGCTCATGTATTTATGTGCGTACTATTTGTTGTACGCCAAACGGCGTGATGACCCGCGCGATCCCGTAGCGCGATTTCATTTACGTAACGGTGCGCGTTTGCAACGGATCAACTGGTTGGGCGATCGATCAGAAAAAGGTTTGCGTGAATCGGCCGGCTTACTGGTCAACTATGTTTACGACCGTAGGACGGTTGCCCGAAATCACGAGGTCTACGTTAACGATAACGAGATCGTCCATTCATCTGTCATCGACCAGTTGGTTAAGAGACGGCCGGCTGCTTCGACGCTATGATTGACCGAATCCCCTCCTCCGTGAGGAGGGGATTATTTGCCTGATTCACACACTTCGTCATTTTGGAATGGAATCAGTTGGAAGCCGCCTTCTTTCTGCTGCTCTTGGTGACGTTGGGACTTTGAGCGACCGAAGACGACGTGTAGACATCGAGAGTTGTGGGATCGACGTCCATCCCATGGGGGCGGCCTTCAACGTGAATTACATCGACTATTTTCCCTTCCTTTAGAATCGAGACCGCTCCGGCATTAACATCACTGGCGTAAACCGTGTCGTCGCTCATTACAACAATGTTTCCGCGGCATGGCGCCGGCCAGTTTTCGATGAACTTCCCATCCTTGTCGAAAACGGCGATACGCTTGTTGTCGCTGTCTGCAACGAGCAGCCTGCCTTTCGAGTCGATAGCCACTCCGTGCGGAAGTTGTAGTTGACCCGGTCCGTTGCCCTTGGTGCCTCCGATGATTTTGATGAACTTTCCTTCTTTCGAAAATTGCACGACGCGGGAGTTGATATATCCGTCCGACACGTAGATGTCGCCATTCGTAGCAATAGTGACGGCGTTCGGGCGATTGAACGTATCGTGTGAGGCGTTATCGCCTGGGACGCCCTTCTTGCCTAGAGTCATGATCAATTTACCGTCAGTGTTGAATTTATGAACGACGTGGTCGTTAGGATCGGTCGCCCAGATGAACCCATCCCGGTCGAACTGGACACTGTGCGCCTCATTGAACAGACCTTCGTCACCCCATGACTTCACGAACTTTCCATCCGAAGTAAAAACTCGGAAATAGGGTGCCTTTCGAACGAGTACGATCACGGTGCCCTTGCCGTCGGCGGCTACCCACGTCGTCAGCCCTCCCCAAGCCGTCCCTGCCGGGAGTTGAGCCCACTTCGTCATGTTGACGTCGTACTTATCGAATAGACTCGATTGGGCGAACGCGCCGGCGACGAAGACACCGGCGATCAATATCGCGAACACGCAATTTTTCATAGCTGCCTCTCCCCTCGTTGGTCCGTTGTTTACGCGTCATTGAAGCATCATCGGGAGCCTGAGTCAATTCGTAGGACGCAGCTATGAAAATTCATTCGGAAGATGGAATCATTGCCAAAGCGGCAATGGCGGAAAGCAGACAAGCTATCGCTCCGAACCCGATTGCCGTTCGAATGGAGTGGGCGGCCACGGCACCGGCAAGCGCGGAACCGATTGGGACGCCCGCATAGTTGAAAGCCATGGACACGGCGAATGCGCGTCCGGTCCAGCTTGGGTGCGTACGGCGCTGACGGACCGTAAACAGGGCGACGTCGAGTGGGCCGTTGAGCAAGCCGATAATCCCCATTACAAGCACCAGTACGATCATGTTGACGTGGACCAATAACAGCGCCATAACCATTCCAGTCCCTGCCATCGGAACGGCGAGCATCAGTTTTTCGCGCTCACGACTATCGCTGCGTCCGACAATGGCAGCCGATACCATGCCCGCGAGTCCCTGAACCGCGAAGACGAACCCAACAATCGTCTCCGACAAATGGAGTCGTTCGAGCACCAGGATTGGCGCAACGATATTCAGTGTTCCAATGCCCACATTCAGCAGCGAAATCGAGAAACCGAGGCCGCGAAGCGTAGGATTACGCCACGTATAGATTAGGCCTTGCCAGGCATCGGCAAGGAGCGACTCACTCAGTTTGGCCGGTATCGGCGGATCCGGCGTTCGAGCGATCACAGCTGCGGCAACGCCATAAGAAGCACCTATGAAAATGAATGCGACGGGCCCACCCCACAGCGCGACCACCCCGGCAGCGACGGGCGGCCCAATGATTGTCGCGACAACATACCCCATCGAGTCGATCGCGTTAATCCTTTCCCAGAGATGTTTCGGCACGATCAATGGGAAGAGGCTTCGAAGACCTGTGTTGGACAACGGGGCAGTCAACGATGCAATAGACGCAATGACAATCAGCGCCCACGCCGGTAGCAGATCCAGAAGAGCCAGAACTCCCATAAAAATCAGGGAGCCCAGCGCGATCACATAGTCGAGAACGACCAGACGCGTGCGCCCGTACCGATCAAGGAGAGCTCCGGCTATCGGGCTGACGATTAGGCCCGGGAAGATTGCGAAAAATGTGGCAACGCCCGCGAGCGTAGCGGATCGATAAAACGTGAGCGCGAATAAGACAATAGCCACGCTCACCATCGACTGGGCGATTCGGGCTATTTGCATCCCCGCAAGGACGCGCGAGACGGACGGAACCGTGAGGAGCGCGCGGTAAGACCGATCTGGGCTTGGATTGCTGGACTGCATGTAGTCGCCCTCACCGCCGTTTCCAGCTGTATTTGTGGTCATAGAACCTGTGTGTGAATCAGGCGAGTAATCCCCTCGGTGAGGAGGGGATTACTCGCCTGATTCAAACCACTCCGTTTACACCCTCACGGACGCGCCTACAGCCGCAAGCCTAGCCTACCGCACGCATTGAGCCGGACAGCTATTCTATTCGGTCGTAATGTTCAGAGTTTCGTCCACACTGATGCGTTTGGGAGCATTCGGGTCGGAGCCCGAGTAGGACGCGATGATCCTGAAGCCATCCGAACCGGCCTCAGCAGAGTATGCGTAACTTTGCCGTGTGGGAATGTGGATATCACCGTTCACGCGGAGTTCGTCGAGGGACGCGTATTTGGAGTTGGATATCCAGTAACGGCGTTCGGCATTGGCCATCGCGAGCAGGTCATTGCGAACGGCAGTAAGATCGATTGTCGTTTTTGGCGTACTTCCGACTGACATCGGCGGCTTGGTATCGTGCATGAAAACATATATGCCCACCGCTGCCACTATGACGATAGTGAGAAATCCAACCGTACGACTCATACGCGAAGTGTATGCGGAGGTCACGACTTTAACAAACCGGAGATCAAGAGACAGGAGGTGCCTGATACTTCGCCATCAGCTCCTCGTGAAGATTGCGAGGGAGAGCGCCGTTGGCTGACGGCCGCGCATAGGAACCATCCGCCTGAAGCCAGCGAATCTTCGTATTGTCAGCCACCGCATTTTCCAGGATTTCGGAATGAATACGCGCGCGAAGCTGTGGATCTTCTATCGGAAAGAGAACCTCCACACGCCGGTTTAAGTTCCGATGCATTAGATCTGCGCTTCCCACGTACATCGCTTCGCTACCTGCGTTGGAGAATACGTAAACACGGGAGTGTTCAAGAAAGCGCCCCACGATACTGGCGACCCCAATGTTCTCACTCAGCCCCGGAACACCTGGGCGCAGAGAACACACACCGCGAATGATGAGCGTAATCGGCACGCCGGCGGCAGATGCTGCATAGAGTTCTTCGATGAGGGCCGTATCCGTAAGACTATTGCACTTCGCAAAAATGCTGGCCGGACGTCCGGCGTTCCTGTGGGCGATTTCCCTCCGGATCAATGCGGTCAAATCTTCGCGCAGAGCAAGGGGCGCAACGAGCAGTTTCCGATACTTTGTCTGGCCAGAAAAACCCGTGAGGTAATTGAACAACTCGGAGGCATCGGCGCCAAAGTCCGGGTGGGCAGTAAACAGGCAAAGATCCGTGTAGATTCGAGCCGTGACGGGATTGTAATTCCCCGTTCCCAGATGGACGTAGCGCCGCAAGATACTTCCTTCCTGCCGAATAACGAGTGTCATCTTTGCGTGGGTCTTCAAACCTACAATGCCATAAATCACGTGCGCACCCACTTGCTCGAGGCGTCGTGCCCACAAAATATTATTCTCCTCGTCGAAGCGTGCCTTGAGCTCGACCAAGACGGCCACTTGCTTTCCATTTTCTGCAGCTTCGATCAACGCGTTCACAATCGGGGAGTCCGCCCCTACTCGGTAGAGCGTTGCCTTGATAGCAAGAACATTAAGATCCTTCGCGGCGGATCGAAACAATTCGAGTATAGGAACAAAAGACTCGTAGGGATGATGAAGCAACACGTCCTGATGGCGGATTACGTCGAAAATCGACTCGGCGTCTTGAAATTGCGGTGGTGTGAGTGGCTCAAACGGCCTTTCCTTGGCGACCGGCAGATCCAATTTATAGAACGCCATCAGGTCGGGAATATTCAATGGACCGTCGATGGAGTACACGTCCTGTTCGTCTAATTGAAGCGATTGCCGGAGTAGTTCGACCATTGGAGCGCTCATCGCCGATGAAACCTCCAGCCGCACACCGAAACCAAAACGGCGCTGGCGCAGCGTTTGTTGCACGGACTTCAGAAGGTCTTCTGCTTCATCCTCTTCAATTTCCATGTCCGCATCGCGTGTGATGCGAAACGGCTGGCACTCGAGAATGGAACATTTCGGGAACAGTGAAGCGATGTGCACCGAAACCAGATCTTCCAAGAAAACAAATTTGAGTGTCTCGTTGATGCGGATCAGTCGAGGAACATTGGCCGGAATCTTGACACGCGCAAAGCGAGATTCGTCTTCTGAAATGCCATTGCAAGGGCGCAGCGAAATGCCAAGATTCAAGCTGATATTTGAAATATAAGGAAACGGATGACCGGGATCGACGGCAAGCGGCGTCAAAATGGGAAATACTCGTTCCACGTAGAAGCGCTCCAGGACCTGCCGTTCTTCAAGCGTCAGAGTGTTGTGCTCGACCACTTGCACACCAATCTCCTGCAGTCCAGGCAGGATCTCGTGCAACAAACAATCGGTCTGGAGCTTGACCAACGGCCGGAGACGCTCCGATATACGCTTCAATTGAATTGATGGCGTCAAACCGTCAGGCGATAGGGAAGTCGGATTTGTTTCGAGTTGCTCTTGCAAGCCGGCAACACGAACCATGAAAAATTCATCAAGGTTGGTTGAAAAGATTGAAAGGAATTTGAGCCGGTCCAACAACGGGAGAGACTTGTCCAGGCCCTCCTCCAACACACGGGAATTGAATTCAATCCAGCTCAGTTCGCGGTTAAATAGGTTTTGTTCCACCGTATCAGTCTAAGCGCAGTCCGCGGAAGATTACTATCCACGTGCGGCTTAGTGATCTTACCAGACAAGAAAAAAAACGAGGAATGCAGTGGGAGCGTTCTGCGTTCCCCGTCTTTTAGATTAGACCAGGGCGGCGGTAATGCGAACCAGACCATCGATCTGTTCCGCATCGACGCCATCCATGGAAATCTCGGCGGGAAGGTCAATCACCTGACAGACCTGGAAACCCTGGTCGTCCACGTCAGATGAGATCACAAGTTGGCGGGGTGCAAGACGCACGGCAAGATTGGGCGGGTCCAGTTTAGGCAGATCCACTTCGACAATGAGGTCTTCTCCCGAGAGAAAGACCTTGGGGGCCGCCTTTAGGATCAGCTCGTGTTCTGCCTCGAGCCAGTCCTCGAGATGGCGGCCATCAATAGAACCGCGGTCAACGAAATTTTGGAATGCACGGCGAGCAATTCTCGCATTCACTTCGTCGAGAAAAGACGGAATGGATTCGCCACTGTGTATGCGAACCGGGATACTGGTCACAATGTCCATACAAGTCTCCTAGGGAGACCGTATCGGTCATTTGTGAATGTTTAAAAACAGAAACTTTATCGTTCTGCAAATATTTTCAGGCTTTTACATCCGGTGGGCCTCTTTCGCCGCGTTCAAATCGAAAACTCTACTTCGGTATCTGCGGAACCACGAGGTGAAAAATCTTCATTGTCGCGCCGGGGGCCGCGGAGATCGTGGCTGTTTCGGATGGACCGAGGTAGATTCCCATGCCTTTTGTTACTTCATGATCTTTGTTTTCGAGATTGATCTTCCCCTTGCCTTCCATAAGGTACAGAAGTTGGTGCTTGGTTCCGGCATCGGCCTTGAATGTTTCTCCCGATTTCAGCCAGCGCAGCGTCCCGAGGACATTCTTAGCACCCTGTAATTCGCCATTCAGGACCTCCGTCACTTCACCTTGCGGGCTCGCTTTTCGAGGAAGTTTGTTTGTATCGACGAAAATTGTGTTCGGCATGAACTCTCCCTATGTTTGAACCCAAACGCGGCCGTCTACACGGTTCCATCTCAAATCGTCCGGAGTGCCATCGAGAATTGTGGTCTTGAATCGATTCGGTGCCTGGAACTCGAAATAGAAGAGACCGGTATCGGTGGCTCTTAGGCGATGTTTGGCCTCAGGTGGAATGAAAACCATGTCCCCGGGGCTAACCGCGCGTACCCCTTCCGGAGTCTCGACCGTGCCTTTGCCTTCGATGATGAAATAGAAGTGCTCACAGTTCTCGTGCAAATGAAAGGGGGACGACGCATTGCTTTTGTAGTACATGACGCCGGCGAGCATGTCATCAATGTTCGTCAGTTCTTTATTGACGAAGAATATGCGCTCTCTGCCGGGCACGACCGATACCAGCTTCGGCAATTCATTTTGATGGAAGATGTATGCCATCTTTGCTTCTCCTTCCTGAATCTCCCTGGGGCCTGACTTTACTTCGGGCGATATGCTATCCGTGCGGCCTCCGAGATCGGGGCGGGCGAAACCGTCGCCCGGATTTCTGTTTGCACGTGACGCTCGACCGTGGGTTTTGACGATCCGCGGCCTTCCTCACCCCACACCAGCGTGACCTTGGTACCGGGTTCGCTATGTTCTTTGTCAAGGACGGCTAGCGAAATCATTGCACGCTCGTTGTAGGTGTAGCCAGTATACGTGGATAGTCCGATTGTTTTGCCGTCTTTCAGGACCTTATCAAATGGCAATGTCGAATAGTTCGCCAATGGCAGATCAGCGTATTTCGGCGGATCCCCGCCCGGATTGAAAAGAGCGGTAAACATCCGGCCGAGGTCGTCACCATTCCATACGAGCGTTACCTTCCTGCGCGTTTCCCTCTGCCCCATCTTCTCGAGTGCTTCTCGTCCAATAAAATCGTGATCGAATTTGACGAAAGGGCCGTATCCAAGATCAAACGGCGCCAGGTAATAATCCTTGATGTTTTCGGAGTAGAAGCTGCCGCCAAGCGATGCCATGGCCTCGTAGCTCTTGGAGGTAAGCCATTTTCGATAACTCTTCATCTTCTCTCCGACATACACAGCCGGCAGGGGTGATGGAATCCATCCGGATTCCAGACACGTTGTCGGATAAGTTCTCGAGCCGACCTGTCGAATCCCGTACTCGTGACCGGCTTCAACGATTGCGTTACGCACGTCGTCGCCGTACTCCCAGGGACCAAACAGTTCCCATCCCGGCTGCCCCACCATTCCGTGTCGCAGTGCTCGAACGTCATGCCCCGCGATCCTGAATAAGTCCATATTGAAAAAACGGATGTCCGGCGCTGCTTTGCTCGTCACCTTTTCCATGACTTTTACGGCGTTCGGACCTTGGACCTGATATCTGAACACCTTCCGCCGGCCTTCATTAACGGCAGATCTCTCATCCCGTTCTGCTTTCGCGTTGTATCCGGCGGTTTCGACGTTGTATTGAACCCAGTTTGCCGCAGGGGGACGCCCCACGAGGTTGAACTTGTTTTCGTCGAGATAAAAAAGAATGGCGTCACCGATGACGTGGCCTTCGTGATTGACGGCCACGAATTGCTTCGCCTGATTGGGTTTGAAATTTTTAAACGTGTTTACGCCAAGGTCCGAAAACACCCGAAGCGCATCGGGTCCTTCGACGTAAAGATCCGTCATGTGATGAGACTGATCGAAGAGCGCACAGGTCTCGCGCCAGGAGCGTTGTTCGTCCCGCCAGTTCGTGAATTCGTATCGCACCACAGGAAAGGCGTACGGTCCTATTTGCGAATTGCGCAGCATCTGAACCGGATTTCCGGCGGCTTGCAACACATCTTCAAGCGTCTGGTAACTCATAAATGTTTGTACCTCCGCGCAAAGGACCGAACTTTAGTCAGCCCGTAGCCACAAATCAATAGGAAAGGTCGTTGCCGAATAAGGAGAGCCGATGAAAAAAAATTTGCGTGTAGGATCAGTTCTGACGTGAAGACGAGCGTCCTCGTGATAGGTTTTCACCCCCATGACCAACAAAGCGTGCCAAGCGGACTATCATGTACCTGTTATGTCGCTTTGGGACTTTGCTCAATCCAAAGCACCCCTAACAGAGGATGAAGTACAACACGTGGCGCAGTGCGATGAGTGCATATCGATGCTTGGATATTGCGGCATGTACCCCACGCTCGATGACGCGCAAAAGAAACTTAGGGAAAGTACGTAATCGGCTGCCTGGTACCGCAGATTCCTCCTCGCGCATCACGGTCGGAACATCAGCGATCGGGGGATTGCTGATTGCTGATTTCGCGGAGGAATCTTCCCTAAGGCCCACTTTCGTAAACGATCCTTCCTCCAACAATAGTCATGGTGGGCTTGATGTCCTTGATCTGATCAGCAGGAATCGTTAAGTAATCTCGATCGAGTACGACTAAATCCGCCAATTTCCCGGCCTGAATCGAACCCAAATTGTTCTCTTGAAATACGAGGTAGGCGTTCTTTCGAGTATGCGCAATGAGGGCATCCTCACGGCTGATCGTTTGCCTGAGGACCTTTGTCCCGCCGACCATTTTCCCCGTGACTGCCCACCACAATGTCGTAAACGGCAGGATTTGATTCGCGCGGCTTCCGTCGCTACCCAGGCCCCAGAGCACGCCGCTGTTCTGAATCGTGCTGAGAGGGGCCATGTCGTACGCACTATCTCCAAAAATCCGGTGATTGATACCCCCATTGATGACCGACCAAGGGTTCACGGCAGCATATAGACCCAGCTCTCGCATGCGCGCCAGATGAGACGAGTTGATGCGGTTGACGTGCGCCAACACCCACCGGAGGTTCTTGATGGGATATTCCTTGTTGATCGCCTCGATCTGGTCCAGGAAAGCGTCGATTGTGTCCTCTAATTCCGCATGTACATGCAGAGGCAAGCCTGCCTTTGCAATCTCCGTTGCGATGCGGCGCCATTGAAGAAGCTGATCGGGTTTTGGCTCCGACTTAGCCAGAAACATGGGATCGTGCAGCGGTCCGTAAACACTCTCGCCGAAAAAGATTTGATCGATTCGGTTGTTTCCCTGAAACAGCTTCATCTGCGCGATCTGTGGCAGCGCGCGATCCACTTGTTCTGCATTCGTGCCCGTGGCCACGCCGTTGATGCAGAAAACGCGGACATTCAATTTCTCCCGGCTCGCTAGATTTCGATAAATCGGCAGCAGTTCGGGTTCGCATCCAGCACTGCCGAACGTCGTGAGGCCGGCTCGATTCAGATCGCTGATCATCGCTACAGTACTCGCCTCTATTTCGCCAGGAGGAGCCGCAGGAAGCCGTGCCGCCAAACCCCGAACGCCGGCTTCCTCAATTCGGCCAGTAGGCTTTCCTGTCGCGTCGCGGATTACCCAAGCATCTTTAGGTGTTTTATCGTCGATTCCGAGTGTACGAAGGGCCTGGGAGTTGAGGTACGTTTCGTAGTAGGACGCCTGCAGCAGAACTGGATTGGCAGGCGCGATTTCATCTAACTCATCGCGCGTAATCGGCCGCTTGTCATCTGAAAACTGGTCGGCCGTCCATCCACCCAGGTTGTAGACCCATTCGCCGCTGCCCGCTTTTTTTATGCGGGCGCGAAGCAACTCGAGCGCTTCTTTACGAGAGCTGATGCCATCCCAGCGTACTTCCCATTTCCAGGTCGCGCCGGCACGCAACAGATGCATGTGATTGTCGATAAGGCCCGGAATCACAGACCGGCCGTGAAGGTCAATGCGCTGGGTTTTGGGTCCCGCCAGCCGCGCGACATCTGAATTTGGTCCTACCGCAACAATGCGGTCTCCCAGAATGGCGACGGCCTGCGTGATTGAGAAGCGATCATCAACAGTGATGATCTTGCCGTTCGAAAGAATCAGGTCCGGAGCGGGTTGTTGCGCGCGCAACATCATTGCGCCGATCATCGCGACTGAAACTGCTACTCCGAGGATGCCCGGCTTCCATCGATTCATAGATCCCTCCTGGGTTTCACGTCATCGAAATCTATGAGAATTCCTGCCGTATGTAAACTTTTCCGAAGCATAATAAGACGCAATAGAAAGTCGAAAGCATTACACCACGCCCTGGAGGATCGCTATGAATGCCCTCTGGATCGTCATTGCGCTGTTAATCGGTGCGGCACCTGGGGTGCAATGGAAGCAACCCACGGCAGGCATTCCCCGCTTGCCGGACGGTAAGCCAAATCTTAGTGCTCCTGTCCCAAAGACGCCGGAAGGGAAGCCAGATATTACGGGGCTCTGGATGCCGGGACCCGGATACGTCGGCAATATTGCGAAGGACATCAAAGCCGAAGAGATTCCTTATCAGGCTTGGGCTGAAGCGCTCTACAAGCAGCGGCGTGATACGAATAGCAAGGACGATCCAACAGCGAATTGCATCGTCGGTGGTGTGCCGCGGTCCGACCTCGTGCCCTACCCCTTCAAGATCGTTCAAGTTCCCGGTATGGTCGTTATTCTCTATGAGGCCGTTCACTCGTATCGCCAGATTTTTACGGATGGCCGTGAACTTCCAAAGGATCCGAATCCCACCTGGTTCGGTTATTCGATCGGACGATGGGATGGCGACACGTTCTTGGTCGAGACGTCGGGTTTCAACGACAAGGGCTGGCTCGATAACGCAGGACGCCCGGCGACCGAGCTCCTGCATGTGACGGAACGCTTTCGGAGAAAAGATTTCGGCCACATGGATATTGAGATCACCATAGACGACCCCAAGGCTTACACAAAACCCTGGACCGTCACGTTACCGCTCACATTCCGAGCGGACGACGAATTAATCGAATACATTTGTAACGAGAACAACAAGTACTTCGGACTGGATATCAAATAGGCTACATGGGCTAACGGACAATTTGAAATTGGACTCGTCCAATTTCAAAACTTTCCGCCCCACCGCCATTTGCTTTAACGATGTCCCCACCGTAGCCTCCCACGAGCATCTTCTGGAGAGGAGATAGAGCTATGGGATTTTCGGGTATACGGGCGGTCATTTTGCTCGCGGTGCTTGTTGTGCTTGTCCTGGCCGTCACGAAGTTCGACCTGCCAGGATGGTTGCTGCCGATCGGGCTAGTCGTTTCCGCACTCGTTCTGAAGAATTCGGAACAGCGCGCGTCCAGCTAAAATCACGGAGTTAACGGAAGGCGGGGGCGATCTCCGTTATGAACCGGTCCATATCGCGCCGTAGTTCTTCGGGGGGTCGGAATATCGTCGGAATAAACAGTGTGGTCGCACCGGCCTTTTGTAACTCGTGAAGAGTTTCCCGAATTTGATCGGGCGTTCCTGCCAGACACGTATCGCGCGCATCAGCAAGGTGGCTTCCCAAGCGTTTGGCAAGCGTTTCAGCCAGCCTGCCGATTTCCTCGCTTTTTTCAGTGATCAGCAGGACCATGTTGACCGAGCGGCCGATGCTTCTGCTGTCGCGCCCGACTTTTGAGCAGTGTTCTTCCAGAATCGCGCTCTTTCTTGCGAGAACCTTGGGTCCGCCCCAGACGTTCCAGTGGTCTGCGTGTCTGGCTACGATACGGAGTGTGATGCGTTCGCCGCCCCCACCAATCATCAGTTCAGGGTACGGCTTCTGAACCGGTTTGGGATCAAGAGGCGCATCCGATAACTGATAATAACGGCCTCTAAAATTGCTTCGATGTTCGCTCCACAGCGAACGAATCACCGTGCATGCCTCGTCGAGTCGTTCGAGCCTTTCACGCATCGTGTAGAACGGAATTCCGTAAGCCTCATGCTCATTTTGTTGCCAGCCCGCACCGAGCCCCAATAACAGCCGCCCACCCGAAATGATATCGACTTGAGCAGCGATTTTTGCCACCACGGCGGGATGGCGGTACGTGTTTCCAAGCACGATGGTACCTACACGCATACGAGGTACGAGTGCAGCAAGCGCCGAAAGCGTACTCCATGATTCGAGCACTGGTCCTTCACGGTCTTTTGTGTTCGGCATAAAGTGGTCGGTTACGCAGCCGATGTCCCAGCCGGTTGCCTCGATATGCCGCCAGAGGGCCAGGACGGCTTCCCACGTCTGCATGGTCATGCCGGTAAAAACACCAAATCGCATGTCTGTGTCTCCCTTCTA
>Ga0075424_100002575_pt1 | contig 16642 bp, 23 predicted proteins | sample SoiMethybrSBSTD3_FD_75301 | JGI IMG/M metagenome (GOLD analysis project Ga0075424, IMG submission 75301) | Bulk soil microbial communities from a Populus tree surrounding site in Tennessee, USA - Soil MetaG P. TD hybrid SBSTD3 | ecosystem: Environmental > Terrestrial > Soil > Tree plantation...
CCCCACTCCGTCCACGAGCCGTCGTAGTTGCGCACCTTTTTCACGCCCAGCAGATACTTGAGCGCGAACCAGGTGTGGCTCGACCGTTCGCCGATCCGGCAGTAGGCGATCACTTCCTCCTTGCCGTCGATCACCTTGGCGCCCTTGTAGAGCTGCAGCAGCTCCTCGAACGGCTTGAACGTGCCGTCGGTCGCGACCGCTTTACTCCACGGCACGTTCCTGGCGCCGGGGATATGCCCCGCACGCTGCGCCGTTTCCGTCATCCCGGGCGGGGCGATGATCTCGCCGACGAACTCAGGTGTGGATCGCACGTCCACGAGCTTGGTCTTCTTGCCCTTGAGCGCTTTCTCGATCTCGGGTCGCTTGGCCCGGATTGCAGCGTTCTGCTTCTTCGGAACCGGGTAGTTCGTCGCGCGCACGGCGGTGCGCTCGGTGACGAACGGCCGTCCCTCGGCCACCCATTTCGCGCGACCGCCGTTCATCAGTTTGACGGTGGTATGCCCATACAGCTGGAGCAGCCAGAACGCGAACGCGGCGAACCAGTTGTTGTTGTCACCGTACAGCACGACCGCCGTCTTGGGCGTGACTCCGGCGTCCGACAGGAGCTTCGCAAACGCCTTCTTGTCCGGGATGTCACGTCGCACCGGATCGTTCAGCTGTGACTGCCAGTTCCAGCCCACGGCGCCGGGGAGGTGCCCGGAGTCGTAGGCCGTCGTGTCCACGTCCACTTCGATCAAGCGAATGCTCGGATCGGTGAGGTGCCCCGCCACCCACTCGGTGGAAACGAGTACCTCGGGATGCGCATACGCCACGCTTACCTCCAATCAGGTTAAACCCGACAGCGCCAGTCGGGTTTCGGTCCAAAAAAAACAATTGGGATGGCGGGACTAATTCCCGGCCAAAGCCCCGGCGATGTGGTACAGCTCGGGCTCATCGTGCGTGAGGTCCGCGAGGGAAATGCCGGCCAACAGATCGTTGATCCGTTGCTCCAGCATTCGCCAGACGGGCCGGATGCTGCACGCAGCCTCCGGACTACATCGCTGGGGATCGACGGGATGGAGATCGCAGTTGACTTCGAAGGTGACGTGCTCCGAGGCTTCGATCACGTCTTTGACGGTGATGACGTGGGGCTCACGGGCGAGATGGTAGCCACCCTTGGCACCACGCACCGAATCCACCAGGCCGGCACGCCGCAGCCGCAGCAGGATCTGCTCGACGTAATCGTGGGGCAGGCGCTCCTGCTCGGCGAGCTCGCGCGCCGCGACCGGCCCCTGCCCCGCACGTCGCGCGAGGTTCACGGAGACGATCAGCCCGTACTCGGCCCAGGTGGTGACGCGCATGGAAACAATATACGGCGGCAACCCCGCACAACCCAACCCCACCCGGGCGGTAGAAGGCGGTAGAAGGCGGTAAATGCGCCACTTACCGACCTCTACCGGCCTCTACCGGCCTCTACCGGCCTCTGCCGACCTCTACGCCAATTCTTGGGCTAAGGCTCACCCCCACCTGCACCCCGAACACGTTTTCCCCGGAGTTGCGCTGCAGCCATAGCAGGCGCGCGTTGACGTTCCACATCACCCTGCTGCTGTAGAAATCCGCACCGAGACCGCCATGCGCCCCCTGGGCCATACCTCGGTCGGGCCCCTGCGCGTAGAACCCCGCCAGGAGGAAGCCGATCTCTCCGTACACCCGGCCCCACGTTGGCCGGACCGACGCTTCGTAGCCGGGCGCGAAGAGGATAGCGTTCGGCCGGCACCCGGGCGCGCAGCTGCCGGCAGTGACCTCGAGCGGAGCGTAATCGATTTGCAGACCCAGGCTCCCTGCCTTCTTGGTGTCGCGCCGGAACCGAATGCCAGCGAACGGGCTGCGGCCGCGGAGCGGCCCTGAGATCGGGATGAACGCGCTCACGACTGGCCCCAGCGTGCCCGCGAGCAGCTCTCCTTTGTGAAGACCCCCGAACGCGACCGATGCGTTGGCAACCGCTTCGAGCGCCTGAATGTCGCTTCCGGGGACCTGAAGGAACCGGCCCTCCAGCGTGGCGACCGCCGCATTACCGACGTTGAGCCGTACGCCGAGGCCGAAGGCGAGAGCGAACTGGCTCGTGGTGGAGACGGTGTCGCCACACAGGAGCAAGCACCCCGGTCTGGCCTCGGTCACTCGCGCCAGGCCGAGCGTCGTTCCGGCGAAGGGGGCCACGACACCCCGCGCGCCGACGGGATAGTAGTAGGAGTCGAGCCCGAACAACGTGAGGCGACGGACCCGGCCGTCGGTCGAGAGGTCGTGGTAGCGAGCGATCGTGACGCCGCTCTCACCGTCGTCTCCAGTGATCAAGGCGGCCGAGCCACCGAACGACGAGAAGGTGTGGCTCGCGCCGGAGAGATCCTCGAGGCCGAGCGATGAGTAGGTCGGGCCGATGCGAAGCCGCTGCTGCGCCTGCGCGGATGAGATACCGACAAGCCACAGCGCGGCGGCCAACAAGCAAGTCGTGCGCATGTGCAACGGATAACCACGACGGGGGGTCGGATTCGGTGACTCGAATCACGACCCCCCGTGCGACGGCGCTTACTTGACGAGCAATCCGACGATGAGACCGGCCACGTTCATCCGAACCAGCCACGACCAGAACGTCGCCTTGAGCAACGGTCGAACTTTGTCATACCACACCCCGCTGCCGAGGGTGGACAACGCGATGGTGCACAACCAGAGGAGCGTCGCAAACTCCATTCCCGCGAGCGGCCCGCCGCCCTGCACCCACAGCCCGCCCTTGAGCCGTTGATAGGAGCACGCAAGCAGCACGCCGAAGACGAGGGCTAGCGCGCCCGACTTCAACATGGCCGGCAGCATCATCTTCTTTTGTGCCTCGGGCGTGGACGGCATGGTACCGAACGCGTGCATTTCCGGACCGGTGAAGACCTTCCCCCACATCACGTAGTCTGAGAAGAACGCGCCGACGCCCGCGATCAGCCCAGCGACGATCCAATGCATACGTGCTCCTCCAGGAATAGAGTGTGCACTGCAGACGGCCGTCCTCGGCTATTTCCGCTCCCCCGGCACTCCCAGCTCGGTCATGGCCAGTAGATCGAGCACCGCTTCGAGGTCCTTCCCCTTGAGCACGCCCTTCTCCATCACGAGCTGGCGCACCGTGACGTTCTTCGCCACCGCCTCCTTAGCGAGCTTTGCCGCTTCGGCGTACCCGATCCTGGGAGCGAGGGCGGTGACGAGGGCAGGGCTGCGCTCGAGCCAGTACTCGCACTGGGCGCGGTCGGCTTCGATGCCCTCGACGCATCGCTCCGCGAACACGCGGGAGGCGTTCGTGAGAAGCTGCATCGTGAACAGAAGATTGTGTGCGATCACGGGCATCATAACGTTGAGCTCGAGCTGTCCCGCCTCCGCTGCGGCCGCGATGGTGACGTCGTTTCCGAGCGCCTGGTAGGATACCATGTTCACCATCTCGGGGATCGACGGGTTCACCTTCCCGGGCATGATGCTCGAGCCCGGCTGGACCGGGGGTAGGACGATTTCCGCGAGGCCGGTCCGCGGGCCCGACGCGAGCAGCCGGAGATCGCTCGCGATCTTGCCCAGGTCCATCGCGTAGGTGCGCAACGCGCCCGAAAACGCCGCCGCGTCCCCCATGGACTGCATGAGCTGGACACGGTCCTTCCCCTCCCGCAACTCCATGCCGGTGACGGCGCGGAGCTGCTTCACCATCAGGGCCGGGTACGCCGGCTCGGCGTTCAGGCCGGTCCCGACCGCGGTGCCCCCGATGCCGAGGTCACGCAGCGCATCGGCCGCCTGGGCCACGCGGTCCGCGTTGTGCTCGATCGTATGGCCGTACGCGACGAACTCCTGGCCCAGTCGAATCGGCGTCGCGTCCTGCAGGTGCGTCCGGCCCGACTTGAGGATCTTGTCGAATGCCTTGCCTTTGGTCAGGAACGCCCGCGCCAGACGGCCCATGGCGTCGAGCAGCGCGGGTAGCTGGGCCAGCGTGGCCAGACGGATTGCGGTCGGGATCACGTCGTTCGTGGACTGGGCCATGTTGACGTGGTCGTTCGGATGCACCGGCTTGTACTCGCCACGCTTGCCGCCCAGCAGCTCGTTCGCGCGATTGGCGAGGACCTCGTTACAGTTCATGTTGTGCGACGTTCCCGCGCCCGCCTGGTAGGGATCCACGACGAACTGCTGGCGGTGCTGCCCGGCCAGCACTTCGTCCGCGGCCCGCGCAATCGCGTCGGCGAGCTTGGGGTCGAGACGCCCGGTCTGCTTGTGCACGATGGCGGCGGCCTTCTTTATCCAGACGACGGCGTCCACGAACGGCGCGAGGGGCTGCAGATGGGAGATGGGGAAATTCTGGCGGGCGCGCTCGGTCTGGATCCCGTAGAGCGCGTCGGCGGGAACGGGCAGGTCGCCCAGGGGATCACGCTCGATGCGGGTCGCGCCCATCGCCTCCGTCCGTTCGGTCACGGTGCCGTCGGTCTCGAACCAGGAATCGCCCATGGATACCCAGGATCTGCTGCAGCACGTACCCGAGCGCGCTCGCTTCTCGGGCACCAAAATGACCAAGTTGGATTGCTTCCGCTCGGACCGGCTCTTGGTCGGCCTGAATTGCTTCGAGCCGGGGCAGGAGCAACCGGTGCACACGCATGCCGGCGCCGACAAATTCTATTTACTTGTGACGGGAAAGGCGAGGTTCATCCTGGGTGACAGTGTCCGGGAGGCGGGACCGGGAGATCTGATCCTGGCGCCGGAGGGCGTTCCGCACGGCATCGAAACGGCCCTGGAGCGAACCGTCATGCTCGTAGCGATCGCTCCCGCACCGCGGGGGTAAGGGCCTCACTTCGTCGGCTCCACCCCCAAGCTGTTGTTGAACCGATTGAAGTATTCGGTCATCCCGATCACCAGGGTGATCTCCACGATCTGGCCCTCGTCCCAGGAGCCGCGAAGCCTCCCGTAGAGCTCGTCGGCGACGTCCTGCCCGGATCCGTGCACCACGTCCGCGAACTCCAGCGCCACCCGCCACGCCGCCTCAAGGCGCTCGATCGGGGCGCGCCCTCCCCGGTCCTGGATCGCCTCGACCAGCTCCGCGCTGGCACCCTGCTGTCTTGCCAAGACAGTGTGAGAGTTGAGTCAGTAGCGGCAGCCATTCAAATGGGAGATCCGCACCCACAGGAGCTCCTTCAGGAGTCGGGGCACCGTGCCCTCGTTCATCACGGTACGAAAATGCGCGATCATCGTCCGCAGGTGGTTCGGCCGCAGCGCCACGGTGCGGAACATGTTGGGGATGTTGCCGCGCTCCTTCAGGTACGTCTCGAAGATCGGCGCGACCTCCGGGGGCGCCTGATCCGGCGCGAGCGGTGTGATCCGGCGTGTCGTCATGTCGGCTCGTCCCTTCGCTTTCCTCTTCCCCAGCCGATCTTGAACATCTGAACGGCCGCGTGGTACCCCACGGACCGCACCAGGGCGTAGACGCCGAACACGGTGAGCAGGATCGCCGTATAGAAGCGCCACCACAGCAGCATGGTCACTTGGCGGGCACCGAAGCTCCCGGCGAACCCGTTCAAGAAAGCCACCTCGAGTCCGCCGCCTCCCGAGGGCAGCGGCACGATCAGGGGCGCATGGAGCAGCGCAAGCGCGCCAAAGAACATCTGGGCGAACGGCGGACGGTCCGGCAGGCCCCAGGCCAGCGCCGGGAGGATGAGGGCGCGCGCGGCCAGGCTGGCCACGGTCAAGAGCGCCCCCGCGCCGAGCGCCCAGCGGGGGGCGCGTCGCACGTGCGCCCACGCCACCCGCCACTGGCGGCGCACGCGGTGGCTGACGAAGCCGGAGCGGGCCAGGCGCTGCAGCAGGTACACCGTCAACAGGATGAGCAGCACGGTGATCTCGAGCGTGACGAGCTCGCCGGCCCGATGATGTCTCAACCAGATGCGTGCCGCGTCTCGCCAGTCGGGCACGTAGTAGCCGACCATGGCGCCCGCCGCGAGGACGAACACGGGCCATTCGCAGGCGACCTCGACGCCGATCGCGACGATCGACGTGACCGGTCGTAGACCGGCCTCGTGCAGTCCCAGAAAGCGGGCGGGCTCGCCGCCGAGACGGTTCGGCGTGAGCTGGGATGCCGCTTCGCCATACAGGTTCAGCCGGAAGGCATCGTTGAAGGAGAGACGCCCGCCCGCAGTCCAGACCGCGAGCTGGATCCGCCAGGCGCGGACGAGACAGTCCACACCCAGGAGCGCGAGGGCGAGCAGGTGATTCATCGGTTCAGTCGGAGCAGTCGCCCAGCGGGTAAATGAAGCCGCAGTTCGAGCAGGGGCTCTTACACCCCCACGGCTTGGGTCGCACTTCGGCGCCGCAGCGCAGGCAGGTGGGCCGCGGCCTAGCCGAGGCGATAGGCGCCGGTGAGGAAGGGATTGGCGCGACGCTCGCGTCCGACGGTGGTTTCCGGTCCATGCCCGCTGTACACGATGGTCGAATCAGGCAGTGTAAGCAACTCGCGCTCGATGCTCTTCAGCAAGGTGTCGAAGTCGCCCCCCGGCAGATCGGTCCGTCCGATCGATCCCTGAAACAGCACATCGCCGCCGAACGCCACGCCTTGCCCTTCGAACACGACACTGCCGGGGGAATGGCCAGGGGCGTGACGCACGCGGAACGCGAGGCCTCCGACCCGCAGCTCGTCGCCGTGGGACAAGTCCCGGTCTGGCGCCGGCAGGGGCTCGGCGCGCATCCCGAAGGCAAAGGCCTGTTCCGGGACGTGATCGTACAGCACGCGGTCCGCCTGATGGAGATAGACCGGGGCCCCCGTCTCGGCCTTGAGCCGCGGGACGCCGAGCACGTGGTCGATGTGCGCATGGGTGAGCCAGATCCCGACCGGACGGACGCGCTCGGCCCCCAGCTTGTGGGTGATCAACCCTGCTTCCTCGCCGGGGTCGATGATCGCACACTCGGCCGTCGCTTCGTCGATCACGAAGTAGCAGTTCTCTACGAACTGGCCGTTGGGTATCTGCACGATGCGCATGACTAGTCGGGGAGCGTCGCGAGATACTTCTCGACCGCGATCGCCGCCGTGGTCGCATCGCCGACGGCGGTCGTGATCTGGCGTGTGAGCTGGCTGCGCACGTCGCCCGCAGCGAACAGGCCCGGGATCGAGGTCATCATCCGGTCATCGGTGAGGAAGTAGCCGCCCGCGTCGTGCTTGAAGTGTCCCTCGACGAGGCCGGTATTGGGCTTGAACCCGACGAAAATGAACACGCCGCCGACCGGGAGGTTCGAGCGCTCCGCCGTCCCGGTGTCCGCGAGCTCGAGGTGATGGATACCGCGCTCGGTCCCCTTGATCTCGACCACCTGCTTGTTCCAGATCATCTCGATCTTCGGATTCGCGAACGCACGCTCCTGGAGGATCTTGGACGCGCGGAGCTGATCGCGGCGGTGCACGATGTAGACTTTGGACGCATAGCGCGTGAGGTAGTCGCCCTCTTCGACCGCGGCGTCTCCGCCCCCCACCACGGCCAGCACCTCACCCTTGAAGAACGCTCCGTCACACACCGCGCAGTACGACACACCCTTTCCGGCGTACTCCTTCTCACCAGGCACACCGAGCTTCACGGGAGTCCCGCCGGCAGTGAGGATCACGGCCGGCGCTCGATAAGTCTTCCCGCGCGATGTCGCGACGTCGAACCAGCCGTCGTCCGCCTTGCGGATCTTTTCCACCGTATCGGTGACGATCTCGGCGCCGAACTTCTTGGCGTGCTCCGCCATCTTCTGCGCGAGCTCCCACCCCTTGATGCTCTCAAAGCCGATGTAGTCCTCGATCAGATCGGTGTTCAGGAGCTCGCCACCCGGCGCGCCGCGCTCGATCGTCAGGGCCTTGAGCATGCCGCGCCCCGCGTACATGGCGGCGCACAGCCCGGCTGGGCCGGCGCCGACGATGATCACGTCGTATCCGAGTTTAGCGGTTTCCCTCATCGGTCCTCAGTTCTCCGTCCGCCGCCCGCAACTCCAGCCGTGGCGGTTCGGCATCACCGGCAAGCGCTCGCTCGAGCTGCGCGCGAAACCGAACCGTTTCGATCTCGACATCCGGCCGCTGCCGGCCCGCCAGTTTCTCGAGCGCCCCCCGGCCCACCGCGGCCACCCCATGGCTGTTCCCGCGCTGCTGATGCAGCAACGCCGCCGCCGCCTGGATCAGGCCTTGCCAGACGCGCGCCGCGGCGGCGTCGCCGTCACTAATTATAGAACGCCAGACGGTTTCCAGGGCCTCGTGGGCGAGCCAATACTCCCCGGCGTTGAACAAGTGGCACGCCCGCGTCAGGATCGCTTGACGCTCATCGGCAGTCATGGACGGTAGAAGACGGTAGAGGACGGTAGAAGGCGGTAGAGGGCGGGCGCTTGGATGAGCATCCCCCTCTACCGACTTCTACCGTCTTCTACCGCCCCTATTCTCAACAGGTTCACCGCCCCGTGACAGCTCGAGATTGTCCCCACCAACACCCCCGCCGCCGAGCCGCTCTCGCCCGCGGCCCGCACCAGCGCGTCGCCCGCGAGCACCGCGTCCACGGCGAAGCTGCCGACGCCGAACACGTGATGGCGGCACATGAACAAGGCCGGCCCATGCACCGGCTCGCCCGCCGCCCGGAGCCGCTCCGTCAGACCGCGCACCGCGTCCCCCATCTCCCACGTCCGCGCGCTCCCGATGGCCGGGCAGACGGCGGGCTCGATGCAGTGGGTGGGACAGATCCAGTCGGCGAACGAGACATATCGGGTGCGGTCGGATCCCGTGCGATCGTATGGCGTCCCCGGCTCCCCCGGCACCGGAGCGACGTCGATGGCGCGCCCGGGCCACCGCTCGCGCGCGCGGGCCACGAGCCACTGAAACATGAGGTGGGGCATGAGCGGCGACGGCACGATGTAGTCCTGCGGCTCACCCGCCGCAGCAGGTGCGGCCCCGCCCAAAAACGCCGCGAAGTAGTCGTCCCACTCCCGCGCCACGAAGACGCGGTCCGTTGTCTCACCCAGCTCCACGCGTGCCCGACAGGCGGGGTCACGATCGACGACCACCACGCGCCGAAAGCGCGCCTTCCCCCGCTCCTTGGCCTTGGCGAGCTGACCCGCGTAAAACGTCCCGTAGCAGCCGCCACCCACGACCGCCACGTCGCGCATGACAACCGCATCGGTCACGCTTAGATGTCTCCGCCGGTCACCGCGAGGATTTCACCGCTCACGCCGTGGGACTCGTCGCTCGCAAGGTAGAGCACCGCAGCCGCGAGCTCGTCGAGCTCCACCCACCGGACCTTGGCGCCCTGCATCTGCGCGAGATTGTCGGCCGTTTTCATGGTGCCGGGCGCGACGGCGTTCACCCGGATGCGGTCGTCGCGGAGCTCCCTCGCCAGCGCACGGGTGAGCCCGGCCACGGCGGACTTCGCGGCCGTGTATGCGGCCAGTTGACTCTGCGGCTTCAAGACCGCAGCAGAGGCGAAGTTCACGATGACCCCGCCGCCGCGATCGCGCAGCGCTGGGATCGCCGCCTGCGACACGTAAAACGCGGTCTTGATGTTGATCGCGAGCTCCAGCTCAAGACGGTCGGGCTTGAGATCGAGCACCGGACCGTAGCTCACGAGCCCGCCGGCGACGTTCACCACGACGTCGAGCCCTCCGAAGCGCTCGCGTGCTCCGGTAACCGCCCGCCGGGCCGCGTCCGGCGTGGTGAGATCACCCGCCACGGCGTGAACGGCGAAGCCCTCCGCCGTGAATTCCTTGGCCCTATCCGCGAGTCCCGTCGCGTTGACGTCGGCGATGACGAGCTGCGCGCCGGCCCGACCGAATCCACGCGCGACCGCGTGACCGATCTGACCCACGCGACCCACGCCTGTGACCAGGACGACCTTGCCGCGAAACTCAGGCGGCATGCGCCACGATCTCGTCGACCGGAGGAGCGCCGCGCCGCGCGAAGCCGATCGTGCCGTCCCGCTGCACGACGTACACCGAGCGTTGGATGCCCTTCCCGTCGTCTTTCAGGGCGTGGTAGGCCCGGGCGATCGCCCGGTCGGAGTCCGAGAGCAACGGGAAATTGAAACGGAGCTTGTTCACGTAGCTCGCATGAGCTTCCACCCCCGCCGGGTTGACGCCGAACGGCTGGATGCCCGCTGCTTGGAACTTGGCCATCTCGTCGCGCACGGCGGAGAGTTGGCGGTTTCAGCCGGGGGTGTTGTTCCCCGGATAGAAAACCAGCGCGACGTGTTTGGTCTTCAGCACGTCGGTCAGGCTGTAGGTCTTGCCATCCGACGCCGCGGCGGTGAACAGGGGTGCCTTGCTCCCCATCACCAGAAGCTCGCTCATGAGATACCCCTACGGTTGTTGTGCAACGTTCTTGCTTGACGTCGTTGCGCGACGCTCCTCCAGCTTTTCAAGCCATTCCATCGGGATGTCCAGCCCGCCGAGTGGCGCATGAGAATCCCCGAGCTCCATGTCGCCGTGCCAGTCCGAGCCGCCACTGACGGCCATGCCGAGCCGCTGTGCGATCCCGGTGATCCTCCGCTCGGTGCCCGGCGAATGGCTCGGGTGCCGCACTTCGAGGCCGTCGAGACCCTGCTCCTGGAACTGCCGGATCTGGCCTTCGGAGCCGTGGTCACCGAGGTGGGCCGCCACGGCAATCCCGCCGACGCCGTGCACCAGGTCGGCGACCTGCTTTAAGGTTGGGAGCGGCTTCTCGACGTAGGCCGGTCTGCCCCGACCCAAGTAGCGGGCGAACGCCTCGTTCATGTCGACGCACACCCCGCGCTGCACCAGCACTCGAGCCACGTGGGGACGACCCAGCGCCCCACCGTTCGCGGCGCGCACGATGTCCCCGACCTCGATGGCGACGCCGAGCCGATGCAGATGCGCCACGATCTGCTCCGCGCGACGTTGCCGGGCTGCCCGGGTGCCGGCGAGGAATTCCTCGAGCCGGGCGTGACCCGGCGGCAGAAAGTAGCCCAACAGGTGGAGCTCACCCCAGGGCGCCTTCACGCTGAACTCGCAACCGGACACCACACGCACGCCGAGCGCGTCACCCGCGCGGGTCGCCTCGGGAACGCCGCTCGTCGTATCGTGATCGGTCAGCGCGATCGCGGCCAGACCCGCCGCCTGCGCCCGTCGCGCGACTTCGGCCGGAGGGTACTCCCCGTCCGACGCCGTCGAATGACAGTGCAGGTCAACGCGCGCCGTAGGCACCCTCCGGCGCGGTCCAGGCCGGTTGCGACTGCCGGAACAGCTCCACCAGCTCCCGCTCGGAGAGCTCGGCCAGGGCGGCGTCGGGACTGCGGCTGCCCACCGGCGCGTAGCGCGTGAAGCGACGGCGACGCTCGGGACCGGTCCCCTGCTCGAACACCACGCCGAACTGGTCGCGGTCGTACACCGTCACGCGTCCCGCCGGGGCTACCTCCCACGTCTCCCCGTCCACGACGATCGTTCGCCCCGCCATGGCCGCTCCCTTATGCCTCGGTGGGAGTCGCGAGCGACACCTCGGTCCACAGCTCCCAGGCATCCGAGGCATAGGTCCCGAGGCTCTGCAACCGTTTCTCGAGCTTGATCTCCTCGGGCAGCCGCGACGCCTGGGCCCGATGCGACATTTCGGTCTGGCTCTCGGAAAACTCCGTGAAGAGCTGCGGGTCCTTGGCGTTGCGGAACAGCCAGATCCTCTGGCCGCGGGCGTCGGCGAACTGACACAATTCGCGCAGGGTGGCGAGGTAGTCGGCCTCGTTGGTCGGAGGCACGCGCACCCGCGCCGCGGTGAGCACCTTGGGCATGGCTAGATCGCTCCCTCGGGGAAGTCCTCGAGCGCGCGCTTCACGTCGGCGAGGAATCGGTCCGCGTCAGCGCCGTCCACCACGCGGTGATCGTAGGACATCGATATCATGCCCATGGTGCGGATCGCGATCGTGTCGGTGCCGTCCGGCAGCGTCACCACCTTGGGGCGCTTCTCGATCGCACCGACGCCGAGGATCGCCACCTGAGGCTGGTTGATGATCGGTGCGCCCGCGTACGACCCGAACACGCCCGGGTTCGTGATCGTGAAGGTGCCGCGCTGGATCTCGTCGGGCGAGAGCTTCTTGGTCCGCGCGCGCTCGCCCAGGTCGTTGATCGCGCGTGCCAGTCCGCTGAGCGACAGCTCGTCGGCGCGCTTCACGACCGGGACGATGAGCCCCCAATCGAGCGCCACCGCGATCCCGATGTTCACATCGCCACGGTAGATGATGGTATCGCCCGAGACTGCAGCGTTCACCACGGGGTGGTTCCGCAGATTCTCGGCACACGTCTTGGCGATGAACGCGAGGTAGGTGAGATTCACGCCGCGCTCGGCGTAGGCCGCCTTGTGCTTGCGGCGGAGCTCGGCCACACGGCTGTAGTCGATCTCGAAGAAGCTCGTCACGTGCGCCGACGTGCGGCGGGACATGATCATGTGATCCGCGGTGATCTTGCGGATCTTCGAGAACGGCTCGACCCGGTCACCGGGCCAGGGCTCGACGACGGGATGCACGACGGGACCGGTTGGCACGGGAGCTGGGAGCCGGGAGCCGGGAGCAGTTGGAACCGGTGCGCCGCGCTCGATCGCACCGAGAATGTCCTGCTTCGTGACGCGACCCGCGAAGCCGGTTCCGGGAATGGTCGAGATGTCCACCTGATGCTCCGCCGCGATCTTGCGGACCAGGGGCGTGGACTTGCGCCGCAGGCGCTCCTCGGCGGTCTCGACGCCCCCGTCCCCTTTCCCCACCACCGGCGCGGTAGAGGGCGGTAGAGGGCGGGAAGGGGCGGTAGAGGAGGACGGCGGCGAGACCGCGGTGCCCCCGGGAGCAGCGGGCGCCCGCTGGGCTGCTGCGACCGGGGGCGCCGCGGGTGAAGCCGCCGCGGCGGGCGCGGCGGTCGCCGAGGCGCCCTTGTCGGTCTCGATTACCGCCACCAACGTTTGCACCGGCACCGTCTGGCCCTCCTGAACCTTGATCTCGGCAAGGACCCCCGCCGACGGCGCCGGGATCTCGGCGTCCACCTTGTCGGTCGAGATCTCGAACAGCGGCTCGTCCCGCTTCACCTCGTCGCCCAACTTTTTGAGCCACTTGCTTAAGGTGCCTTCGGCGATCGACTCGCCCATCTGGGGCATGAGGACGTCTACGCGCGCCATAGAGTCTCCATCAATACGCCGCCAGCCATCTTGCGGCCTTCACGATATCGTCCGTCTGGGGCAGCACGAAATCTTCCAGGGTCGGCGCATAGGGCAGCGGCACGTCGTGCGCCGTCACCCGCATGATGGGGCCGTCCAGCCATGCGAAGGCCTGCTCGTTGATGCGCGCGGCGATCTCGCCGGCCAGGCCACCGGTGCGCGTGTCCTCGTGCACGATGAGCACCTTGTTGGTCTTCTGCACCGTCCGCATGATCGCGGCGTCGTCCATCGGCAACAGCGTCCGAAGGTCGAGGACTTCGACCGAGAGACCGTCATCGTTCGCCAGCTGCTCGGCTGCCTCGAGCGACTTCCATACCGTGGCCCCGTACGTCACGATCGACAGGTCCTTCCCCTCGCGGGCGACCCGCGCCTCGCCGATGGGAGTGAGGATCTCCTCCTCTTCGGGCAGCGCCTCCTTGATCCGGCGGTACAGCCACTTGTGCTCGAGGTAGATGACCGGATCGTCGTCCCGGATGGAGGCTTTGATCAGGCCCTTCGCGTCCCGCGCGGTGGCGGGATAGACGATCTTCAGGCCCGGCGTGTGAAAGAAGGCCGCCTCCGGGTTCTGCGAATGGAACGGGCCCCCCCGCACGTAACCGCCGCACGGACCGCGCACCACGATCGGGGTCGCGAGACCGGCGCGGTAGCGCGCGGTGGCGACGTAGTTCGTGAGCATGTCGTAGGCGCAGGAGATGAAGTCGATGAACTGCATCTCCGCCACCGGGCGCATGCCCATGTGAGCCGCCCCGGCGGCGGCGCCGACGATGGCCGCCTCCGAGATGGGGGTGTCGATCACCCGGGCCTCGCCGAACTGCTTGGCGAAGCCCTCGGTCACTTTGAACGCGCCGCCGTACGCCCCCACGTCCTCCCCCAAAATGAAGACGCTGGGGTCGCGCTCCATCTCTTCCCACAAGCCCTGGCGCAGGGCTTCGAGGTAGGTCACCTCGACCATACGGTCCTTGTCCTCGACCATCCTGTCACCACTACCGGGGGCAGTTCATTGGGTCGTCGTTCTAGAGTCTTCGGCGGACGTTCTCCGTCCCGCGCGAGTTGGAACACGACAGGGAGGCGCACGCGGCAGCGAACGGCCGCTCCACTGAGGCGGGCAGGCGCGAATCGCGCGCTCGCGACGATCGTGCGCGCTGCCGTCGCAAAGGCGGTGTGTGCTGTATGGATCACTTGGACGGAGCGGGGGTCAGCACGCCCGTTGGTGTCCACTACGAATTCGAACAGTGCCTCACCGACGATCCCGCCTTTCCGCGTTACCTCGGGGTATATCACCGGATCGACGGCCTTCAGGACAGGCTCGCGATCGACACAGTCGGTCGAGAAGACGCCGCTGTCGCTCGAAGCAACCGACGCCGCGCCTGCCCCGAAATCCAACGGAAGCACGACCGCCGTCCGCACGGGTGACCCGCCCATGCGGGCCGGCCGGAATACCAATCCCCGCGATGCCGCGATCGCGAGCGAATCGAGTATCGTCCCTGCCGACTGTTCAACGACAACAGACCCGCCTTCCACGTGTCCTGTCGTGTCAACCATGAAACGCACTACTTCCCGCCCGTGTACTCCGGCGTCCTCAAGGCAGTTTCGGTAGCCGACCTGAGGTTGACTTAGCAGTACAGGCCGCTGTTCGACGACCGCGGTATCGGCGGGGGTTTGGCCGCCCACGACGGCCCCCGGGACAAGGGAGTAGCATCCGACCCATATGACCGCTTGGTGACTCTTCACGGCAGTCCCCGAAACCACAACCGGTCGGTTGCAGCGGGATGGACATACACCGCATGGAGCGCCGACTCCCCCAGCGGCAGCGGCTCGTCGATGCAGGCATCGGTCGCCTGGTCGACCTCGAGCTTCACGCGGTCGTCGATCGCTTTCAGCTCGCCCTCCTCGGCCCAGTCGTGCTTCACCAGCTGCTTCGCGTAACGGTCGACTGGGTCGTTCTCCTTGGCCCACCAGTCGAGCTCTTCCTTGGGCACGTAGTGCTGATCGTCATGCTCGGCGTGGCCCTTGCGACGGTACGTCTTGACCTCGATGAACTGCACGCCGTGACCCCGTCGGGCCCGCTCGACAGCGAACTTCGTCGCCTCGTAGACCGCGAGCACGTCGTTCCCGTCCACCGTCACAGCCGGGATGCCGTAGCCCTTGGCCTTCTCCGCGAGGTCCTTCACCGCAAACTGTTTTTCCGGGGGCGTCGAATAGGCCCAGCGGTTGTACTCCGCGATCACGACGAGCGGGACCTTCTGCACCGCGGCGAAGTTCAGGCCTTCGTGGAAGGTGCCGGTCGACGTGGCGCCGTCGCCGACATAGACCAGCCCTACCCGCGGCTCACCCCGCAGCTTGAAGGTCAGGGCGATCCCGGCCATCACCGGGACCATGTCACCGAGATGCGAGATCTGGCCGAGGTAGCCCTTGTCGAGATCGTTGAAATGGACGTTCAGCTCGCGCCCATGCGTGGGGCTCTCCGCCTTGGCCATGTACTGCCGCAGGATCGCAATCGGCTCAGCACCCATGACGAGCATGGAGCCCAGGTTACGGATCAGCGGCGACAGGATGTCCGGGTTGGGCCCTCGGGCCAGGGCGTAGGCCGACCCGACCGACTCCCCCTCCTGACCGAGGGAGCGGAACAGGCCGCCGATCACCTTGCTCTGGCGGTACAGGGCGGTGAGCCGTTCCTCCAGGGTCCGGGTGAGCCGCAGGTAGCGATAGATTTCGAGCAGCTGGTCGCGGGTGAGGCCCGCCGGTATGGGCGGCGACTGCGTGATCGGTGCGGCGCGCGATGGCATGACGTAAATTGTAGTGGGCGTGAAACTTGGCTGGACGGAGCGGGCAAATCAAGCTCCGTGCGAGGAGGCCGTATGGCGACGTTGAAGCTGCGCGTGACGGGAATGACGTGCCCGCACTGCCAGATGAAAGTCGAGAAAGCGCTGATGGGCGCGGGCGGCGTGTACTCCGCGGTCGTCGACCTCTCGAGCGGCGAAGCGGAAGTGGATTTCAACGACGACGCCGCGACCACGGACCAGATCATCGCGGCGATCGCGAAGGCGGGGTACGGCGCGAAGGTGGCGGGCTAGTACGCCCCCCGGAGCTCGTGGCCCGGCTCCACCTGTTTGTGCACCTCCGCCAGGAAGCGCTTGGCGACGCGGTCGAGCTCCGACTCACCGAGCTGATCGGTGCTGACCTCCACCAGCGTGTAGTGCCCGCCCTCGGCGCGGGCGGCGATCGTCACCTTGCCGAGCGCGCCCGCGTACGTGCGCCGCCGCGCTCCTTCGTCCGCCGGCGCGAGGCGCGCGCCGAAGAACACCTTCGCCTGCGCCAGCACCTCGTCGGGGCTCAGCGTGGTTCGATGGAAATACTTCACCGGTTCCCCTCCCATGCGGGCTTGAAGCGCCGCAGCGTCAGGCTGTTCAACACCACACTCAGGCTCGACCACGCCATCGCCGCACTCGCGAACACCGGCGA
>Ga0075424_100002580_pt1 | contig 16624 bp, 11 predicted proteins | sample SoiMethybrSBSTD3_FD_75301 | JGI IMG/M metagenome (GOLD analysis project Ga0075424, IMG submission 75301) | Bulk soil microbial communities from a Populus tree surrounding site in Tennessee, USA - Soil MetaG P. TD hybrid SBSTD3 | ecosystem: Environmental > Terrestrial > Soil > Tree plantation...
GGCGTACCCGACCACATTTCGCTCTGGGGCTTGCTGATCCCGATTCGCCGCGCGTTTAAGGAATATGTCAATCTTCGTCCGATACGGCTGCTGGAAGGAATTAAGGGACCGCTCCGCGATCGTAAAGCAGGCGAGATCGACTTTTGCATCGTACGGGAGAACAACGAGGGCGAATACTCTGAAGTCGGCGGCCGCCTGCATAAGAACACAGACCTCGAGATGGCGATCCAGGAGACTGTCTTCACGCGCCGAGGCTGTGATCGCATCATCACATATGCCTTTGAGCTCGCCCGCAAACGCCGGAATCATGTCACTTCGGCCACGAAATCGAATGGCATCATCTTTACCATGCCTTTCTGGGACGAACGCTTTGCGGCGGTGTCGAAGAATTATCCGCAAGTGAAAACCGACCAGTATCACATCGATATCCTGAGCGCGCATTTTGTCAGCTATCCTGATCGCTTCGACGTAGTCGTAGGATCGAATCTTTTTGGCGACATCCTGTCGGATCTCGGAGCAGCGGTCGTCGGATCGATGGGACTCGCTCCTTCTGCCAATCTGAATCCGGATCGCGAGTACCCTTCAATGTTTGAGCCGGTCCATGGCTCCGCGCCGGACATCGCCGGCAAAAAGATCGCGAATCCGGTAGCGCAGATATGGTCCGGCGCCATGATGCTGGAGCACCTGGGCGAAACAGCGGTTGCTCGCGCCGTCGAACAGGCTATTTTCAACGTGATTGCCGCGTCGGATCCTCGCACTCCCGACATCGGAGGGAATGCCGGAACCGAGGATGTGGGAAAGGCCATTGCGGCTGAGGTTTCGGCGGTGGTAGCGAAGGCCTGATGACTAAGGGGGCCATAGTCATGATGAGCCGAAGCAGTATACGGCCAATGCCCTCAGCGGGCTAAAGCGCACGTCTTAATCGGCTCCGGGCGGTACGGCTGAGGCCGTGCCCTTCCCAATACTATTTATGAGATCGGCTATTCATAATAACGTCGATCAATCTTGCGGCTCGTACACCAGTATCGCGGCTTCCTTTTTGTCATTCGCCGGAGCCGCAACATAGTATCGGTTGAGTTCGGGTGACCAGAACGATGTGCTCGCGCCGGCTCGCGTCGGAACTTTTCCGATGGTCTCGTAGTGATTGGCATCCTTTTGCTGGTAGATGTATATGAACCCAGCTGGCATGTCCCTTCCGCCGGAAACGTACACGCGCTTGTGCGCGACGTCAAAATAAACGCCGTCCATGCCCTCGGCGGTCGGCAGGTGAGCGAGTTCTTTGGCTGACGTGGCGTCCATCACGATCATCTCCGGAGGGGTGCGAGTTCCTATGAACAGGCGTGATGTCGCCTCATCAAACGCCGCATCTCCCGGACGCTGGCTGCTGACCGGCCAAGTGGAAACCGGCTGTCGTTTGCTGGTGTCGATGACCTGAAGCTGGTTGGCGCTAGAAATGAAGGTAAAGAGCGTTGTCCCAGACTTGTTCAAGAGCAGCTCAGAGGGATGCGCGGTGACCTTGATGTCGCCCATGTGTTTGTCGTTCTTCGCATCGATGATGCCGACTTCTCCGTAGTCCTTTCCGGCATCCTTGCCGCCGTAGCCTACATAGACCAGCTTGGAACTTGGGGCATATACGATCCGGTTCGGCCCAGGCTCGAGTTCGATCGAATCGAGGAGTTGGAGAGTGTCGCCCCGAAGCACTCGGACCATTCCGTCATCGCCGCTCGCCAAGAATAACTTGTTGAGTTCACTGACATACAACGCACCTTGCGGCTTCTCGAACCCCGGAATGGTACGCGTCCACTTGGCGGCGCGCAGGTCGACGAGCTCAAATGTGCCATTCTCCAGACCGGCCAAAAATAGGCGTTGACCCTGTGCGTCCACATCCATGTGGTCCAGACGACCCTTCACTTGCGGTATGGAAATTGTCTGGATGAGCCGTAGCGGCTGCCTTGACGTTTCCTGAGGACTTGCGCACTCAAGGAAGCAAAACACGACTGCCAGGAAAGACAGAGAGAGTTTGCTCAGTGTGTCCACTCAATCCTCAGGAGCGTACACCCACAGCGCAGCGCCCTGCTTCGAACTTGCGGGCACCGCCAGATACAAACGATCGCGCTTTGCATACCAAAGGCCGGTTCTCGCTCCAACCGTAGTAGGAATCTTTGCCAGCGGCTGGTAGTGATCCGGATCAGTTTGCTGGATCACGCTGAGAAAACCCTCGCCCCCGGGAGCATAGATAAGTTTTCGCTCTGCGTCGAAATATACGTCGTCGGAGTCCGCAGCGCAGGGCACGTTTGCAACTGTCGCCCCGCTCTCCGTATCGAGCGCCACGAGTTGCGCGGGTTTGCGCGTCACGACGAAGAGGCGATGATCGGCTTCGTCTAGCGCCATCGGGTAATTGGCCTTCCCGGTCTTTAGGGGCCAATCAGTTACTTTGTGGGTTGTCCGGTCGATGACCACCACTTTGGCCTTAGTCGCGATGTTGGCATAGATGACCGGTTTGGAAGTGGCAAGCTGGAACGATTCCGGATGAGCGTCGAGCTTGGCCACGTCCTCCAGGCGTTTTCCACCGGCGGCATCGATCACCGCAATGCCACCACCTTCATCGCCACCGTAAGCCACATAGATCCGCTTTTCTTTCGGATCATAACGAACGTTATCGGGATCTTCTCCGATCTCGATCGTCGCCAGCAGTTTGAAACTGTCGCCGTCATAGATCCGCATCTTTTCGTCCGCGCCGTTCGCGACGAAAAGCTTATTCAGATCGCCGACAAAAGCAACTCCCTGCGGGGCTGCGGCACCCTTGATGCTGTGGATGTCGCGGCCGGCAAATGCGTCCACCACCTCCACGGTGTTGTTGCCCAACGCCGCTCCTATGACGCGCTTCCGCTTAGCGTCAAAGGTGAAATGATCGATCCGACCATCTACCTTCGGTAGTGGAATCTCTTGCACCAGCAGCAGCGGCGCGCGTTCCGCCGTGGGAGGCTGATCTTGCGCGAATGCGAGCGATCCCAGACTTAGTGCCGCGACCAAAAGAATCGCAATGTTCTTCATCGCTGCTCCAACGTCATCGTTGAGCCTCGGACCTTACGGCTGCACATTGTAAACGCGTACCTCGGCAATCTGTTTTTCGTGATGGGGAACGGCCAGGTAGTAGCGATTCAGTTCCGGAGCCAGAATTGCCGTTTTGGCACGAAACGACGTGGGGATGTGTCCAATTTGATCGTAGTGGTCCACGTCGCGCTGGTGGAATACATCAATAAACATCGATCCCGCAAAGTAGATTCGCTTTCGGTCATCATCGTATGCCATATCATCGACCATCGCCGCTCCCTGCAGACTCGCGACCACCTTGCCCGAATCAGTATTCAGTACAACCAGTTTCCCTGGATCGCGCGCGCCGATAAACAACCGATGGCCACCCTCGTCGAATGCGATCGCGGTCGGCTTCTTGCCTTCTTGCGCAACTGACCAGGTCGCGAGCAAAGTGTGTTTTGCCCGATCAAAAACTTCCACCGAATTGTTGCCTCTGATGACCACAAATATGCGGGGGCCGGATTTTTCTATAGCCATTCCTTCCACGTCATTGGAATCGACCTTGATCACGCCCACGGATTTGTCTGCTGTGGTGTCGACCACGCTGATATACGCATTCGGAAGGTGCGCGTCCTTGCCACCGTTGACCACATACAGGTACTTGGTTTCCGGATCGTAGGCGCTCGCATCAGCCCCCTCCCTCAGCTTTACGCTCCCGGCAGGCTTGTAAGAATCGGTGTCGTAGATTTTGACCTCGCCCAAGTCTCCATCCACCACGAACAACTTCTTCAGATCGGCGCGATAGAGCATGGAGTGAGGCGCTTTCAAATCGTCAATGCTGTGGATGAGCTCGTTCGTCTTCAGATCAAAGATCAGGACTTTCGAGTTCTCCTCCGCGGTCGCGAATAGACGGTTTCCTGCCAGGTCAAGCGTGAAGTGGTCGAAGTCCCCATCATGCAACTGCGGCAACGGAATGGTTTGCAAGAGAGTCAGCGGCGGCTTGTCCTGCGGGGACGCACCGATTACCAACAAGAAGAACATCACTGAGAGAAGGAGCGCTTTCGATCTTGTCACGTTAACCTCCAATGTGTAGTCCAGAATCCGAACTGCGGTCCATTTAAGGAAGCTATCAATCCGTCACCTTTATTAATCTGGGTTCCACATGAAATCCGCATTAAGTCAACATTAAAAACAATTCGGTTTTGCATTGTGCTTAAGGCGAGTGCGCCCTTCGGGCAGAGCGATCAAACCGCAACCGTCATATCTTGAGCCCGCGGCCGCGCTACTCCCACCGTGAGCATCAACACACCCGATACAAAAAGACTCGCCACCAGATACAAAAGGCCTGCCGTAAAGGAATGCGTGCGGCTGGCCAAATAGCCCATGACCAGAGGCCCAAGAAAGCCTCCGAGGTTTCCTATGGAATTGATCAATCCTATCGAAGCAGCGGCAGCAGATTCGCCGAGAAAGACAGTGGGCACAGCCCAAAAGACCGGCTGGAAGCCATAGAAAGCACCACCCGCAATGATGAGGAGGACGATCGAGAGAACTGGCTCGGACCCGAAAAATACTGCGAGGGCAAGCCCACCTCCGCAGACCAGCACGGGCAGGGCCGCATGCCAACGGCGCTCGCGCGTGTGATCGGAATGCCATCCATTGACTTGCTGCACGACAATTGCAGCGACATAGGGAAGCGCGCCGATCAGGGTTACTTTGAGATCGCTCAGTCCCGACAGGCGCTTTACGATGGTCGGAAACCAGAACCCAATCCCATAGCTCCCGGTCATCGCACAGAAATAGCAGAGAGTCAGGAGAACCACGTCGCGATGGCGTACCGCTTCCCAGATGCTGTAAGCGTGCACACGCTGCTTGGCTTCTTTCTCCCGCTGTAGTTGTTCCGTGACCCAGGCTTTCTCATCCGACCGAAGCCATTTCGCCTGGTGCGGCCAGTCGGTCAAGTAAAAAAGAGTAATGATCCCGAACAACACAGCCGGAATACCCTCAAGGATGAAGAGCCACCTCCAGCCCCTCAATCCCAACCATGAAAGCCCGAGCAGCACGCCGGCGAGCGGCGAACCAATGACGTAGGAAAGCGGATTCGCCGCGTAAAAGGCCGCCACTGCCTTGCCACGATCCTCATAACGGAACCAGTGGCTCATGTAGACGATTGCGCCTGGAAAAAACCCGGATTCCGTCGCGCCCAACAGAAAGCGCACAACATAGAATTGGAGTGCCGTATGGATGAAGGCCATGAACACCGTGACCAGGCCCCAGGCGATCATGATGCAGCCCATCAACTTGCGAGCGCTCCATCGTTCTGCGATCAAGGCGCCTGGAAACCCCAGCGTAAAATAGCCAAAGAAGAAAATCCCGGCTCCTAACCCAATCACCGCTGGACTAAACCCGAGATCGTGCGGCATCTGGAGGGCTGCGGCGCCGATGTTCATCCGATCGAGGAAAGCGATCACATACAGCACCATCAGAAATGGCAGCAGACGCCGCCCTGTGCGGTGCCGGGCCCGTTGAGCCACCTCTGAAGCAGGAGGAGCGGACGTAATCGTCTCCGCGTCCCCAGCGCTGCCGACGTATTTGGGCATGTGTTCTCTTACGTCCTGCGAACGCGTAACCGTCCCAGCTCAATGTAGAACTAGCGTGTTCAGCCGCTTGGGGACTTCTCCCACTGGAATTGTGGCCACTGGTCTTAGGGTTTTCGCGTCAATGACCGAGACCGATCGAGCCGCGGAGTCCGAGACATAAACGAGCTTGCTGTCTGGTGTAAATGTGATCCACTCAGGCACCGACCCGCTGGGCGCACGCCCAAGCGCGTGCACCTCGGGCAGCTTCACATGTCCGATCAACTTCAGGTTCGGCAGTGAATATTCGAAAACAGCATTAGCCAAAGTGCTGTTGACCCAGAGCGATTTCCCGTCTGGAGTCACACCGATTCCATGCGATGGCGTATCCATTCGCCCTTCCGCCATTCCGAACCCGCCGGGCTGATCGGGCAATTTGATTCTTGCCACCTCGGCTCGCTTCGCAAAATCCACGACCGCGAATCCGTGAAATGCTGAGAGTTGGATGAAAATGCGGCGCGTCGATCCGTCAGCATTAGTCTCGAATGCCATCGGCCGGACGCCGCGGTCGAACTTGACTCCCCCCACCTTCTGCTCGGTATTGAGATCGATGATGGTGGCGGCTTTGTTTTCAATGGAGCCGCTGACTGCGTACTTTCCATCGGGTGTGACGTACACGTTATGCACGCTGCCGTCGACCGGAATGCTCTTAGTTCGCTGCAGGGATGCGGTGTCGATCACATCGACGAATCCCGGCTGCGACCGGATCCCCACCAGCACACGGCCTCCCTCCTTGCTGATCGCGATGTTGTTCGGGCGAGCGCCGAGGGGCACTTTCTCGAGAATCTCTCCACTCTTTCGATCCACCACGTCAAGCACGTTTTCCGCTTCACTACTCACGTAGAGCCGCGTCCCGTCGCGAGAGAACCCGATGCCATGCGGCAGCTCGATACCGTGAATGACTTGCACGACCGTATTTCTTGCCGGATCGATGGCATCAATGGTGTCGCTCGCGCTGTTCGTGACGTAGATGCGAATCATCGACGCAATCGGCGAGCCAGACGGAGGATCTGTCGCGGCGCCGCGCAGCCATTCCGCCATTACCAACCAGTCAGGATCGTTCTGGGACGAAAACTGTCTGCCTCCCGAATGAAAGGGATCTCCTCCGGCGTCCGGCGCAAGAGGATGAATCAAGAGCCTGCTGGAAGCGGGATCGCCAGGAACCACCAGATCAAGAATCCTCTGAAAGTTTCGCCATGATTGCTCGTCGGTCCAGTCCGAGTTCCCCGGGGACAACGTTTCGAGGTGAAAGATCCTATTCGACAGAACGTGGCAACTATAGCAGCGGGCGTGCCCGGCGCGGTTCTTCAAGAAGATTGGCTGCACCTTGGTCCTGAAGAACTCAAAACTAAGCGCGGGCGCGGGTGAATCCGATGCTGCTTGTTCAGCCAGCGCTGCGGCGGTGCCCGACTCTTTTGCCCCGGAATACCAGTCGTTGACAGTGGCTGCCAAGAACAACAGCAGCAGCGTCGCGTTTTTGGGTCCCGTCATGCTTACTTACTTGTGGTCCTAAGAAACCCCTGTTTTATTTCACTTGTTCCTATGTCCAAGTTGGGAATCGATCTGAAGCAAGGGTCGAAGCTCTCGGACATCCTTGATGTTTTCGAGTCCAAGCATGTGTGCGATCAGTTTCGAACATGTGGCTGCGCCAAGAACGGGCGTCATTAATTCGCGCGCTTTTGCGACCACTTCGTCGCCAGTCATCGGGTTCTCGGGAGTTCCACGCACATGCTCGACACGCTCGGTCAACTTCGTCCCGTCGGCTAAGGTAACCTCGACGATGCCGACGCGTACCGGGATCAGCTTCTCAAGTTGGTCGTCGGGTACGAGTTGCACTTTCGCCCGCTCGCGGAGCACCGCAGGGTCTTGCATCCGTGCTTTATCGTGTGCCGCCCGGAAAGAAACCGTCTTGTCGATCAGCATCACCGCGACCAGGTGTTGCAGACAGATATCCGGCATATCGCGGTTGTTCACGGTATAGGCCGCGCTGGTGGCGGCCCGCACGACCACTTGCTGCACCTGATCCGCCTGAAAGGGCCGGCGTTTTTCTAGATTCTCCAGCGCATCGAGCGGTGCCTGGATTGGCCCTCCCGTGGTCCACTTCTTGAGGGTGGTCTGCACCACTCCGAAGATTTCACCGAGTTGATCGATCATCCCCGCGGGATCGGCCTTCGGATTGTAAGACTCCACGAAACTATTCGGACCGGAAAGAACATCGTTGACGCCAGTCCAGCCAGAATGGACCACTAGCGCAGAGTTGACGCCGTTGCGCGCCCCCATGCCGCCGAACACGAAAGCCTTCTCAATGTGATCGGTATCGCGTCGCCAAGAGCCGATGCCCGCGCCTGCCTGCTGCGCAGCATAGTCCAGCAGCCAGCGCATCTGCTGCGCGGTGAGACTTGCGGCGCAACCCGCAGCTACAGTCGCACCCATGGTTCCAACTAGCGGATGGGTTTCTTTCATCCCCGGACCGACGGTCCTCATGGCGCGCATGGCGATGTCGTACCCGAGAGCTACCGCTCGCAGAAAATGCGTGCCGCTGACGCCGAACTGCTCGCCGGTGGCCAGCGCCGCCGGTACTACCGCGCAGCCGGGATGCGCGCCTCCGGTGGTGAAATCGTCGTCGCTTTCATCGGAATGAGCCAACTGGCCGTTGGCAAGCGCCGCCTCGATCGGTCCGCAGAGGATATTGGAGGCGACCACGGTGGCAATTTTCTCGCCACCATAGGCACGAGCGAATTCGATCGCCTTGCGTCCGGGAGGAAGTTCGGACCCCGAAACCATGGCTGCGATGGTGTCGAGGATGTGGTGCTTCGTCTCCTCCACCACATGGTCCGGCAGCGCGCGGTTGCGGGCCTCAGCTATGTACGTGCTGAGCTTCTCCATCACCGGGCTGACGTTTTGGACCGCAGCCCTCGCCAACGGTGGAAACGCTGCGCCTGCGGTAAGCCACCCTGCATTTTGTAACCATCGACGCCGAGTTACGTCCGCCGACCAGGTCTCACGCTCCATGCCTTCGTACCGATCTTCTCCATCCACTCATCACCTTTGGGACATGGGCTAGAAGATTATTTTGACCGCGAACTGAATCTCGCGGGCGGTCGTGGTCGTTTTCGTTAGTTGGCCCACGCCCTGCGACAGTGCTCCGGTGCCATCGAAAATGTCCGTGTTGGTGGGAGTGATGGGCGGCGCAAAGTTGGCGTGGTTGAGAACATTGAAGATTTCGGCGCGGAACTGAATGTTGAAGTTCTCGGAAATCCTCCTGATGTAGTTGTTCTTGAACAAGGAAAAATCCAGAGACGTCAGACCCGGACCAATAATGATGTTTCGGCCCGCATTACCGCGCAAGTTAAAGCATGGCAGAGCCGGGAGCCAAGGTGCACCGTCTAGAGCCGGATTTTGCGGATTGTTGATCGTGATCTGATTCCCATTGCTGTCGACTAGGCTTGGCGGCGCGAAGTCGCAGTTCGCATTCCAGAAGGCCAGATCGGGTGCGGTGGGAACCTGGAAGCACTGGGCCTTAATGTAATTGTTGACGTTGCCGGGGTTCGTCAGTGTTTTGCACCCGGATCCTCCCAGTCGGTTCACATACGCCCAATCGTCGCCGCTGCTGGTATTGGCCGGGTCTGAGCCTGTTCCCCAGGTCGGGGTGGACGGAATCCCGTCGCTGGTTGTGAAGATCAGTCCCAACTCCCATCCACCCAAGGCATGTTGAGTCAGCGCGGACCAGGACTTGGGAGTTGGAACTTCCCAGGTGCCGTTCACCACCAGAGTGCGTCCAACGTTGAAATCGGAGAGGCCGCGGCTTAGTCTGAAATCGAACCAGTCAAGACTGGAAATCGAATTGCCGAAAGTGTCTCCCGCAACTGACGCTGAGCTTGTGTCGATGCTCTTGCTCCAGGTGAAGGTTCCCTGCACTTGAAATCCGTGGCTCATACGCTTGGCCACTTGCGCCTCAAGGGCATTGTAGTTGGAGTGTCCTTTATAAAACATTCCTCGGATGGATCCGAAATTCGGATTGATGGGATCTAACGGCGCACCGCTTGAATCGAACGGCCACACATAGCCGTCTGAGGTCTTCGTCGGAATGGTCAAATTAGCGTCATCCACTCTGAAGGGTTGATGCACGCCGCTCGAGCCCACATACGCCATCATGGCTGCCAGATTCGGAGTAAGCTGCTGCTGCACGTTGAGATTCCACTGCATCACGTAATTGCGTTTGGGACTCGGATCGGTGTACGTAGTGCGCAATCGGTTTGCGGGAAAGGAAACGTCCTGACCGCTAAAGTTGAAAAATGGAGTTGAACACCCACAAAGCCCCACAGGGTCCTTGATCACGGTATAAGAAAAAAATGGGCTAGCCTGTGTGGCCAGAAGTATGTACTGGTAGGGAAGGGGTTGCACATCGAACATCCCAATCCCCCCACGCACGGCAGTCTTACCGTTCTTCAAGGGGTCCCACGCAAAACCGATACGTGGCTCAAAGTCTTTCAACGTGGGATTGTTGAAGAAGGGACCTGTGTTCGAGCAGCCCGGCATCAGCAGGGTGCCACAAACCGCCGTTGCGTCTGTGATGTGCCTCAAATTCGCGAGCTTGCCTTTGGTCTCGGTCACCACCGTGCTCATCTCATAGCGTAAACCGAGGTTAAGTGTCAGGTTCGGGCGCGCCCGCCAGTCATCCTGCACGTAGACACCGAATAAAGTCTGTCGTAAATTGCGGGGCGAAAGCGTGCTGGCAATTCCACCCTGGAATCTCGTGGGCTGGTTCGTGAGAAATCCCTGCAGATTATCGAAGTTCCAGATTCCATTTGGATCCGTGTCCGCGAGCACGTTCAACAGCATCCGCTCAGCGGCGACTCCGAAGCGGATGGAATGCGTGCCTTTCGTGAGAAAGGCGTCATCATAAAGCTGGATGGAATTCCAGTGATAGAAATAGGTCGGGCTACCGCCGACCCCACCTGTAAAGTCCGACACTCCGCCACCGATGAGCACCTGAGGCGCCCTCCGGCCTGCAAACGCGGTGCCTCCGACACCAAGATCGGCCCGGGCCGCATCTGGATTGATCGCTTTCAGGCTCTGATTGTTACTCACCGCTTCGTGGTTACCACCGATGCGAATCGAATTCGCGAAATGAGGCGTGAAGATGTGGGTCTCCTCCAGGGCCACGAACTGCCGCGAAGTCAGTGTGTCAAACTGGACATTGTTCAGCCCGTCGGGCGACGAATAAGGGGTTCTGTCGAACATGTATGAGCCGAACAGACTATCGTTTTCAGAAAACCTGTGGTCAACTCGTCCGGTGAAGAAGTTTTCGTTGACGATCTGCTGTCCGGCGAAAGTGAACAACCCAAGGTCTCCGTTGCCCCCGGGAAGCGGGCTCTGCGGCAGAGGGTAGAAGGTCAGAAAAGCCGCTGCGTTCGGATCTACGGACACATTTCCACCCGCAAGAATCCCATTGCGCGCATTCTGCGACGGTACCGTTGCAACCGTCGTAATGCCCTTCGACTGCCGAATGCCTTCGTAGTCGGCAAAGAAGAATGTCTGGTTCTTCAGGATCGGTCCGCCGAGCGCTCCGCCAAACTGGTTGCGCCTGAAAGGCGGAATGGAACTACCATCGAAATAGTTCCGCGCGTCGAGTGCGCTGTTGCGCAGAAACTCATAGGCGCTACCGTGAAGCTGATTTGTCCCTGAGCGGGTAATCGCGTTGATCACGCCCCCCGACGTCTTGCCGTATTCCGCCGAGTAGTTGCTGGTCAGGACCGAGAATTCCTGAATCGCATCGACTCCCAGGCTGCCGCCCAGCACGCTGCCGGGCGCTCCATTCGCGTAGTCGTTCAGGCTGACGCCGTCCAGGCGATAGTTGTTCTGCTGCGGACGCGCACCGGAGATGGTCAACTGCTGTCCGAAACCGCGGTTTCCCCTGTCCGTGCCCGCCGAAAAGTCGGGCTGCGTCTCGATCTTGCTCACCCCCGCCTGCAGTGTTGCAAGATCCGTCCAACTGCGGCCATTCAGCGGCAGCTCACGAACTGTGGAGGCATTAACCACCGCGCTGATATCTGAACTGGCAAGCTGCACATCGGGAGCTTCCGTCTCCACCTGCACCGTCTCAATGACCATGCCAACCTTCATCGTCATGTCCACGACGAGGGACGCTCCCACCGTCAATCCGATACCGCTCCCCACTTCGGTCTTGAATCCAGTTGCCGTGAACTTCAAATCGTAGGTTCCCGGCAGAAGATTGGGTGCGGTGTACAAGCCGTCTCGGTTCGTGGTGACGGACCGGATGATGCCGGTGGCGACATTCGTAATCGAGATATTCGCGTTGGGAATGACGCGACCGCTCGTATCGACTACTGTGCCTGAAATTGTTCCGCCAGAAACCTGGGCATGAAGATTTACACCTGGCATCGCGCAATAGATCAGCGTGAATGCTACTAGCTTCACAGCGGGCGATTTCAAGTTCGAGGCACACATCATGGGGCACCCCTCTTTGAGCGGACAGAGCTTAACTCAACGATCAACCATCGGCGCACATTAATTTGCGTTAATCTCTAGACTGCCCGAGACAAAAATTAATTTCTGTTCATTCGCCGATGGCGGTTCATATCCGCGTTCTTCGAGTCGCACGCAGCTCCGCAGAGGTGCGCCTCGCGTTTCGGCTTCGATCCATGCGGCTTCACGGGGATTGTCGTCCGTCGAGAAAGAGATTGCTCAATCCGCAGCTGATGGCCAGGAACACGTGCCGGCTTGCGCGTAAGCGCCAGCAGGCGAGCAGTAACTAGCACCTCGGCCGCTCTGTGATGTCTGTGGTTGTATGCGTCCCGAAAGCGCCAATTGGGACAGACACGCTTATAGAAGAAGCAAGAAAGGAAAAGCGTTCCGTTACCAATTATGTTGAGGCAACACTCCTGCTCATTGGGAGAAAAGGGATGCTGTTAAGAAAGACCGCGGAGGAAATAGGCCCGGTCCTATATCCAGGTACCGGTATCCAGGTACCGGCGGTATCGACGGCTCATACGGTATGAGACCGGTCTTATTGCATTCGCTTTGGCGGGGCAAGCTACGTCCAGAGCAAGCTTACAGGAATTGGGCATTGAAAGTCCGGGAATCGATTCATTACGAGATCATCTCTTTCTGCCATCGAAAGAAGAAAGCGATAAAGTACTGAGGTATGAGGAGAAGTTCACGAAATACCTAAGCCATACGACGGCGAAATTGGGGAGGCGGCGATCGCAAAAGAAAAGCGCAGCGTTTACCAAACGAAGCCAACAAACCCTCTGACATCAATGTGCCTTCGAATGTGGCTTTGTTCAACAAGGACAATCGTGGAGGACGCGATGATAAGTAATCGCAGTTGCCACCGGCGCAGATGCTTGCGAAGCGCTATGCCGCAGACTTGTGAACATCGGCAATGCTGTATTCACGAGCTCGGCCGCAGTGCGGGCAAGCAATTCTCCCTGATTCGCGGACCATCTCTCTCAGCGACGCCGAGAATAGTTTTCCACACTGCTTGCACACGAACTCAAAGACCATGGATACTGACATGGTCTACTGAACCGAGCTCGCGACTGTGGAGAAGACATTGTTGGCGTTTGTGCCGACCAGTCGGATCGTACCGACCACGATCACGAGAATCACGGCCAGCATTACTGCGTACTCAGCGATGTCTTGGCCAGACTCGTCGGACCAGAGCAAAGGGGAGAGCATGGGAGAGACTCCTGAAGTGGCGTTTCATGGCGCGCGACATAATAGCCGAAACCGCCGAAACTGGCTACCAGTATTGGTTTTCAGCAATTAGATTTCATGACTTCACCGGGAACAAAAGGCAAAAAGGCAAATTTTGTATTGTTTGATGCAATAATTTTCACGTGTGAATGAAAAAGTTTTCGTGCCAATGGTGCCGACCATCTGCTTACACGTGATCCTCCAGAATCGATGACCTCATCAACACCTAGACCAAAGCTACGCTTCCCCTTCCTGGATCTGCAGGCCCAGTTTGCCACGATCCGTAAGGAAACCATGGATGCCGTTGTTCGAGTCATGGAGGCGCAGCAGTTCATCCTTGGGCATGAAGTACAGAAATTTGAGGCCGATGCAGCCGCTTATATTGGCTCGGCGGAAGCAGTAGGCTGTGGGTCTGGATCAGACGCGCTGCTCCTGGCACTTATGGCGCACGGGCTACAAGCTGGGGATGAAGTCATCACAACTCCATTCACCTTCATTGCAACGGCCAGCGTCCCTGCACACTTGGGGGTCCGGCCGGTTTTCGTCGACATAGAGTCGCAAACCTATAACCTCGACATCACTCAAATTGAAGCTATCATTTCGCCCCGCACACGCGCCATTATCCCGGTTCACTTGTTCGGCTTGCCGGCTGACTTGAAACCGCTTATGGAGCTCGCGGCGCGGCGCGGTCTGAAAGTGATCGAGGATGCCGCCCAAGCATTGGGCGCACATTATGGCGATCAAAATGTGGGCACTTTTGGTTCCAGTGGGTGCTTCAGCTTTTTCCCGTCCAAGAACCTGGGAGGCGCAGGGGATGGCGGACTGTTGACGACCAATGATCCTGGCATCGCCGCCGTGCTGCGCCGCTTGCGTGACCACGGCAGCACACAAAAATATTTTTACGAGAGACTCGGAGTGAATAGCCGCCTTGACGCGCTGCAGGCGGCCATTTTGCGAGTAAAACTAAAATACTTGCCCAAGTGGACAGCAGCGCGTCGCAAAAATGCGGAATACTACCGCGTGCTCATTGCACAACACGGACTACAACGCTACATTTGTCCTCCGAGCGAACCAGACAATTGTACCCACGTCTACAATCAGTTCACTATTCGTGCTCGAAAGCGCGATGAATTGCGTGCTTTCTTGATGGAGGAGTGCTGCATCCCGACGGAAATCTACTATCCGTATCCCTTGCACTTGCAAAAGGCATTCGCCTATCTCGGCCATAGAGCGGGGCAGTTCCCCCAAGCCGAGCAGGCCAGCCGGGAAGTGCTCGCACTTCCCATCTATCCCGAACTCACACGCGAGCAGCAAGAGTTAGTGGTTCAGTCGATAGCCGACTTTTACAAACAACACGCGTGCGATGCGGACTGCTAAATGGCGGCGCAGATTATTAGACATCCAGGCGAGGGCGCACGATCCTTCAGTGGTTTTCTCCGATCGATAACCTACTTGCGAGACCTGGCTCCTAACTCCAAAACCGGCGATAATCGTTAGCTATGGAGACGGCGCGATCCGGCGAGTCACGTCACTATAAAGGCATTATTCTGGCTGGGGGATCTGGAACCCGCCTCTATCCCGTCACCCATGCGGTAAGCAAGAGCCTGCTGCCTATCTATGACAAGCCGATGGTCTACTACCCGTTATCCACTCTAATGCTGGCGGGCATCCGGGACATATTGGTGGTCTCAACCCCACAAGACATCTCCAAATTCGAGCATCTCCTCGGGGACGGATCGTGTCTCGGGCTCAGCTTGCAGTATGCCGCGCAGCCCAGGCCGGAAGGGATTGCACAGGCATTCCTGATTGCCGAGAAGTTTATAGCCGGCTCTCATTGTGCACTCGTCCTCGGTGATAACATCTTTCACGGCCATGATCTCGCCAAAATGTTGATGCAAGCAGTACAGCAGCGCGTGGGAGCATCGGTGTTTGCCTATCCCGTGAATGATCCAGAACGCTACGGCGTCGTAGAGTTCGATTCTCACGGCAAAGCCCTGAGTTTGGAGGAAAAGCCGAAGGCTCCCAGATCCAGGTACGCTGTAACTGGCCTCTATTTCTATGATGAGCAGGTAGTGGCCATCGCCAAGTCTCTGAAACCTTCCGCACGTGGCGAGCTGGAGATCACCGATGTCAATAAGGCATACCTGCGCCGCGGACAATTAGAGGTTGTGGTCATGGGTCGCGGCATGGCTTGGCTCGATACCGGCACTCACGATGCCATGCTCGAGGCTTCACTGTTCATTCAAACGCTGGAAACGCGCCAGGGACTGATGGTGGCGTGTCCGGAAGAGATCGCTTACCGCTACGGCTACATATCTTCCGAGCAACTAAAAGCCACAGCCTCTTCGATGCAGAACAATGGATATGGCTCCTACCTTCTGCAACTGCTCCGAGAGAAGGTCTTCTGAACATGGCTGTGCGGGCGCTCAGCTCTGGCATGACAGTGTCGCAGACGCCCCTTGAAGGAGTGCTGTTGCTGGAGCCGCGCGTTTTTGGTGACAGTCGCGGATTCTTTCTCGAGAGTTTTAACAAGAGAAGCATGGCCGAAGCGGGCATCTTGCAGGATTTCGTGCAGGACAACCACTCCTTCTCTGCTCGGAATGTCGTGCGCGGTCTGCACTATCAGGTCCGACGTCCTCAGGGCAAACTGATCAGAGTCGTTACGGGAGAGATTTTCGACGTCGCTGTGGACCTAAGGCGCAGTTCTCGCAGCTTTGGCTGTTGGCATGGAGCCAGGCTCTCCGGCGAGAACAAGCACATGCTCTGGATCCCGGCCAGACTGGCCCACGGTTTCGCAGTGCTCTCCGAAGAAGGCGCGCACGTACTCTACAAGGCCACCGATTTCTATGAGCCCCAATGTGAACGCACGCTGGCCTGGAATGATCCCGACCTGAAGATCGACTGGCAAATTCAGGATGAGCCGATCGTCTCTGCCAAGGACCGTTTGGGCGTTCCTTTTGGCCACGCTGAAGTGTTCGACTAAGGCGCTCCCACAAACATCATGGCTATCTCCGGGATAACGCAGCGCCTAATCATTGCACATCCGGCTTCGGCGGATTTTTGTAAATGATTTTCTTGTTCTGAACTATTCCAATACCGGCTGATTGTGTGTACTGAAGGCAACAGCATCGTGCTTTTCGTTCGATAGCCAGACGGTAGCCTCACTACCCGCCTTGCCGTAGGCGGTGAAGACTTGGTCATGTTCCGAGCTTCTGTGAATTCGGTCTGCGAGA
>Ga0075424_100002581_pt1 | contig 16624 bp, 15 predicted proteins | sample SoiMethybrSBSTD3_FD_75301 | JGI IMG/M metagenome (GOLD analysis project Ga0075424, IMG submission 75301) | Bulk soil microbial communities from a Populus tree surrounding site in Tennessee, USA - Soil MetaG P. TD hybrid SBSTD3 | ecosystem: Environmental > Terrestrial > Soil > Tree plantation...
CCCGGGTCGATCCATGAAGGGGGCGAGCTGGGTTATAGCCTCGTCCACGCATATGGCGCGGCATTCGACAATCCGGATCTGATCGTGACCTGTATCATCGGCGACGGTGAGGCGGAAACGGGCGCGCTTGCCGCGAGTTGGCACTCCAACAAGTTTCTGAATCCCGCGCGTGACGGTGCGGTTCTTCCGATCCTTCATCTCAATGGGTTCAAGATCGCCAATCCTACCGTGCTCGCCCGCATCAGCCACCAGGAATTGACCGACCTGATCCGCGGTTACGGCTATGAACCGCATTTCGTGGAAGGCAACGACCCGGCCGTGGTGCATCAACGTCTGGCCGGCACGCTTGATACGGCCTTAGCGGACATTCACAAGATCCAGACGGCGGCGCGTTCCTCTCCGAACACGGTGGAGCGGCCGCGTTGGCCCATGATCGTGTTCCGCACGCCAAAAGGCTGGACCGGGCCAAAGTTCGTGGATGGCAAGCAGGTGGAAGGCACCTGGCGCGCGCATCAGGTTCCGCTCGCGGACTTCAAGAATCCCGAGCATATCAGGCAGCTCGAAGATTGGATGAAAAGCTACAGGCCGCATGAACTGTTCGACGAACACGGCAAGTTCCGCGACGATCTCGCGGCACTTGCGCCGACGGGCCACCGTCGCATGGGAATGAATCCGCACGCCAATGGCGGGGAGTTGCTGGTGCCGCTGGCGATGCCCCATTTCCACGATTACGCTGTGTGCGTTTCAGCGCCAGGTGGCGTCGAAGCTGAATCAACCCGCGTTCTTGGAGTGTTTTTGCGGGATGTGATGAAGCTGAATCTCGCCAACCAGAATTTCCGCCTGTTCGGTCCGGACGAGACCGCCTCGAACCGTCTTGAGGCGGTCTACGAGGTTAGTGGAAAGGAATGGATGTCGCTCATCGAAGATATCGATACCGACCTCAGTATCGACGGCCGCGTCATGGAGGTCCTGAGCGAGCATCTCTGCGAGGGCTGGCTCGAAGGATACTTGCTCACCGGCCGGCACGGATTTTTTTCGTGCTACGAGGCATTCGCCCACATCATCGATTCGATGTTCAATCAGCATGCAAAATGGCTGAAGACGTGCAGAACAATCCAGTGGCGCAAGCCGATCGCCTCGCTGAATTATCTGCTCACGTCACATGTCTGGCGGCAGGATCACAACGGCTTCTCCCACCAGGATCCAGGCTTCATCGATCACGTTGCGAGCAAAAAGTCCGACGTCGTGCGCATCTATCTGCCGCCCGACGCGAACTGCCTGCTCTCGGTCGCCGATCACTGTCTTCGCAGCCGGAACTACGTCAACCTGATCATTGCCGGTAAACAACCCGAGTGGCAGTGGCTCGATATCGAATCCGCCGTCCGCCACTGCACGGTCGGGGCCGGCATTTGGCAATGGGCGAGCAATGATGCGGGCGACCCCGACGTGGTGATGGCCTGCGCAGGCGATGTCCCCACGCTCGAAACCCTCGCAGCCGTGACGCTCTTGCGAGAATACATCCCAGACATTCGTATCCGCGTTGTGAACGTGGTGGACCTAATGGCCCTGCAGCCCCAGACGGCGCACCCGCATGGGCTAGAGGACCAGGACTTCGACGCGCTGTTCACGCGCGACAAGCCAGTGATCTTTGCATTCCATGGCTATCCGCGCATGATTCACTGGCTGACCTATCGCCGGCACAACCATGACAATTTTCATGTGCGTGGCTACAAGGAGGAAGGCACCACGACGACCCCCTTCGACATGGTCGTCTTGAACAACCTCGACCGCTACCAGCTTGCGCTCGACGCCATCAGCCGGATCCCGAGGCTCCGGCATGAAGAGAAAACGGCGACGGACCGTTACTGGAGCACAATGGAGCGTCACAAGCTTTACGTGAGCGAACACGGGGAGGATATGCCCGAGGTGCAGAACTGGCGCTGGACCTCATAAGCCCTATGACAAGCGCTGCGTTACGTTCAACAGTACTTGCCCTGAACTGCGGCTCGTCATCGCTCAAGTTCGGACTTTTCCGGGTCGAGGCGTCCATCCCGAAAGCGCTTCTCTCGGGCGAGGTCGAGTCGATCGGCGGCCGTCAGGGCAAGTTCTGGGCGAAAGACGGAAACGACAAGCCGTTGGTTTCCGAATCGGCGAATTTCGCAAGCCAGCAGGACGCGGTAGCACGCATCGTAGCGTTTCTCACAGACTGCAAAGAGTCCCAACCGGTCGCGGTCGGGCATCGAGTGGTGCACGGTGGGCCGAATCTTCGTCGCCATTGCCTGGTCGACGAAATGGTGCTGCGGCAGCTCGAAGTGGCAACCGCCTTCGCTCCGCTGCACAATCCTCTGGCGTTGTCGGTCATTCGCTTCGCGCAGGAACACTTCCCGCAGCTGCCGCAAGTGGCCTGCTTCGACACTGCGTTTCACGCTGGGATGCCGGATGTCGCGCGCACCCTGCCGATCCCCCGAGAAATGCGATCGGATGGCATCCGCCGCTATGGATTTCACGGCCTTTCTTGCGAGTCGATCATCCGACAGCTCGGCGCCGATCGGCCGGATCGCCTCATCATTGCGCATCTCGGCAATGGCGTCAGCATCACCGCCGTCAAAGTCGGTCAGTCCATTGACACCAGCATGGGTTTGACCCCGACCGGCGGAGTGATCATGGGAACTCGCTGCGGTGATCTCGATCCGGGCGTGCTGGTCTATTTGATGCGCGAAAAGAACTTCGATGCCGCGCGTCTCGAAGCGTTGGTCGATCACCAGTCCGGCCTCCTTGGAATTTCCGGAATCGATAGCGACATGCGTCGTCTGCATGAAGTGTCTCGATCCAACGCCGACGCACGGCTGGCAATTCAAATGTTTTGTTATTCAATTCGCAAACAGGTGGCGGCCATGATTGCCGCCCTTGAAGGGCTCGATCTGCTGGTCTTCACCGGCGGGATCGGAGAACATGATGCAACGGTGCGGGCCACGATCTGCAGCAGTCTCTCCTGGCTCGGTGTCAGGCTCGACCCGGCGTGAAATCAATCGTTGGAAGATCCCATCAGCGATCCAACGTCGCGTTGTTCGGTCCGCGTGCTCCCCTCGGAAGAAGACGCGCAGATCGCCACCCATACTTGGAAACTCGCCTCGGGTATTTCGTGATTCGACGCGGTCATCAAAACACTAACGCGGTGTGAGCAATATGCTCGCCCAAATGCGATAGCGAACTGTCGCTTTCGAAAACTCCGTCCATAGGATTCGCAGCGTTCGGTACGGCAGTCTACAACCAGCCGAAGCGCTCGCCCTGCGCGCTGCGCTTTCACATCGTGGTGGAAGGCGGGTGCGATATCGGCGGCGCCACCGCCACGCTGATCGCGGCGGGCCTCCTGGCAATCGGCATGCCGCTCGGCGTATGCATCCTGCTCTCGCTGCTCGCCGCGCCGGCGTCGTTCCTGCTGCTCCGACGCTATTTTGCAGCGGCCGAACCGCGCGCCGAGCGCCCCGACCGTCGGCTCCGGGAGCATCAACCTCGACTTGCTGCGAACGCGCGGATGAGCCAGTCGATGAACACGCGCACCCGCGGTGACAGTTGCCGGTTTGGGGGATAAAGCAGCGAGACAGGTGTCGGCGATGGCGAAAGCCGGGCAGGACGGGAACGAGTGTTCCCTGCGCTAGATCGCTTTCGACGTGATAGCGCGGGACCTGGATGAGCCCGAGACCGAGGCGGGCGGCGGCGACGAGACTTTCCGCTCCGTTCACCGCCACGGTCGCCGGCAGACGTACGTTGCGCACGACGCCGTCGACGCCCGAGGACATCGCCGCCGCCGTCGCTTTCCTCGTCGGCCCGGACGGCTCGTGGATCAACGGCCAGGTCCTGCGCGCCAATGGCGGAATGATCTGAACACCGCGCTGGCTGGGCCCGCAGTCAGACTGCAACCGGTCTCAGCTCCAATTCCGATGGCTCCTTTTCAGCGGTCGGCGCTTGCGCGCAAACGTCGCGTAACTGCTGTGAGCCTCAGCGCTGCCGCACGAAAGCCGCCACTCCGCACGCAAATGAGTGAATGGCAAGGGACGGCTCGAAGTCTCGTCAGCCCCTCGCTCACCACACCGCCGACTTCTGCAACAAAATCGGCACAAAGCGGACAATGTGCGCTCGCGGCGCGGATGAGGGCACAGCAGATTCACCCGTCGATTCCAGACGGGATTCCTACTCCAGGTCGATGCTCTGATAGCGCCCGTTCTCATCGAGTTGGGTGGCCCAGACCTTGTGTGAGGCCTGATGTTCGGTTCGGCCGAAGGTCAAACGCGTTCCGAGCCCGATATCGAGATCGCGCAGGCTCTCCAATCCTTCGACCAGCTTCTCGGTATTGAGCTGTCGCCCGGTACGTTCCAACGCTTCCGCCATGATGCCGGCGCTTACGTAGCCCTCCAGGGACACGTAGTCCGGCGCTTCTCCGGGGAAGTACTTGGCGAGCGCGGACTTGTACTCCAGCACCAACGAGGAGTAGCCGCTCACTGCGGGTACGACCTGCGTGACAATAACTCCAGCCGCATAGCGCGGGCCCAGAAGCATCAGCTCGTCGGCGAGTGCAGTGCTGCCCACGAATGAGACGTTGGTGTAGATCATCGAGGGATAGAGATCGCGTGTCTTCTCGATAAACTTCGCCGCCGCCCGATAGGTTGCCACCATCACGACAGCCTTGATGGTCACTTTATGATGCGCGCGGAGTTGCGTAACCGCGTCCTGCACATCCACCGTGTTGCGTTTGTAGTCGAGACGCAAGATGGAGCCCGCGTTGCCGCCGCGGAGCGCACGCATGGCCTTTGCGACACCGGCGAAACCCGCGTCTCCGTACGAGTCCTGCTGGGCGAAAACCGCAATTTCCTCCGGTCGCAACCGCCGCACCTTCACCAAGTAGCGCACCACAGCATCCGTCTCCTCGGCATAGCTCGCGCGATAGTTGAAGACGTAGCGATCGGGAGGGTCACGTCTAAGCAGGTTCGCGCCAGTGAACGCCCCGAAAAACAGCACTTTGTGCTCCAGCGCGTACGGGAGCGAGACCGCCGCCGTGGGTGTTCCCACGTTGCCGATGATTCCGAAGACCTGCTCCTTTTCGTAGAGCTGCTTCATGCTTTCGGCCGTCCGGCTGGGCTCGTAGCCGTCATCCGCTGCAACGAGCCTGAGTTGCCGACCGTGGATACCGCCGGCATCATTCATCACATTGAAAGCCGTATCGATGCCGAGTTTCATCTGGCGGCCGAGCTCCTTGGCGGAGCCGGTGAACGGCGCCGAGATTCCAAACCGGACCTCATTGTCCGTCACCCCGCGCACCGGCGGCGTCGGGATCCCAGGGGTTGCGACCGTGGCCGCCAGAAGCGGTGAGGCGGAGCCGGCCGGCAAACCGGTGAGATCACGATCTACAGGTCCGGCGGCGTTGGCCGGTTGTGGGGCGCGCACCGCCTGTGTCGCCACCGGTGTCGGCGCGGCCGAAACGCCGGCGGCTGCCGAACCGCGATCGTCCGCCGGACGTGCCCTTGGTTTTTTGACCAGCTCGGAAGCGCTCACGCCCGCGGGCGTCTCCACCTTCAATACGTTAGCGACGGTTTCGTCCGGAATGATAGTCGCGAGCTTGAACGGAAGCGGAATCACTCCGACCAGAAGAAGAGCGGCCGCAGCGGCCGCGCAGCCGGCAACCGCAAAACGCACGATCATGCCAAGACCCCATCCCGTCGTCCGATTGTCCGCCGGCGGATCTGGAACCCGATCCGGTGCAAGTGAGTGGTGGTGCAGCGCTTTTCTCTGAGGATCGTCGGGCCGCTGCTCCACAGATGAAAGCTCCCCGGGCTGCATCCGAAGTGGCGCGGCCTTGCGCGGGTGAGGAACGCCCTCGCGCGCCCATCTGGGTGCGTATTTCAATGAGTCATCTGAGGCGTGTCGCGGTGCCTCGTTCGGTTGGATGGAAGGGCCATAGACACGACCTTCGTCGAATGTTTCGTCGGAATCGTGGTACGCGTTACTCATCGCTACCTCCCCGAGTATTTCCCTTATCTCACTTTATGACGTCTCCGTTTGAGCGGTGCTTTGCGGGCCCATTCACCATTGCGGAATCATTTGAAACTGCAGGTCACGTGCGTGATTGCAGCCATTCGCCTTCGCCGGTTGCCAACAATGTGCGAGAGGCCTTTTGCGATCACTTGGCCTGTGGGCGGTAGCCCGTTGCGCCGACAAGGGTTGAAGTCCACGCGCTTGTAACGAGGCACCACACCCGAAGGGTCGCACAACTCGATCCATTGAAAATCCCCCCGATCGATACGAGCACGCATCAACGCGACCGCAGCGTCTCATGCGTCGTCGACGACGTGATAGGTACTTGACGTGATTGATGGACCAGCACGCCCCGCTCGCAGCCCATCGGAGAAATTCTTGCGAACTTTGTGTCGCCAATTGGGCGATGACAAAACAATTTCGCTCCAATCGCACCATCAGCTCACGCGCTGAGCGAACGGCAGAACAATTACGGCACGTGTTCGACTTCTGTGCTCCATTGCGTTCAACCTTCAGCGCGGCGTTTAACGTCTGATTTCATTGAGGCTCGCGGATGATCCGGTCACATCCGTCGATGTCGACACCGGCACATCCGCTTCAAGTGCACGGCATCGATGCAAACGGAAATGGAAATCATCCGAGTTGGCAGGAGCGCTTTTGAACCTGCGACCCCCTCGTCTCGAACGAGTGCTCTGCCAGGCGGCTCCAGCGCCAGCACTGGCTTAGCCTAACCAACTCTCCTGGCCACCACCCGTTCGTGGCTAAAGGTCCGCGCTGGATCACTATTCGAATTTCGAACCGGTCTCAGCTTAATTCGAACGTTTCTGCTGCCAACCCCCGGATATCAGCAATTGCGGAGCAGAGACTCGCGCACGAAATTCGCCCAGTGCAGCGCAAAGTTCTGAAATGTGTACCTCGGAGACCGGGCGCCGTCGCGCTAACGGCCGGAAATGTCGCACATTTGCTCACCTCCGGGACAGGAGGCCGAGAGACCGCACTGCCTGGCTGAGGACGCAGTTCTGGTCGGACCGGTCTCCGGTGCCAAATTCCCTGATAGCAGGGAAATTAACAGGGAATTTCGGCGAATCTGGCCGCTCGCTACGATTTTCGGGGCCTATTCGACCCATGAAATCAAGAGGTTACGGCCTAATTCCCTGCGGTTGGAAACAGGGAATTTTACGAGGCGAACAGGCAATTAAAATTGCCAATCAGGGGAGCTGCGGACCGGAACAGGTTTCTCCGGCATGACAAAGGAGCCGCCCCGAGGCATGGGTCGTTCAGGACCGACCAATTCGGCCCAGACCTTGAACCTGAGTTACAATGCACAAAACCCCGGATTCGGAGATGCCATGATTCGGAAACCTCGCCGCCCAAAGTCCGCGGATCAGGTTATCGATTTTTCGGCGCCCATGCGGGTAACTAAATCACCTTCTGGCCACAGTCGACGGAAGAAGAGTCAGCTTGATCGCCTCTTCGGTGGTCTGGCCGGAATTGCATTGAGACTCAGTAGAGATGAATACGTCTCGGGGGAAGACCTGGCGACCGCAATCGAGGCAAGGCCTGGAGAGCCCTTGCCAGACATTGTCCGCGACTACGTCTGCCGATATTTGCGTGGAAAGGTAAAGCAAAAACCGGGCCCACAGAAATCTCGGACGCGTACGTTCGTGACCGAAACAGCTGTCGCGCTAGAGTACGAAAGAGAACTTCGCCGTTTGCAGGCGGAGCGCAGAGCACGGGGCGGTCGAACGGCCAAGGGTGAGCCAGCACCGCACGAGGAAGCGGCGATCATAATACAGAAGCGATACAAGTCGTTCGCGATGATGACGCCGCGTCGGGTCGCCAACATTCTTTCTTCACGCAAATACCGCTGAGAATTTCGTGAATTACATTCGCCGCGAGCGGTGATTTAAATCGCGCGGTTCGGCGCGACGTGCCTTCCGGCACGTTCCCCTGAGCCTGAGAACGACTGGTCGAGACGACCAACACGACAGACGGCGAATCAGGCCGCACGGTGTTGGGCGCCCGATCTGACGCCCTCACCTGCGTGTGCTCCAGCATACACGCCGGGTTGTTTGACATCGTGAAAACCAAAACGACCGCAGAGGCTAGTTCCGCAGTCAACAGCGAAGGATTCTCATGACATGGGAGGATAACATGCAAATCGAAATGATGGCTGTGTCGGCGCTCCGGCCTTACGCCGGGAACGCTCGGACACACACAAAAAAACAGATCCGACAGATCGCGAGCAGCATTCAGCGATTCGGATTCTGTAATCCCGTGCTGATCGGCGACGATAACCAGATCGTTGCCGGGCATGGCCGAGTCGAAGCCGCCAAGCTCCTTGGTATCGCGGAGGTGCCAACGGTGCGGCTATCTCACCTAAGCGAACGGGAGAAGAGAGGCTATGTCCTGGCGGACAATAAATTGGCCGAAAAGGCTGGCTGGAATCAAGAGATGTTGGCTATCGAGCTGCAAGGCCTGATCGACCTTGAATTCCCTATGGAAGTGACTGGCTTCGAAACCGCCGAAATCGACCTCATTTTGGATGAAGCGCTGGAATCGAGCGGCCCGACGCACGGGCCGGAAGATGTAGTTCCGCCTTATGCCGCAGGACCGGCGGTCAGCCGGCCAGGTGATTTATGGGTGCTCGGGCAGCATCGACTGCTGTGCGCTGATGCACGGAACGCTGCCGCGTACCATGCGCTGCTTGATACCGGCAAAGCAGCGTTTGTGTTTACGGATCCGCCTTACAACGTACCAATCGATGGCCACGTGTGCGGGCTCGGTCGCGTTAGACATAGCAATTTCGCCATGGGATGCGGCGAGATGAATGTGGATCAGTTCACGGCTTTCCTTGCGGCAGTGTTCAGGCTGATGGCGGCAAATACGACCAACGGCTCGGTCCATGACGTCTGCATGGATTGGCGGCATATGGCCGAAATGCTCGCCGCGGGCCGGCAAGTATACAGTGAGCTCAAAAATCTCTGCATCTGGAACAAGAGCAATGGCGGCATGGGCGCGTTCTATCGCTCCAAACATGAACTCGTCTTCGTGTGGAAAAATGGCGACGCCCCTCACATCAACAATTTTGAGCTCGGTCAATACGACCGCTCGCGGTCAAACGTGTGGGCCTATGCCGGTGTGAACACCTTCAAGCATAATCGGCTTGAGGAGCTTGCGATGCATCCGACCGTAAAACCGGTCGCGTTGGTGGCCGATGCAATCAGGGACTGTTCGCATCGTAATGATCTCGTGCTGGACCCGTTTGCTGGGAGCGGGACGATCTTGATTGCGGCGGAACGCACCGGCCGCAAGGCGCGCGCGCTTGAGATCGACCCAAGCTACGTCGATGTCTCGGTGAAACGCTGGCAGGCGTACACGGGTAAGCAGGCCAAGCTGGCAAGCACAGACGAAACCTATGAGGATGTGGAGGCCCGCCAAGCCTCCGCACGACAGAGTGAGCAAACGCCAAGTGCAGAATTGAGTAGCGAGTACATCAAAACAGAGGCGGTGTCATGAACAGCCAAAATAGTGGACCAGCCGACGAAACGCCTGCGTCGGATCCCAAGCCTAGCGACGACGGTGCTGTGCTGACGGATACTGCGGCGACCAACGGCACGGTTGGTTACGGTCGCCCGCCGATTCACACGCGGTTCAAGCCGGGCCAATCCGGTAATCCGCTGGGCCGCCGCAGGGTGCCAACCAGTGTGAGCATCGCGCTAAGCACGGCACTCGAGGAGCGAGTTTCCATCACACAGGGCAAGACGCGCAAGAGTGGCTCAAAGGCGAGAGCCCTGCTGGTCTCGTTGGTCGCCAAGGCTCTCCAAGGTGACATGAAGGCGTTGGCATCCGTCGTGAAGATCGGAGTCAAGGTCGGGAATATCAAGCCAGCTCCTGTAATCCGAAGGGGCGGTGTCCTGACTATGCCGCCGAGCTTTTGGAAATTGTCGCCGCGAGAACAGGCGATTGAGATTGAAAAAGCAGCTGCGCGCCGTGACGCCAATCTGGCGCGCCGGCTTGGGTATCGCAACGTACCAGGAACGAACTACTAGCACCTCTTCAATCACACCGACGTAGGTAGCGCCGGGTGGACTATGGAGCAACGCATGACCGGCAAGGAAAATAGCGATGTTGATGGTGTGGTCGATCAATCTCAGGATCACATCGTTCCCAGCGAACCTACGCCTGAGGTTGGGTACAGGCGCCCTCCCCCCAGTCACCGGTTCAAGAAGGGTCAGTCGGGCAATTCGCGAGGCAGGCCGAAGGGTCGGAAGACCTTTTCAGCGCTCTTTGACGAGGTGCTTGGAAAAACGATCAGGGTCCGCGAACAGGGCCGCTGGCGGCACATCTCAAAAGCCGAAGCGCTGGCAAAAGTCGCGCTCCATGCCGCCATCAAAGGGAATGCACGCGCCCTTAACGCATTTATCGTCCTTGCAGAAAAGGCCGGGATTCTGACACCGCCGCCAGAAAACAAAACCGGTCGGTATGGCTACTTAGTCGTTCCGCCGCAAGCCACGCCGGAAGAGTGGCAAAAAGAAGCTCTCGAAGCGTTGAGGGTCGGCCAGGAACGTGAGCGTCAACTCAGGTTGAAGGAGCGACTGAAGGAGTTCAGCATAACTAAGGACGTCAATACGGGACAACTGACTGTCAGGCGCCGATTCTAGATAGTCCGTTTCCTTTCGGGGATGTAGCGAAGCTAATCCGAGACGCACGACGAGGATCGGCTGTTCAGCGAATGCCACTACGGTCGCTTCGAACGGCGCCTCGCGGTCGAGAGGTCGAGGCCGAAAACGTACAGCGGTATTGAAATGCAGATCCGACATAGGAGTTCCACGGACCTGATGAGGGACCACCACCGGGTATTCGGCAACGTACCAGCTACGCCCCGGCTCCTGGAAGATTGGCTGGCTTTCTGCGGCGCCGACCGAAGATCTCACTTCGGGCGGGACCGTTCTCTTTGCGGGGCTATCTCAGCGGAGTAGCACATTGGAACGGGAGAGCGGTTCTCGGCGTTGGCCCAATGCTCTCTATCTGTCACGCTCGCCCTCACCCCGTCCCATGTGGCGAGCGAGAGGCCCGGCACCATACCCATCGGCGTCGGGGTCATTTTTCTGTCACGCGTCCTGAATTTTGTGCGACGTCCAGGCCTTCGCGCCGCGCCGGTACGCAGGCGCTTCAACGTTTTTTCGTTTGATACCTGGTAGGCTGCCGCCCGCCAACCGCGTGCTCCCTCGGCAGGCGTCGCAGGAAATTCGCTAGGCTTTCGCAGAAATCCTTCGCATATCGAGGCAGCGTGCGCTCTTTATCCCAAATGACCGACTGTGGAAGCCGCAGGACCCGTCCTCCGTGAGTGATCGTCACGACGCGCAGGCGGTAGCGGTCGGTCGGGATACTCGTCGTGATCAATGCCAGCCCTAGACCCGCCTCGGCCATTGCGAGAAGGCCATGCGGAGCACGGCTCTCCACCATCACTTTGGGGTGCAGATGGGCAAGCCGGCAGGTGTCATCAAACATCCTGCGGTGTCCGAAGCTGCGATCTGGCAACAACACTGGATGCGAAGCGATCTCAGCTATGTCGATCGTGCGTCCCGGCTTGAGTGGGAACGACGGGCGGCAGGCTGCCTGAAGATCGAGGGGCATGACCTGGTATATGCCGATGCGAGAACTGTCGATGGCGACCGGGTCCATGGCGCTTATTCCCACGTGGGCATCACCCCGCTGGACCAATGCCAAGGCTGTCCCAGGCGATTCGATCAGTGTCACCTCGACGTCGGGATAGCGGCGCGCAAACAGCGGAAGGAATTTTGAGAATGTCCTGTCAATTTGCGTCGCCGGCGTCGCCACCCGCAGCATGCCGGCATCACCGCGGCGCAGCATCTCCGCATGCTCACTGAGCGCCTGGGTATGGTTCAGCACCTTGCGGCAACTCGTCAGCAGCTGCTCGCCTTCCGTGGTCAACACGAGGCGTCGCCCGACGCGGTCGAACAGTCGAAGCTTGAGGTCTTGTTGAAGCTCATGCATTTGCCGGGACAGTGCCGGCTGAGAGATGTGCAGGTGCAACGCGGCCTTTGACACCGAGCCATGCTCGGCGACAGTCAGGAAGGTGCGCAGGCGCCGCAGATCCATCCGCGATCTATAGCAGATCGGCATGGAAAAGCAGATGCACTATGCATTGGACAAGCGACCGACGTTCACACACGGTATCCGACGTTTGTTGCGTCCGACGCCCGCCGATCACTGGGAGCCCGTCATGACAATCGCCCGTCGCTCATTCCTTCGCCTTGCCGCCGCGGCCGCCGCTTTCCCGCTCGGAACAGGCGCCGCTCGCAGCCAAACCTATCCCTCTGGCCCGGTTCGCCTGATTGTCGGCTTTGCGGCTGGGAGCAATATCGACATTGCCGCCAGATTGATCGCGCAATGGCTCTCGGAACGGCTTCCTGCACCGTTCGTGGTTGAAAACCGTCCCGGTGCCAGCGGGATTCTGGCGGCCGAAGCCGTTGCCAGAGCGCCGGCCGACGGCCATACCCTGTTGATGACCGGAACGTTCAACTCGATCAGCGCAATTCTCTATGACAAGCTTAAGGTCGATTTCCTGCGCGAGATCGCACCGGTCGCCGGCTTTGCTCGCACGGCGGGAGTCATGATGGTGTCCCCGTCGTTGCCGGCCACGAGCGTTCCCGAGTTCATCGCATACGCCAAGGCGAATCCGGGCAGGATCAACATGGCGGCTGACGGACCGGGGAGCGTGCCGAACTTGTACGGCGAGCTCTTCAAGTCGATGACGGGCGTCCAAATGGTCACGGTCCACTACCGCGGGTCAGGTGCGTTGATGGATCTGCTGAGCGGTCAGGCACACGTCAACTTCTCGCCCGTCGCTCCGGCGCTGGAGTTCATCAGGACGGGCAAGCTACGCGCCCTTGCCGTGACCACTTCGAAGCGTTGCGAGGCGCTGCCGGAGCTCCCGACCATCGGCGAGTTCGTGCCCGGCTACGAGGCCAGCGGCTGGCAGGGTATCGGCGCTCCAGCGGGCACGCCGTCTTATGTCGTGACGATGCTCAACAAGGCCGTGCACGACGCGCTCAGCGACCTTGGCTTTAGAAAGCGGTTGATCGATATCGGCCTCGACCCGTTCGATGCTTCGCCGGAAGAACTCGGCCATTTCACCATCGAATACGACAAGAAATGGCGAAGGGTGGTTCAGGCCGCGAATATCAAGGTCGAGTAGTCAAATCGATCCTCGGGACCGGCGGCATCCCGGCGCGCCGACCGGCCTGCAGCTTCCGGGACGCGGACATCGTGCCGTACACAGTTCGACGTGAAAGGGCCTGGCCGCCGAGTAGGATGCCGTGTTTGTCCGCCCCGGCACGGCTCGGCGCGCACGCGCGGGACCTCCAGATCCTCGCGCAATCCCTTGTAGACCGCTTCGCGCAAGATCCCGTCCTCGGTGACGCCGCTGAACTCGACTTCGGCCTCAACCGTCGGCTCGACCCACGTCGCCTTCTTCTTTATCTTGTGCGAGAGCGGCGAGGTCTTGCGGATGAGCGGATCTAGCTTTTCGCGCAGTGCCCGCGCGCTCGTGTGCATGTAGCCGCTGCGCAGCTTGCCGACGTAGAGCAGCTGATCGCCGTTGCGGCGTCCGACATAGAGCGAGGCGATGCGGCGCGGCTTCGCCCCGAGCTTCTCGACGAAGCGATGATCGGAAACGTGTCGCTCTTGATGCACTTGACCTTGATCCAGGTCTCCTGCCTACCGGAGCGATAGGGCGCGTCGCGCCGCTTCGACACCAGCCCTTCGAGCCCCATCGCGCAGGCGCGGCGCTGCGTCGCCTCGGCCTCGCTCTCAAGATGCTCGCTGTAGACGATGGGCGGCGGCGCCGAGGACAGAAGCTTTTGCAGCGCCTGTTTGCGCTCGATCAGCGCGGCGCTGCGCAGATCCATGCCGTCGAGATAGAGAAGATCGAACGCATAGTAGAGGAAGCGATCGGAACGGCCGGCCGCGATGTCGTCCTGCAGCTTGGCGTAGTCCGAAATGCCGCGCTCGCCCGGCACGATGAGCTCGCCGTCGAGAACCGCGGTATGCGCCGGCAGCGCCCGCGCCGCCCCAACGAGCGGCGGGAAGCGCCGCGTCCGGTCGTAGTCGCGGCGGGTGAACACGACGGCGCGCCCGTCGCGGACATGCAGTTGCAGCCGGTAGCCGTCGAACTTGATCTCGTGGACCCATTGGTCGCCGGCCGGCGCGTGCTCGCGCAGCGTCGGCAGGCACGGCTCGACGAAGCCGGGAGGGGAAGCGGGGCGCGCGCCCGGGATGGACTTCGTACTGACCGGCTTCGATCCTCGCCGCCGGACGACCGTCGCAGACATGCGGAGTCAATGGACTGAACCCGCATCGGTTCCGATTCCGGCAATCGCACGCACGCAGTGTTCGAGATCGCTATTTGCGCGAGCTACCCTACGCACCCCCCTCGTGAAGCGGGTGGCTCTAAGATCGCCGCCAATCCGTGCAAGGGGCAGAACAGGTCGGTGTGAAAGACCGTTCCTTCGACCTCGCCGGCACCGTCCCAGTTTTTCGCCGGATCGCATGTGCAGCCGCGCGCCCGCGCCTCGGGCGCGCCTGGTGTCGGATAGACGTCCGCCGTTCCACCGGTGGGACGGCCGTTCGTCTTGTCTTGGTTCATACCGCTTCCCATATCAGCTGTTGTCGTTTGAGTGCGTCTGGCTCTGCTCGAGTCAACGGCCAAATCTGCGTCTTTGTTCAACCGGCCTAGTCGCCGGTGCACGCGCACTCGCCAGGATCTTCATCGCGTCCCGCTGGATCTCCACACTTTTTTCAGATGAGCCAGTTGGTTGAAAGTCAAATCTTCCGAGATGACTGAAGATCGGAAGTGCGGTACTGGCGCAATACGCTTCGCTATCGCGCCCTACGCGTCAGAACGAAGAAGGCCCCGGCGCTTGCGCTTTGACACCGGGGCCTTTCGCCCTTTCGTTCACTCATAAACAGGACCGAAAGGAGCGAGCATGCAACCGAAAGGCATTGGAGCAACGTTGGAACAGAGCCTCACGTTCCTGCGTCGCATGGGCCGGCTTGGCACTGACGGCGGGCGGTCTCTGGAAGGTCATTTGGGGCGAAGCAGTGTTGACCGAGGCCGGGAATGAAGCTCTCCGATCACTTGGCGAAGGCGCAACATCGCGTGGAGAAAAGCCGCCGCATCATCGAGCAGCAGCGAGAACGCATCGCCAGGCTCCGCGCTGCCGGACATGAGACATCGACGTCCGAGAAGGTGCTTGCGACCCTCGAGCGATCCCACACGGCCTTGGAGCACGGCCTGGCCGCGATGCTCAAGGAGCAGCCGGGAGACTAGCCACCGCCGTGCGTCTGAAGTCACGTTTGCATCTGTTCACCGACTTATTAGCCGCTGACGGCGCCAGCCCAATCGGTAGCCGGAACTACGGGCGGGTGCCGACCGTTATTGGTCGGGTTACATGAGCTGGCAAGTAGACGAGACGCGAATTCCGACGGCGCTCGAGAAGCAACTTCTCGACGCGATAAAGGCCGAGAGCGCCTGGCTCGATGAACACCGACGGCAAGCCAAATCGGCCTCGGCAGGTCGCACTGTTGGACGGCACGAAGCTTTTCGCGACGCGCTGACTTGCGTCTTGGACTACTTCACCGGCAAACGAAAACTCGATCGTCTGCGACACCGACGAGATCGCCGGTTCGGAAAGAAAGTCACCGAAGCGACAGGGAGCACCATAGGTGCGCTTGCCCGCCGACTCGCGAACTTGGAGTTTCCATGGCGTATTCAAACAACAGCGTTCCTCTCTCGATCTTCGCAGCCGTCGTTGCGCTCGTGTTCCTCATCGGCGGCCTGGTCGTCTACAGCGCCGTGACCGGCGCCGATAAGGTGAACTCGCAGGCGGGCACCACGGCTCCGGCGGCCGCACCGTCGACGTCGGGCTCCGGCGCTCACTAACTCCGCTCGCGATGACGCGATTGCACCACTTCGCCTTGCACCTAGGCGTGGGGGCGATGCGCCGATTGTACAGCGAGGGCGTCACGAAGTGACCAGTGCTCAAAACTCCTTCTTGAGGCCGCCTGGTTGGCGGCCTCGCCGATGCCCAGCAAACTCGGGCGACACGGTCGCTGCTTTAAGCGGCTCGCTCGGAAGCGCCGCACCGCAAGGCGCCCGCTCCTGGAAAGCGCGGAGCGGGCGGATCGGGATCGCGACGAAAATCGACGCGCAGCACATTGCTCTCGCGCGCCACGATATACCGATCGATCGATTTCGTGAGATGCACGGGGACAAATCCTCCACTTTGGTTCCGTGACATTGGGGACTTTCGAAGCAGGACAAACCTCAATTCAGGGGCGAGCCTTCATCCCGCCTCGCCCGCCCGCGCCTGAACAGCGCGTCCCGGCGAACCACCCGGCGGTAGCGGGCCGTCTCGCCGCCCGCCTCACGGTCAAGCGTCCGCAACGCGTCCATGATGTCGTCGAAGCGCACCGGCGGGCCAGCGGGACTCAACCGAAGCTCTGGCGCGGCTTCCACGGCGCAGGCATCGGATGCCCAGGACGCGAGGATGGCGCGCTTCTCGTT
>Ga0075424_100002584_pt1 | contig 16616 bp, 14 predicted proteins | sample SoiMethybrSBSTD3_FD_75301 | JGI IMG/M metagenome (GOLD analysis project Ga0075424, IMG submission 75301) | Bulk soil microbial communities from a Populus tree surrounding site in Tennessee, USA - Soil MetaG P. TD hybrid SBSTD3 | ecosystem: Environmental > Terrestrial > Soil > Tree plantation...
AGGTAGGATTCGAAAACCTTCATGATCGGCTCGAGCACGTGCAGTGCGGGCACCTTGAGCGCCCGGCACCGCTGCTCGATCTCCTCGATCAGCTCTTTTTTGACAATGGTATAGAGCACGATACCGGGGGCTTGCTCGACCTCCTTCAGCACGCGCTCGAGCTGCTTGGCGGTGCGCACCAGCGGATGCACGTGCTCGATCGGCCGCACCTGGGCATATTGCACGGCCGCTGCCTTGGCCATGGTGGTCAGCGTCTCCCCCGTGGCATCCGAGATCAAATGCAGGTGGAAGTAGGTCGGGACCTGGTTGGGCATGTGTGGAAAAGACCAAAGTTCTCCGGCCTTGCCAAGCGCGGCGCCGATTTTGCGCACGCACGTTCGGCCGCCATCAACAGATCCGCCCACAGGAAGGGCAGCCGACGACGGGGGCGGCGCCGCGCGCGCTGCCGCGCCCCTCCACGGCTTACAAGGTCAAATCTCGCAGCCATGCAGAGCCGATCCACATGTTATCAGCGCTGCGCCGGCATCGGCCAGGCCGATTTCGACCTTCCCGGCCAAGGGCCTGGCCGCGTAGTGGTCGGCGGGCAGGCAGCAACGCTAGTCATGGCGGTGGGCCCGCGCAAAGCCGGCAAGCGGTTGAGATGTTAGGCTTGGCGCAGCAATATGCGCAATCCAGAGCCTAAGAGTCGTAATAACAAAGTTCATAATTTGAATATTTAGAAAATTGGATCGCAGGGTATGACCGTACCAACACCTTCTCGACGGCGCCTCCTTCGCAGCCTGGGCGGTGAAGCGCTTTGGCCGCCCCCGATCTGGTTGATGCGCCAGGCCGGACGCTACCTGCCGGAATATCGCCTCACGCGGGAGCAGGCCGGAAGCTTCCTCGAGCTCTGTTACAATCCGGCCTTGGCGACCGAGGTGACCCTGCAGCCGATCCGGCGCTATGGCCTCGACGCGGCGATCCTGTTCTCCGACATCCTGGTCGTGCCCGATGCGCTCGGCCAATCGGTCAGCTTTCGCGAGGGCGAAGGGCCTCGACTGGATCCGCTCCGCACGCCGGCCGATCTCGGCCGCTTGCGGCTCGCGGCGACTCGCCCCAAGTTCGAGCGCGTTTTCGAAACGGTGGCACGACTGAGACAGGATCTTCCCGGTGAGACGAGCCTTATCGGTTTTTGCGGCGCCCCCTGGACGGTTGCGACCTACATGGTGGCAGGCCGTGGCACGCCCGACCAGGCCGAGGCGCGGCTCTGGGCCTACCGTGATAGCGCCTCGTTTCAGGCCTTGGTTGATCTGTTGTGCGAGATCTCGCTCGAGTACCTGTCCGGCCAAGTTCGCGCGGGTGCGGAGGTTTTGCAGATTTTCGACAGCTGGGCGGGCAGCCTGCCCGACACGGAATTTGCCCGCTGGGTCGTGGCCCCGACCATGCGCCTCGTCTCGGCACTCAAAGAGCGCCACCCCGCCGTGCCCATCATCGGTTTTCCACGGGGCGCGGGGGACAAGCTCACAAGCTATGTTGCCGCTACGCGTGTCGATGGCATCAGCTGCGATAGCGGCGTCCCGCTCGCCTTGATGGCGGGCGAGCTCAGCACCCGTGTGACGGTGCAGGGCAACCTTGATCCCCTCGCGCTGGTGGCAGGTGGGACGGCGCTTGCGGCGCGCGCGCTTGAGATCCTGGCAGCGCTGCGTGGCAAGCGCTTCATTTTCAACTTGGGCCACGGCATCGTCCCGGAGACCCCACCGGAGAACGTGGCCGCGCTGGTCGACTTGGTGCGAGGGCAGCAGCCGACCTAACGCTCGGCGCTTGCGGGAGGACTGCCGGTGCTGTTGTGGCTCAAGGCCGTGCATGTCATCGCCGTCATCTCCTGGATGGCCGGTCTCCTCTATTTGCCGCGCCTGTTCGTCTACCATTGTGAGGCAGATAAGGGCTCCCAACAGGCCGAGACGTTTAAGCTGATGGAGCGACGCTTGCTGCGCGCCATCATGAACCCCGCCATGGTCGTGGTGTGGATCACGGGGCCGTGGCTCGCCTGGCAAGCCAGCATGTACCGCGATGGATGGCTGATGGCAAAGTTTGCCCTGGTCGTTGCGCTGACGGGTTATCATCATGCGCTCGGCGTTTGGCGCAAGGACTTCGCCGCCGATCGCAACCGCCGCGACCAGCGGTTCTATCGGCTGATGAACGAGGTACCCACCCTGATCATGGTGGCGATCGTCGTTCTGGTTGTCGTCAAGCCCTTCTAGGGGATCCGGCTTTGCCGTGCTGCCTGCCGGAGGGGTGAGCCTTTGGCCGCCAGGCGCGTGCCCGAAAGGACAAGTTGTGACGGCAACCGCAGAGCTCCCCGCTTTTTAGCACGGCCCAGGCGTGCTTTCGCCGCCTCAGATCCCGGCTCGCGTGCGCGGAGCTCTTTTCCTTTTGGGTCCGACCTGCTATAAGGATGGGGTCGCCGCCTGCCGCCGCACTTGGCGCGAGCGGGGCCTTCGTGAGCGCTCGCGCCACCGAGGGCCAGGACAATTTCCGGAATTGAACTTCCGCACCCCTCCCCTGCTGGCTCTGCGCTTTCCGTTATCCCACCCTATCCGCGCTGAGCCCTTACCCAAGAGTTTCCCATGCAAGACATTGTCAAGGAGATGAAGCTCCAAGACCTGAAGGTCAAAACCCCGACGGAGCTATTGAGCTTCGCCGAGGAGACCGGGGTCGAGAATGCCAGCGCCATGCGCAAGCAGGAGCTGATGTTCGCCATTCTTAAACAACTCGCCGCCAAGGAAACGGAGATCATCGGCACCGGCGTCATGGAGGTGCTACAGGATGGCTTCGGCTTCTTGCGCTCGCCCGATGCCAACTATCTGCCGGGCCCCGACGACATCTACGTTTCCCCCTCGCAAATTCGTCGCTTTGCCTTGCGCTCGGGCGACACGGTTGAAGGACAGATCCGCAGTCCGAAGGAGGGCGAACGCTATTTTGCGCTCCTCAAGGTCAACAAGATCAACTTCGAGGACCCCGAGAAGCAACGCCACAAGGTCCACTTCGACAACCTGACGCCGCTCTACCCTACCAAGTGGCTGCGCATGGAAATCGAGGATCCCACGATCAAGGACTTGTCGGCACGCGTGATCGATATCGTCTCGCCGCTCGGCAAGGGTCAGCGCGCCCTGATCGTCGCCCAACCGCGTACCGGCAAGACCGTGCTGTTGCAAAACATCGCCCATTCCATCTCGGCCAACCATCCCGAGTGCTATCTGATCGTGCTCCTGATCGATGAGCGTCCCGAGGAGGTCACCGACATGCAGCGCTCGGTGAAGGGCGAAGTGATCTCCTCGACCTTCGATGAGCCGGCCACCCGGCACGTGCAGGTGTCGGAAATGGTGATCGAGAAGGCCAAGCGCCTGGTTGAACACAAGCGCGATGTGGTGATCCTGCTCGATTCGATCACGCGCCTGGGACGAGCCTACAACACGGTGGTGCCGAGCTCGGGCAAGGTGCTGACGGGCGGCGTCGATTCCAACGCCCTGCAGCGTCCCAAACGCTTCTTTGGCGCGGCGCGCAACATCGAGGAGGGCGGCTCGCTCACCATCATTGCCACTGCGCTGATCGATACCGGCAGCCGCATGGACGAGGTGATCTTCGAGGAGTTCAAAGGCACGGGCAATTCCGAAATCGTGCTCGACCGCAAGGTCTCCGATAAACGCGTCTTTCCCGCCATCGACATCGCTCGGTCTGGCACGCGCAAGGAGGAGTTGCTGGTGCCGAATGATCAGCTGAAGAAGATGTACGTTTTGCGTCGCATCCTCAATCCGATGGGCACCATGGATGCGATCGAGTTCCTGGTCGACAAGCTCCGCTCCACCAAGACCAACGGCGAGTTTTTCAACTCCATGAGCACCGGCAAAAATTGACAAGGTGCCAGGACGGCGGGGCGAATGAACTCCGTAACCCCTCGGCCACCCGTTCGCGGGCCGAGGGCGCCGGCACTCAAGGGATCCTTTCGAGCTGACGAGCGCTGCCATGGTCGACCCCGTGCAAGCCATCGGCGCGCCGCTGCCCGACTGGACGAGCCGACCGCGGCCGCCGCGCACGGCCATGCAGGGACGCTTCTGCCGGGTTGAACCCCTCGAGCCCGAACGTCACGCCGACGACCTCTTTGCCGCCAACCAGCTTGATCGCACGGGACGCAACTGGACCTATCTTTTCCAAGAGCCCATTCGCACGCTTGACGCCTACCGCGGCTGGCTGCGGCAGGTTGCACTGGGCGACGATCCCCTGTTTCACGCCATCGTCGAGGAAAGGACGGGCAAGGCGGTGGGTGTGGCCACGTTCATGCGCATCGATCCTGGCCACGGCGTAATCGAGGTGGGCAACATCAACTACTCACCGCTGCTGCAAAGAACCGCGGCAGCCACCGAGGCAATGTTTTTGATGATGCGGCGGGTGTTCGAGGAGCTTGGCTACCGGCGCTATGAATGGAAGTGCGACAGCCTCAACGCGCCGTCGCGGTCTGCCGCGTTGCGCCTTGGTTTTCAATACGAGGGTCTGTTTCGGCAGGCCGTGGTCTACAAGCAGCGCAACCGCGATACGGCCTGGTTCTCCATCATCGACGCCGAATGGCCGCGTTTGCGGCAGGCCTACGCGGGCTGGCTGGCACCGGGCAATTTCGACGCCGAGGGTCACCAGATCCGGACGCTCGGCACCTTCCTCGCCGCCCAGCGCTCGTCTTGAGTGAGACCGCTATGGTCGCGGCGGAAATGGGCGACATCCTGGTACGCGACCACTGACGCAGAACTCATCCAGGATGCCGCCAAGCCGATGACCCGGAGGGGCTCTGGTGGGACGGGCTGCCGGCCCGGGTCGCATGCACAACGGCCTCGGCCCAAGGAAATTTCCAACCGGGCGTCAGTTCGCTGTGGATAAGTCGCGATCCCGCGCGGAGCGCTGCTGGCGCAGGAGGGCCAAAAGCTCTTCGGCGTCGGTCAGCGGCCGCGAGCATTGCGGTCCGAGGCAGGCAAACGCCGTCGAGTGCGCCGAGGGCGGGGCTTTGTCGGCCAGGGGTCCCACGCGCGGGATTTGGTCGGCCGGAACCGTTTGCTGAACCGCGCCGGGCAGCGACAGCCGCAAGGGTGCGCGGGCCAGTCGCTCGGACTGCGGATCTGTTCCCGCCTGGATGACGATCACGTGCTGCGGGGCCAGCAGATCGAAGCAGGCCGCCATCAAGCCGCAATGACCCACGGCGGTGCGCGCAAGGTCGCCGGCAAAGGCCGCAGGGATGGCGTGGGCGCGTTCCAGGTAGGCCTGCTTGCCGGTCAGCAAGAAGAGCGCGACGAGGTTGCTGACCATCACGGCATTGGCATTCGGCGTGGCATCGTCATGCGCGCCACGCAAGCGCACGATCACATCGGCGGTATCGTCGGCGGTCAGGGCGTAGCCACCGGCATCGGCAACCCAGTGATGCCGGTCGAGGCTGGCGCACCAGCGCTCCGCCGCGATGAGGAAGGCGTGCTCATTGGTGGCCTGAAACAGGCGCAGCGCCGCCCAGATCATATTGGCATAATCGCTGGCGGTGGCCTGAGCCCCGGCCTTGCCGGCGCGGAAAGAGTGGAGGAGGCGGCCCCCCAGCTCCATGTTCTGCAGCACAAACTGAAAGGCGCGCGCGGCCGCCGTGAGCCACTCCGTTCGATCCATGACGCTTGCCGCATGCACCAAGGCCGCGATCATGAGACCGTTCCAGTCAGCCAGCACCTTGTCGTCCCAACCGGGGCGAATGCGACCCGACCGACGCGCCAGCAGCTTGCCGCGCATTTCGCGCAACGCCTTTTCGTCGGCGGGCAACCCCAGGACCGGATTGTTGAGGCGGTTGAGAATGCTGCAGCCTTCCCAGTTGCCCGGCTCCGTCACGTCGTAGGCGGTCGCGAATACCGCGGCGTCGGCCTCGCCGAGCACGTCGAGAATTTCAGCCTTCGACCAGACGTAGTACTTGCCTTCTTCGCCTTCCGAGTCCGCATCGAGCGAGGCGGCGAAGGCGCCGCCGTCGGCCACCATCTCGCGCAGCACCCACGTCACTGTCTCGTCAATGCGTGCGGCAAACAGGGGGTTGCTCGTTTCGCGATAGGTTTCGCAGAGCAGGTCCGTCAGCAAGGCGTTGTCGTAGAGCATCTTCTCGAAATGAGGGACCAGCCAGCGTTCATCGACCGCGTAACGCGCGAAGCCGCCGCCCAGGTGATCATAAATCCCGCCTTGGCAGATGTGCGTGAGGGTGGTGTCGACGGCATGCTTTGAGGCCGTGTGCTGGTAGCGGATAGCACCGCGCCAGAGGAGCCAGAAGAAGCTCCACTGCGGAAACTTCGGTGCCCCCTTCAGGCCGCCGTGCTGCAGATCAACCGCGCCGGCCAAGCGTCCCGTCAGATCTGCCAAAGCCGCATCGGTGAGGGCGGCGGGGCTGGGCGGCTCCTCTTTGGGGTTGAGTGCCCGCAGCAGAAGCTCCGCATTGTGACGCACCTTGTCGGGTTCCTCGCGGTAGATGCGGGCAACCTCCCGCAGCACGCCGGTAAAACTTGGCCGACCATAACGCGGCGTGGGCGGAAAATAGGTGCCGCCCCAGAACGGGCGCGCGTCGCCGTCAAGGAACATGGTCAGTGGCCAGCCGCCCTGCTCGCCCAGACTGTGCAGGGCGCGCATATAGATGGCATCGATGTCGGGGCGCTCCTCGCGGTCGACCTTGATGTTGACGAACAGCTCGTTCATGACCGCGGCGGTGGCGGGATCTGCGAAACTTTCGTGTGCCATGACGTGGCACCAGTGGCAGGCCGCGTAACCGACCGACAGCAGGATCGGTTTGCCGCTGGCCTTGGCTTCCGCCAGCGCCTGCGGTCCCCAGGCCCACCAGTGGACAGGGTTGTCTTTGTGTTGCAGGAGGTAGGGACTAATCTCGCCGGCGAGCCGGTTCTCGCTCATCGCTCGGACTTTCTCGATGGTCTTGCGCAGTGGCCACTCCCAGCATAGCCGAGCGCCGTCACTTCCATAAGGCAACCAGCACACGGGCGTTTGGGTCCATGCATAGGCAAGCCACGATTTTCGCGGTCTCGAGCGGGCATGGGCGCGCAGGCGTTGCCGTCATTCGCTTGTCTGGTCCGGTGGCGGGGTTGGTGCTCGACCGCCTGGCGGCACCACGGCCCAAGCCGCGCTATGCGGCCTTTCGACGGCTAAAACATCCCGACACGGCCGAGGTCTTGGATCACGCCCTGGTGTTGTGGTTTCCGGGTCCGGCTAGCGAGACCGGCGAGGACATGGCGGAGCTGCAGGTGCATGGCGGGCGCGCGGTGGTGCAGGGCGTCATCGGCGCGGTGGCCTCGCTCGAGGGCTGCCGGCTGGCGGAGCCCGGAGAGTTTGCCCGCCGCGCCTTCGAGAACGGCAAGCTCGATTTGACGGGTGTTGAGGGCCTCGCCGATCTGATCGACGCGGAGACCGCCGCGCAGCGTCGCCAAGCGCTGCGCCAAGCGGAGGGGGCGCTCTATCGCCTCTACCAGGCCTGGCGGCAGGGCTTGGTTGGCGCCATGGCGCTCATCGAAGCCGGCATCGATTTTTCCGATGAACCGGATGTGGCAAGCGATGCCCTCCATGAGGCGCGCCGCCAGATCGAGCCCATTGCCGAAGCCATCGCCGCGCATCTTGATGACGACCATCGCGGCGAGCTGGTACGCGATGGGTTTCAAGTCGTTCTGGCGGGTGCGCCGAACGTCGGCAAGTCGAGCCTTCTCAACGCGCTGGCACGGCGCGACGTCGCCATCGTCTCCGACGAGCCTGGCACCACGCGCGATGTGCTCGAGGTGAGATTGGAGCTTGCAGGCTTGGCGGTGGTCGTCAGCGACACGGCGGGCATTCGTGTCGCGGCCGGCAAGGTGGAGGAGGAAGGGATCAGGCGGGCCGTCGAGCGGATGCGCGCCGCCGATCTGGTGCTCTGGTTGCTGGACGTGACCGATCCCACAGCGCCGCCGCCCCCGGCGGACCTGGGCGTTCGCGCCGATCGCTTGCTGATCGTTCACAACAAGGCTGACCTGCGCTACGGCCGGGCGCTGCCGGCGCCAACCGCGGACGCCGTCACCATTTCGGCGTTCAAGGGCTTTGGGCTCGAGACGTTGATCGAGCGGCTCGCCGCGATCGCCGCGGCCCGGGCCGGCGATCAGGAAGCCCCCGCCCTCACCCAAGCCAGGCATCGCCAGCAGCTGTTGCGCTGCCGGGCAGCGCTCAGCTCCTTTTTGAGCGGACCGAGCGAGGCTGCAGAGCTCAGAGCCGAGGACCTGCGGCGCGCCGCGCAGGCCTTGGGACGCTTGGTCGGCGCCATTGCCGTTGAGGACGTTTTGGCGCAGGTCTTTGGCCGCTTTTGCATTGGCAAATGATCTGCATCGGAGGCGCGGGAGCCCGGCTCCTCCGTCCGCACTCAACCGAGCTCGACGTCCTTCCAGAAGCCGATCCAGTGCGCAACCGAGCTCAGCGCGGCCTGGGGGGCCTCATAGGACCAGGCGGCGCGTTCACTCGTGGCACCCTGCCGGACGAGATCGTAGAATTGCACCCCGTGGGGACACTTAAGATCGCTGGCCGTCTTTGGCGAAGGCTGGAGCAGGTCCATGCGGACCGCGGCACGCGGAAAATAAACGTAGCCACCGACCGTGCGCACCGCTTCGCTGTCGGCAACCGCCTCACCTTGCCATTTGGCTTGCATCGCTCAAACCTCTTCCGATCGCTCGCGGCTGCCGCAAAATAACGTTTCACGTGAAACAATGTTGCCACCGTGACGGCCTCAGCGAACCTGCTGACGGGGCAGATCTTAGATGCTCCCCAGATCGCGTTCGCCGAGGCGCCGCCCCTGAGATAGGTCTGCCGGCGCTCGGCCGCAATGCGGGCTTTGACCCGGTGCCGCGGCTCCAGTAGGTTGCGCCGCATCGCGGATCTGGCCGGATGCTCCAGCCGCCATGGCGCCAAATCCATGTCTTCTCGCAGCTATGACGTCATCGTTGTTGGCGGTGGTCACGCGGGGTGCGAAGCCGCCGCCGCCGCCGCTCGCCTCGGCGCACGCACGGCGCTCATAACCCACAGTTTTGCCACCGTTGGCGAGATGTCGTGCAACCCCGCCATCGGCGGCCTCGGCAAGGGGCATTTGGTGCGCGAGATCGACGCCCTCGACGGCCTCATGGGGCGCATCGCCGACGCCGCCGGGATCCAATTCCGGGTGCTCAACCGGTCCAAGGGGCCCGCTGTCCAAGGTCCCCGCGCCCAGGCCGACCGCAAGCTTTATCGCCAGGCCATGCAGGCCGCCATCCGGGCCATCCCCGGCCTCAGTGTCATCGAAGGCGCGGTCGAAGACCTCCGTCTTGTCACCCCGCAGCCGGCAGCCTCCCGCCTGGCCGGTGTCGTGCTGGCCGATGGCCGCAGCCTCCTGGCGGGCGCGGCGGTCCTCACCACCGGTACGTTTTTGCGTGGCATGATCCACCAAGGCGAGACGCAGATCCCGGCGGGGCGCTACGGCGAGGCGCCAGCCAACGGCCTTTCGCAGCGGTTGCTGGCCCTGCCGCTGCGGCTCGGGCGCTTGAAGACCGGCACGCCGCCCCGGTTGGCCAGCCATTCCATCGATTGGGCGGACCTGTCGATGCAGGCGGGCGACGATCCGCCGGTCCCCTTTTCCTTTCTCACCACCCGTATCACCACTGCGCAAGTCGCCTGCGGCATCACCGCCACCAATGCCGCCACCCACGCCCTGATTCGCGCCAATCTCAGCCGGGCACCGCTTTATTGTGGCCAAATCGGCGGCGTGGGCCCGCGCTACTGTCCCTCCATCGAGGATAAGGTGGTGCGCTTTGCCGACCGGCCCAGCCATCAGATCTTTCTCGAGCCCGAGGGCCTCGACGACGATACCGTCTACCCCAACGGCATCTCCACCTCGCTGCCAACCGACGTGCAGGACGCCTTGCTGCGCACCATTCCGGGTCTCGCCCGGGTGGTCGTCAAGCGCTTCGGCTATGCCATCGAGTACGACTACGTCGATCCCCGCGAGCTTCTGCCAAGCCTCGAGCTCAAAGGCTTGCCCGGGCTGTTCCTCGCCGGCCAGATCAACGGCACCACCGGGTATGAAGAGGCCGCGGCCCAAGGCCTGCTGGCAGGCCTCAACGCGGCCCTGCGCGCCTCGGGCGCGCAACGGGACTTTACCCTTTCGCGCGCCGATGCCTACCTCGGCGTCATGATTGACGATCTCGTCACCCGAGGGGTCTCCGAGCCCTACCGGATTTTCACCTCGCGCGCCGAATTCCGCCTACGGCTGCGGGCAGACAACGCCGACCAGCGGCTGACCCCGGCCGGTCTCAAGCTTGGCTGTATCGGACCAGCCCGCGCCCACACCTTCGCCGCCAAAGCGCGCACGCTGGAACGGGCTCGCCAGGAGCTCGCCGCGTTGAACCTCACCCCGACCGAGGCCGCGCGGCACGGCTTGGGCGTCAACCAGGATGGGCGCCGCCGCAGCGGCTTCGAGCTTCTCGCCTATCCCGGCATCACGTGGTCCCAGCTCGCGGCTATCTGGCCGGCCCTCGGTGCTCTGCCGAGCTGGGCCATTACTCAGCTCGAGGTTGACGCGCGCTACGCGGCCTACGTCGATCAGCAGGACGCCGATGTCTCGGTGTTGCGCAGAGAGGAGGCCATCCGCCTGCCGCGGGATATCGACTATACCCGCATTTGCGGCCTATCGAGCGAGGTCAAGCAACGCCTCGAGAGGGCACGACCCACAACGCTTGCGCAGGCGGGCCGCCTGGAAGGCATTACCCCTGCAGCGCTCATGCTTCTTCTGGCCCACGTCAAAAAGCTGCCCCTTCAGCGCTCGGCCTCCTAAACAAGGTCCAATTCCCCTCCGGGCGAGCGCAAACGGGGGTGGATCGTGTTTCACGTGAAACATTTTGCGCCCGACGCCTCCATTTTGGGCTATGGCGAGGCCGATGGCCAACCCCTCCCAGGTCCGCACAGGGCGGCGTCGACCGGCGTTGACCATTGCAGGTCCCGCCGACTTCGCCGCCGCATTTGCTGTTTCACGTGAAACGATCACGCGCCTGGAGACGTACGCTGCCCTGCTGCGGCAGTGGCAAAGGGCAGTCAACCTGGTCGCGCCCAGTACACTCGATGCCGTTTGGCAGCGCCATTTCGCGGATAGCGCCCAACTCGTCGCCCTCGCGCCCGAGGCGGGCCGGTGGATCGATCTGGGCTCGGGGGCCGGTTTTCCGGGCCTTGTCATCGCCATTGTCTTGGCGGATGCGGCCCACGCCGAGGACCCAAAGTCTGCCGCGGCCCCCGGTGCACGCATCACGCTCATCGAAAGTGACCACCGCAAGGGCGCCTTCTTGCGTGCGGTGGCCCGCCAGCTGGGCGTCGCTGTGGATATCCTGTCGACAAGAATCGAATCTGACGCGACTCAAAGTAGGGTTGCCGCGCCGGACGTGGTAACGGCGCGTGCCCTAGCGCCCCTCGACAAACTGCTGAGCCTTGCCGCCCCGTTGTGGTCCCCGCGTACCATCGGTTTGTTTCTCAAGGGCCGCGAGGCGGCCAACGAGGTCGAGACGGCCCTTAAGGTGTGGACTTTTCAGCATGAGTTGATCCCCAGCTCTACCGAAGCGGAGGCCCACATCGTGCGGGTCAGCACGCTCGAGCCCAACAGGAAGGAGCCGCGCTCGTGACTGGCATGCTTCCCGGAGCCGCCGCGCTCCGCGTCCTTGCCATTGCCAATCAAAAAGGTGGGGTGGGCAAGACGACCACAGCCATCAATCTGGGAACCGCGTTGGCCGCGGTCGGTCAGAAGGTGCTCATTCTTGATCTTGACCCGCAAGGCAACGCCTCCACGGGTGTGGGGGTCGCAGAGGAGGCCCGGCATCTCACCACCTTCAGCGTGCTGAGCGGCAAGGCGGGTATTGCAACGGCGGCCATGCCGACGCTGGTGCCAAATCTGAGTATCGTGCCGGCGAATTCGGACCTGGTAGGTCTCGAATCCGAAATGATGCTGGAGTCTAACCGTCCCTTCCGCCTGCGGGATGCCGTAGCCGCTTTGATCGCCCAGCAGCGCGCGCGGCCGACCGACGTGCCTTACACCTACCTTTTGATCGACTGTCCGCCGTCGCTCAACCTGCTGACGCTGAACGCCATGGTCGCGGCGCACGCCGTTCTGGTGCCGGTCCAGTGCGAATTCTTCGCCTTGGAGGGCATCTCACAACTGAAGGACACAATCGATCAGATTAAGTCGACGCTCAATCCAGGTCTGGAGATCCAAGGCGTCGTGCTGACCATGCACGATGCACGGACCTCCCTATCGAAGGAGGTTGCCACCGAGGTGCGCGCTTTCTTCGGTCCCAAGGTTTATGAAACCATGATCCCGCGCAACGTGCGCGTGGCGGAGGCGCCCTCGTTCGGCAAGCCGATCCTGCTCTACGACTATGAGTGCCCCGGTAGCCAGGCTTACATCCGGCTGGCAACCGAGATTATTGAGCGCGAGCAACGCCTACGGGCGGCTTGAGCGTGAACAACAGGATTGAGGCGGTGCCTGCGTGCGCTGCCGTTTCCGGCGAGGATCACCGTGCCCGACACTCTTAAGACCTGGGGAACCGCGATGCCACTACCCCTCAACAAAGGCCGGCTCGGCCGCGGCCTTGCGTCTTTGATCGGCGAGGTCCCGAGCGGCGAGCAACGCCTGCCGGCCGAAGGCGAGCAACGCACGGTGGGTATCGACCAGCTGCAGCGCAGTCCGCTCAATCCGCGCCGCGATTTTGGCGACGAGGAGCTGGCGGAACTGGCCGATTCGATTCGCACCAAGGGCCTGCTGCAACCGATAATCGTGCGACCCGACGCCGGCAGCGGCGGTTATGAGATCGTTGCCGGCGAACGGCGCTGGCGCGCCGCCCAGCGCGCCGGCATCCACCAGGTCGCCGTGATCGTCCGTGAGCTGAGCGATCAGGAAGTCCTCGAAGTTGCCCTGATCGAAAACGTGCAGCGTACCGATCTCAACGCCATTGAGGAGGCGACCGGCTACAACGATCTCACCGAGCGCTTTGGTTACACGCAGGAGCAATTGGCGGACGTGATCGGCAAAAGCCGCAGCCACATCGCCAATACGCTGCGGCTTCTGAAGTTGCCGGCCGCGGTGCGCGCGCTGTTGGCCGACGGTTCGCTCACGGCCGGTCACGCCCGCGCCCTGGTTGGGCGCGAGGATGCCGAAGCTTTGGCGCAGCGTATTGTCGCCCAGGACCTCAATGTACGGGCCGTGGAGGCTCTGGTGCAAAGTCAGGCCAAAGGCGGCGATGGCGCCGGCGGCGCCGGCCGTCGCGGCACGGACAAGGATGCCGATACCCGCGCCTTCGAAAAGGATCTCGCCGATGTTCTGGGCCTCAAGGTCGAGATCAAGCCGGGGCCGGGCGAGAGCGGCACCCTGACCATCCGCTATGGCAACTTTGACCAGCTGGACTATATCCGCACCCGCCTGGTGGGGTAGGCGAAGCGGCGCCGGCCGGGCGCAGGCCTTGCCGCCGCAGCGCGAGAGGGGGAGCGGCAAAGGTCCCAGGCTCGGTTGGCGCCCGCCTGCGGCTCGCCTCGACGTTGCGCTTGACGATCTTTCCGCATCGTAGTTGGAGTGGAGGCCCCGCGCTGGCCTCGGGCACGCGTGGCAGTCTGCGTTGGAAGGTTGAATGTCGCAGAGCTCCGAATTCGATGACGTCTTGCAGCGCCTGGCGCGGCTGATTGGCACGCGACGCCAGGATGCCACCGGTACCTCCTATACCAAGGAGCTATTGGACGCGGGCGTCGAGCGCTGCGCGCGCAAGCTGGGCGAGGAAAGCACCGAGACCATCATTGCCGCGCTCGGTGGCGACAAGCAGGCTCTGAAACGGGAGGCCGCGGACCTGTTCTACCACCTGCTCGTGCTGCTTGAGAGCCGCGGGGTGGCACTGCAAGACGTGCTCGCAGAACTCCAGGCCCGCATGGGTACCTCGGGGCTCGCCGAAAAGGCGGCTCGACGCGGCACATCCTCATGAGCGCCACCGACGATCCTCTCGACCGGGATGCGCTTGTGCTCGCCAACCGCTCGCCTATCCGCTTTTCGCCTTATCGAGTCTTCCCCCGCGACGAATGGGCCAAGCTGCGCGCGGACACGCCCATGACGCTGGTGCCGCGTGAGCTGGAGCAGCTCTCGGGCTTGATCGAAGACCTGTCGATGGTGGAGGTGGAACAGATCTATTTGCCGCTGTCGCGCTTGCTCAACCTGCACGTGGCGGCGGCACAGGAGCTGCACGCCGTCACCAATCGCTTCCTCGGCCGAAAGGACCACCGCGTGCCCTATATCCTCGGGATTGCGGGTTCGGTGGCCGTTGGCAAGAGCACCACCGCCCGCGTTCTGCGCGCGCTCCTGGCCCGCTGGCCCGACCACCCGCGCGTCGATCTCATTACCACCGATGGCTTCCTGCATCCCAACGAGGAGCTCAACCGCCGCGGTATCATGCATCGCAAGGGTTTTCCCGAGAGCTTCGACACCGCGCGACTTTTGAATTTCTTGCATGAGGTGAAGTCGGGAAAGCAACGGGTCGAGGCGCCCGTCTATTCGCATTTCCACTATGATATCCTTCCGGGTCAGGTGCTGGTGATCGATCGCCCCGACATATTGATCGTGGAGGGATTGAACGTCCTGCAGCCGGCGCGGATGCCGAAGGATGGCGAGGCCATTCCCTTCGTCTCGGATTTTTTCAACTTCTCCATTTATATGGACGCGGACGCCAAGGTTATCGAGGAGTGGTACGTCACGCGCTTTATGCGCTTGCGTCAGACCGCCTTTCGCGATCCGGGCGCCTATTTTCATCGCTATGCCCAACTGACGCCGGATGAGGCCCGCGCACAGGCGCTGGAAATCTGGCGCACCATCAACCAGAAGAATCTGGCGGAGAACATCTTGCCGACGCGACAGCGTGCGCGTCTTATTTTGCGCAAGAGCGCCAACCATCGCATCGAGGATGTCGCCTTGCGCCGAATTTGAGCAAAGCAGGCCCGCGCTGGCAGGGTGGGTTGCCGAGCGGCCCCGGCTGGGCCAGATTGCTTCAACGGCGGGAACAGGGCCGCTCAGCCTGGGTGCACGTGAACGGAGGCGATGATGGGCCGCAAATACCAGAATATTCTCGAGACGGTCGGCAATACGCCCGTCGTGAAAATCAATCGGCTCGCGCCCGCAGGCATCAATCTTTACGTCAAGATCGAAGCTTTCAATCCCTTGGGCTCGGTGAAGGACCGTCTGGCGTTAGGCGTCATCGAGGCCGCGGAAAAATCGGGCGAGCTCAAGCCCGGGCAAACCGTGATCGAGGCGACCAGCGGCAACACCGGCATCGGCCTGGCCATGGTGTGCGCGCAAAAGAACTATCCGCTGGTCGTGACGATGGCCGAACAATTTAGCGTCGAGCGGCGGCGCCTGATGCGCTTTCTCGGCGCCAAGGTCGTTCTGACCCCACAGGCCCAGCGTGGGATGGGCATGGTGACGAAGGCGATCGAACTTGCCAACACGCACGGCTGGTTTTTGACGCGTCAGTTCGAGAACGAGGCCAATCCGGATTTTCATTCACGCACCACCGCGCGCGAGATCATCAATGACTTCGCGGGCGAGCGCCTTGACTACTGGGTTACCGGCTATGGCACCGGCGGTACGCTGAAGGGCGTGGCGCGCGTGCTCGCCAAGGAACGACCGGACACCAAAATCATCGTCTGTGAACCGGAGGATGCGCAGCTCTTGGCAAGCGGGACCGAGCAGGCGCGCAATCCCGATGGCTCTCCCGCCACGGCGCACCCGGCCTTCAAGCCGCATCCCATGCAGGGATGGACGCCCGATTTCATTCCCAAGATCACCGGCGATGCGGTCGCCCTCAACCTCTTTCATAAATTGATCGCCGTGCCAGGCGCCGAGGCCATCCGCATGAGCAATGAGCTTGCCAGCAAGGAAGGGATTTTTGTTGGCATCACCTCGGGGGCAACCTTTGCTGGCGCCTTGAAGATCGCCGCCGAAGCCGCGCCGGGGTCGACTATTCTCGCCATGCTGCCCGACACCGGCGAACGCTATCTATCGACGCCCCTATTTGCCAGCGTGCCCGCCGATATGACGCCTGAGGAGATGGAGATCTCGCGCTCGACGCCCTCGGCCCAGTTCCCAGCTTGAACATCGCGACCTAAACTAAGGGGCAACGAGCCGATCGGTGCCGACACGGCGGGCGCGGCAAGCTGCCCGAGCCCGTTGCGACGTGCTCGGTTGACGCCTGGTGTGCGGGTCTTTGTTGCGGTGCGCCCGCATCGCGGGCAGGCGAAAACCAAATAAAACAGGGCGCCGGGTGCGGGGGTCGGCGCCCTATTTTTGTTGATCGGCTCGGTGCGGGAGTGAGCCGGTCGCTGCAACAACGCTCGCCGGTCAAAGTTATTCCCCGCGCGCCCCGTTCTAAAGGCGGCAGGCGCCGCCGCCGGCGGCATTGCACGCAACTTAGGTGTCCGCTGCGGTCACGGGCGACCGGCTGCGCGTCCAGGCCTGATCCCGTTTCAAGAAGTCGTGCAGGGTCTTACCGGGTTCCGCCCGAAACCGATCGGCTCGG
>Ga0075424_100002589_pt1 | contig 16601 bp, 17 predicted proteins | sample SoiMethybrSBSTD3_FD_75301 | JGI IMG/M metagenome (GOLD analysis project Ga0075424, IMG submission 75301) | Bulk soil microbial communities from a Populus tree surrounding site in Tennessee, USA - Soil MetaG P. TD hybrid SBSTD3 | ecosystem: Environmental > Terrestrial > Soil > Tree plantation...
AAAACCAGGATGGTCGTGATTGCGATCGCCGCTGTTTTCATGAGTGCCTCCTGCGAAGCGAGAATTCTACACATCAGCGGGGGATGAAGCTGAAGAGATCGCCGGCGAGGTATTTCAGGCCGGTGTCCACCGCGACCGTCGCGACGACCTTGCCCGGTCCGAGCTCGCGTGCGATTTTGATCGCCGCCAGGATATTCAGCGCGCTCGACGTGCCCACGAGCAGTCCTTCCTCGCGCGCCAGCCGCCGCGCCATCGCGCGCGCTTCCGGTTCGTCGATCGCGCGCGCCTCGTCGTACGGCTTGTCGGCCATATGCGGCGGCACGCTGCCGGTGGCCGTTCCCTCGACCGTGTGCGCGCCGCCGCGTCCCTCGGTCAGCGCGGGCGATGTCGTCGGCTCGAGCGCGACAATGCGCGCCCGGCTGCCGCCCTGTCGCAGCGCATTCGCAACGCCGCGCAGCATGCCGCCGGTTCCGACGGCGCCGCAGAACGCGTCCACCTGACCGCCGGTCTGCTCGAGCAGCTCGCGGCCGATGCCCATGTATCCGGTGATCGCGTCCGTGTTGTGGAACTGATCGGTCCAGTACGTGTTCGGCTCCGCCGCGAGCACCTTGATCTCCTTCGTGAAGCGATCGAACAGCGACGGCGTGACCTTGCCTCCCTCGCTCGGCACGATCCGCACGTCCGCTCCGAACGCCGCCATCGTCTGGAGCTTCTCGCGCGCGAAGGCGTCCGACGACAGAACGACGAACGGATAGCCCTTTGCGGCGCAGACCATTGCCAGCGACGATCCGGTGCTGCCGCCGGTGAACTCGACGACGCGCATGCCGGGACGAAGCGCGCCGTGTGCTTCGGCGCCCTCGATCATCGCGAGCGCCATCCGATCTTTGTACGAGCCGGTCGGGTTGTAGAACTCGAGCTTCACGAGCACGTCGGCGCCACCATCGATGGCGACACGGCGCAGCCGAACGATTGGCGTGTGCCCGATCGCCTGCAGCACCGAACCGGCAATTGCGGTCATCGTCATGTGTTCATCTCCTCGCAACGCGCTCGCAGACGCGCCGCGTCAATGCAGCTTGTGCCGCGTCTCGAGCTCGACGTAATGAGTGTCCCGCAGCTTGTGGCGCAATCGATTTGCGGCGTCTTCGCTCGCTTCCACCGTCACCATCTGCGGATTGCTCGTCTCCACCGGCGTAATGCCCGGCTCGTCTTTCACGGCGTCGGCCGCGGACACTGCGGTCTCTCGCTCGGAACGACGCGTGGTCACGAGATAGCGTGGCATCCCGTCTTCTCTTTCGATCTCTTCCGATCTACACCTTCGGCAGCCCGCGCCCTTCGTATTTCACCGGCAGCCCGAACGGCTCGGAGTGCTGCGCCAGCAGCAGCTGCGCCCGCTTCCAGCGGGAGCGATCCCGCGGCAGCTTCTTGTATGCCGCATCCTGCGACAGGATTACCGCCAGCGTTCCGCACGCCGCCGGACTCGCCATCGACGTGCCGTCCATTTCCATGTACGCGCCGACGAACCCGTTGCGATCGGGCACGGTCGACACGATGCCGACGCCGGGCGCGGCGCAGGCCAGCGTCGGTCCGAAAGAACTGAACGCGGCAAGAAAGAGGTTGTCCTGTCCCATCTTCGCCGCGTCGCGCGGACGATTGTCTGCCGAAAACGTCCCGGTCGGCGCCCATCCGACCTTGCCAATCGCCGCCACCGCGGCGCATTCGGGATACGCCGCCGGAAATTCAATCGGCCCGTTCTCGTTGCCGGCCGAGCACACGCACAGCGTTCCACGTTCGGCCGCGTCTCTGATGGCGTCTTCCTCCGCCTCGGATCGCGGACCGCCGCCCAGACTCATGTTGATGAGATCGCATTGACGATCGCGCGACAGCGCATCGATCGCGTTGATGATATCGGCCTGGGTGGGGCCATCGTCCGGCCCTTCGCCCTTGAACACGCGCGCGTGAAACAGATCGCAGCCCGCCGCCATTCCAGCGTAGTCGGCGGCTCTCGACGGACGCGCGCCGATGATTCCAGTGGTGTGTGTTCCGTGCTCGGCCACGTCAGTCGCCTGCGCCGCCGGCAGCACTCGTCCGTCGACGAACGCGCCGACGAGCGTCACGTGCGCCAGATTTCGATGCGGGCCGCAGCCCGTGTCGATGACACCGACTCTGATTCCCGCGCCGCGCTTCGGCTTCGACGTGTCGATGCGCTCGGCGTCGTGCCACCATCCTTTGTTTCCCCCCTTCGCTTTCGCGATCGGCAGACAGTCCACGGTGCTCCCCGACGGCGGCGCTTCGGCCAGCATGATCCAGTAGCTCGCGTAAGGGATCGGCTCGACGAATGCGACCTGATATCCGGACGCCACGTGCACCGTGACTTTGCCCTGGCTGCTGCTCTTCAACTGCCTCGTGAGGATCTGTCCGCCGGGATCGCGAAGGTAGATCAGCACGTCGGCGTCCGCGAGCGGCTTGCCTCCCGCGGTGATCGTCACCTTGTAGGCCGTCGCGCCCGTCGCGGCGGCTGCGATCACGGCCGACGGGATCGACGGCCGCAGCTCGATCGGCTCGTGCATGTGCAGACGCCGGCGCACGAGGGGCTCCAGGATTGAATCCGACGGCAGCGTCGCGCGGATCGCCGCCACCTGCGCAGCGTCCGCATCGAGCACCACGACCTGCCGCGCGCGCGGATCCACAGGCGCGTGATCGGCGATGATCCGCGCCGTGCTCAGCATGGCCAGCGCGCTCGGTACCGACGCGCGCGACGCGATCTTCGATTCGTCCGTGAACTTCCCGCTGCGCCGATTCACGAGCACGTACTGCGGCATAGAACGTTCGACCCTCCGAAAGAATTCAGAATTAGGAATTCGGAATTCAGAATGCGTACGCCCAGTGCACAAGTGTACGCGTTCTGAATTTCGAATTCTGAATTCAGTGCCGCAGCTTATCGCGAATAATGATGTCGAGTGACCCTTGACGATCTTCGTCGGTTCACGGTTGCGCGCAGTCTCTTTACGCCGACCACACTGCAGCGCGCGCTCGACAAGCTTGGCTTCGTGCAGGCGGATCCCATTCGTGCCCCCGCCCGCGCGCAGGATCTCACGCTGCGCCATCGTGTCGTCTCGTATCGCAACGGCGATCTCGAACGCGAGTACGAGCGGCTCGACGTTCACGAAGATGTGTTCGTGAACTACGGTTTCGTGACGGGCCCGGTGCGGCGGCTGATGCATCCGCGCGGAGGGAGGGCGCCGTGGACCGCGGCGCGCGGACGTCACGTGCGCGCGCTCCTCGAATTCGTCCGCGCACGCGACGCCGCGCATCCACGCGACGTCGACCAGCACTTCTCGCACGGAACCGTGACGAACTACTGGGGCGGCTCCTCGAACGCGACGACGCACCTGCTCGATGCGATGCATTACCGCGGTCTGCTGCGCGTCGTACGCCGCGAGGCCGGCATCCGGATCTACGCGGCGCACGAACAGAGCGCGACGCCGCGCGATGCCGCCACGCGGCGCGCGCGCCTCGACGCGCTCGTGGACGTTGTCGTCGGCACGTACGCGCCGCTGCCGGGTCCAAGCCTCTCGATGCTCGTCAGGCGGCTGCGCTATGCCGTTCCACAATGGACCGGCGAGCTGGAACGTACGCTGCAGCGCGCGAGGCAGCGCCTCGCGCACGCGCGCGTCGACGGCGTCGAGTGGTATTGGCCGTCGAACGAAGTCGTCATCACTGCCGGCTCGGAGGACGTACGCCTCCTGACGCCGTTCGATCCGGTCGTGTGGGACCGTCGCCGGTTCACGATGCTCTGGGACTGGATGTACCGCTTCGAAGCGTACACGCCGGTTGCCAAACGCAAGCTCGGGTACTACGCGCTCCCGCTCCTCTGGCGCGACCGTGTGATCGGCTGGGCGAATGCGACACTGAAGAACGGCACGTTGCAGTCCGATTTCGGTTACGTTGCCGGCCGCGCGCCGAGGGATCGAGGATTTGGTCGCGCACTCGAGCAGGAACTGCATCGGATGCGAGTGTTTCTGGGCGTCGAGTCAGCGTAGTCCAACTCTGGAGATTCCTGATCGATTTGAAACATCAGAGCAAAAAGCAACCGCAGAGAACGCAGAGAACGCAGAGTTTCCAACGAAGACAAAACAATCTTCGCGATGTGGGCGCGTACGGGTGGTTGTTTTCCCACATGGTCGTAAGTAGCGCGCGTTTTACAACCGTGGCGCGAAGGGTATACTCGGTTCCGCCGTGCAGCAGCTTCCGACGAAATTTCAATGTGAAGAGTGTCGCGCGATTGCGCGCTCGCTGCACGACGCATGGCGCGCCGACAATGACACGCTGCGCGCGAAATTCCGGAACGTCGCGGTATGTTCCGGCCGCGACGTCGGCCAGTTCGCCGTCGACTGGGTTTTCTCTGTCGCGACGATGCCGGACGACCAGATGAAGGTCTTGATGGACGCGCACTATCCGACGGTCATCGAAGCCGACCGGAAACGCGAGGCGCACGAGATCGCGACCGGCCATTCGCTCAAGAGCTGGCGGATGCTGCTCCAGTACGGTCCACTCGACAGGGAATGAGCGGCGCGTTGCGCGGAGGCTCAGTCTATCCGCAGCGCTGTTGAAGGATCGACGCGCGACGCGCGCCACGCAGGACCGAGACCCGCGATTATCGCGACAGTGGACAGCGTGGCGATCGCGCACGCGAACGTGAACGGATCGCTCGCCGACAGTCCGTACAGCAGCGTCTCGACGAGCCGCAGCGTCGGGATCGTCGTGGCAATTCCCGCGGCGATGCCGACGGCCACGAGCGCGAGCGTTTCGCGCAGCACGAGCCAGCGCACGCTCGCCGGCGACGCGCCGAGCGCGAGGCGGATGCCGATTTCGTTCGTGCGCCCCGCGATCGAATACGACACCATCGCATACAGGCCGAGGCATGAAACGGCAACCGCGAGCAGGCCGAACGTGCCGGTCAACGTCGATACGAGCCGCTCCCGCGCAACGGAGCGCTCTTCGAGCTCGGCGAGCGTCACCACTTCTCGAACGGCAATCGCGCGATCGGCCTGCCGGACCGCCGAGCGCAGTTGCTGGGCCGCCAGCCTGCCGTCGCCGGTAAATCGCACGTACACATTCCGCATCGGCACTTCAGGGTTCTGGCTGTACGGGTAAAACGCCATCCGCGGCGGTGTCTCGCGCAATCCGTTGATCCGTGAGTCGCGCACGACGCCGACGATCTCGAACTTCTGCCCTTCGGTGAAGACGCGGCCGATCGGATTGACGTCGCCGTAGAAGTGCCGCGCCATCGCCTCGTTGACGATCGCGACGCGCGCGGTCTGCGGCGTGTCGCTCTCCGAGAAATTCCGGCCGGCGACGAACGTCATGCCGAGCGCCGGGAAATATGCGGCGTTGACGAAATCCTCCTGCACGTCGGCATCGTCGCCGATGCCGCGCTGCCGGCCGGGCACGTCGATGTCGCTGACGCTGTGACAGTTCGCCAGCGTCCCGCACATGGCCACCGCCGCGGAATGGGCACCCGGAATCGCGCGCGCCGCATCGAGCAGCCGCTCGCGCAGCGCCGCCATGGTTTTCGCCGTGTAGCCCGCCATCCTTGGATCGAACCTGGCCGTCACCAGGTGCACCGGTTCGAATCCAGGATCGATCGTCAACAGGTTGTGCAGCGTGCGGACGAACAGCAGCGCGCCGACCAGCAGCGCGAACGACAGCGCCACCTGCGCGACGACGAGCAGCCGCCCGATTGCCGAGCCGCCACTCGCCGTTACCGCGCGCCCGCCGGACTTGATGGCGTCGTTGACGTCGGCGCGAGAAAACCGCAGCGCAGGCATCAGACCGAAGAGCACACCGGTCACGATTGAGACCAGGATCGCGAACGCGACGAGCGGCCAGCTGAAGGAGACGTCGAGCAGGAGCGGCGCCGGGCCATCGGACGCCATCCTCAGCAGCGCTTCGCTGCCGGCCTCCGCGAGCAGCAGGCTGGCCATGCCGCCGATGAGCGCCAGCGTCAGGCTCTCGGTCAGCAGCTGGCGGATCAAACGTCCGCGCTGCGCGCCGAGGGACAGACGCACGGCGAACTCGCGCGAACGCGCGGCGCCGCGCGCCATCAGCAGATTCGCGAGGTTCGCGCACGCAACGAGCAGCACCAGCGCAACCGTGGCCATCAGCACCACGACCGCGCTCCCGAATTCCTCGCGCAGCGAAGACAGGCCGCGCGAGCCGTCGCCGAGCGCCGCGTGCGTCTGCAGCACGAATGCCCGCTGTTCGGGATTCGCAATCTTCGCAGCGCGGGCTTCGACGTCGCGTCGAAACGCGACGTCGACCGCGGCGGTCGCAGTCCCGCGCAAGGAGCTCGGTACTCGGACGACCGGCGTGAGCCACGCGACGCCCTCCTGTTCACGCCACGGCTTCGATGCGTCGGCGTCGGTAATGTCCGCGTTTGACGCGTAGTGGACCTGTTGCTGCAATCCGGTCGGCAGCCACACGTCGACCGGATCGCCGACGATGAACCCATCGAATTGCGGCGCCGCCACGCCCACGACCGTCACCGGATAGCCGTTGACGCGGAGCGTCGATCCGATGACGGACGGATCGCGCGCAAATCGCCGCGTCCAGTACGCGTCGCTCACGACCGCGACCGGCTGTCCGCCGATTGCCGCATCGTCGATCGGCGTGAGGATGCGGCCGGCCTGCGGCGCGACCTGGAGGACGGTGAACCAGTCGCCGGTGACGAGTTGACCGAGGATCAGCTCTGCTCCTTCGTCGGCGTGATTGCCGGCGACGAGCTGCATGCGGACGACCGACGACATGGCGGCCAGCGACCCCTGCGCGTCGTGCATCGCCGCACCGTAGCGCTGAAGGGCCGCGTACGAGAATCGCGTGGTCGCGGACGTGCGCTGACGGTCGGCCGCTGGGCCGACGCGCCTGATGTACGCGAGCTCGCGCGGCGCGGCGACCGCCAGCGGGCGGATCAACAGCGCGTTCAGTACTCCGAAGATGGCCGTGTTCGCGCCGACGCCGATTGCGAGCGACAGGATGGCTGCGGCGGTGAACGCCGGATGGCGCCGCATCGATCGGCCCGCGTACCGCAAATCGCGTCCGAGGTCGTCGAGCCATCGCATCGGGTGCACGTCGCGCGTCGCTTCTTTGATTGGCTCGATGCCGCCGAACGTTGCCATCGCGATTCGCCGCGCTTCGCCGCGCGGTACGCCGTCGGCGACGAGCCGATCGGTCTCCTCGTCGACGTGAAATCGCAGCTCCGCATCGAGCTGACGCTCGAAGCTGTCACGGTTCAGCACGCGCGCCCACCGATTCATCACGCTTCTCCTCGCGGTTACGCGGTACTCGATCGAAGGATGAGGGCGATCGCCTCGGAGATGCGGCGCCAGTCGGCGACTTCCGCCTCGAGACGCGCGCGTCCCTTCTTCGTCAGCCGGTACACCTTGGCGTCACGGCCGGATTCGGTCTCCGTCCACTCGGAAGCGAGCAGTCCTTTGTTCTCGAGCCGGTGCAGCGCGGGGTACAGCGAACCCTGAGGCACCTGCAGCAGCGCACGAGAGACGCGATTGATGCTCTGAGCGATCGCGTACCCGTGCAGCGGCGCGGCTTCGAGCGTTTTGAGGATGAGCATGTCGAGCGTGCCCTGGAGGACGTCGGACCGGTCAGTGGTGGCCATGCCTAGGCAGGCTACACCTTAATAGGCAGAATGTCTAGGTGTTAAGGCGCGTTCCAGGTGCATCGTTCGCTCGCGGCACGAGCATAACGTGGTCCGTCGATCGGATGCGTCGACGTACTTGATTCCAGCCACTTGTTAGTATCACAATGTAGAAATAATCATGCTGGGTGAATTCGAATATCTCCTGCTGTCGGCCGCCGCGAGACTCGGAGAGGAGGCGTACGGCGCGGCGATCCGGCAGGAAATCGAGCGGAATACCCGATGCAGCTGTTCGGTGGGCGCGCTGTACACGACGCTCGATCGCCTCGAGAAGAAAGGGTTCGTGAAGACCTGGATGGGCGACGCCACGCCCGAGCGCGGCGGGCGCCCCAAACGGATGGTCCGAGTGACGGCTAAAGGCACGAAAGAAGCGGCCGCGTTCTACCGGACGGTCGTTCGGGCGAGTGACGGTCTCTCCTGGCAGACATGATGACGGGAATTTACGGATGATTCGCATCCAGTCCTGGCTCGTCGAGCTGCTGCTGCGCGCACTGGACCCGAGCGAGCGGGACGCGGTTGACGGCGACCTCAACGAATTGCGCGTTCCACCGACGCGTGCGATCCGCGAGTTGCTGGACCTGCTGGCCCGGCGGCACGTCGCCGCATGGATGGACTGGCGCCCCTGGGCTGCCCTCATCATCGTCGTCCTGCCGCTCGGGTTCGCGCTCAGCGTCATCTCCCGGTTCTGGGCGCTCGGCACGGCGATCCACGTGTGGCTGTACGTCGAGAATTGGACATCGGCGTACCTGGCCAGTCCCGGCGCACGCAGCGATCTGTTCGGCGCCGTCGGCACGCACCTGATCGAATGCGTCGCGTTGATGTTGTGGGCGTGGACGATTGGTTTTGCGGTCGCGTCCGTATCTCGCCGTGCGAAGTGGGAGACCTTCGCCCTGTTCGCGCTCGTCGTGTTCGCCGGAACGATCGGCAGCACCACCGCTGGGGTTCTCAATCCAGCCAACGCTGCGGTGTTCTCGCTGACTTCCTATCGCGTCGGATTTCCAATCGTCTTTCGGACTGTCTTCATATTGCTGCCGGCGCTCCACGGAACGCTGAAAGCTGTTCGCGAATCAACGATCGGATCGATCCATGCGGCAATACTCGCCATCACGGTGACACTGGTGACGGCCGCGCTCGCCGTCGGCATACGCGTCGCGGTCACGTTTGGCTGGTGGTCGTTGTCGGCCGAGGGCCCGATGATGAGCGCGCTCGCGCACCTGCGGAGAAGCTGGCAGTTCTGGGTGTTGCCGGTGGTGATGACGCTGCCCGCGGCGTACGTGTTGTACGAGGCGAGCTGGCGATCGCCGCGAACGCGGAGGATCACATGAAGTCAGCAATGCGTCGCCTGCACGCCGTCACCGCCGCGGCGGTGCTGCTCGCGGCTGTGTGTGTCGTCGGCATGTCTCGTGTAGCAGGCCAGACGGCGCTGCTACCCTCGACCGATCGCAAGCCCGCTCCGGATTTCGCGCTCCCCGACTCGGACGGCAAACGGATCGCGTTGTCGCAGTACAAAGGCCGCGTCGTGCTGCTCGATTTCTGGGCGACGTGGTGCACCGGCTGCAAAGTGGAAATTCCGTGGTATATCGAATTTCAGGAGAGATACGCCGTCGAGGGCCTGTCGTCGATCGGCGTGTCGATGGATGAGGAGGGATGGTCCGTCGTACGGCCGTATCTACAGGCGCACCCAATCAGTTATCCGATTGTGTTGGGCAACCCCGATCTCGTGAAGCCGTACGACATCACAAACCTGCCGGTGACACTCCTCATCGATCGGCGCGGCAGGATTGCGGACGCGCATGTCGGGATGGTAGACAAGGACGGGTGGGAACAGGAGATCAGACAACTTCTCGCAGAAAGAATGCCGTGAGAAAGGCCGGACGCGGCTCGCCGGCGACTTCATTCGCGATAGTCAGGGACGTGGGCATCACGGTTCCGGGCGTCGAAGCCGCGACGAGGTACGACGGCACGCCGGTCCTGCAGTTACACGGGATCTTCGTGGCAGGTCTGGCGACTCATCGATCCGCGGAACGAAACTCGCTCGTCGTCAGGGTCGACCTCGAGGAACGAGCGCGGCTGATCGAGGACGCGCCGGAGACGTACTACGTGACCGACTACTATCGAAAGTATCCGCTGGTACTGGTGCGCCTGTCGCACGTCGATCGTGACGCGCTCCACGATTTGCTTTCGGTGTCGTCGCGCCTCGCGGCGGCCAAAGCAGGAAATCGCCGGCGCCGGGAGCGCGGGGCGTCGTTGTTCTAAACTCACGCTCCGCGCGAGATAACGAGTGGCCCGTCGATGCCGCGGGCGCGACTCACACGCTGCTGGGTTGAATGCTGGACCAGTAATCGGCGGACGAAAGTACCGGAACAATCTCGAACTCGACGATGTCCGACCACTGGGCCACCCACGGTTCGAGCGCCTGCGCATCGGCGGCTTCCATGATCTGGAAGCAGCGCGCCCGACTCGGATCGATCCAGCTTGCATGGTAGACGACGCCCGCCGGCAGCATCCGCCCGCGCTCGATGAACCGCGTCCGCACCGGCAGCGGGTCGCCGTTACGGAATTGCTCGATCACAAGAAACAGCATTCCGCAAGTATAGTGACCCGCGGCTTCACGGCTGAACGGCCCAGACAATCAGCGCACTGATCAGATAGAGGACGATCATCGGCGCCGCAAAGATCGCCTGGTTCCACGGATCGGTCGACGGCGTCAGGAACGCCGCGACGATGAAGATGAGAAGAATGGCGTATTTTAGATTTCGAAACAGAAACCGCGCCGTCACCACTCTGATTCTCGCGAGAAAAAATGCGAGCGTCGGGATCTGGAACACCACGCACATCCCGAGCATCATCTTCGTATAGAGGTCGAACACGTCTTCGACTCGCGGCATGAAGCCCAGGTCTGCCGACTGGAACGTGCCGAAGAACGCGATCATCGCCGGGAACATGACGTAGTGGCTGAATGCCGCACCGCCGACGGCGCCGGCGCTCGTGAGAACGACGAATGGAACGACCAACTTCTTCTCTTTCGCGTACAGAGCTGGCGCAATGAACCGCCACACCTGAAACATGATGAACGGCGATGCGAACAACACACCGGCAATGAACGCGACACTTACATAGAGTCCAAGTGCCTCGCCCGGTTGTGTGTAGATAAGCCTCGTTCCGGGCGGCAGCATGCGGCGCGTCGGCGCGAGCATGAAATCGACGATGTGGTTGATGCCCAGGAACGCGACGAGCATGCCCACGGCCACGGCAATCGAACAACGGATGATTCGTGTTCGAAGTTCCTCGAGATGATCCAGGAATCCCATCCTGCCGTGCAGGTCATCACGATCGTCGTCGTCAGGGAGAACGTTGTAGGCGAGAGCCGTCGGCATGTACGGAATGCCGCGTGGCCGCGCGCCTGCCGTCTGTTGGCCGAGGCGGCTCCGGGGACGCCGCGAGGAAAACGGGATCATCATGGCGCTACCCTTCGAAGTTGATCCCTCGATGTACGCGGGACGAGTATAACCCTCGCATCCGCGTCGGCGCGTAAACGTTTGTTCATGGCCGCTCACGTTATTGACATCGGTATCCCGATCGCGTTTGCGTTCACTCAGGCGATCGCGAGTCAGCTGTACGGCGTGAGCCCCTGGGATCCGCGATACGCCGCATCCGCGGCGCTCGTGCTCGTCGCTTGCCTTGCCGCCGCGGCGTATCTGCCGGCGCGGCGCGCGTCACAGATCGATCCAATTCGAACGCTGCGTCAGGAGTAGCGCGTCCGCGGCGCGTCGTGGATGCGTGGACCTCGACGGCGCGAATGCTATCCGAATGGATGGTCGCGCGGCCGAACGGATAGTCGTCGTGCAGCGCGACACGCGCACTTTCGCCTCCGCAGTCGGAGGTTTCGCGACACGGCATCGCGGCATTCCCGTCGCTCCAGCGACGTGCGCATGCCCTATACGTTTTCCATTCTGGTGGCGACGTACAACCGTGCGCGATGCCTGCACGACACGCTGCAGAGCCTCGGCAATCTGAAATGCGATCACCGCTGGGAAGTCGTCGTCGCGAACAACAATTCGACGGACGACACCGAAGCGGTCGTCGACGCCATGAAGCCGACGTTTCCCGTACCGCTGCGTTCCGTCTTCGTGACCGCACAGGGCAAGGCTGCGGCGCTCAACGCGGCCATGCAGATCGCGACCGGTGAGATCTTCGTCTTCACCGACGACGACGCCAGATTTCCTGACGACTGGCTGTTGCGTATCGGCATCGCGTTCGAGGCGCTGAAGTGCGACTACGTCGGCGGCCGTGTGACGCCGCTCTGGTCGGCGCCGCCGCCGAAGTGGTTTCCGGCGTCGCCCGGTCAAATGTGGGCCGTGCTCGCCGTGATGGATCACGGCGACACCGTGCGCGAGTTCGGCGACGGCATCGGTTGGCCGCTCGGCGTCAACATGGCCGTTCAGCGATCGGCGTTCCAGATCGTGGGTGGATGGCCTTGCAAAATTCAGAAGTTGGAATTCTGAATTTCGAATTCGTTAGCAATTCCAAATTCCAAATTCCCAATTCCAAATTCCCAATCCCTCATTCCGAATTGTGCAACACGCCATAACTCTGGTGTTCGCACCGACACAGGCAGTATGGTGAGCGGATGATCGCCCTCCTTCCGCTGATCGCGCTGGCCGCTTCCCTGCTGCTCCCCGACGTCGCTCAGCAATCCGCACCATCGCTCGAGCGCCATGAATTCGTCATTCGCGAGTTCCGCACCGAGAGCGGCGCCACGCTGCCTGAAGCCCGCATCGTGTACACCACACTCGGGAAACTGAATGCGGCGGGCGACAACGCCGTCCTGCTGCCCTCGCATTACATGGCGAATTTCAACGGCTACAACTGGCTGATCGGCAGCGGAGCCGAGCGGGCGCTCGATCCGGCGCGCGACTTCCTCATCATGACGGAGCTCTTCGGCAACGGTCGATCGTCGTCGCCGAGCAACACGCCGGAGCCGTTCCACGGTCCGCGCTTTCCGGTCACGACGATTCGGGACAACGTCGAAGCGGTTCATCGCCTCCTCACGCAGGAGTTGCGCGTCAATCACGTGCACGCGGTGGTGGGATTCTCGATGGGCGCCGAGCAGGCGTTTCAGTGGGCGGTCAGCCATCCCGACTTCATGGATGACATCGTCGCGACCGCGGGCACGGCAAAGTGTTACGGTCATGGATTCGTGCGTCTCGAAGGACAGATCGCGGCGCTGACCACCGATCCGGCGTGGCACGACGGCGAGTACACGACGCCGCCCGTGAAAGGCCTCGAAGCGTTCGGACTCGTTTGGGCCGGCTGGCTGTATTCGCAGGAATGGTGGCGCAAGGAGTTGTGGCGCACGAACACGCCCGCGGGCACGACGTTCGAGCAGGCATGGCAGGCGTTCCGCAAGCGCTTCAGCGCGGACGCGAACGATTACATCCTTCAGGCCCGCACCTGGCAGCGTCACGATGTGGGAACCACGCCGGGATTCAACGGCGATACGGAACGAGCGCTTCGATCGATCAAAGCGCGCGTGTTGTATATGCCGTCAGAGACCGATCTCTACTTTCCAGTCGGCGATGCGCGTTACGAGCAGGCATTCATCCCGCACGTGACGTTCATGCCGATCCCGTCGCTGTGGGGACACACGGCTGGAGCGGCGAGCAATCCGGCCGATTTGAAGTTCCTGAACGAGAACATCGCGAAGTTCTTGAGATAAGAATCACTGCTGGCGGCCGCCGCGTCCGAACTGCTGGAGGAACTGCAGGTACTGCGGATCGTCGACGCGCTCGGACGCACCGGCCGTCACCGTCCTCAACACGCGACGCGCGAGGCTGCGTTCGGGCGAATCGGTCGTCGATTCGGCGTCGCGCGCGTATCGTGACAGCTGATCGCGCAGCCGCATCAGGTTCGACGCGCGCCGGTTCTCGTCGCGAAGACCCGCCTCGAGATCGAAGATGTCGCCGAGCAGCCGACTCTCGGCATCGTCGTCGGCGCGCTCGCGCGCAAGCGCCTTTTTCACCTCGGCCTGCCGCGACAGATCCCTGGCGCGCGCCGCCTCGGCCGACACGTCGCGAACGCCGTTGAAATCCTCGGCGATCGCTTCGAGCAGATGCACGGCCGCTGCCGGACTCGCGGCGGCTGCAACGGCCCGCTGCCGTTTCTCGAAGAGCCGCTCGACGAGCGCGTCGTCGCGCGTGCGCCGGCCCGACTTCATGGCCTGCAGCTCCATCCACTCGATCGCCTCGAGCGCGACCTCGTCCGGCGGCAGTGTATGCCCACCGTTGAAGATCGCGAGATAGTGCGGCGAGGCCAGCTTCCGATCGAGCTGACGCATCTCGATGTAGTTGAAATCCTCGGTGCCGGCGGTGGCAAAGACGGCGAATGTGACCGACGCCCGCGGTTTGCTGTCGGGATAGCCGGCGCTCGACGCGATGACGCCGGCGATGTTCTTGTTGTTGAGCGCGACCTGCATCGCCACGCGGGCGCCGCCCGACATGCCGGTGAGATACAACCGTTCCGCGTCGATCGAGAACCGCTGACCGAGATCGGCCGACATCGCGCGAACGGCGGCGCCGGACACCGCCCACGATCCGTTCCGCGACGTATTCGATCCGGCGACGATGTAGCCGTACTGCTCGGCGGCGGCCCGATACTTCTCGACCATGGCGCGGCCGCGCGCAGCCGGATGAAACGCGAGAAGCAGATTCCAGGATCGGTCGGGCGAGTACTTCGATGGCAGGTACAGAGCGTAGCCTTGCGTTGCATCGGCCGCGCACTTCACATCGTCGATGATCGTCCCGCGCGGAAAGTCGTCCGCGCGAACGTTCGAGGCGCCGCTCGCGGCAATGAAAATAGCAGTTACAAGAAGACGAAAAGGCACGGCAGAGTGATAGCCGTGATCATCGGTCACTGGTCATTACGCGGCGACGACCGAGTAATGACCAATGACCAACAACCACCGACCAACGACCACGATCAGAACACGAACTTCAAGCCGAGTTGCAGTTCCCTCATCGGCTTTCTCGTCGTATTGATCGTCCCGTAGAGCGGACTGGTCAGCGTCGTGTTCGGGTCGCCCCAAATCGGCTGGTTCAGCGCGTTGAACGCCTCCAGCCGGAACTGCAGCACCTTGCTATTGAACAAGCGGAAGTTCCGGATGATCGACAGGTCGACGTTGGTGATGCCCGGGCCGGTGATCGTGTTGCGGCCGGCGTCGCCAAACGTGCCAAAATCGGTCAGCACGAATGCGCTCGTGTTGAACCACTGCTGGGTCGTCCGCTGATCGCCCGGCAGGTTCGGATCCGCTCCCGTCACGTTGGGACGATCCTGCCCGCCTCCCGTATTCGATCGATCCGTACCAACGTACGCCGTTCTCGGGAATCCGCTCGAGGCCGAGACGATCGTGCTGATCTGCCAGCCGCCGAGGACCGCTCCGCCGACGCCGTCCTGCAGGAACGGCTTGCCCGCGCCGAACGGCAGCTCGTACAGGACCGACGCCACGAACCGGTGGCGGACGTCGAACACCGACAGTCCCCACTCGCACTCGAGGCAGAAACTGTTCTGCGGGAACAGCGTGTCGCCATTCAGGACGCGGATACCGCTTCCGTTGTCGGTCGACTTCGACAACGTGTAGCCTCCCAGCACCGACAAGCCCTGATGCAGGCGCCGTGTCACCTTGACGGCGAGCGAGTTGTACCTGGCCTGCGCGACGTTCCCGATCTCCTGAACTTTCGTGAACTCGGGATACGGCTTGCGGCTCTGCACCGATCCGAGGACTCCTGGCGTCGTTTCGTTCCAGTCGAACATGCGCTCCAGACGGTAGCTGCGCGAACCGAGGTAGCCCACTTCGAGCGCCGTCGAGCCGTTGAGCTCGCGCTGGACGTTGAACAGGTACTGCCACATATACGGCGTCTTGCGAATGGGGTCGTTGCCCAGCACGTAGACGTTCGTGAGGCACACGAGCGGCGGCGCGACGCCGCAGTCGTTGTTCGTGCCGACGCCTCGGAACGGCGCGTCGAGCGTCAGGTCTGGGGTCAGCAGTAACGTGTTGTCGCGACGGCGTCCCGACAGGTTGCGCGCCATGTCGAACCGCGGATTGCCGGTGTCCTGCATGTAGAAGATACCGGTGCCGGCGCGGTACGACCACTTGTCGGTCGGCGTCCAGGCCCAGCCCACTCGCGGCGCAAAGTTCTTCTTGTCGTCGGAAATCAGTCGATCGCCCAGACGGCCGTCGCGGGCCACCTGGATGTTCGGCGCGAAGCGAAGAACCGTATTTTCGTATACGTCACCGCTGCCGATGCGCACCAGCACCGGATGGCACGCAAGATTCTGCACGTTCGGCGTCGTGTCGTGGCACGGGAGCGAGGCGTCCATCAACGTGCCGTTCTTGTCGAGCCATGGCGGCGTGTACTCGTAGCGCAGGCCGAGATCGAACGTCATGTTCGAGCGGACCTTCCACGTATCGGTGAAGTAGTACGCGTGGCTGAGCGCACGGAACTTCGTTACAGCGAGCGCGACTGCGGATTCGTTCTGCTGCGTATAGCCGAGCATGAAGTCGGCGAAGGCGTATCCCGTCGCGATGTTCTGGAACTGGAAATTGCCGCGCGCGAACTGGTTCCCGACCTGGTTGTACATGTCGTAACGCACGGTGCCGCCGACCTTGAACGAATGGCGACCGCGAATCCACGAGACGTTGTCGCTGAACTCGAACGCCCGGTTCCGGTTCGTGTACGGCCCTTCGGTGCTGTCGCCGAAGCCGCTGAATCCGGTGATGCCGATCGAGGGAATCCCCCACGCTTCGGGCGGATTCAGCGAGATGCCGGGGATGTTCAGCTCCTTGATGACGTCGCGCTCGAACGCCAGCTCGCGACCGAACGTGTTGAAGAAG
>Ga0075424_100002591_pt1 | contig 16590 bp, 18 predicted proteins | sample SoiMethybrSBSTD3_FD_75301 | JGI IMG/M metagenome (GOLD analysis project Ga0075424, IMG submission 75301) | Bulk soil microbial communities from a Populus tree surrounding site in Tennessee, USA - Soil MetaG P. TD hybrid SBSTD3 | ecosystem: Environmental > Terrestrial > Soil > Tree plantation...
TGGTTTAAAGATAAAAATGGACATATCCTAGAATCTAAAAACAGGATACATAGGCTATTGTATTGTCCTCTGTGCCAAAAACTAATATTTAAAGTAGAGTGTCAGAAACTAAGACAAGATAGAAATGGCGATTTATATGTGGTCAAACGCTATCATTATGATAGATTATCAAAAATACAACGTGCTGAACGTAAAGAAGAAAGGGAAGTAAAAAGATTGAGGGAATTACCTAATGCAGAGTTAAGCAGAATAGTGCATCATGTTTTGTGATTTATTCTTGAAGGATATATCATCTTTTGAATTTGGGCGAAACCTAAAATTATAGCTGCAAGACTTCATAGAATTAGACATTTAAGGATCAATACAATGGTTATAATTTCTTAAATGCCTCGTTGAAACATGCTTTATTTTTTTTTCTACGATCATTAAAAATCCATTTTGTTACTATAATTATTCCCACGACTGGAAAACTTGCTATAAATAGATACGGAAAAATAGCAATATATATTGAAGGATAGAAAAGATCCATTTTAGAACACCATATAGGAAGTTTAGTCTACAATAAACGTATTTCGTATTCTAGTTACTCTCGTCTCCGCACAGTGATTCGTTTTCATAGCATAAGTGAAAATTTCAAATCTGTCCAACATATTATTGTGTCGCCCTTTCTAAAGGCTCGTAAGTACCTATTTATATTCTTTGTCAGACCCAATAACATATAAAAATAGTCCTTATCAAATCCATAGTCAATTGGAAATTACCGTTCTCTATTGAGAGCGAGTAATAAATCGTAATTGGCTATTGAAGAAGTACGACATTGAACGCTATTTTCTACTGATAGTTGCTAAGATGATAATCATAAAGCCATCCATATCGTTTGGTTGCAATCAGAACTACAACAAAACTAAAAGTTGGTTTCAGAGTATAATAATCCAGTCACGTTCCTTATCCATTATTGTTCATAAGAGCTACCTATTTGAATTCATTATAAAGCTTATGAAAAGTTGCATTTCAAGCTGGTGTGTTTTGATAACATATTACTGATAGTCATAGGGTGCGGGAGGTGGGATTTGAACCCACGAATCCCTAAGGAACAGGGTTATAGGAACCGCTATTTCCTGGCTCATTCTAAGCTTCGCACTCCAAATCCCGTTAGAGACCTGCGCCGTTGGCCAGGCTTGGCAACCCCCGCATATTCTAGTTATCTATATTTGATGCTAAATTTATCTTTTATACTAACGTACTATTACGACGAGACTATAAAATGAATATTATTATTAATTTCGCAGATTGTCATGATAGCGTTAAAACAGTTGGATAATATTTGCTTTAATGTATATTTCGAAAAATATATGTAAAATTGCAGCATATTATTATTACAATTTTCTTTTGTAACTGAATGATGATCAAATTGAAAGCCTTTCTAACTAACGCTTAGTTATAGTATAATTAAATCTGGTTCTTTACGCATATATGCTGATTGTGATAATTCTTAAGGTTTAAAGCATGCTACATTACAAGAAAGGGTAATGCCTAGCGTACTGAGTATGTATATCTCTGATTCGTCTTTGTATAGATATATTGACTCGAGGTATCCTTTTGAATCGGATAGTTACTTTGCTGTTGCTACATGTTAAACCGAATTTTAAATTTTGAGTGAAAATGACGAAAATTTCAAGAGAGGATAATAGACTATTTGGAACTAATGGTATCAGAGGAATTTTTGGAAAAGATCTGACGATTGAATCTATTATAGATGCTTGTTATTCACTAGGAACTTACTTTGAAAAAGGACCAATTGTAATAGGATATGATGGCAGAGATTCAAGTCCAGTCATATCGAAGTTAGTTCGATCTACTATCAACTCAGCAGGTTTAGAAGTTGGTAATGCCGGTCTTGTACCTACTCCTTGTCTACAATATGCAGCAAAACGCTTAGATTATAATGGTGGAATAATGATTACTGCATCACATAATCCTCCTGAGTATAATGGATTAAAGGCAATCGCTAACGATGGTGTGGAAATTTCAAGAGAGGATGAACTAAAGGTACAAGATATCTATATCTCAAAAAATTTTTCCAGAGTTAATGGATTTGCTAGAGATTTTATTGATCAATCCATAATTGATTCATATATGGAGGCCGCGCTGGCACTAGTGGATGTACAAAATATCAGGTCTCGTAAATTCACTGTAGCTATTGACTTAGGTAACGGTGCCCAGGCAAAAGTTGCTCCGTTAATATTAGGACGATTAGGTTGTAAGGTCATCACAATCAACGGTAATATAGATGGTAATTTTCCAGGCCGGGGGCCAGAACCAACGATTGAAAATCTGCATCTACTCTCCAGCATGGTAACCCATTCAATGGCCGATGTAGGGGTTGCTTACGATGGTGATGGCGACCGCAGTATGTTCTGCGATGAAAAAGGAAATCCGCATGGCGGAGACAAAACTGGTACATTATTAGTCAAACACTTACTAGAAAATAAACATGCGAGAGCGGAAATCGTTTGTCCACTTAATACTACCATGGCTCTTTCATTAGTAGCCAAAGAGGAGGGTGCAAACTTGATTTATACAAAAGTTGGAAGTGTCGAAGTGTCTAGAGAAATGGTGAAGCGCAAATCTCTTGTAGGGCTAGAAGAAAATGGCGGATTTATGTATGGTAAACTAAACGAAGTTAGAGACGGCATAATGACAACTGCGCTCATATTGGACGCCCTTGCCTTAACTGGTCAGAAGTTGTCCGGCCTACTTTCCTCTCTGCCCTCCACGTTCCAGTACAAGTCCAAGTTTAGCTGTCCTACTAAGCAAATTGCAGAGGACGTAGTAGGTGAGTGTTTGAAACATGGTAATCCTAAAAGGATCGAAACCCTAGACGGTGCCAAGATATGGGTAGATGAAGAGACATGGATTATGGTCAGACCAAGTGGAACTGAGCCCTTGGTTAGAATATATGGTGAATCAACAGATAAATTGCTCTTGAATTCAAAAGTAGAAGAATACAGCCGCTTAATTAAAAATAAAATAAGTAGCAGCTAATAAGCGGACTTATAGACAACATTTTTAAAACGCCTACTCTTCTCTTACAGAAGTACAAAGATGATCCCCCAGGGTGACGAAAGATATTATGAGTAAACCATATTACGTGAAATTTGAAACTCCAAAAGATATAGTAAATGCTGTCTATGAAGCAATACGCTTAGCTAAACAGAGTGGTAGAGTGAGAAAAGGAACTAACGAAACTACAAAAGCAATAGAACGTGGTTCAAGCAGACTGGTTGTTATTGCAGAAGATGTAGAACCCCCAGAGGTAGTAGCACATTTGCCAATTCTCTGTGAGGAGAGAAATGCAGCATATGTTTTTGTACCAAGTAAGCAGCAACTGGGCACTTCCCTTGGTATAGACGTTGGCTCTGCTGCTGCTACTATTTTGGAGGCCGGCGAAGCCCAGCATATTATAGAACAAGTTGTCGACTCAGTTGCAACAGCGAAAGGTAAAAAAGGTTAGAGAAAATGAGTAAGAACGTTGAGGAGAAGGTTGTTCCTGCAGAGGTTATCCAAATAGTGGGCAGAACAGGTATTGCTGGCGAGGTAATACAGGTTAGGGTTAAGGTATTGGAAGGCAAAGACAGAGGTCGCATTCTAACTAGAAATGTGAAAGGATCTATTAGAATGAACGACATTCTAATGCTCAGAGAAACAGAGCGAGAAGCTCGGAAGATAAAGTAGAACTTATCCTAGGTGAAACAAAAATATGAGTAAGACAGCAGCATCTCTACGCAATTGCTATTTCTGTGGCAGAAGGATAGTAACAGGTAAAGGAACAATGCTTGTAAGAAATGATGGTTCCATACAATGGACATGTTCGAACAAGTGCAAGAAAAATCTTCATAAACTAAAACGTGACCCAAGAAAGATGAAATGGACAAATAAATATGTAAAGGGCGGCATTAAGGTAAAGAAATAGCAATGATATGGATACCGAAGAAACTCTGATAGTAATTAAGCCGGATGGCTTTAAGCGCAATTTAACCGGAAAGATCCTCACACGTTTAGAGGATAAAGGATTCAAGATTAAAGATTTAAAGCTATTTAACTTCACGATACTAAAGGCAGAGGAATTTTATTCGTCCCACAAAGGGAAACCGTTTTTCGACGAGCTGGTATCATTTATTTCATCCGGCCCGGTGGTGGCCTGTATTCTGGACGGAAATAATGCAATTAGTACAGTCAGGCTTCTAATAGGATCGACTAAATCATTTGAGGCTACACCAGGCACTATAAGAGGTGATTTTGGGCTTGGTATAACAAATAATATTATTCACGCATCTGACTCATCTGAAAGCTTCATAAAAGAGTCTAGAGTCATTTTCAGTTAGGTGCAACTCCGACAGCCAGTAGTAGTAGTATTGGGTCATGTAGACTCTGGGAAAACTTCATTGCTGGATAGGATACGAGGTACTGCAGTCCAACAGCGAGAAGCTGGAGGAATTACACAACATATAGGAGCAAGTTTTTTTCCAATCGAAACAATCAAGAATATTACCGGTCATCTTTATAGCAACATTTCTAGATCCGGAACTCAAATTCCCGGTCTATTAGTCATCGATACCCCAGGTCATGAAATCTTTGCAAATCTCAGAATGAGGGGTGGATCCGCAGCAGATATTGCCATAGTAGTTGTTGACGTTAACAAAGGGTTTGAGGCTCAAACAATAGAAAGCATAGAGATCCTAAGAACACGAAAAGTCCCATACCTTATTGCACTGAACAAAATAGACATGATCAGCGGATGGCGAAAAAGTGGTATACCTTTCATTACTGAGGAAATGAAAAAGCAGGAGCCGGTCACGCAGGAGGCGATAGACACCAAGATATATGACGTTGTGGGATCGCTTTCAAGACTAGGTTATAGTTCCGAGGCTTTCTGGCGCGTAAAAGATTTTACTAAGGAACTAGCAATTGTGCCAGTTAGTGCTGCTACAGGAGTTGGTATTCCAGAGCTGCTGGCAGTACTCGTTGGACTATCTCAGCAGTACCTCGCAAAGAGATTAGAGCAACACATAGTAGGAGCGAGAGGGATTGTACTTGAAATAAATGAAGAAGTAGGTCTTGGTCCATCTGCAAACGTTATTTTGTTGGACGGTATTTTAAAACATGGTGATAGCATAGTAATAGCAAAAAGAGAAGGTGCGATTATCACTAAGGTCAAATCCATCCTATTACCAAAACCTCTTGATGAAATGAGGGATCCTAGAGATAAATTCAAACCAGTAGACCATGTAATTTCAGCAGCCGGTCTTAAAATAACTTCCCCCGATTTAAATGGGGTTCTCGCAGGTAGTCCTTTATATACTATAGAAAAAAAGGATAACGAAAATACTCTAAAGAAATTGGTAGAATCAGAAGTTAAAAGTGCGATATTGAGTACTGATTTGAAGGGGGTCATTCTGAGGTGTGATACGATAGGTTCAATAGAAGCAATCATCGATCTTCTCAAAAGGGCAAACATCCCTGTGCGAAGTGCAGATATTGGTCAAATCACCCGCAGAGATATAATTGAGGCTTCAGCAGTGAGAGAGAAAGACAGGTACTTAGGTGTTGTACTAGGCTTCAACGTTAAGCTACTAGATGACGCGGAGAGAGAATCGTATGAACGCAACATAAAGATCTTTAATGAGCGCATAATATATAATCTTGTCAGAAATTATACCGATTGGGTTACATATCAGAGAGAACATGAAGATTCAATTCTGTTTAATGAGATACCGCCTATCTGTAAATTTCAATTTATGAGAGGATACGTATTTAGACGAAATGATCCGGCAGTGTTTGGAGCAGAAATTCTTGTTGGGAGACTCCGTCAAAAAGTTACGGTCGTTAGCGAGGATGGTAAAAAGATTGGTACGATACAACAGGTACAAGAAAACGGCAAAGCTATCGAAGAAGCCATAAAAGGAATGCAAGTTGCTGTCTCGATAAAAGGACCGGTTATTGGGAGGCAACTCAACGAGGATGATATTCTCTATACAGATTTGAATAGCAGACATGCAAAAATATTAACAGAGAGATTTAGCCACAGACTAAACGAAGAAGAAAAGCAAGTATTTGATAGAATAATTACCATGAAGAGGAAATCGGATCCTGCTTATGGTTATCTTTGAACGCTTGTTTCTTATCCCATCTATTGGTATTTTTGTAATAGCCCTTCAAGTCCTTTCTCCCCTACCGCACCTACTGCCCTGTCCACAGCCTTGCCGTTCATAAATATAATAAAGGTCGGTATTGCATATACATCGAATCGCATTGCTACACCTTGATTATCATCTACATTTAGCCTTCCAAATGTCACCTTTTCGGAGTATTTTTTGGCTAATCTATCAAAGATAGGAAGCATAAATTGGCACGGCCCACACCAGGTTGCCCAAAAGTCTACCAAAACAGGTCTGTTGCCCGATATTGTTTCATCGAAATTTTTCTCAGAAAGCTCCATTAAAGTTTGATTACTACTGACGTGGGTACTAGAGACCCTCTTTTCTTCACTCATGCTATAACATGTCTAAGGTGGTAATTGATATATAAGATTTGTTGAATTTGCAGTTATAGTACTGATATGGCTACCTGTACCCCCTTTGTAAGCAACCCCCATCGCACAACATTTCATCACAATGTGACAACATCATTGCAAGAATGATATTAACGTGCTCCTGATTGATATTGAGTGTAAATAAATTTAAAGATCAACTAGAAATCTAGTAATGAATAGATTTTTTTCTTTGTCTTGTTTAATTTGCATTTCATGGTAGGTCACAGCTTTTACTTCCACTTTGAAACTATGCTTCTTGAAATCAAGTCTCTCTCCTCTAGCTTTAGAGTGCAGGAAATAAGCATCATTCTTACTATTAATATTAATATGAGAGATTTTTACCTTGAAATCCGACAATAGGACGTATTCGGTCAGAACTATCAACATGACTTTTTCTAGCCAGTCATAAAATAGACTGTGAAGATCATATCCATTTGCTTCAATTTTTACTTCTATATCAGCTGAAACATTGTTTAGATCGAACATGGTATTAACAAGACCATATGCAGAATTTTCAAAGGCTTCGTCAAGGGTACCGCCATAGGCTTCGATTAAGGCATCTGTCATATGATCAAGGTATCTAAATCCTCCTGGCACAGACTATTTTTTATGGGCCACTTTATAATTGATCGTAAAATCTAAATGTCAACAATTGTTGTTTTCCTCTGTGAATTTTGATCTACCTCGTGGAATGAGAGATCTCGAATCAGATGAATTTCGTAATATTGGCTATGTCAGGGAAAAGTTCCTTGAATGCATTTCATTATTTAACTTCAAACTTATGGAGCCTTCTCCTATAGAAATGTTGTCTACTCTTGAAACAAAAGGTGGCCCAAATATTTCAAATGAAATCTATAACTTTACTGACAAAGCTGGCAGAAAAATAGCGTTAAGGTTTGATCTCACCATTGGATTGACTAGATTTGTGACCTCAAGAAGAGATCTAAAAATGCCAGTTAAGATTGGTGCTTTCGGTGGTGTTTGGAGGTATGATGAACCTCAAGCAGGACGGTATAGATATTTTCATCAATGGGACATCGAAATATACGATTCATTTAGCAATGAGTCTGACGCTGAAACAATAGAATTTGTTTCGATGTTTTTCAAAAAATTAGGACTTGATGTTTGCATCGAACTAAACGATCGACAACTAATGGAACAGTTTGTAAGGCAAAGACTTGGCGTTGAAGATGAAGATATAATCCTTGAAATGTTCAGGGCAGTTGATAAGGTGCCAAAGAAAGGTGCGGAGAGAGTTCTTAGAGAATATAAGGATAAGATACAGTATTCATTACTTCAACGTATCATAGATCTATCTAAAACAAAAGGTTCGATAGAAGAAGTAGTGCAATCACAAAGAGATTTGACCAAGTATATGGAAAAAAGCAGACTAGTGGAATTGATAGATTCGTTGAAGTCAAGAAGAGTAGATAACGTACGGATAAATTTAGGGATCGTACGTGGATTGGACTATTATTCAGGTATGGTTTTTGAGACCTTTGATCCTTTGACTGAAACTGGAGCGTTAGTAGGAGGAGGAAGATATGACAACCTGAGCAAAGCTTTCGGCAGGAAAGATATTGGAGCCACTGGCGCAGCAGGAGGAGTTGAAAGGCTCATGTTGGCTTTAGGAAAACATGGAATTTTGAGACTAAATCAGCCTCGTGTGACATATGTTGCGTATACCTCAAATGGGGTATCCAAGGACGCACTGGAAGTCGTGTCAATTTTACGTAATAATGGAATAGCGACGGACTATGATCTTCATGGAAGAACACTGAGAAAACAACTTGATGATGCGTCTGTAAAAGGTGCGTTTGTAACAGTGATAATATCTCCTGATGAGATTGAGAGGGGCCAAGTCACAATACGCTCAATGAAAGACGGCGGAGAAACTAAACAGCAAATAAGGGATATAGTAAAAGACGTAAATGAACTATTCCTACGATCATAGATTCGAAGTATATGCAAAGGTACACTTTACGATGCGTTCAGTTTACTCATCCTTAGCTTTTCATATCTGGAAAAGGCTTCAATCCATAGCTTCGACTTTTAATTGATAAAATAGTGTGCAAGAGTCTAATAACGCCGCTTCCGTCTACTCAAGGAGCAGGGTTGGTAACAAAATTTAATCTGCTGAATTGGTCTGCTGAATTGGCCGCTAGAACACAACTATCAGCTCACGAGAACATCCCTGAACAACATATAAGATAAGCCAATAAAGTGCCGGCACTTTCAATTCTTCGTTGTCTTATCATATTTTCTAATTCCTTGACAGATAGAATTTCTGTTCTTATTATGTCTTCTCCGCCATCATGATTAGCATTTTCCTCAATGAGATCACATGCTCTGAAGATATAGACAAGCTGACTAGATTTGCTAACAGATGGGTGGTATGTATACATGTAGTCAATTCTGTTAGCAATATAACCTGTTTCCTCTAATAATTCTCTTTTTGCCGTTTTTGCAGCAGCTTCGCCGCATTCTATATGACCTGCAGGAAATTCAAGTAGTACTTTTCCCAAAGGGTATCTGTATTGTCTTATCATCACAAGGTTATTTTTTTTAAGAAAAGGAACAATAACAGCAACATCCGATGACTTGTACCACGTATAATCCATTACTTTGCCTGTTCTTGTCTCAACCTTGTCTTGATGCAATTCAATCCACGGATTTTGAAAAATGAGTTCCCGTTGTATTACTTTCCAATCTGACTTCATTCTATAAATCTATCTATATCAGTATGTTATTATTTAGTCATTATTATTAGCATTGTTATACTTACTCATGCAGAACTGTGCAAGTTATTTCAAAACACGTAAAAATGTCTCTGATTTACACACATTACGATTGATTATAGATCAAATCGAAAATCTTGTTAATGATAATTCTCTTCGCCATTATGGGTTACTAGTATTTAAGGTAATCTACATTAAAAAATAAATTATCAAACCATGTAAATATAACTAGATCTAAATTATATGGGCAAGATCACGGTTTTGCAGTCAATAGATATAACGGTACCGAACATAAACTGATAGTACGAATTAACGACTTTGCCTGATGTTTCTATCTTGGGAAGTGAAAGTAAATCAGAAAGGGCAGAAGAAGTAAGGAGACAAGGCATACGTGCGAATACTTCGTGCTCACTATATGGCCATGCTAATCACAATGGCCAAGTTTTTCATGTGCTTGTTGATATAGGTGAAGGGGTAACAGACAGCATAGAGAAAGGATCCCTCGAGCTTGGATTTAGTTCTAGTGCAACTGTTCCTGATGCCTTGTTAATAACTCATTCACATGATGATCATGTTAAGGAACTGCCCCTACTTTTACAAAAGCTAACCGATAATAATGATTTAACAAGGGATTTGAAAATTTTCTGTACTCTACAATGTTGGAATCAACTTGTTGAAAAGTTCCCACAACTCTCCAACAGATCTAATAAAGGTAATATCATATCTTTTGTCGGAGTGGAACCAAATAGAGCATTTGAGGTGGGTCCATTCTCTGTAATACCCGTGTTGGCATATCATGGAGATAATTCCCCAGTTGGATCTGTGATTTATATACTAAAGTATCTAGATAAAAAAGTAATCATTGGATGGGATTTTCTTTCACTTCCTAATGTGGATGAGAACTGGCTATGGAACCCGGATCTCTTAATTTTAGGTACCCAAAATTACAATACACATCCGGAGACTGGGATGATATCGGTTAGTGATGCATATGATATAGTCAGAAGATGGAATGCAAAAGAATCCTACGTAGTGCACTATTCAGGCTTGCATGACTTTGAAGAAGCATCAAACCAGTGGTTTAGAGGTCCTGTCAAGGCTATGAAAAAAGAGGAGCTTCAGAAAATGATAGATGAGCACTTGCGAGTAACTGGTGATAATGGCAAATTTAGAATAATAGTATGCGAGGAAGGTATGACTTGGATTGGAGAAGGCAAACCGAAACTGCCAACTATCTATGACGGCACTTCTATAGGTAAGATACTCGAAATTGAGAGTCTTCAGAAATACATCATTAAAATGGAAAGTATAGAAACAGATTACAAACTTAAGCTTATGATAGAAGATAGTACTAACAGGTTCAATTTTGAATTCGATAATCCTACTAAAGACGTACATAATGATGATGCCTTGCTTGGCCGAGGAGTTAAGGGAATGTTGGCTAAAGGACCAGAGTTAAGAATGGAAATTATCCCTTCGCAGTCGCAAGAAGCAGCCTATGCTATCAGAATCATAGTATACAAAGGAAAGAAAAACCTATTCAAAGATGATGTACTGCTACATAACGTAGATGCGCATAGGCTTAGGAGATATATTAGAGAAAATTTTGATCCCAACAACAATCAGACAATTATGCGCTAACAAGGTGCTGTGTACACAGCTTCAGAGAATTAAACACATTACACGCGACATGTGCCTTTAAACAGGCTTGTATATACAATATTTGAAAAGTTTTTGATTTTGTAAAAATGGGAGATTACATGGTGAATATCTCAATGTTTTAAAAACCCACATTAAGAAATTTCAAACATATTCCACTGCATCTAGAGGAAATCATAGAGTGCGTGACAAACTAATAATATTCGTTAGATAATTCTAACTATCAGTTGAGCATTCGATATGTATTGTCTTACGAACAGTATATACATTATAGTACTATAACAAGTGGATAACGAGCTACATGTGGATTTAAATAATTAAGTCTATATTTGCGTGGTTAAACTACTCTATTACATGAAGAAAGAATTTATTGTCTCTAAAGTTGAGGCCCCGCAAGATGGCGGTCCATATGTCTGCGTTGTATTGACAGATATTAAAGGAAATTATACTCACACTAGAAGAGAACAAAGGTTCCCAGAAAATCCGTTTGGTATAGCCACAATATCTATTACTTCTCTCGATGATTTAAATAACCTACCAAAAAAGATATCTGATGCGATAAATGCTACGTATGGCAGCTCTGATAATAATGCACCATATGGCTCCACTACAGTTAATATGACTCAAAAAGAATTCCAAGAACTTAGTATTGAAGTAGGAGATAAAATTACTCTAGAAATCAAAATATCCAACAGTGATATTATGAATGGGCTCCACGATAGATAAACTTATGATAACATAGAAGCAATTTTTTAAGCAAGAGCAAAATTGGTGTGTCCTGCTAAACGCTTATCAGAGCGTATGTTGAATTCTAGATGATTCAATCTATGGAATACACAGAAACATCTTCTGAACGACCTGACGACATAGAGAGAAAGAGGTTACTTGAATTGATATATAAAAAAGGAGTATATGCCTTAACTAGGTCCGAGTTAGAACGACTGCATACATTGCTAGAACTAAAGTCTTACAGGGAGAATAGAAAGGCAAACAGATCAAAAAAGAAACTGCTCAAGAAAATAAATATTGCAATTTATGAATGTTCTCAGGAAGGCCAGCATGAATAGCTTTGTATATGAACAATATTTGATTTTATGATATAGCTTAATGCATCACATCAGTCATCTGATACAATAAAATCTCAAATGAAATTGGTGATACACAACTGAGTCAATAAATCTAATACAGTGATTCTTGAACATACCATTGATAAGATTGTATGTTATTTTTTGTCGGGAAAGCTATGTAATTCGGCTGCTAAACACCGGAAACATTTCTTTGGCTCATTATCGCTTAGATAACATATGTAAAAGCACTTAGAACACTGTAGCCTGTTAAGACTACCTGTCAGTTCTAGTGAACCCTGAGATTGTGTAACAACTGACTGCGAAGTTAACTGCTGCAACACACGACTGATAATAACTGACATCTTATCTACGTCTGAATTTCTATATCTCAAATACAACTTTATCATTTCTTCAGGAAGACTTTGTATTGCAAACTTCGTCTTACCGTGACTATAATTCCTGAACAAATGATCACGTAAATACCATTCAAGTTCTCTGAGGTCCGTTGCACTCATACAGTGAAACTTGATCTATGCAGAATAAAAGGGCATGTATAAAAAGTAGAGCTTGAATTTTTGCTGCTACTGAAACAACCTCTATGGAAATTGTATACTCATGTACTGCGATATATCATTCACATGTAGGATAACAAATTTAAAGTATATCGTATTTAACCATTCTTCAAATCTCTTTTAAGCTTACCTGATTCTTTTATACTATCGATTTGGATGTTGTCACTTCGTGTTATCAACTTTGAAAGAGACGGTCTAGCGTCTTTTCCCAGAATTAGTGCTTTTTTACCCCTTCTTAAGAATGAGAGAGTCAGACCATTGTCTGCGAGTTTTTTCGCAAATTCCCTCGCGGTATTTAGCTTATCAAATAGTCCTGTTTCATCCTCAGGTGTCCTGAAGAGCATCGGCTCCAAAAGGTTGACATCAATGTTATCCTTTTCAAGCTCTACCTCTGCGGCCAGCTTTTCATTAATGACGATCTTGATTTGGCCACCCGTGACAGTTTTCATGGATCTAGTAACTAAATCTGCCACAGGATCTTCCTGGTCAATATGAAGATGATCCTTTCCTAACATATCCTTAGCTTATATTGTCTGATTTATATGAATTTTTGGTGCCATTCGAGAGTAGCATTTTTAAGAGGAATAATATCACTCCTTTAAGAGCACAAAGGCATAAACAGCTATGAACTTGAGTTGCAATATTGTTACCTTTCTCGTCAAAAAGCGTTTAAATTTACAATATCCTCAGCCCTGACGTTCACAAAAGCATTTAGACTGCTTTTTGGCCTATTCAGATGCGAGATTAATTGCCAAGAATTATTCTCTAAATGATAAAAAAATGGCAAGCTAGAAATTAATTAATTAACCCGCACAGCCTTTCAGGTTAATGAATATTATACAAGAGAGGAATTATAATTGTGCTCATAGAATCATCATTTTAATAGTAACTGTTTTAGGATTGTCGTTATCATCCACAGATATTATAATGAATTTTCATCAAGTTGCATTGGCAAAAGATGCTACTAACACTAGTAGCGATGCTGCTACAGGCAAGCCTACTAGCCAAAATGCTGAATCTCTTGTTAGGTCTATTATGGACCCTTCCTCCTTAATGTCCTCTGTTATTAATGAAACAGGTGGCAATGGTAACCAATCAAGTCATACATCTGTTAAAAATTCAACAGGTAACGACAATGGAGACAATAGAACTGGGAATTCAACAATCTCGACACAACCTTCCTCAGAACATGTATCCTCAGTCGATAAACTACAACACAATACCACAGAGAATACAGTTACACGAAATGTTGACACATTAATGTTAGCTCATCAGATAATCCCACCAAGAGACTTTCTACAGCTATACGGTACTGATCCCTATACCATACTAAGTGGACATATATCTGCAAAAATTCCGTGTGATGCAAATTCTTCATCTTCATTGCAAATGCTTGTAGGACATTTGCCGCAGCTCAAGCCGCTTCAACTCGATCCAATCAAAGAATTGTCTAAACCTGGATACTTGTGTATGTACGAGGGAAATGTTGGCTCATCAGTAAGCTCAAGTGCAACTAGCAATGATACAGCGAAGAATAATCTTAACACAGATTTGATACTTCTCAATCCAACCGACTATAGAATAATACTGCCCAACACAAGTACCGTGGTAATAAGTGTCGAGCAAGGGCAGCCATGATCCCAATTAATGACTGTAAGACTGATCATAATTTGGATATTGATGAGTACATGACAATAAGTAACATTCAAGGTCAGATATTCTATAATATAGATTCTTACCCATTTACATGTGACTGTAGATGCCATCATTAATCAAAAAGGATCTGTTAAATAAATTCTCAACGAATACACACACAAGGTACGAGATAATATGCATCAAGAGGAAACAATATAATTGCCTTGTTATTGTTTTCGATATTCACACCATAAGAATTCACATGCTTTTGTTACCGCTAATCTCAATCTTATTGGAAGTCATGAGACGTTATGCTGGCAATGACGACATTATATTTTCGCTGCAGATTGTTGATCTTCACATTCATAGTACTCTATTTACAAATATTGAATAGGATGTAGCAGGAAACAGATTTTTTTCTTTATCTTCCAGATATAAAACTACTGTATATACTCCCTCTTTCTTTAAGACTGGAGAAATATCGAATTTAATATCAACTGTTTTACTATCTACAAGCCACTTATCTGCAGGTAATGGAGAATAATATGATAAAGATATTCCCATAACAGAGTAAATCTTACTCCGAAGGTACTCAAACCACTCATTGAAATCCATGGGGCTGAAGACAAAACCAACAAGCCTTCCAAATTCATATGATTTATCGTCCTTGTGCTTTTCATATTGTATATGACTCGGTGTTTCGTCATAGTAAATATCTAGACCATAAAGGCTAATGTCACTGATGACTGGTGATAGCAACTGTCCGGATATCTGAACACGTCTTTCGTCCTTGTCGTCAATAAATGGCTCGTTGAAATGAATATAATTATTCTCGAAATTCTGTACCATTGCAAAATAATCTTCATCATAAGCAATACCTATGCTTGCATGGGTGTGATACTTATAGAGGATATCCTGTCTGTGAACATCCTTACAGCATAAGGAGTCGTTATGCATCATTGTCCTTTCTGCGGCATCTATTGCTCTGTATGGATTTATCGTACCGCCATAATTTGATTCGGCTGCAACATTTTGTGATACACCTCCACTACCATTATATACAGAATATAGCATGTAAGGCTTCATACCATCCGTAGTCCAGTGGCCAATATGTTTGGCTTTCAGAATAATTTCTGCCTGAATTTGAGCAGCCGGATTGCGACTGAGTTGAACAGGAGATAAATTGAACCTTGATCTGTCTTCATTTATTTTGTTTAAAGCATACTGTACTAGATCTGCTATGTACATTGGTTCTTGATTTTCTAATCCTTTGGCTCTTGGTTTTGATATATAGAAACTGTGAGGTATGTTGATATTAGTATTGTTATTATAATTTCTTGAAAGTCCACCCCATGCGAACACAACAGCTGTAGTAATTAATAAAACAGAACATGTTATAATAACAAAGGTCTTCTTGCCTATTCTTTTATTCTGTCTCCCAGTGGCGTGTGTAATACCATAGTAAGCATTCTGACTACCACATCGTGGGCAGAACTGTATAAATGCTCGAAATCGATTATGACAGTTACTACAGTCTATCCATCCTTCCATGATTTTTATTTTTGAATCTTCATTATATACATATATGAACAGATCTTAAAAATAAGAGCTGTGACATAAATACAAAATCTTTTGTCTTGGAGACAGATTAGTAGTACACTTCTTAAACTCAAGTAGATCTTTAATATTTGTCTTCAATTATGCTTCAATAATTACTTCTTATCTTGCCTAGATCTCAAGAGTACCTGTGCTTGTACCTCTCATAGTGACTTTATCTTCTTTAACCTCAGGGTTAACTGTCTCTATCTTATTTGCCAGTTCAATAACTTTTGGATTAGAAAGTAATTGGTTAATTTGTTCTAGCTTCGAACCCGATCTAATTATTATCCCTGTTGTAGCTGTATCCGTAGGAATGACCTCTATACCGATGGACGTTGGACATTTTTTGAAGACTGGTAATTTTAATAGAGATACTCCTTGTATCTTCATAGCACTCTTTTCCCAGTTTTGACCCTCTCTTAACTGAAAAACTGTATCAGTTCATTTTAGGTTAAGTAACAAATAAGAATTGAATGAAAGTATTATCAGTACAAAAATAATAGAAAGCACTGGTAATATTTCTGTTCACAAATTCACCCATCATAGTTTTGTCCCTGGATATAATTACAAGAGGAATAATAGGAAGCGGAATCATGAGACTAAGTATAACTTGACTGTATACCAAAATGTTAAGTGCATCAAGGCCTAAAAGTATTGCTATCGTAGTAGGGATAACATTGACAAAACGAGTTATAAATCTCCTAAGCCACACGTTTACTTTCTTTCCT
>Ga0075424_100002592_pt1 | contig 16586 bp, 18 predicted proteins | sample SoiMethybrSBSTD3_FD_75301 | JGI IMG/M metagenome (GOLD analysis project Ga0075424, IMG submission 75301) | Bulk soil microbial communities from a Populus tree surrounding site in Tennessee, USA - Soil MetaG P. TD hybrid SBSTD3 | ecosystem: Environmental > Terrestrial > Soil > Tree plantation...
CGGCGCTCGCCGCGCAGGGCTGCGAGAGCCGCGTCACCGCGCTCCCGCCTGGCGCGAACCGGCGCACGCTCATGGAGCGCTTTCGCGGCGCGCAGACCGTGGTGCTCGGCAAGGTGTTCGCGCCTGAACAGGCTGAGCGAGTGCTCGAGCTCGTCGGGGACCTGAAGCAGCAAGGCGTATCGGTAATCGCTGACTACAGCGACGATCATTTCTCGCACCCGGCGCTTGGCGGCATGTACCGTGCGCTCGCCGGCGCGGTCGATGCGATCGTCGCCAGCACGCCGACGCTCGCTGATGTGGTGCGCGGGCACGCGCGTGGACGAGTGAGCGTCGTCACCGATCCGGTCGAGGGCGAGCGCGGCGAGCCGCGCGTGCCGAAAGCGCCGCCGTACCGGCTGCTCTGGTTCGGCCATCCGACTAATCTCGATACGCTCCAGTACGGATTGCCGCAGGTGAAAGCGCACAACCTCACGTTGGTGAGTGCGCCGGGGTCTGACGCGGAACGACTCGGCGCGCGCTTCCGTCCCTGGACACCGCGAGCGGTATTCGAAGAACTGCGAGAATGCGACGCGGTGATCATTCCCTCCAATCCGCACGATCCGCGCAAGGCGGCGAAGAGCCCGAACCGCTTCACCGAATCGCTCTGGGCGGGACGCTTCGTGCTGGCGCATCCGCTCCCGGCTTACCTGGAGCTCGCCGACTTCGGCTGGGTGGGTGACGATCTCGGCCAAGGCTTGAAATGGCTCGCCGCGCACCCCGGTGAAGCGCTGGACCGCATTGGTCGTGGTCAGGCGGTGGTCGCCGAGCGTTTCTCGCCGCGCGCGGTCGGCGCGGCATGGAAGGCCGTGATCGGCGCATGAACGACCAGGCCGTCGCCTATTTTCGGTGGGCTTACGAAAGCGGCGTGTGGAAGCGCATGCACTACCGCGGCGTGCGCATCCTCAAGTTCCCGAGCGATATCTGGAACTACCAGGAAATCTTCAGCGAGCACCGCATCGACTGGGTGATCGAGACCGGGACGCGCCATGGCGGCTCGGCGCTTTACTTCGCCGACCTCCTGCAGCTCAATGGCGCCTCGGGCCGCGTGGTGAGCATCGACGTCGACCCGGCGTCGAACATGGTCCACGGCCATCCGCGCATCGACTTCCTGCTCGGCGACAGCGGTTCGCCCGACGCCGTCGCGGCGGTGCGCGCGCACATCCCGGCGACGCGCGGGCCGCTGTTCCTGATCCTCGACTCGGACCACAGCAAGGCGCACGTGCTGCGGGAGCTTGCCGCGTGGACGCCGCTGCTGCGGCGAGGCGACTACCTAGTCGTCGAGGACACCTGCATCAATGGCCATCCTTTGCGCGCCGACTTCGGCCCGGGGCCGTTCGAGGCGCTGGAGGAGTTCACGGCCCACAACCCGGGGCTCTTCGAGCGCGATGTCGCCCGCGAGGAGAAATTCGGCTTTACCTGCGCGCCGCGCGGCTACCTGATCAAGACCTGAAGCGCATCGCGCATTGCGGTGACGGCTTTTTCCCAGCTGCCGTCGCCGCCCTGGTGGAAGAGCCGCATGACGCCGGGATACGAGGCGCACTGCGAGCCCTTCCTCGGCCAGCGCCAGTCCGCGTGGTAGCTGGGCACCAGGAGCCAGACGGGTCGACCTAGGGCGCCAGCGAGGTGAACGATCGCGGTATCGCTCGAGATCAGCAGGTCGACCCCTGCCAATGCGGCCGCCGTGTCGGCGAAGTCTCGAAATTCGCGGCCGATCTGCTGCATCGGCTGATCCGCGGGCGCGGGGATGTTCTCGTCGACGCCTTTTTGCAGGCTGACGTAGGAGACATCGCGCACATCCCACAACGGACGCAGAACCGAGAAGCTTGGCAGCGAGCGGAAGCGGTCATGTCCGAACTCCGGCCGGCCCTTCCAGCATAGACCGACAGTAAAGCCTTTGTCCGGCAGGCGCTGTTTCCACGTTTGCGCGCGCGTCGTGTCCGCGTGGAGATAGGGAAGGTCGCTGCGCAGCGATGCGGGGCCGGGCAGGTATGCCGGAATGCTGCCTACGTGAACCCAGTAGTCGTAGTCGCCTCTGCTCGACTCTTCGGTAGTGACGACGGCATCCACGCCGCGGAGGCTTTCGAATAGCGCATGGAGAGGCGCCGGGCAGGCGAGTGTCACGTGACCGCCCAGCGCCTTCAGAAGCGGCACGTAGCGCGCGAAGTAGATTGCGTCGCCGTAGCCCTGCTCAGGCCAGACCACGATGCGCTTGCCGGACAGTTCCTCGCCTTTCCAGCCGGCCGCTTCGAATGCCGGTTTTTCGCGCGGCAGCCAATTACCGGCATTGACCTCCAGCCGCGCCTCGTAGAGCGGCCATCCCGCCTGAAGATCGCCGGCGCAGAGCAGAACGAACGCGAGGTTGTATTTCGCCGCCGCCGCTTTCGCAGACGGCGCGAGGGCGACGGCACGGCGAAAGGCGCCGATCGCGTCGTCAAAGCGCTGCAGCTCGCGCAGCGCGTTACCGAGTACCACGTGATATTCCCAATTCGCCGGCGCGAGCGCGAGGGCGCGACGGCAACGGCCGAGTGCCTCTTCGGGACGTCTTAGCTCGATCAGCGCGCGCGCGAGGCCGCTGTGCGCCTCCGCAAATTTCGGTCTTAGCCGCAACGCGAGTTCGAAGGCGGCAACGGCGTCGTCGGCCTGCCCCTGCGAAAGCAAGGCGTTGCCCAGCTCGCAGTGCGCCTCCGCTGACTTCGGCTCCAGCTTCAGCGCCTGACGGTGGGCGCGCTCGGCCTCCGCGAAACGCTGCTGCTCCCAAAGCGAAATGCCCAGCTGGTAATAAAGCCGCGCGTCGTTCGGCGCGTGCTCCAGCGCCCTGGTGTAGGCGACTTCGGCCTCCTGATAGCGCCCGGCCGCGAGTAGTCGGTCCGCGTCGTCGGCCAAGCGCTCAGCCCTCGACGATCTCGAAGTCCTTGCTGATCTCGGCGGTCTTGCCGAGCATGATCGAGGCGGAGCAGTACTTCTCGTGGGAGAGTCGGATCGCGTGCTCGACGACGTTGCGCTTCAGCCCCTTGCCGCGCACGACGAAATGCATGTGGATTTTCGTGAACACCTTGGGATCGGTCGCGGCGCGCTCGGAGGTCAGCTTCACGTCGCAGCCGGTCACCGCCTGGCCGCTCTTGCGCAGGATGACCACTACGTCATAGGCGGTGCAGCCGCCCGTGCCGACGAGAACCATCTCCATCGGCCTCGGCGCGAGGTTTTTTCCGCCGCCGTCGGGCGCGCCATCCATCGCGACGACGTGATTGCTGCCTGTTTCCGCGAGGAATGTCATTCCGTCGCCACCGGTCCAGCGAATCGTGCAATCCATGTTTGTTATTGCCTAAAAATCATGATGTTAAGGGAAATGAGACATACTTCATCGCGACCCTCGCCCAGCGACGGCAACATGCATCGTCTCCTCCACCCTCCTCCTAATGGTGGATTCGGCGCAACTCCTGCGGGGTCGCGCCATTTTTTTGTGTAAAATCCGCAGCTTTTCGCCGTTCCGAAATGAAAACATACACCGCGAAGGCCGGCCAGGAACACCAGTGGGTCGTCGTTGACGCCCAGAACAAGGTGCTCGGCCGTCTCGCTTCGCAGATCGCCATGCGGCTGCGGGGCAAGCACAGGCCCGAGTACACGCCGCATATCGACACCGGCGACTTCGTCGTCGTGGTCAACGCGGCGAAGCTGCGCGTCACCGGGCGCAAGAGCGAGCGCAAGATCTATTACAGCCACAGCGGCTATCCGGGCGGCCTGAAGACCACCAATTTCGCCAAGCTGCACGCGGCGAAGCCGGAGCGCGTGTTGGAGAAGGCGGTCAAGGGCATGCTGCCCAAGGGCCCGCTCGGCTACGCGATGCTGCGCAAACTGAAGGTTTACGCGGGCGACAAACACCCGCACTCGGCGCAACAGCCGAAAACCGTGGAGCTCTAGGAAACAATGGTCGGCGACTACTACTACGGCACGGGACGGCGCAAGCGCGCGGTCGCGAGGGTGTTCCTCAAGCCCGGCAAGGGCGATATCGTCGTCAACGGCAAGCCGATGAACCAGTTCTTCGGGCGCGAGACCGGCCAGATGGTCGTGCGTCAGCCGCTCGAGCTGACGAAGAACCTCACCAGCTTCGACATCATGGTGAACGTATTCGGCGGCGGCGAGAGCGGCCAGGCCGGCGCGGTGCGCCACGGCATCGCGCGGGCGTTGATCGAGTATGATGCAGCGTTGAAGCCGACCCTGAGCACGGCCGGGCTCGTGACGCGCGATGCGCGAGAAGTCGAGCGAAAGAAGGTCGGTCTGCACAAGGCGCGGCGGCGCAAGCAGTACTCGAAACGCTGAACACAGGGATTCTGCGAACCGAAAGCCGCCGATCTGGCGGCTTTTTCGTTTCTGGAGCATGAATGATTAAGGCGGGCATCGTCGGCGGAACGGGATACACGGGGGTCGAGCTCCTGCGCCTGCTCGCCCAGCACCCGCAAGTCGAGCTGAAGGCGATCACTTCGCGCAAGGAAGCCGGCACCGAGGTGGCGGCGATGTTCCCCAGCCTGCGCAAGCGCGTCGAGCTGAAGTTCACCGAGCCCGATCCCAAGGCGCTGCGCGGCTGCGACGTGGTGTTCTTCGCCACGCCGCACGGCGTGTGCATGAAGGACGCGCGCGCCGTGCTCGACGGCGGCGCGAAGATCGTCGACCTGTCGGCGGATTTCCGCCTGCAGGACCTCGCCGAGTGGGAGCGCTGGTACAAGATGAAGCACACCGAGCCCGGCCTCGTGCGCGAGGCGGTATACGGCCTGTGCGAGCTGAACCGCGAGCGCATCCGCAAGGCGCGGCTCGTCGCGAACCCGGGCTGCTACCCGACGGCGATCCAGCTCGGCTTCCTGCCGCTGCTCGAGGCCGAGGTCGTTGATCCGCAGCACCTCATCGCCGACGCGAAGTCGGGTGTAAGCGGCGCGGGGCGCAAGGGCGAGATCAACCTGCTCTTCTCCGAGGCTTCGGACAATTTCGCTGCCTACAACGTGGCCGGGCACCGCCACCGGCCCGAGACGCGCGAGAGCCTGGCACAGGTGGCGAAGCGCGAGATCGGGCTCATCTTCAACGCGCACCTCGCGCCGATGAACCGCGGCATCTTCGCCACGCTCTACGCGCGGATCACGAAAGAAGCGGATTTCCAGGCGCTGTTCGAGAACCGCTATGCGAAGGAGCCCTTCGTCGACGTCATGCCGCCCGGCAGCCATCCCGACACCCGCTCGGTACGCGCGGCGAATACCTGCCGCATCGCCGTGCACCGGCCGCCGGAGGGCGCGCGCAACGACACCGTCGTGGTGTTGTCGGTGATCGACAACCTGGTGAAAGGCGCGTCCGGCCAGGCGGTGCAGAACATGAACCTGATGTTCGGTTTGCCCGAAACCACCGGTCTGACGCAGGTCGCGGTGGTGCCCTGAAGCGCGACCTGAGCGGAAGTTTCTCGAAGCTCCGGCAGCGCTTCGGCATCGCCGCGCCGCGCGTGGCGGTGCAGACGCACCTGCCCTGGTATTGGCGCTGGGTCGGCTTCGCCGCTCTGCTCGGCGTCGCCATCGCGGCGGCAGCATGGATCTACGACGCGGGCCGGCGCTTCGCCGGCTTCGACAACAGCCAGGTGCAGCAGGAGCTGAGAAAGGCCAAGGACGAGCTCGCCGAGGCGCACTCCGAGCTCGAGCGCCTGCGCGCCGTCGCCAGCGCCGCGGACAACCGCATGTCGATCGAGAAGAGCGCGCAGCAGAAGCTCGCGCAGCAGATCCGCGCCCTCGAGCAGGAGAACGCGCGCGTGCGCGAGGAACTAGCGACCCTCGAAGGCATGTTGTCGTCCGACTCGCGCGCCGCGGCCGGCCTCACGATCTATCGCTTCAAGGTGGAGCCGGACGTGCTGCCGGGCGAGTACCGCTATCACCTGCTGCTGCTTACGCCGACAACGCGGCGCGACCGTGAATTTCATGGCAGATTGGAGCTCGTGGTCGGCCTCACGGACGGGGGGCAGAGTGCTATGATGAGTTTCCCCGAGCCGGCGGACGCCGGGGCGTCCGAATTCAAGCTGGCATTCAAGTACTTCCGGCGCGTGCAGGGGACCTTTCGGGTGAACCCGAAGGCGCGGGTCGAGAGCGTGCAGGTGAGGGTCTACGAGAACGGATCCAACCAGCCCCGAGCGACCCACACCGTGACGCTGTAAGAAGGGAGAAGGCGATGTTCAACAAATCGAGCAAACCGCAGAACCGGATTGACAGCCTGATCGGCGCCACCACGCGCATCGAAGGCAATGTCATCTTCAGCGGCGGATTGCGGGTCGACGGCATGGTGCGCGGCAACGTCGCGGCGCTGCCCGATCAGCCCGGCACGCTGGTGGTGTCCTCCGATGCACGCATCGACGGCGAAGTGCAGGCCGCGCACATCGTGGTCAACGGCGTGATCAACGGACCGGTGCAGTCGACCGAGACCCTCGAACTCCAGTCGGGCTCGCGGGTCAAAGGCGACGTGCATTACAAGAGCATCGAGATCCACCAGGGCGCGGTCGTCGAGGGCCGGCTGGTGCATCACGGCGCCGAAGCGAAGGGCGTAGAATTGAAACTTGCGTCGGGTGGATAAGCCCTACAAGCAGGAGTGATATGAACGCAGTCACAGAAATGCCGGCACCGCTGGTCTTCAGCGACAGCGCCGCGAACAAGGTGAAGGACCTGATCACTGAGGAAGGCAACCCGGAGCTCAAGCTCCGCGTGTTCGTCACTGGCGGCGGCTGCTCGGGCTTCCAGTACGGCTTCACCTTCGACGAGGTGCAGAACGAGGACGACGCCGTGATGGAGAAGAACGGCGTGAAGCTGCTGATCGACCCGATGAGCTACCAGTACCTCGTCGGCGCCGAAATCGACTACCAGGAAGGCCTGGAAGGCGCGCAGTTCGTGATCAAGAACCCCAACGCGCAGAGCACCTGCGGCTGCGGTTCGTCCTTCTCCACCTGAAGCCGGCGACGATCTAGGAGAAAGGGGCCTCGGGCCCCTTTTTCATTTCTGGGCGACGTCAATCAACGCATTTTCCTGGAGCGCCTGGTGCCGCAGGTCGACGGCCCGGTGCTCGAGATCGGTTCCAAGGACTACGGCAACACCACCAGCTTCCGCAATCTCTATGGCGGCAGCGAGTACGTCGGCGTCGATCTCGAAGCGGGCAAGGGCGTGGATCGCGTCGTCGACCTGACTTCAGGGCTGGGCGATCTGGCGCCGGGAACGTTCGCGCTGGCAATCTGCTGCTCGGTGCTCGAGCACACGCCGCAGCCCTGGGTCATGGCCCGGAACATCACGCGGCTGTTGCGCCCGCAGGGCCAGCTCTATGTCGCGGTGCCCTGGGTATGGCGGTATCACGCGTATCCGGACGATTACTTCCGCTTCTCGCCTCGCGGCATCAAGGCGCTGTTTCCCGCGCTCGACTGGATCAAGGCGACCTACTCGACGACCGTGACCGGCGAGCATATCGAGCTTGACCTGCTCGACATCCGCGAGGTCGACAACCGCATGGCCGAGCACGCGCAGACGCCGGGCGGGCTGCGCAAGTATCTGCCTTACCTGCAGGTCAACATGCTCGGCCGCAAAGTGCGGCCCGATCCAGCTCAGTCGAGCTGAGCGACTTCGCCGTTGGCGATGAGCTCGAGGCGCGCGAGCAGCGGCGCGGCCTGGGCGGTGAACTCCGCGAGCTTGTCGGCCGGCACCGGATTCGCCGACGGCATGGCGATCGACAACGGATTGCGCGCCTGGCCAGCGACGAGGAATTCGTAGTGCAGGTGCGGGCCGGTCGCCCAGCCGGTCTGGCCGACGAAGCCGACCGTGTCGCCCTGCGCGACGCGCTGGCCGCGGTGCAGTCCCGCCGGGAAGCGGCTGAGATGGGCGTAGATCGTCGAATACTGGCCGCGGTGGCGCAGCACGATCGCGTTGCCATATCCGCCCTTCACGCCGACGAACTCGATGACGCCGTCGCCGGTGGCGCGCACCCTTGTGCCGACGGGCGCGCGGTAATCGATGCCCTTGTGCGCCATCCAGGTCTTGAACAGCGGATGCTTGCGCATGCCAAAGCCCGAGCTGACGCGCGAGAACTCGAGGGGCGAGCGCAGGAACGCCTTGCGCAGACTCTTGCCCTCGGGCGTGTAGTAGCTCGTGCCGTAGCGCACCGCCTTGAAGCTCCTGCCCTGGTTCACGAACTCGGCGGCGACGACCCTGCCCGAGCGCACGGCGCGGCCGTTCAGGCTGTAGACCTCGTAGACCACGTTGAAGCGGTCGCCTTTGCGCAGGTCGCGATGAAAGTCGATATCGCCGGCGAAGACGTCGGCGAGCTGCATCGCGACGTTGTCGGGAACGCCGGCTTCGTCGCTCGCGCCGAACAGCGAGTTGCGAACCACGCCGGTCTTCATCGCCAGGCGCGTCTGCAGCGGCGCCAGGCTCTCGCTGCGGGCGTAGCCATCGCCGTCGGGCGCGACGCGCACCAGCGTATCGCGCCCGCTCAGCCAGGTGAGCGAAATCAGTTCGCCGTCCGCGCCGACTTCGGCGCTGACGTAGGTCCCGGGACGCAACTCGCGCAGCGAGCGCAGGCGGGCGATGCGCGGGTCGGTAAGGCCGAAACGGGCGACAAATTCGGCGATGGTGTCGGCGCGCTGGAATTGCTCCTCGCGCACGTAGCTCTTCGGCGCGGCCACCTGCTCGGAGCGCAGCGAAAGCGCTTCGACCATCGGCTCGGGAAGCCGCAGCGCGTCGGGTGAGAGGTCCGTGTACGCGCCGACGGCGCCGCACGCGGCAGCGAGCAGCAGCGTCAGGCCTACAGTTCCGCCCAATGTGCCGGGCTTGTGCATCGTTCGGCTAGAATCCCTTGTTATTCAGAAGCCTGCGCAGTCTAGCAAAGCCGAGCACAGGACATGACCGCCATCGAGCAGTCCGTTCAGACCATTCGTCGGGGGTGCGACGAGTTGATCGTCGAGGACGAGCTCGTGAAAAAACTCACGAGTGGCCGAAAGCTGCGCGTCAAGCTCGGTCTCGATCCCACCGCGCCGGACCTGCACCTCGGGCACACCGTGGTGATCAACAAGCTGCGCGACTTCCAGAATCTCGGCCATCAGGTGCAGTTCCTGATTGGCGACTTCACCGGCATGATCGGCGACCCGACCGGGAAGAACCAGACCCGCCCGCCGCTGTCGCGCGAGGAGATCCTCGCCAACGCGAAAAGCTACAAGGAGCAGGCGTTCAAGATCCTCGACCCGGACAGGACGCAGATCCTGTTCAACTCCGAGTGGTCCGACAAGCTCGGCGCGGAAGGGATCATCCGCCTGGCGGCGAAGTACACCGTGTCGCAGCTGCTGGAGCGCGACGATTTCTCGAAGCGCTTTCACGCCGAGAAGCCGATCGCGGTGCACGAGCTGCTCTATCCGCTGATGCAGGGCTACGACTCGGTGGCGATGAAGGCCGACGTCGAGCTGGGCGGCACCGACCAGAAGTTCAACCTGCTGGTCGGGCGCGAGCTGCAGCGCATCTACGGCCAGGAGCGGCAGATCGTGCTCACCATGCCGCTGCTGGAAGGCACCGACGGCAGGGAGAAGATGTCGAAGTCCCTCGGCAACTACATCGGCATCACCGAGCCGCCGAAGGACATGTTCGGCAAGCTGATGCGCATCTCCGACGAGCTGATGTGGCGCTACATCGACCTGCTGTCGCTCGCGCCGCCGGAAAAAATCGCTTCCTGGAGGAAGGAAGCCGCGTCGGGCCGCAACCCGCGGGAGATCAAGGCGGAATTCGCCAGGGAAATCGTCGCCCGCTTTCATTCCGCCGGCGCGGCGAAGAAGGCGGAGACGGATTTCGACGCCATGTTCCGCGAGGGCGAGCTGCCGCAGGACATGCCCGAGAAGACGGTGAGCGAGACGGCGATCGTCAAGGTGCTGAAGCAGGCCGACCTCGTGCCGAGCACGAGCGAGGCGACGCGCCTGATCGAGCAGGGCGGGGTGAAGGTGAACGGCGAGAAGGTGAGCGACAAGAATCTCGCGCTGCGACGCGGCGAAACCGTGGTCATCCAGGTCGGCAAGCGCAAGTTTGCGCGCGTGCGCCTCGCGTAGTGGATGCGGAAACCTGCCATTCGATAGCGTGGGAGTACCTGCGCGCAGGTGAAACGCAACTGGCGCTCGAGCACGCGCTTCGCGCGCATGAGCTGAAGCGCAACAACCTCGACTTCCTGAACACGCTCGGCGTCGTCTATGGCGAGGCCGGGCAGCTCGATCTCGCCGAGGCAACCTTCCGCAAGCTGCTGAAGCGCAAGCCCGGCTTCGTCAACGCGCTGGTCAACCTCGGCAAGGCGCTGGAGAAACAGGAGCGCCTCGACGAGGCACGGGCGCACTACGAGCGCGCGCTCGCCATCGAGCCGGCGTTTCCCAAGCTCGCCGCCAATCTGGCGAGCATTTACCGCGAGCGCGGCGAGCCTGATCGATCGCGGACGGTCCTCGAACGTCATGCACAGCATGTCGAGCCCCAGGACCTCGTCATGGGCATGGCGCAGTCCACGGACGAGGTGCGTGCCAGCGCAATGCTGCAAGACGCGGCGCGCCAGCATCCGGAGTGGCTGCTGGTTCGAAACGCCCTCGCGCATGCCCTGCTCGCGGCTGGGGAGTGGCGCGAGGGATGGCGGAGGTACGCGCGTCCAGGCGTCGCGCCGTTCGCGCCCCGGCTCGACGGCCGGGGAATCCTGCTGCGTGGCGAACAGGGGATTGGCGACGTGCTGTTCTTCCTGCGGTTCGTCCCGGCGCTTCGCGCGCGGGGCGCGGCGATCAGGCTTGCCTGTGAGAAGAAGCTCTGGCCGATCCTCGACCTGCCGCGAGCCGATGCCGGCGAGGAGGAGGTCACGCTCGGGGATCTGCCGGCGCGGCTGGATACCGCCGAAGTGGCGCCGCCCTGGCCACTCAAGGTCGAACAATCGGCGCGCGAGCGCCTGGCGGCGCTCGGGCCTGCGCCCTATCTCGCCGTAACCTGGAGAGCCGGGACTGATACCGCGCGGGGGCGCGAATTCGGCGCCGAGCGCAGTGCGCTGACCAAGGCCGTCCCGCCGAAGGCGCTGGGGGAAGCGCTGCGCGGCTGGCGCGGCACGACCATCCTCCTGCAGCGCGGGGCGCGCGCCGGCGACGCCGCGCAGTTTGGCGCGGGATTCGGCGCGCCGTTCCACGACCTTTCCGCGCTTGGCGACGACCTGCCGGCGCTGCTTGCCGTGCTTTCAGCCGTCGACGAGTATGTCGGCGTGAGCAACACCAACATGCACCTTCTCGCCGGCATCGGCCGTAGCGCGCGCGTGCTCGTCCCGTTCCCCGCCGAGTGGCGCTGGCTGCGCCGCGAAGGGCGCTCGCCCTGGTTTCCGGACTTCCCGGTGTATCGGCAGCCCGCGTCGCGCGACTGGAGCGCGCCGCTCGCGGCCCTGCGCGGGGATCTTGGCTTGTGAGCGAGTACGAGGTCTACGCGATCAAGTACGCGCACCATGCGCGGCGCGCCGCCGAGAACTTCATCGGCGGCGATCCGCATGACGGGCCGATGCCGCTCGATTACTTCGTGTGGCTGATTCGCGGCGGGGGGCGCGAGATCGTCGTCGACACTGGGTTTTCCTCGGCGATGGCCCAAAAGAGGGGAAGGGACCACCTGCGCTGCCCGACCGAGGGCTTGAAATTGTTGAAGTGCGAGGCGGCGCAGGTGAAGGACGTGGTGATCACGCATCTGCACTACGACCACGTCGGCAACTTCGATCTTTTTCCGAATGCGACGCTGCATCTGCAGGACCTGGAGATGCACTACGCGACGGGCCGCAACATGGCGCACGAGTGTTTCCGCGGCGCGTACGAGGTCGAGGACGTGGTGGGCATGGTGCGCCGCGTGTACGCGGGGCGGGTGCGCTTTCACGGCGGCGACGCGCATCTCTGCGACGGCGTCTCGCTGCATCTCATCGGCGGGCACACGATGGGATTGCAGGCGGTGCGCGTGAACACGCGCGGCGGCTGGCTGGTGCTCGCCTCCGATGCGAGCCACTTCTACGCCAACATGGACCAGACGCGGCCCTTTCCGATCGTCTACTCGGTCGGCGACATGGTCGCCGGATACGATCGGCTGCGGAGCCTTGCCGTTTCACCCGGGCACGTCATCCCGGGCCACGATCCGCTCGTGATGGAGCGCTATCCGGCGGTAAAGGGCCTCGACGGAATCGCGGTCAGGCTGGACTGACCCGCACCATCGCGTCCTTGCGCTTCCACACGTCGGGAAGCAATTCAGCGCCGATTCCAGGTCCAGGCGGTTTTTCAAAAAAGCCGCGGGTGGGTTTCGGTACGTGCGTGACGAGCTCGTTGTACCAGCCGGTATAGAAGGCGCGCACCGATTCCTGGATCAGCGCGTTCGGCGCCCAGATCGAGAAATGCACCGACGCCGCGTAGACGAGCGGCCCGGTGCAGTCGTGCGGCGCGACGGGAAGCTGCCACGCATCGGCAAGCGCGGCGATGCGCCGCGCCTCGCTGATCCCGCCGCACCACGCGAGGTCGAACATGACGATGCCGGCGACGCCGGTCTCGAGCAGGTCCTTGAAGCTCCAGCGGCCGGCGAGGATCTCGGAAGCGCAGATCGGCGCCTTGGAGTAGGGCGCGTACTGCTTGAGCAGCGCGAGACTGTCCATGCGGATCGGGTCCTCGTGCCAGAAGGTGTCGAACTCCGCGAGCGCCTGCGCGATGCGCTGCGCGGCGGGCAGACGCCACAGCGAGTGGAACTCGACCATGATGTCCATCTTGCTGCCGACCGCCTTGCGGATGCGCCGGAAGGGCTCCAGCGATTTCTCGAGATTTTCGGAAGAAATGTATTGGCCGTCGCTCGCCTCCGCGTGCGGATCGAACGGCCAGATCTTCATGCCGGTGATGCCGCTCTCGAGCAGCGACTGCGCGAGCTCGTCGGCGCGGTTCAGGAAGGCATCGAGATCCTCGTAGGGGCCCTGGGACCTGCCGTCGAGACCCCAGTTCTTCGTGCTCTGCCCGCCGGCCCCGCGCACGTAGCGGTAGCCGGCGCAGGTGTTGTAGGTGCGGACCGATTGGCGGCTGGCGCCGCCGAGCACCTGATAGAGCGGCTGGTTCACGACCTTGCCGTACAGGTCCCAGAGCGCGAGGTCGAGGGCCGAGTTGGCGCGCGTTTCCACGCCCGAGCCGCGCCAGCCGAGGTAAGGGGTGATGCTCCGCGCTAGGGATTCGATCTCGAGCGGGTCGCGGCCGAGGACGCGCGGCGCGACATATTCGTGCACATAGGTTTCGACGCTGTGCGCGGCGTAGCTCGTCTCGCCGAGGCCGGCGATCCCCTGGTCGGTATGCACGCGCAACCAGAGCAGATTGGGGAATTCCCCGAGGCGCAGCGTTTCCAGCCCGGTGATCTTCATATACCATTTCCCCTCTCACAGGGAGGAGGACCCTATGAAGAAGGCATTGTCGCTCACCGCGTTCGCCGCCGCCGCGACGCTTTCGTTCGGCGCGCACGCGCAGACCAAGCAGCTCAAGTTCCAGTCCACCTGGCCGGCGAGCCTGACGCTGCAGGACAACTTCAAGTATTTCGCCGAGCGCTTCGACAAGCTGACGCGCGGCGAGGTGAAGATCGAGGCGATGGCCGCCGGGCAGATCGTGCCCGCGTTCGAGATCCTGGACGCCACGCACAAGAAGGTGATCGACGGCGGCCACGGCGTCGCCTACTACTGGGTCGGCAAGAACAAGACCGCGACGCTCTTCTCCGCCACGCCGGCGGGCCCGTTCGGCATGGACCACTTCGACTTCCTCGGCTGGATCCAGGAGGGCGGCGGCCAGGCGCTGTACGACGAGTTCTACCGCGACGTGCTCAAGCTGAACGTGATCGGCATGCCGATCGGCGGCTCGAGCCCGCAGGCGTTCGGCTGGTTCAAGCGGCCGATCAAGGATCTCGCCGACTTCAAGGGCATGAAGTGCCGGCAGACCGGCATCGTCGCCGAGATCTACCAGAAGATGGGCATGCAGACGGTCAACATGCCGGGCGGCGAGATCGTGCCTTCCGCGCAGCGCGGCGTGATCGACTGCGCCGAGTGGGTCGGCGGCGTCGAGGACCTGCGCCTCGGCCTGCCACAGGTCTGGAAGTACCACTACACGCCCGGCATGCACGAGTCGAACTCGATGCTGGAAGTGATCGTCAACGGCGACGTGTGGAAGGGCTTCACCAACCACCAGCAGGAAGCGTGGCGCGCGGCGCAGATGGAAACGTTCGTGCGCTGGGGCGTGCGCTGGCAGAAGCAGAACGCCGACGCGATCGAGGAGATGCGCACCAAGTACGGCACGCAGATCCTGCGCACCCCGCCGGCGATCCTGGTCGAGTTCATGAAGACCTGGGACAAGATGGCGGCCGAGGAGTCGGCCAAGGACCCGTTCTTCAAGAAGGTGCTCGAGTCGCAGCGGGTCTATGCGGCCAAGGTGGTGCCGGCCAAGCGCTTCATGTTCCCGCCGTATTCCTTCGCCGCGAACTACTACTTCCCGGAAAAGCCGGTCGCCGAAGGCAAGAAGGATGGCAAGAAGAAATAGGTTGATTAGCCCCACAAAACGCGTGTAGGCTGCATTTCGCCTTGCGAAACCACCTGAGGAGGAGGGAAGTCATGAGGCCATTCGTTCGTCACATCGCCGCCGCCGCGTGCGCAGCCGCATTCGCCGCCGGCGCGCAAGCCCAGAACGTCACCCTGAAGATGCAGGCCACCTGGCCTGCCAGCCTGACGCTGTACGAGAACTTCACCATGTTCGCCGACCGCGTGCAGAAGATTTCCGGCGGCACGCTGAAGGTCGACGCGATGCCGGCGGGACAGGTCGTGCCGGCGTTCGAAGTGCTCGACGCCACCAACAAGAAGGTCATCGACGGCGCGCACGCGTGGTCGGGCTACTGGGTCGGCAAGAACAAGACGGCGATTCTCTTCACCGGCGGGCCGGGCGGAACGTTCGGCATGGACATGATCGACGCGCTCGGCTGGATGCACTTCGGCGGCGGCGACGAGCTCGCCCAGGAGTTCTTCAACAAGGAGCTGAAGCTCAACATCCACTGGCTGCCGATCCTGCCCTCGGGCCCGCAGGCGTTCGGCTGGTTCAAGCGGCCGATCAAGAACCTCGCCGACTTCAAGGGCATGAAATGCCGCCAGACCGGCATGGCCGCCGAGGTGTGGCAGCGGATGGGCATGACCACGGTCAACATGCCGGGCGGTGAGATCATCCCGTCGGCGCAGCGCGGCGTGATCGATTGCGCCGAGTGGGTCGGCGGCGTCGAGGACCTGCGCCTCGGCTTCCACAACGTGTGGAAATACCACTACACCCCTGGCGTGCACGAGAACACCACCATCGGCGAGGTGCTGATCAACGGCGACGTCTGGAAGGGCCTCTCGCCGACGCACCAGGAGATCATCAAGTCCGCCGCCAACGAGACGTTCGTCGTCTGGTGGGCGAAGTGGCAGCGGCAGAACGCCGACGCGATCGTGGAGCTGCAGCAGAAGCACGGCGTACGCATCCTGCGCACCCCGCCAGACATCCTGATCGAGTTCCTCAAGACCTGGGACATCATCGCCGCGGAAGAGGGCAAGAAGAACCCGTTCTTCAAGAAGGTGCACGACTCGCAGCGCGCCTACGCGTCGCTGGTCGTGCCGGCCAAGCGCTTCATGTTCCCGCCGTACTCGTTCGTCGCCAACTACTACTGGCCCGAGCAGGCGGGCGGCGCCGCGAAGAAAGCCGCGGCCAAGTAACCTCGCAGGGAAAAGCGGGGGCGGACATCCGCCCCCGTTTCAATTGAGGGGGGATGAATGGCTGAGCAGTCGCCGGGTCTCATCAAGACGGTGCAGCGGATCGACCGCTTCACCGACACGACCGGCGTGTGGATCGCGTGGCTGAACGTGCCGCTGGTGGCGGCGGTGAGCTACGAAGTGATCGCGCGCTACATATTCAACGCGCCGACCATCTGGTCGTTCGACGTCACCTACATGCTGTACGGCACGATCTTCATGCTCGGCGCCGCCTACGCCCTGCACAAGGGCGCGCACATCCGCACCGATTTCTTCTACGAAAAGTGGACGGACAAGACCAAGGGCATGGTCGACTCGATTTCGTACATCGTGTTTTTCTTCCCGTCGCTGATCATGCTGCTGGTCGCGAGCGGCAATGAGGCCTGGTACTCCTGGACCATCGGCGAGATGTCGGAGCAGACGCCGTGGCGGCCGATCCTCTGGCCCTACAAGACCGTCGTGCCGGTCACCTGCGTGCTGCTGATGCTGCAGGGCATCTCCGAGACCATCAAGAGCGTCTATGCGTGGCGCACGGGCGTGGTGCTCGAGCACAAGGAGAAGATCGAGATATGACCACCGAAATCCTGCTCGGCCTGGTCATGCTGATCGTGATGATCGGCGCGATCTTCATCGGCATCCAGATCTCGTTCACGCTGCTGTTCCTCGCGCTCACCTTCGGCTATTTCGCGCTCGGCCGCGTGGTCTTCGACCTCGCCTACTTCCAGACCATCGGCATGATGAAGGAGGAG
>Ga0075424_100002593_pt1 | contig 16584 bp, 9 predicted proteins | sample SoiMethybrSBSTD3_FD_75301 | JGI IMG/M metagenome (GOLD analysis project Ga0075424, IMG submission 75301) | Bulk soil microbial communities from a Populus tree surrounding site in Tennessee, USA - Soil MetaG P. TD hybrid SBSTD3 | ecosystem: Environmental > Terrestrial > Soil > Tree plantation...
CACGTCGCCGAGAGCGCGGCGAGCCGCTACCTCGGCCCCGAGTCGTCGGACGAGGAGAGCCGCGAGGACCAGGTCACGCTCGAGGAGCTGGGCGTGCAGCTCGCGGCCGCGGGCATCGTGACCGCGACGCGCCTCGGCCACGGCGACGTCAAGTCCGAGCTGGCGCGGCTCGTCGCGGAGTCCGAGGCCGACCTGCTCATCACCGGCTCCCACGGACACCGCCTGATCGGAGACCTGATCCACGGCTCCACGACCTCCGGCCTGCGGCACCTGGTGAACGTGCCGGTGCTCACCGTGCCCGGCCCCCGAAAGGACGCCAAATAGGGTTCCGCTTGAAAACGTCGGAGGGCAAGGCGTCGCGGGCGAGCCGACGAGCGGAAATGTGGCCTTCAGGCCACATTGGAGCGAGGAGCCGCCCGCGCAACGCGGCCATCGGGCGTTTTCGAGCGGCGCCGGGCTCATTTGGCTGGCATCGATGGCAGGCCTAGAATCCCCGCCGTCATGTCCTACCACCTGCCGCATCCCACGCCGTGACGGACCGCCTGCTTCACGGCCGTGTGGACGGCACGGTGGCAGCGGTCGTGGACTCGGGCATCGAGCTGATCCCGGACTTCGAGTTGGCCGCGATCCCGCTGCTCGATGGTCAGGAGCGTCCGGCCGAATGGCCCACCGTGCGCCGCCGGCTGCGCGCGGAGGGGATCCGCGTGGTCGAGCATCGCGGCGTGCTGCTGCTTGCGCCCGGCGAGCTCGACCAGTTCGGCTCGGTCGGGCTCTTCACCGGCAACGACGAGCTGCTGCTGGTCTCCGAGTGGAACGACGAGTTCGAGTCGTTCCCCGGCCGGCTCAACACCGAGAGTCACAACTTCAGCGAGGTCACGCCGCTCGGCCTCGAAGAGTGGATGATGGACGCGGGCTGCGTGCTCGCGCTGGGCGACGGGCACGGGCTCAACTTCGCGACGCTCGACGCCGAGCTGAGCGCGCGGATCCGCGCCCGATTCAAGCCGCTCGGCGCGAAGCGGTGAGCCGGAGCCTCGCCGGCTCGCGGCTCGTGCCGCTCACGGTCGCAGGGCCCTCCGGCCGCCTCGAAGCGCTGCTGCAGGAGCACGAAGCGCGCGACCACGCGATCGCGGCGCTGGTCTGCCACCCGCATCCGCTCTACGGCGGCACGATGCACAACAAGGTGGTGCATCGCGCCGCCGCCGTGCTCCACGCACTCGGTGCCGCCGTGCTGCGCTTCAACTTCCGCGGCGCGGGCGCGAGCGACGGGCGCCACGATCAGGGCGAGGGGGAGGTGGAGGACGCGCGCGCGGCGCTCCGCTTCCTGGTCGAGCGCTACCCGCACGCGCGCCGCTGGGTCGCAGGCTTCTCGTTCGGGGCGTGGATCGCGTCGCGGCTCGCCGCCACCGAGGCCGGGATCGAGCGCCTGATCCTGATCGCTCCGCCGGTGACCACCTCGAGCTTCGACGGGCTGCGCTCGCTCGCGACGCCCAAGCTGGTGCTGCAGGGAACCGCAGACGACATCTGCCCGCCGGCGGCGCTGCACGACCAGTACCCGGCCTGGGCCGAGCCCAAACAGCTGGTCGAGGTCCCAGGCGGAACCCACTTCTTCGACAAGCAGTTAAGCGCTCTGGCGGATGCGATGCATGAAGCGCTCGCGCCGGCCGCGAAAGGCGGCACTTGAAGTACTACTTGAAGGGCCGGGGCGCGCGCTGGGTGATCGCCGGGGGGCTCTTCGCGGCGCTCGCGCTCCACGCGCTCGAGGCGGGCGCCGGGCCGCAGGCGCTCGCCGCGAACCCGCTCTGGGACGACGGCCGGGCGGAGCTCTCGCAGTACGAAGGGACGACGAAGCGTTACGGCGAGACGCGCCCCACGCGGGCGCGCATCGTGATCGTGAAGGAAGACATGCTGCGCGACACCTGGGTGAAAAGCGAGGAAGGGCCGATCGCCGGGAAGACGCTCGAGGTGCTGAAGGTGGTGTTCGTCGCCGAGTTCCCGACCGGGAGCTACTTCTATCGCCAGGTCGCGACCACGTTCCTCGAGCGCCGCGGCCTCGACATGGTGAAGGAGAGCATGAGCCACTTCGACGGCTGCGGCATCACCTACGTGCGCGTGGGCCCTAAGGCGGGGCGCACGGTGCACGAAGCGCACTCGTACTGGGAGGGCGAAGCGGACCGCGAGGTGCCGCTCGAGTGGCCCGCGGGTTCGGCGCCGCATGTCTACTGGGACGCGCTCCCGCTCTGGCTGCGCGGGCAGATCGGCGGCGGCGCCTCATCGAAAGTGCTGCTGCTTCCGAGCCAGGTCGGCGGACGCTCGCCGATCGAGGCGACGCGGCCGGTCGAGGCGTCGATCCGCTGGAGCGATGCGGGAACGGTCGAGGTGCCGGCGGGCCGGTTCGCGGCGCGGCTCGCGGAGGTCGAGACGCCGGGTGGGACCGACCGCTTCTGGTTCGACGCCGCCTTCCCGCACGTGCTGCTCAAGCTCGAGACCGCGGCGGGCCGGAGCCTCGCGCTGCGCAAGACGCAGCGGCTCGACTACTGGAAGCACCACGCGCTCGGGGACGAAAAGCTGATCGAGTAGCGCCCGACCGCCGACGTCCGCGGTCGAGTTCCCGTGCCTAGTGTGCCCGGCTCGAGCTCTAGCGGATCACGGCCGCGCGTGCGCGCAGCGTTCGCGCAGCCTGGCGCAGAGCCACCCAATACATGCCGGGGGGCACCGGGGCGCCCTGGTCCAGCCGCACCATGTGACGTCCCGCACCGAGCGCGCCGACCTCGCGCGACAGCGCGCGGCGGCCGCTCACGTCCAGGAGCTCGAGCGTGGCCGGAGTGGCGTTCGGTAGCGTGAACCACACGTTGAGCGCGCCGACCGCAGGATTGGGGCGCGGCCCTTCGAGCGCGAGCTGCAGGGCGGGCACCTCCACCCACTCTTCGGTCGTGAACCGCGCGACCCCGCCGTCCGAGTAGCCGAGGCGGTACGCGTAGCGCTCGCTGGCCGAGACCGCGCGATCCTCGAAGCGTAAGATCCCGGTGCCGTCGCCCGTCACCGTGCCCACGATCTGCCAGTCGCTGCGCTCGGTGCGGCGGTACACGGTGGCGCCGAGCCCGGCCGCCTCCGCACCGTGCCATGTCAGCTTCACGTGATCGGCTTCCACCTCGGCACTGACCAGCGCGAGCAGCACCGGCACGATCCCGTCCGGCACGAAGAGCTGGGCGTAGATGCCGTGCGGATACTCCTCCCACGCCACGATCGCCCCGCCGTGGCCGTCGGACGTGATGCGCGGGTCGTACTGGCTGAGACTATTGCCCACGAAGGTCCCGTTGGTCGGCCAGCCCGGGGCCACCGCGCCGTTCGCCATCAGGTGCTGCACCAGGAAGCGCGTGCCGTCGCCGATGTACACGGTCCATGTGACATAACCGCCTCCCGTGCCGTCGGGCGCGATGATGCCGCCGGACTCGTAATTGGTGAGGTCCGACACGCGCAGCCCGTTCGCGGTCCAGCCGGGGGCATTGCTGCCGTCGGCCAGCACGCGGAGGGCGTAGATGTCGCCGCCCGAGTTGGGGTCACGATAGTCGTACCAGCTCAGGAGCGTTCCGCCGCGGTTGTCGCTGGTGGCCACGAGGCCCGCCCGCTCCCCAGGCGCCGTGCACACTCTCACGCCTCCCGCGGGCCAGCCCGGGGCCACGGTGCCCGCGAACGTGAAGCGCTGGACGTAGTACTCGAGGTCGAACCCGTATTGGTCGCCAGTCAGGCAGGCGACAAGCACCCCGCCCGCGCCATCAGCGACCAACTGCCCATAGCCCCTTTCAAGGGCCACCGGCACGCCATTGGGGACCCAGCCCGAAGCGATGGTACCCGAGGCGGTGATGCGCTGTGCGTACACACCCCATCCGGCGCTCCGGCTATCACTCCAAGAAATGAGCGCGCCACCTGTTCCGTCCGCAAGGATCGCGGGAGCTCCCTGCCCATGATCCGCAGTGCAGATCGGCAGCCCGTCTGCTGGCCAGCCCTCTGCGACTTGGCCGGTGGCGGTTAGATGCTGCGCGAAGAGGTCGCGAGCCGGGCTGAAGTCGTCCCACGAGAAGAACGCCCCGCCCTCGCCGTCGGGGGCGATGCGCGGACTCTGCTGGTAGTCCGGGGCCCGGGTGACCGCCGCCCCGTTCATGGGCCAGCCCGGAGCGATGGTTCCCTCGCCAGTAACATGTTGGGCATAGATGTCTGGTCGCGTAGGTGAGTCGCGGAAGTCTTGCCACGCCACCAAAGCGCCTCCCCGACCATCCGGGACTAGATCGTCGGGCCCTTGACTGCCCGGAAGGACACACACCGGGAGCCCGGTGGCGGGCCAGCCCGGAGCGATGGCCCCGCTCGCGGTGACGCGTTGTATGTAGACGTCCGCGTTTCCGTTCCGCGCGTCACGCCACGCGACGAAGGCGCCTCCTGCTCCGTCTGGGCACACCGAGGGAAAGTCCCCGCCGCACGCATCATTACCGTTGCACATGGGCACGCCTTCCGGGAGCCACTCTGCGGCCGCGGGAACTGCCCAAATCGCCATCAGAGCAATTGAAGCTAGAGTGAGACGGCTAGGCATGGAGTCCTCCCAAAACGCCTCGGGCGGCGCAGCGCGAGCTCGATCAAGAAGGGCGTTGCCTCCAGCAGGGCGAAATAAAGGTTGACAGAACAAGGGCGCACAGGCTAGGCCTCTTTTTCGAGGCCGTCAGCTCAGAGATCGCGACGCGGCATCCGAACGGTTCGGGTGCCGCTTTTTTTTCGTTCTGAGCTGCGGGCCAGGGAGGTCGCACATGTCTGCGCTCGTCAGGATTCCCGTCTCTCCACGCGGTCGGCCTGAGACCCCGCTCGTCTCGCTGCTGATCTTGTGTGTGCTCTGTTTCGCTCATCCCGCGAAAGCCTACCAAGGTCGCTGGACCACAACCCGCTATTGGGGCTTCACGGCGGTCAACCTCGTTCTGCTTCCCGGGGATGACAGCCCCTACCACAGCCGCGTTGTTTGGTGGGCCGGTGAGGACGAGGTTCAGTTCAAGGGCGGCCAGTGGGGGTGGAGGCCGGGGTCCGATGGATGCACCGCCTGGCCGAGCGCGAGCTTCGACTCGCTCAAGATGCCCCTGCCGGGTGTCAACATCTTCTGCAGCGGCAACACACCGATGGCGGAGGGCGGAAAGCTGTTCGTCCCTGGCGGGACGGTCGGGGCCGAGGACGGTGTGCGGACCGTGCGCATCTTCACGCCGGGCGCCGCCAACGACTCCTCGGGGATTTGGACCGCGCCGAGCGATATGCAGGAGCGAAGGTGGTACCCCTCGGCAAGCGTGCTATCCGATGGGAGGATCATCGTTGCTTCCGGTAGTAAGTACAGACATCTCAACATTTTTGGCGGTCGTCAGGAGGGCTCCTTTCCCACGGGCCAGAGCGCCGACACCCTGTTCCGCTTCGGCGTCGTGCCTGGGGGCGAGTGGGATGGTGCGACCCGCCCGGACGGCCAGCCCGACAGGCCGGGCTCGCGCGAGGGCCACACCGCGGAAAGTGTCAGTGGCGACATCGTCGTCTTCGGCGGGAGGAACGGCGACGGCGCACCCTATCAGGACCTCTGGTTTCTGCAGCGCCAGAACAATTCGCTCGGTGCTGACTACGGATACAAGTGGCTGGAGATCAAGCCGGGCATTGACCAAGTCCATCCAGATGACCCTCCACGCAAGCGCAGCGAACACAGCGCCGTCGTTCTGACGGATAACACCACGATGGTGGTCTTCGGCGGGCTCGGTAAGACCTCAAGCGGGACCCCAAGTGACACGCTCCTAAACGACGTGTGGCGGCTCTGGCTCGACGGCTCGCTTAACCCGCCGAAATGGCGGTGGTCAGAGATGACCATCTCCGGCACCCCACCCGCGGCGCGTTACGGCCACACAGTCGTGCTCGACACCACCGTCGTGTCCTCGCCGCGAATCCTAGTTTTCGGTGGGATCGGCGTCGGCCAGTCAGCTCCAACCGACAACACGCTCTATGCGCTGACCCTGACTTCCGCAAACAGCGCCACCTGGAGCACCCTGACCCCGTCAGGGCCAACCCCCGCCCCGCGTTACGACCACAGCATGAACATCGACCGCCTCCTCCGCTTCGCCGGCCCCAACGGCTCCGGCCACTACGCTGTGATGTACGGCGGCCGGCTCAACAGCACCACTTGCGACGACCACCTATGGAGGCTGTGGCTCTACTCTAACGGTGGCGTGGAATGGCAGCAGCTCACAGTTGCGGGAACGGCCCCCGGAGCGCGCGCCGCGCACAGCGCCAGCTACGATGTTGCGGCGGGGCAGCTCTACGTGCTGGGCGGCGTGGACGGCGGCGGCCAAGCGGCCGACAAGTTTGTCTATGCCGCGGACGTCCTGCCATCTGCTACCCCCACATGGAGTCGATGGCAAGACCATCCGCAGCACAGCTTCGCCAATCAGACCGCTCTGGCCTATCCCACCGACGTCTTCGCCCGCGTCCCGGAGATCTACAATCCCGCGGGCTCCGGCAGCTGGACGCGGCTCAACGGGGCGCCGCTGCTGCAGCCCTACTACCCCCTGGATTTCGTGGTTCCGGGCGGACGCGTGGTCAGCGCGGGAGGACTGCCGGAGCCGCAGAGCTACTGGCTCGACGTCGCGCAGGCTGAGAACCCGGCCCAGAACTCGCCGTGGCGGAAGTTCGCAAACGGCCATGCGGGCTTCTCGCCCTCCAGCGGGGTGATCTATCGCCCGGGGCGAATCATGATCGCCGGCGGCGCCAGCGCGGGAGCCGTGGTCGGGCGGACCCGGACTCTCGAAGTCCTGAGCCCGGCCGACACGATGAACGGCTGGTTCGCGACAACCGACAGCATGCAGCCGCGCATCAACCACAATCTGGTGCTGCTGCCGACCGGACAGGTCCTGGCGCTGGGCGGCACGGGAGTGTTCGACAACTTCGGCAATATCAACCCGGTCTACCGCCCGCAGATTTGGACACCGGGCGGCGATCTGCGCAACGGAACTTGGTCCAGCATGGGCGGTTCCGACACGCTGGCGATCGGGGCGCTCATCAAGGGCTACCACAGCACGGCAATCCTGCTGCCGGACGCGAGGATTCTGAGTGCGGGAGGCAACGGTACGCTTGGCCCGGCGGGTTCAGGATGTTCCCCGTGCGACGGCTCCCAACTCCTGGCCAACCTGTATTGTCCGCCATATCTCTTCACACCGTCCGGCAACATGGCAGCCCGCCCAGTCCAGTCGGGAGCGCCCCCGCCGGTGCGCTATGGGACCAGCTTCTCGGTGTGCCTCACACAGGCCGACACGATCTCCAACGTCAGCCTGATCCGGGCCGGAGCCGCAACCCATGGGTTCGACCAGAGCCAACGCTACGTGCCGCTGAGCTTCAGCCCCCAGGGGTCGCTCACCACGAACGTTACCGCGACTGCGCCGCAGGACGGCTCCTACGCACCCCCGGGCGATTACATGCTATTCGTGGTGAACGCCCGGGGCGTACCCTCGATCGCGCGCTGGGTGAAGCTGCTCGCCTCCAGCGACGTGACTGCTCCGAGCCAGATCACCGACCTGGCGCGCGATCTCGTCACCAGCACCGCGGTCCACCTGGTGTGGACCGCGACCGGCGACGACGGCGCCACGGGAACCGCCACCTACGCCGACCTGCGCTATTCGGGCTCGGAGATCACGTCGGGCAACTTCTGCGCCGCCACGCCGGCCTTTCCACGCCCGGTGGTGGCAACGCCGGGAACGCTGCAGCATTTCACCGTGACGGGACTCGCGCCGCACCACAACTACTGGTTCGCGATCAAGTTCTGGGACGAGGCCGGCAACACGTCGATCATGAGCTACGTGGTGACGGCGACCACGCTGGATGACTGCTGCATTGGCGAGCGCGCCGAGCGCGCCCGCGACGAAGGGAACACGGCGGAGGCGAATGCCGAAGCGGCGACGGCGCGGCCGGCACGCACGGCGGCCCCGACCGCGCTGGTCCCGACCGGCACGGGTACGGCGCTCGTGTTGGAGGTGGTCACGACCGCGCGCGACTGCGACGTGCGGGTCATTGCCGTGGACGATGAAAGCTACGCGGGGCTCGCGGGACCCGGCGCGAGCGGCGTGGTGCTTCAGGACGCGAATGGCGCCGGGCAGTGGGCCACGCGGCTCCGGTACGACCTACCGGACGGCGTCCGCTTCGGGCTGTGCGCGCCTGAGGCGCCCGCGCGCTGGCTCTTCCACTCGCCCTGCGCGCTGGAGCAGGTATTGCCCGCGGTCGCCACATCGGCCGCGACGTGGGCGCTCGGGTCCGCATGGCACTCGCGCACCGGGGATGTCACCGCTCCGCTCGCCGGCGGAACGGGCACGCCCGCCATGATGGCGGGCGATACGCTGACGCTTCACTACGTAACCGATCCCGCCACCGGCGCGCCGCAGCAGAGTTGGCTGGTCGTGCTCGATCGCGCCGCGAGCGCGCTCCCTGCCACTCGCGCGCGAAAGTCCCCGGAGCCGGTCGCCACGCTGCCGGCCGTGTTTGCGCTGCGGCAGAACCAGCCCAATCCGTTCGAGGCTCGCACCACGATCGGCTTCGACCTGCCCACCGGAGCGGCGGTGCGGCTCGAGGTGTTCGACGTCGCGGGGCGCCGGCTGCGCGTGCTGGCCGACCACTACTTTGCGCCGGGCTACTACACAGTGGAATGGGACAAGCGCACGGGGAGCGGAAGTTCCGTCGGTCCTGGCATGTACTTCTACCGCATCCAGGCGGGTCCGTTCCGCGCGCGCAAGAAGATGGTGCTGCTGCCGTAGAGCGCCGTCCCTGCGATGGCTCGAAGGCCCCGGGAAGTGCGTCCGCCGGGGCCTTCGGCGCTCAACGGTGCCGCCGGTTTGCCCGCTCCGCACCCGCTCACCCCTCGGCCTTAAGGCCGCCGCCTTCGCGGGAGCGGGCGCGCTCGCTCTCGAGCGCGGGCTCGACGTGCACAACGACGTCGGTGACGCCGGGCCAGCGCGCGCGCAGCCTGGCCTCGACGCGGTGCCCGACGCGATGCGCCTCCGAGAGCGGAAGCCCGGGGTCCACCAGCACGTGGAGATCGAGGTGGATGTCGTCGAGCGGCCCGCGCGAGCGCACGTTGTGGGCCTCGAGCACGCCCGCCTCCTCGAGCGACTCCGCCTCCACCTCGGCGGGCTCGATGCGGCGCTCATCCGAGAGGGTGGAGAGCGTGCCGCGCAGGATGGTGTAGCCGGACTTGAGGATCAGCAGCACGATCAACGCACTCGCGACCACGTCCGCCCAGCCGATGTGGAAGCGTGCCGCGACGAAGCTCGCCGCCACCAGCAGGCTCGCGCCCAGGTCGCTCGATGTGTGCGTGGCGTCGGCCAGCAGCAGCTCGCTCTTCAAGCGCTTGCCCTCGAGCCGCTCGACCGCCACCACCACCAGGTTGATCGCCAGCGTTCCGCCCAGGATCACGAAGCCCATCGTGGTGATGTCGGGCACGCGCGGATGCCGCAGGCGGTCGATCGCGGCGGTCACGATCTCGTGGCAGCCGAGCAGCAGCATCGCCACGATGCCGAGCGCCGCGAACGTCTCGTACTTGCGGTGTCCGTAGGGATGGTTCGCGTCGGGCGGGCGGCGCGCGGCGCGGATGCCGATCAGCGCCACCACGTTCGACGAAGCGTCGAGCATGGAGTGGATGCCGTCGGCGGTGATCGCGATCGCGCCCGAGCGCGCGCCGTAGATGAGCTTGGCGATCGCCACGACCAGGTTGAGTGCGAGGATGTCCCACAGCACGGCGATGATCCGCCGCATGCGGGGGTTGGCGCGCTCGTTCAACGGTGTCTCCGCCGTGCGTTCCTCGAGTTCCTGGTGCGGCAGCGTGGGTTGGCGCGATCGTTCAAGATGGATCTCCTGCGCTTACGTGCCTTGGTCGCAATGCGCATTCTGGACTGCTGCATGCGGCGCCGCAACTTTGTCGAAGTCTGGACATTCTGCCGCGCGACGACACCGCAATTATCGGCCGGGCGCCGGTGGGAGCCCCGGGCGCGCCCGTCGAACGATCGCGATGGTGGCGGGCAACCCGAGGCTATACTCGATCGTCCTTAGAGAAGTCAGGGACGAGGTCGGCATTGGATTCGGTTCTTCATCCCCCGGGAGGATCGCCTTGAAGCGCTGGATCGTGGTGGGCGTGGTGGTGCTCGCGGCAGCTGGCGGGGTCTGGTGGAAGCTGCGCTCGAAGGGGGAAGGTCCACGCTACCGTACCGCAGCAGTGGAGAGCGGCTCGATCCGCTCCGTGGTCTCCGCCACCGGCACCATTCAGCCCGTCGTCCAGGTCCAGGTCGGCAGCCAGGTGAGCGGCACGGTGAGCAAGCTCTACGTCGACTACAACTCGCGCGTGACCGCGGGCCAGCTCCTGTGCCAGCTCGAGCCCTCCTCGTTCCGTGCGAAGGAGGCGCAGGCCGAGGCCGCCGTGGCGCGCGCGGAGGCCGCGCTCAAGGAATCGGAGCGCCAGCTGCGACGGTCGCGGGAGCTGGTGAAGGACAACTACGTCGCGCAGGCCGACGTGGAAGCCGCCGAGATCGACGTCGATCAGAAGCAGGCCGACCTCAAGCAGGCCCGTGCCCAGCTCCAGGCCGCGGCGGTGGATCTCGCCAACACCACGATCAAGGCTCCCATCGACGGCGTCGTGATCGCGCGCTCGGTGGACGTGGGGCAGACCGTGGCCGCCAGCCTCCAGGCGCCCCAGCTGTTCGTGATCGCGAACGATCTCTCCCAGATGCAGGTCGAGACCAAGATCGACGAGGCCGACATCGGTCGCATCCGGCCCGGGTTGCCGGTCACATTCACCGTGGACGCATATCCCGAGATGGATTTCGAGGGCAACGTGTCCCAGGTGCGGCTCGAGCCCATCGTGGAGTCGGGCGTCGTGACATACACCACCGTGATTCGCACCCAGAACAAGGACCTCAGGCTGCGTCCCGGGATGACGGCGAACGTCACGGTGCTGGTCGCGAGCAAGGACGACGTGCTCAAGGTGCCGGCCGCGGCGTTGCGCTTCCGTCCGCCTGCGGAGAGCGGAGGCAGGCGCGGCGGCGCGGGGGGCGCGCTGGCGATGGCGGGCGGCGCGCGTCAGGGCGCGGGGCCGAGTGGCGGACGGGAAGCCGGGGCGGTGCGCGAAGGCGATGCGAGCGCCGCGACACGCGAAGGCGCAGATCCCTCGATGCGGCCCGGCGCCGGACCGCGTGGGGGTGGCGCTTCCGCTTCCATGCCCGACTCCGCCGCTCGCGCCGCGTGGCGCGCGGGTGGAGGCGAGGGCGCAGGGCGCGGCGAGCATGGCGGTGGATGGGGAGGGCGAGGCGGGCGCGGTGAGGGGGGTGGACGCGGTCCGGGCGGATGGCGCGCGGCGCGCGGCGGCGCGGGCGCCGACTCTTCGTCGGCCCCGGTGCGGGTGGCGAAGACGTCCGGCAACGAAGAGGTGGTCACATCGGACCCGCTGCACCTCAAGCCGGGCACGGTGTACGTGCTGCGCGGCGGTAGACCCGAGCGCGTTCCGGTGATGACCGGTCTCGGCGACGGCGCGTCGTTCGAGATCGAGAGCGAAGAGGTGAAGCCCGGCGATGCCGTGATCGTGGGGCTCGAGCTGCCGGCCGCGCAGAACCGCAATCTCCAGCCGCCCCCCGGCATGGGCGGGCCCACGTTCCGCGGTCCGGGCGGCCGCGGCGGCGGAGGCCGCGGGCGATGAACCCCTTCGAGCTGCTCCGGGTCGGCGTCCAGGCGCTGTCGCGCAACCGCATGCGCTCTTCGCTCACCGTGCTCGGGATCGTGATCGGCGTGGCCGCCGTGATCGCGACCCTCGCGATCGGCCAGGGCGCGCGCGCCGCGGTGCAGGCCCAGATCCAGGCGCTCGGCGCCAACACGCTCACCGTGCTGCCCGGCACGATCACCGCGAGCGGCGCGCGCAGCGGCATGGGCAGCACGACCACGCTCACGCCCGACGACGCGCTCGCGATCAAGGCCGAGTGCTCAGGCGTCGAGGCGGTCGCGCCCGGGGTGCGCACCGTCGCGCAGGTGGTCTACGGCAACCTGAACTGGAGCACATCGGTCCAGGGCACGACGCCCGAGTTCGTGTTCGTGCGCCAGTGGCCGGTCGCGAACGGCGTGTTCATCACCGACTCCGACGTGCGCGGCGCGGCCAAGGTGTGCGTGCTGGGCTCGAACGTCGCCCAGCAGCTCTTCGCCGACGCCGATCCGGTCGGGCAGACCGTGCGCATCAAGGACATTCCGTTCCGCGTCGTGGGCGTGCTCATCCCGAAGGGCGGGCAGGGGTTCGGCGGCAACCAGGACGACGTGGTGATCGTCCCGATCTCCACCGCGCAGCGCAAGCTCATGGCGATCACCTACGTGCAGTCGATCGCGGTCTCGGCGGTGAGCGAGAAGGAGGTGGACGACGCCAGCGCCCAGATCACGGACCTGCTGCGCCAGCGTCACCGCATCCGCCCCGACGCCGACGCCGATTTCTTCCTCTTCACCCAGCAGGAGATCGCGAGCTCGGCCGAAGCCACGTCGAAGGTGATGACGCTGCTGCTCGCGAGCATCGCCGCGGTGTCGCTCCTGGTGGGGGGCATCGGGATCATGAACATCATGCTGGTCTCGGTGACCGAGCGCACCCGCGAGATCGGGATCCGCCGCGCGATCGGCGCGCGCCGCCAGGACATCCTCCTCCAGTTCCTGGTGGAGTCCGCGTTCCTGGCGCTCGCGGGCGGTGCGCTCGGCGTCGGGCTCGGCATGGGCTCTGCGGTGCTGATCACGCAGTTCGCACGCTGGCCCACGCTGATCCAGCCGATGGCGGTGGCGCTGGCGTTCGGCTTCGCGAGCGTGGTGGGCGTGTTCTTCGGCTTCTACCCCGCGCACCGCGCCTCGCGCCTCGATCCGGTCGAGGCGCTGCGCTACGAGTAGAGCCCGAAGCGAGAGAGGCGGGATGTACTTCATCCGGCTCACCTACAACAAGGGCGCACAAGTCTCCAAGATCGTGATGCTCCGGTAGCCGGCGCGACCCAATGGCGAGGACCCGGTCTTGGATCGTGCTAGGTATCGGCCTGCTGGCCGCCAGGACCGGGCCTGTTGGCGCAAGCTCGAACGAGGAGAGGCCCATGTGGCCTCCAACCCGCGCGGACACCACTCAAGAGTACCGGCCGGACGGCTTGTGGCACGGCCGTTCCCCTCGGTCACGGCGGGATGCTCGTCCACGCTGGCGGGCCAGCAGGGAACCAGGCCGGGCCTTGCCGAGGAGTTTGTCAGCCAGCATGGCTTGGCGGGGCTCCCCCGGAGCCGCGGGCGGGCCGCTCGTGGATCCCAACCTGTGGGGAGCGAACGGCAACGTGCTCGACATCGCCCGCTCGGGGAACACGCTGTACATCGCGGGTTCGTTCCGCTCGATGGGGGAAAACAGTGGCGGGTTCGTGCCCTTCGACGCCCGGACGGGCGAGGCGCTCCGGCCCTTCCCCAAGGTCGCGGGCTCCGTTGCCGCGATCGTCCCGGACGGCTCGGGTGGCTGGTATATAGGAGGCGAGTTCACTGCGGTTGGGGCAAAGCCGCGCTCCTGCCTGGCCCAGGTCCGGGCGGACCGATCGGTCTCGGACTGGAACCCGCGCGTGACCGGCTCCCCGGGCTACACCAACCCTCCTGTAGTCTCCGCGATCGCGGTGCGTGGTTATCACGTATACATAGGCGGAGCATTCCGCGGGGTTGGCGGTCTGCAGCGGGAGAACATCGGGTGCGTCGATGCTCGGACCGGTGCAGTACTGGACTGGAATCCCGGGACCCACATGGATGGGTTCGTAGGTGCGTTGGCCATCCACGACAGCACGGTGTTCGTGGGGGGCGGGTTCTCGAGCATGGCGGGGCTGCCGCGCAGCTCTCTGGCCGCGGTCAACGCGACGACCGGAGCAGTGACCCCATGGCAAGCGGACGTGATCGGCGGTGCGTACGCCCTGGCGGTGCGCGGCGACACGCTCTACGTCGGCGGGGATTTCATCGGGATCTGCTCCCAAGTGCGCGTCATGTTGGCGGCCGTCGACATCCACACGGCTCAGCTCTTGCCCTTCGACGCCCATGCGAGTGGGATGCACCTGGACTACTTCCCGGGCCCGCGCGTGGCGTCGCTGGCCCTGGTTGGCGACACGCTCTACGTGGCAGGGAACTTCACGCAGATCGGCGGGCAGCCTCGAGCGAGCCTGGCGGCGCTCAACGTGGCGACCGGGGAGGCACTGCCATGGAGCCCGCCGTACCCGGGACCACAATGGGAGGGCTTTCCACCTCGGACCTGCACGGCGCTCGCGGTCCGAGGTGGGACCGTCTACGTCGGCGGCTTCTTCGAGGCCCTCGGCGGACAGAGTCACCCGTTTGTTGCGGCGCTGAGTGCCGTCACCGGGGAACCGAGCGATTGGAACCCCAAACTCAGCGACGCCGCATACGCGCTTGCGGTCACGGGCGACACGGTGTGTGTCGGCGGATCGTTCTCTTCGGTGGGCGAGTGGAGGCATCGGGCGGGCCTGGCCGCGATCGACTTGACCACCGGAGTCCTGAAGCCCTGGAATCCCAATCCGGACGGCATCATTTGCACGGCGGTGGCAGTGAGCGGGGATCGGGTGTTGGTGAGCGGGGACTTCGCGACCATCGGCGGCGCGCCCCAGCCGCGCAACTACTTCGCCGCGCTCGACACAATCAACGGCGAGGTCACGAACTGGGACCCAGGGGCGAACTCGCTTGCCAACGTCTTCCTGCTGGAGGGTGACACGCTCTATGTCGGCGGTGAGTTCACGCAGATCGGCGGGCAGCCGCGGAACTACGCTGCTGCGCTGAACGCCACGACGGGAGAGGTCACCGCTTGGAATCCGAACGTGAACTCGCCCGTGCTGGCAATGGCGCGGAGCGGCAACACCATGTACATCGGAGGACTGTTCGATCACGTTACGGGGCAGTTGCGGCGCGGCATCGCCGCGGTGGACGCGACCACGGGTGCCCTCACGCCATGGAATCCCGACACCGACAACAGTACGGTCGAGGCCCTACTGGTGAGCGGGAACACCGTCTACGTCGGGGGAGGGTTCGGGCGGATCGGCGGCCAGCCGCGCAGGTCGCTCGCCGCACTCGACGCCGTCACCGGGAGCGCTACCGCCTGGGATCCTGGCCCGACCAACTGGGACATCATCACCCCGCGCGTCCGTGGGCTGGTCTTGAGCGACTCTGTTCTTTACGTCGGCGGCAGCTTTGCCAGCATCGGGGGGCAACCACGCATCTGCCTCGCCTCGGTGGATACTGCGACAGGACTCGCCACGGACTGGGATCCCGGCATGGACGGCCTCATTTGGTCTCTCGCGACCGATGGATCGACGGTCTATGCGGGAGGCGGATTCTCGCGGGCCGGAGGGCTACCTGCGGCTGGGCTGGCGGCCTTCGCTCTTCCCCAAGATCGCGTGACGGCGCCGATCCCATTCGCACTGGCTCAGACCTTCCCCAACCCGGCCCATTCGAACACGATTATCCGGTATGCGTTGCCGGTGGCGGCGCCCGTGACGTTGTCGGTCTACGACCTCCAAGGCCGCCGCGTGGCGAGCCTGCTCGATCACGTGTTTCAGGGGGCTGGTCGCCACGACGTGCCTGTGCAGGCAGACCGGTGGAATCCGGGCGTCTACCTCTACCGCTTCGAGGCCGGCGGCCGATCGGTCACCCGGAAGCTGGTCGTGGTCAGGTAGGCGACTCAAGCAAGGCTGCGTTCTGCCGCAGCTACCGGATCACCGCCACACGGTCGGCTCGCTGCTCGCGTCCGTCGAGCGCGAAGCGCGTGAAGTAGAGCCCGTTCCTCACCGCTTCCGGCACCGTCGCGCTCAGCTCGCGCCCGCCCGCCGCGATCGCCCCGCGCCACAGCGTCGCCACGCGGCGCCCGGCGAGATCGTAGAGCGCCCACTCGCCGAGCGCGGGGCGCGCGAGCGCCACAGACATGCGGAGCGCGCCGTGCGCAGGATTGGGCCACGGCGGCCCGATCGAAGCGCGGAGGGCGCCGGGCGGGACCGCAGTCGTCGAGCCCGGGTAGGTGACGCGCACCCGATCCACGTACCAGCCGATGCCGCCCTGGAAATCGTCTGTGAGCATGCGGAACCGCACCTGCACCGGGCCCCCGCCGGCGTAGGGCGACAGGTCCACGCTCTCCCTGCGCCAGCCGTTCGACAGCCCGCTCCAGCATCCGGTGCCGCCCTGGAACGGGTTGTTGTTGACGTAGAAGACGTGCGAGTAGCCGCCCACCGGCGTCAGCACCAGCCACGGCCCGTTCGAAACCGAGATCTCGAGCCGCGCGCCGTCCCAAGCGTAGAAGTCGTCGAGGTTCTCGAGGCCGTAGCGGTGGTCGAAGGTGAGCGTGGTGCCCGGCACGATGCTGGAGAGCACCGGGAGGTAGAGGTTGGCGTCGAGGTGCACCGGATACTCGGTCGTGTCGCTCCCGCCGCAGAACCACGCGGTTCCGGCCGGCGGCGAAGAGGACGCCTGGGTGAGGTGCCATGCATCGCGGTACGAGTTGAAATAGCGCAGGTGGGTGAGCCCGTC
>Ga0075424_100002594_pt1 | contig 16583 bp, 13 predicted proteins | sample SoiMethybrSBSTD3_FD_75301 | JGI IMG/M metagenome (GOLD analysis project Ga0075424, IMG submission 75301) | Bulk soil microbial communities from a Populus tree surrounding site in Tennessee, USA - Soil MetaG P. TD hybrid SBSTD3 | ecosystem: Environmental > Terrestrial > Soil > Tree plantation...
GAACGCATTCGCCACACGGACAAGTTCGACGACCCGAACCTGCCCGGCGAGATGGAAGTGACCGTGAAGCTGACCGCCGTCAGCACCGGCACCGAGCTCGACATCGTCCAGGCCGGCATACCGGAAGCGATTCCGCTCGAGATGTGCTATCTCGGCTGGCAGGAGTCGTTGCTGCAGCTCGCGAATCTGGTGGAACCGGATATCCCGGCCTGAAGTGATCGCGCGAAGCTGAAGGGCCCGTCCTAGCGCGGCGCCGGCAGCGTACCCGCCAGCGTCTCGCCGCCGCCGGGCGTCTTCGCGACGTGCCCGCCGACCATGACGAACGAAACCTTCTCGAGGGCTTTCATGTCCTCGAGCGGATTGCCCGGAACCGCGACGAGGTCCGCGAGTTTTCCCTTTTCCACGGTCCCGAGGCGGTCGTCCCAGCGCAGCAGCTCGGCGCCCACGCGCGTGCCGGCCTGGATCGCCTCCATCGGCGTGAAGCCAGCCTCGACGAGCACCGCCATCTCGCGCACATAGACAGTCGGGTCGGTCATGTAGCCGCCAAGGTCGATGCCGACGGCGATCTTGACGCCTGCCTTGTGCGCGCGACCGACGGCGGCGAGAAACTTGCCTCGCATGTTCTTGATGTAGTCGTCTTCCTTGTCCTGCGCGCGCAGCTTGTCGCCTTCCGCGTAGTAGTCGCCGACGTAGATGGTCGGCACGAGGAAGGTGCCGTGCTCGACCATCATGCGGATGCCTTCGTCGTCGATGAAGGTGCCGTGCTCGATGGAGCGCACGCCTGCGGCGACCGCCTGCTTGATGCCCTCGGTCGCATGCGCGTGCGCGGCGACGGGCACGCCGTGCCGGTTCGCCTCGTCGACGGCCGCCTTGATCTCTTCCGGGCTGAACGCGACGTTGCGCGGGTCGTCGCCGACCGATTGATACGCGCCGGTCACGAGCAGCTTGATCCAGTCGGAGCCGTACTTGATCTCCTGGCGCACGGCCTTGCGGATCTCCTCAGGCCCGTCGACGATGAGCCCGTCGGCGATCACCTTCTGCTCGGGCGAGAAATAGTTGACGTCGCCGCCGCCGCCCGTGATCGAGAGGTAATGGCCGGCCCCGGTCAGGCGCGGGCCGATGAAGATGCCCTTGTCGATCGTCTTGCGGATGTCCTGGTTCGCGTAATAAACGTCGGCGTCGCCCATGACGCGCACGGTCGTCCACCCGGCAAGAAGCTGGCGCTGAAGGGCCGCGAGCCCCATGAGCGCCTTGTAGGCCGACGAGGCCTGGAGATGCGCGTTCTGGTAGTCGTCGGCGTACATCAGCGGATGCTCGTGCGCATTGATGAAGCCGGGCATGAGCGTCATGCCCGTGAGCTGGATGACCGTCGCGCCCGTCGGAATGATCGAACGGTCGCCGATGGCGATGATGCGCTCGCCGTCGGTCACGACGACCGCGTGCTCGCGGGCGGACTTGCCGACGCCGTCGATGACGCGGTCCGCGACGAGCGCGACCGGCGCGGCGGCCGCCGGTCCGCAGGCGAAGAGGGCGGTGATGGCGAGGATCACGGCATGGCGCATGGATGCTCCGGTTTGCTGGGCGTTCGGTGCGCAATCATAATCGCGACAGGGGGAATCCGTGGTCGATTTGGCTCGCTTGCGGCGCGACCGCCTCGGCAGGGTGCAGCGCGAGATGGCGGCGCGCCAGATCGGCGCGCTGGTCCTCACCGACATCGTCAACATCCGCTACTGCACCGGCGTCGCCGTCATGCCGCTCTGGACGGCGGTGAACATCGCGCATTACGTCGTCGTCCCGGTGACGGGCGATCCGGTCATTTTCGAGTACGGTGGCGCCGAGTTCCGGCAACGCGCGTACTGGCCGGATGTCCGGCCTTCGATGTTCTGGCAGGCGCGAGTGACGGATGCGGACTCGCCGGGCAAGGCGGCAGCCTGGGCAAAGCAGATCAGAGGTGTGCTCGAGGAGCGCGCGCTGGCGGCCGAGCCGGTCGGCATCGACGTGCTCGACTACAACGGATACGCAGCCTTGCAGGCCGCCGGCATTCGCCTCATGGACGCCGATCGCGCGATGGCGGCGGCGCGGATGATCAAGTTGCCGGACGAGATCGAGTTGATGAAGCGCTCCTGCGCGGTCGCGGAGTCCGCGCTCCGCGACATGGAGCAGGCGATCCGCCCCGGCATCACGGAAAACGAGCTGCTGGCGATCTTCTGGCATCGCATGCTCGCGCTGGGCGGCGAGCACTGCTTCACGCGCCTGATCGTCTCCGGGCAGAAGACGAATCCCTGGCTGCATGAGGCAGGCGGCAAGAAGGTCGAGCGAGGAGAGCTCGTCGCCATTGATACGGACATGACGGGGCCCGACGGCTACATCGCCGATTTCTCCCGCACCTTCCTGTGCGGCGAGCAGGCGAGCGCGGAGCAGAGGGAAGCCTACCGCGTAGCCTACGACTTCGTGGGAGGATGCGCTGACGTGATCAGACCGGGCCTCGCGTTCTCCGATTTCGTCGCGCGCTGCCCGAAACTGCCGGCCGCGTATCGCGAGCAGGCGTATGGCGTCATCGTGCACGGCATCGGCACGGACGACGAGTCGCCGAATATCCCGTTGCCGGGCGACCCCTACACCGAGATGCCGGAAGGCGAATTCCAGGAAAACATGGTCGTCGCCGTCGAATGCTATGCGGGCAAGGTGGGCGCGCGGGATGGCGTGAAGCTCGAAGACGAAGTCTGGGTGTCCGCCAGCGGGCCCGTGGTACTTTCACAATATCCCTACGACTCGAAGCTGCTCGGCTGAACCATGCAACGAATTCCCATGTTCGCATTCCTGTGGTTTGCGTTCGGGGCCCTGGCCGCTGAGACAGGTTCGGGTCCCGCCGATCCGGTCGTGAAGGACGCGGGCCAGTTCGATCCGAAGCGCCCGATCGAAGCCGAGCTTCAAGCCAGCGTGCCGGACGGATTCACGGCCGCGGCGGTCGGCGACCTCATCGTCTCGCGGCCGCTCTCGCAATATTCGGGGTCGCTCCCCGGATTCGGTGAGCTACTGAAGGTCCTGCGCGGTGCCGTCGTCACGGTCGGGAACCTCGAGACGACGATCTTCGATCCGCGCGCCTTCCCGGGCGCGCCGTACTCCTGGGACGGCGACTGGACGAATGCATCGGTTCCGGAGGTCGCGCGTGACCTGAAATCGATGGGTTTCTCGATCGTCGGCCGTGCGAACAACCACAGCCTGGACTGGGGCCTGGAAGGCATGCGCGAGACTTCCCGATGGCTCGACGAGGCGGGAATTCCGTACGCTGGCATCGGCGAGACGCACCGCGCCGCTCGCGCGCCCGCTTATTTCGAGACCGCGCAAGGCCGCGTTGCGCTCGTGTCGATCGCCTCGACCTTCCGGCCGACCAGCGAGTCGCTGCCGCCCGGGCCGAACGCGCCGGGCCGTCCGGGCCTCAGCGCGCTGCGCGTGCGTGAGACCGTGCTCGTGCCGCGGACCGCGGTCGAGGCGATGGCCCGGGTCCAGTGCGCGCTCTACCAGTCGCATTGCGACGACGTACCCAAGGAAGGGACCCTGTTCGGCGCGAGTTACAGGGAAGCTGCTCGGCCGGCTTACGAATACGCGATGGACCCGGACGACCTGCGGGAGATCTACGCCGCCGTCCGGGCAGCGGCGCTGAACGCCGACTTCGTGATCGTCGCCATTCATTCCCATGAATGTTCGCTGGGATGCGACGACGATGACGCGCCGCGGGCCGCGGGAGATTTCCTCAAGGAGCTCGCGCACGGCGCGATCGATTCCGGCGCGGACCTGTTCATCACGTCGGGCAACCACAATCTCGGCGCGATGGAGATCTACCAGTCGCCGAGGCGCGGATACCGGCCGATTTTCTACGGCCTCGGTAACTTCTTCTGGAGCGACGTGCAGGAGCAGCTGCCGCACGACCTGTACAGCCGGAACCGGGAGATGATGTCGCGCGCCTGGAAGGACCCCGCGAAGGCGACCGACTATGACCTGACCGCACCGCTCAACAAGGAGTCCTTTGCGCACGACTACACGTTTCAGAGCGTCGTCGCGGAGGTCCGGTTCGCCGGCAACCAGCTTGCCGAGGTCAAGCTGCATCCCGTCAAGCTTGGCTACGGCGACAAGCTGACGACCAGCGGTGTGCCACGGCTCGTCTCGGACGAGGCCACTGCGCGCAGCATCCTGGACCAGGTCGCCGACCAGACGGCGAAATTCGGCCTGCCGGCAATCGAGATTCGCTATTCGCGTGGCGCCGGAGTCATAGTTCCGGGTCGCTAGGCCCAATCGACTGATGCGCAAAGGATCCGGTCATTCGGGATTGATTGTCGTCGCTGCGGTGGCGATGGCCGCCGCCGCGATCATCTATGTATCGAGCTCAGGCTTCCCGGACGTGGGCGCCACGCATTTCGACGCGAACGGCCAGGCCAACGCCTCGATGAGCCGCGGCGTTTATCGCGGCTACATGACGTTCCTGGTCGTCGTCGTTCCGCTCCTGGTCGCAGGCCTGCCGGTCTGGGTGTCGCGGCGTTGGCCGATGCTGCTCAACATTCCCAATCGCGATTACTGGCTGGCGCCGGAGCGTAGCGCGAAGACCTTGGCATCGCTGCGCGCCCGGACCGCGCTCCTCGCCATCGGGATGATCGCGCTCATCGCCTTCGTGCACGTGCTCGTCATGCGCGCCAACGCCGGTGACGAGCCGGAGCTCGACCAGCGGTTGCTGCTGGCGGGGCTCGCGGCCTTCATCGCATTCATGGCCGGGTGGATCGTGTCGCTGTACCGGCGCTTCCGGAGCCCGAGCGCTTGAGCGACCCCAAGGCCTCGACGGCATACGCGATTGCAATTGGGGCCGGCCTCCTGCTGTGGTTTCTCGGCGCCGCGATGGCCGGCGAGCGCGAGGCCTGGGACTCCGGACTTTACTGGGCGCTGCTCTATCCACTCGCCGTCGGCGCGGCCGGCCTTCTGGGCTACCTGTTTCCGGAGCGGCCCTGGCGATGGGCGGTCGTCCTGTTTGCGGCGCAGTTGATCGCAATGGCGCTGCGCTCCGGCGAGATCGGGAATCTCGCGCCGCTCGGCTTGATCATGTTCGGCATACTCTCGCTGCCGGGCGTCTTTGCGGCCCTGGTCGCGGCCCGTCTCAAGAGGAATCCTTCCAATTAGACACGCGATAGGCCGCTGTTCCTGGCTGCTGGCCTGCGCGGTCGCGGCGCCGGCCTTCGGCGACTCCAATACCGCTGTCCCTGAATCGAAGATCGACGCGCTGTTCTCGGACTGGACGCCTTCAACGCCCGGCTGCGCGGTCGGCGTTTCGCGGGACGGCCAGATCGTCCTGGAAAAGGCCTACGGCATGGCCGACCTCGAGCTCGAGGTACCGAACCGGCCGGACACGATCTTCGAGGCGGGCTCGGTCTCGAAGCAGTTCACGGCCGCCGCCGTCCTGCTCCTCGAGAAGGACCGGAAGCTCTCGTTGGACGATCCGGTCCGCAAGTACATACCGGAGTTGCCCGACTACGGCACGCCGATCACCATCCGCGAGATGCTCGAGCACACGAGCGGGCTGCGCGACTGGGGCAACGTCGTCGACGTCGAGGGCTGGCCGCGCGGCACGCGCGCGCACACGCACGCGCACGTGCTCGACGTGCTGGGCCGCCAGAGCGCGCTCAACTTCGAGCCGGGCACGCGCTGGTCGTACAGCAACTCAGGCTACAACCTCGCCGCAATCCTCGTCGGGCGCGTCGCCGGCGAGCCGTTTGCCGAGTTCACGCGCAAGCGGATCTTCGAGCCGCTCGGCATGGCGCATACCTCCTGGCGAGACGACTACGCGCGAATCGTGAAGGGCCGCGCGATCGCGTACTGGGAGTCGGACGACCAATATCGCCAGGACATGCCGTTCGAGAACGTACATGGCAACGGCGGCCTCCTAACGACGGTCGGCGACCTGCTGCGCTGGAACGCGAACTTCGACGCCCCGAAGGTCGGCGACGCGGATCTCCTCCGGAAAATGGAGGTGTCCGGGCGGCTGGCGAACGGCAACGTGTTCGGCTATGGCCTCGGCCTCTCGATCGACCGCTACAAGGGCCTAACCGAGATCCGTCACAGCGGCACGACCGCAAGTTATCGGGCGTACCTGTCGCGCTTCCCGGAGCGGAAACTCTCGGTCGCGGTGCTCTGTAACGCCGGCAACAGCTCGCCGGGCGAGACGCTGCATGCGGTCGCGGATCTCTACCTCGGCGACGCCTTGAAGCCGGATTCCCAGCCGAAACCGGTCGTGCTCTCGGGCACGGAGCTCGATGCCATCGCGGGACTCTGGCGCCGGACCGACCGCGGCGACACGTTCAGGATCGTGCGGAATGGCATGGCGCTGCAGCGGCCGGACGGCGTTGCGGTCGTCGCGCTGACGCACAAGCGCCTCACGGACGGTGAGGGCAACATCGTCAGTCTCGAGGCCGCCGGCCGCGGCACGCTCGACATGGGCGACGGCTGGCCGGCGCCGATCGAGCGCGTTGCGCCTGCGACGCCCACGGCCGCGGAGCTGGACGCGCTGGCCGGCGTATATTCCAGCCGCGATGCGGAGACGATTCTGACCGTGCGCGTGCGCGACGGCACGCTCGAGATCACGCGCCGGCCGGATGCCGTCTTCCCGCTGGTGCCGCTCTATGCCGACGCCTTCGACAGCGGGCTCGGGACGATCATCTTCCGCCGCGACGATGCGGGACATCCGGCCGAGCTCAGCATCGTGCAGGACCGGATGTGGGACCTGCGCTTCCAGCGGCAGCTCACGCAGGCTGCGACGAAGCATGTCCTCGTCTACGGCGACTCGAATACCTGGGGCTGGATGCCGATTTCGCGCGGCTACCCGACGACGCGCTATCCGGCGGACAAGCGTTGGCCGGGCGTTGCCGCCGCCGCGCTCGGACCCGGGTACGACGTCGTCGAAGAAGGGCTGAGCGGGCGCACGACCGACCTGCCGGATCCCAGCTGGCCGCAGATTTCGGGCGCCGGCCTGGACGGCGTCGCGTATCTCTCGTCGGCCATCGCCTCGCACCTGCCGCTCGACCTCATCGTGATCATGCTGGGCACGAACGATTTCAAGGCGATGTTCGAGCGCTCGCCGGAGCGGGCCGCGGAGGGCCTACGCAAGCTCATCGGGGTCGTGAAGTCGACCGGCGGCGGCGTCCTGACCGAGTACCAGCCGGCCCGCGTGCTCGTACTCGCGCCGCCGCCGCTCGTGCAGACCGAGAAGTTTCCGGCGGAGGTGTACGCCGGCGGTATCCAGAAGTCGAAGCGGCTCGCCGGCCTTTACGAAGCGGTCGCGCGGGAAACCGGCGCGGAGTTTCTCGACGTTGGCGCGATCACGAAGTCGGATGGCATGGACGGCCTGCACCTCAGCGAGGCGGCGCATCGGAAGATCGGACTCGCGGTGGCGGCCAAGATCGAATCCATCCTCGGCGGAGGTCCGTCGGCGCTCGAAGAGGCCGCGACGATCGCCGCGCTCACCGCTCAATCCGATGCCTGGGACAAAGCGATCGTGCGCAAGGATCGCACCGCGGTGGAGTCGAACATGGCCGAGGACTTTCGCCAGATCGACGGCTACGGCAATCTCGAGACCAGGGCGTCGTTCGTCGATGGGATCATGTCCGACAAGCTCACGATCGACCCGTACACCGTCGAGGAATTCGAAGTGCGCCTCTACGGCGACGTCGCGCTCCTCAGCGGGCGCACGAACATGACCGGGCGCTACGACGGCAAGAACTTTACGAGCCGCTACCGCTACATTGATACCTACGTCCGGCGAAACGCCGCGTGGAAGGTCGTGAGCGTACAGATTACGAAGATGCCACCGTGACCGGTCGGCTCATTGCCTATGCCTGGGCCAGTCCCAATTCACTCATCGGGCTTGGACTCGGAGTCTTCATGAGCCTGTCCGGCGCCAGCGTTCGCGCGGTTCTTGGCGTCCTCGAATTCTCCGGCGGCTGGATCGGTACGCGGCTCTGCCACCCGGCCAGCCGCTTTCCGTTTCGCGCCGTCACTTTCGGCCACGTGATCCTCGGCACCGACGCCGCGGCGCTCGACGCCGCGCGCGATCACGAGCACGTCCACGTGCGCCAGTACGAAGCCTGGGGTCCCTTCTTCCTTCCCGCTTACCTGGCCTCGAGCGCCTGGCAGCTCGTATGCGGCCGCCGCTGCTATCGCGACAACTGGTTCGAACGGCAGGCGTATGGTGGCCGCTAGCCTCGACCGGCGGCGTTTCCTTCAGTTCGTGGCGGCGATCGCGCTCGCGCCAGAGAGCCGTGCCTCCAGCGGGCTTCGCGTCGTGGTTGCGGGGGCGGGGATCATCGGCGCTTCGATCGCCTGGCATCTCGCCAAAGCCGGTGCGAGCGTGACGGTCATCGACCGGCAGGGCCCGGCGACGCATGCCAGCCGCGCGTCCTTCGCGTGGATCAACGCAACCTGGTCGAAGCAGCCGCAGGCCTATCACGCGCTGAACCAGGCGGGCGTCGCGCGCTGGAAGCTGCTCCAGCCCGAGCTCGGCCTGCCGGTGCACTGGGGCGGTTCGCTGGAGGGCAACGCGGACCCGAGCAAGGAGAAGGAGCTCGCATCCCGTGTCGCGGAGCAGATGGCTTGGGGCGAGCAGGCGAGGATTCTCGCGGGCGGCGACCTCGCGGAGCTCGAGCCGAACGTCGACTTCACCTCGCTCCGCCAAGTGATCTATTCCGCAAACGACGGCGCGACCAATCCGATCGCTTCGACTCAAGTGTTCCTCGACGCGGCGGTTGCCCTTGGTGCGAAGCTGCTCTATCCCTGCGAGCTCGTGGGCGTAAACCTGGCGAGCGGCCGGCTCAAGGCGGTCGCGACGAGCGGCGGCGACATCGCGGCGGATCGCCTCGTGCTCGCGACCGGCGCCGCGGCGGATACCGCCAAGCGCTTCGCCGACTGGGACGTCCCGCAGCGCGACGCGCCCGGCGTGACCGCCGCGACGGCGCCCATGCCGAGGATCATCAACCGCGTGCTGTGGATGCCGAAGGTGCACCTGCACCAGCGTGACGATGGCCGCATCGTGCTCGGCGAGGAGGACGGACCGCCGGCGAGCCACGCCGACCGCCTTTCCGGGCACCCGAACGACTTCCCCTCGCGCGAGATCGCGCTGCAGCATGCCGAGCGCATCCTGAAAGAGGCGCAGCGCTACGTCCCGGACCTCACGAAGGTGAATTTCGAGAATATCGTGATCGGCTGGCGGCCGATGCCGCTCGACGGCTACCCGGTCCTCGGCGCTTCACCCGCGCGCCCGGACGTGTATCTCTCCGTCATGCACAGCGGCGTGACGCTCGCGCCGCACGTGGGCCTGCTGGCGGCGCAAGAAATTACCCAAGGCGCGCTCGCGGAAGAATTGAAGCCGTACCGGCCCGACCGTCACTTCGAACCGACCACCGGCCACTGATAAAAGGGGACGGTCACTTTTAAATGTGACCGTCCCCTTTAAAAGTGACCGTCCCATTTAAGGCATCAGGTCGCGGAGGCGGAACCAGGTCATCGCCATGACGAGCGTCGGGCGGCGGAAATGCCGGCCACCCGGGAAATCGTGGTGCTTGAGGCGAGCCATGACGTCGAAGCGCTCGGCCTGGCCGGCGATCGCCTCGGCGAGGATCCGGCCCGCGATCGTGGTCGCGACCATTCCGTGCCCCGAGTAGCCCTGCAGGAAGTACGCATTCGGCTCGAGCCGGCCGAAGTTCGGCAGGCGGCTCATCGTGATGTCGATCATCCCGCCCCAGGCATAGTCGATCTCCGTATCCGCGAGCTGCGGGAATACGTTAAGCATGCGCTGGCGGGTCGCGCGCTCGGTGCCGAGCGGGTCGAGCCCCGAGTAGCTCACGCGCCCGCCGAACAGCAGGCGATGGTCCCCCGACAGGCGGTAGTAGTCGATGATCCAGTTGAGGTCGGCGACCGCGATGTTGTCCCTGAGGAGCGCCCTCGCGCGCGCCTCGCCGAGCGGCTTGGTCGCGACGATGTAGGAGGCGACGCCGATGAGCTTGCTCGCGAGGCGATCCGAGAGCTCCACGTGGCCGACGTTGGCGCAGAGCGCGACGAACTTGGCGCGCACGCTTCCCTTCGCCGTCTTCACGGTGACGGTGCGACCATACCGGATGTCCGTGACGGCGCTTTTCTCGAAGATGCTCGCACCCGCGGCGATCGCGGCCTTGCCCACGCCGATCGTGTAGCGGAGCGGATGCAGGTGGCCCGCACCTGAGTCGTGAAGTCCCGCGACGTAGCGCTTGCTCGCGATCCAGGACTCCGTTTCCTCGCGCTCCATGAAGCGGAGCTTGTCGTAGCCAAAGTCCTCTACCTGCTCGCGCTGCATGTCGAGCAGCTCCAGGCGCTGGCGAGGCTTCAGCGCCACGTGCATGTGACCCCAGGCCAGCTCGCAGTCGATCTGGTTCCGGGCGATCAGGTCGCGCGTGAGCTCGATGCCCTCGATGCTGTAGTCCCAGATCCGCTTGGCGTCGGCCTTGCCGAGCTGCGCGGCGATCTTGTCCATGCCGCCGGCCCAGCCTGGGATGATCTGGCCGCCGGAGCGGCCCGAAGCGCCGTAGCCGATGCGCTCGGCCTCGAGCACGACGACCCTGAAGCCGCGCTCGGCGAGGTGCATCGCGGTCGAGCAGCCGGAGAGCCCGGCGCCGACGACGCAGACATCCGCTTCGACGTCGCCCTCGAGAGCCGGCAGGGGCGCATCGCGCCGCGCGGTCGCCTCGTACCAGCTGTCCGCGGGCTTCAGGCTCATACCTGCTCCAAGTACCAGCTGTAGTCGAGCGCCGTGAGCCGCGAATTGAAGTCGTGCATCTCGCCGCGCCGCGTGCGCTCGTAGAGCGTCACGAATCGCTCGCCGAAATACTCGCGCAGGAATTCGCTCTCGCCGAAGCGCGTGAGCGCGGTCGGCCAGTCGCCGGGCAGCTTCGGCGCGGTGAGCCGCTGCGCGTAAGCATTGCCGACGAGCGGGGGAGGCGGCGACAGCTTCCTCTCGATGCCGTGCAGCATGCCGGCGAGCACGGCGGCTGCGACCAGGTAGGGGTTTGCGTCCGCGCCTGCAACGCGGTGTTCGAGGCGCCGGTCGGCAGCTCCCGAGACCGGCACGCGCACGGCGACGCCGCGATTGTTGTAGCCCCAGGTCGCGTTCATCGGCACGTACAACTCCGGCCGGAGGCGCCGGTAGCTGTTCGCGTTCGGCGCGAAGATCGCCATGCCGTCGGCCATGGTCTCGAGCAGGCCGGCCGCGGCCTGCTTCAGCGTGTCGTTGCCAAGCGCGTCCTCGGAGCTAAATACATTGCGGCCGTTGCGATCGAGGACGCTCACGTGCAGGTGCATGCCGCTGCCCGGCGCATCGGCGTAGGGCTTCGCCATGAAGGTCGCCTCCACGCCGTTCCGGTGCGCGACGCCCTTGACGATGCGCTTGAAGCGGATCGCCTGGTCGCAGGCCTGGCGCACGTCGCCGACGTGGCGAAGGTTCACCTCCCACTGGTTCGGCCCGCATTCGGCGAGCGCCGCGCCGGTCGGCACGCCCTGCTCTTCGCAGGCGGCCGTGATCTCGGTGAGGATGTCGGAGACGGACTCGAGGTCCGTCATCGAGTTGACCTGCGTGCGGTTCTCGCGCCGGCCGGTGTAGCGCGAGCGCGGCGGCTGCGCGTGGCCGGCCGCGGTTCGCTCCACGTCGACGAGGTAGAACTCGAGCTCGACCGCGACGACCGGCGAGAAGCCGCGCGCAGTGAAGCGATCGAGAACGGCATCGAGGAGGTGCCGCGGGTCACCGTAGAAAGGACCGCCATCGTGGTCCAGCATCTGCACCTGGAGCTGCGCGACGCTCGGCCCCATCCACGGCGACGGGTAGAGGCTGTTCGGTACCGGGACGCAGGCGCGGTCGGCGTCGCCCTCGTCAAACCCGAGACCGGTCGCCTGGATCGTGCCGCCGAGTACGTCGAGCGCGAACATCGAGCCGGGCAGGAACATGCCGCGCTGGTACACGCCGGCGAGGTCCGACTTGTCCACGCGCTTGCCGCGCAGCACGCCGCAGAGATCCGGCAGCAGGAGGTCCACGACCCGCACTGCGGGACGCGCGGCGAGGAAGGCCTCGGCATTGGATAACTCGTCGCGGAGCAGTGCCATTCTTCACCGGGCGTTTAAGATCTTGTATCGCGTGCCGGGAATGGCCGCGAGGCAGGATAACCAGCCGCACAGGCCCCGGGCAAGGTTCCCGCGATGCAACATAAAGGGACCAAAAAGGCCCCTTGCGGCCTGACAGAACGCGGCTTCGGCTTGGGATCCTGCGGGGCGCTTCACCCCGGCTTTGTGAGACAATGCATCCCGTCGAACCGGCCTCAATACCGGGGCTTGTTCAAAATAATTAACAGATGCACATGCGCAAGCCGATCATCGGAATCCCGGCCGATCGCCGACTTTTAAACTCGCATTGGTTCCATTGCGTCGGCGAAAAATACATCAATGCCGTGGTCCAGGCGGCGGATGCGGTCCCCGTGCTCGTGCCCGCGCTCGGTGACCGCTACATGCGCGAATGGCTTGCGGCTTTCGACGGCATCCTGTTCACCGGCAGCCCGTCGAATGTCGAACCGCACCACTATCTCGGCCCTAAGTCCGCGCCCGGCACCTGGCATGACCCGGAGCGCGATTCGACGACGCTGCCGATGATCACGGGGGCCGTGGAAGCGGGCCTGCCGATACTCGGCATCTGCCGCGGCTTCCAGGAAATCAACGTCGCGCTGGGCGGCTCGCTCGCCCAGAACCTTCAGGAGCTGCCGGGCAACCTCGACCATCGCGAAAAGAAAGACCTCTCGCTCGACGAGCAGTACGGCCCGGTCCACGACATCGAGCTCATCGAGGGCGGGATCCTGCACAAGATCGCGGGCACGCGGCATATGAAGGTGAACTCGCTCCACGCCCAGGGCGTCGAGCGCCTCGCGCCGACACTCGTGCCGGAGGCAAGGGCCGAGGACGGCGTCATCGAGGCCTTCCGCATCGACGGCGCAAAGTCCTTTGCGCTCGCCGTGCAGTGGCACCCCGAGTGGAAGGTGATGGAAAACCCGTTTTCGCGCGCGCTCTTCGCGGAATTCGGCAAGGCAGGCCGCGCGCACGCCAGCAGGCGGTCGCGATGAGCCAGATCCAGCAGTTCCTCAAGGACCACGGGATCACCGAGGTCGAGGCGCTCGTCCCGGACATGGCGGGGGTCGCGCGCGGCAAGGTCATGCCGGCGGCCAAATACGCCGAGGACGAGGGCATGCGCCTGCCGGAGTCGATCTTCCTGCAGACCGTCACCGGCGAGTACCCGGCGGACGACAGCTCCATCCACCCGTCCGAGATCGACATCGCCCTCACCGGCGACCCGAAGTCGATCCGCGTCGTGCCCTGGGCCGCCGAACCGACGGCACAGGTGATCCACGACTGCTTCTACGACGACGGCCGCCCGGTGCCGATGGCGCCGCGCTACGTGCTGCGGCGCGTGCTCGACCTCTATGCCGCGCGCGGCTGGAGGCCGGTGGTCGCGCCCGAGCTGGAATTCTTCCTGGTCGAGCCGAACACCGACCCGGACTATCCGCTCAAGCCCCCGATCGGCCGGTCGGGGCGCGCGGAGATCGGCCGGCAGGCGTACAGCATCGCCGCGGTCAACGAGTTCGACCCGCTGTTCGACGACATCTACCAGTTCTGCGAGGCGCAGGACCTCGACATCGACACGCTGATCCACGAGGAAGGCGCGGCGCAGATGGAGATCAACCTGAACCACGGCGACGCGCTCGACCTCGCCGACCAGGCGTTCCTCTTCAAGCGCACGGCGCGCGAGGCGGCGCTGCGGCACAAGATGTACGCCACGTTCATGGCGAAGCCGCTCGCGGGCGAGCCGGGCAGCGCGATGCACATCCACCAGAGCATCGTCGACGCGAAGACCGGCGACAACATCTTCAGCGAGCCGGACGACAAGCCGTCGGCGCTGTTCGAGTCTTTCATCGCGGGGCTGCAGAAGTACCTGCCGTCGGCGATGTCGCTGTTCGGCCCGAACGTGAACAGCTACCGGCGCATCACGCGCTACCATTCCGCGCCGATCAACGTGCAGTGGGGCTTCGACAACCGCACGGCGGGCCTGCGAGTGCCCGTCTCCGAGTCGCAGGCGCGGCGCGTCGAGAACCGCCTCGGCGGCGCCGACGCGAATCCCTACCTCGCGATCGCGGCGTCGCTGGCCTGCGGCTACCTCGGCATGATCGAGGGCCTGAAGCCCACCGCTCCGATCACGGGCTCGGCCTACGACCTGCCGTTCTCGCTGCCGCGCTCGCTCGCGGACGCGCTCGCGCTCCTGCAGGCGAGCAAGCCGCTCGTCGAGTTGTTCGGCGAACGCTTCGTTGCGGCATACTGTGCCGTCAAGGAAAACGAGTACGAAACCTTCTCCCGGGTGATCAGCTCCTGGGAAAGGGAACACCTGCTGTTGAACGTCTGAGCCGGGGGAAGTGCCATGAGCGCGAAGCCACGCATCACGGGAAGGGGAACGCGCGAATGGCAGGAGATCGACGCCCGGCATTACATGCATCCGTTCACGGATTTCCGCGCGCTCGCGGCGGAAGGATCGCGCGTCATCACGCGCGCCGAGGGCGTGCACCTGTACGACTCCGAGGGCCAGGAGATCCTCGACGCGATGTCGGGTCTCTGGTGCGTCAACATCGGCTACGGCCGTAACGAGCTCGCAGATGTCGCCGCGAAGCAGATGCGCGAACTCCCGTACTACAACAGCTTCTTCAAGAGCGCCCACCCGCCCGCCATCGAGCTGGCGCAGCTCCTCGATGAGCTGACGCCGAAGCAGTTCCACCGCGTCTTCTTCACGCAGTCGGGATCGGAGGCGAACGACACGATCCTGCGGATGGCGCGGCGCTACTGGGACCTGATGGGCCAGCCGAAGCGCAGCGTCGTCATCAGCCGGCTGAACGCCTATCACGGCAGCACGGTCGCCGCAGCGAGCCTCGGCGGAATGGCGGCCATGCATGCGCAGGGCGGGCTGCCGATCCCGGACATCGTCCACATCGAGCAGCCGTACTGGTACGAGAACGGCATCGACGTCTCGCCGGAGGAATATGGGCTGCGCGCCGCGCGGCGCCTCGCCGAGAAGATCGAGGAGGTGGGGCCGGAGCGCGTCGCCGCCTTCATTGGCGAGCCGATCCAGGGCGCGGGGGGCGTCATCATCCCGCCGTCGACCTACTGGCCGGAGATCCAGCGCATCTGCCGCGAGTACGGGATTCTCCTCATCTCCGACGAGGTGATCTGCGGGTTCGGCCGCACGGGCCAGTGGTTCGGCTGCGAGCACTTCGGCTTCGAGCCCGACTTCATGACGATCGCGAAGGGCATCACCTCGGGCTACCAGCCGCTCGGCGGCGCGATGGTCTCGGACAAGGTCGCGAACGTGCTGATCGAGAAGGGCGGCGAATTCGCCCACGGTTTCACCTGGTCGGGCCACCCGGTCTGCTGCGCCGTCGCGATCGAGAACCTCAGCATCATGCGGCGCGAGAAGATCGTCGACCGCGCGCGCGACGAGATCGCGCCTTACCTCCAGAAGCGCATCCGCGAGCTGGCCGACCACAAGCTCGTCGGCGAAGTGCGCGGCGTCGGCATGCTGGGTGCGATCGAGCTCGTGGCACACAAGGGCAGCCGCACCTTCTTCCGCGACCGCGGCACGGTCGGGCTCGTCTGCCGCGACCACTGCTTCAAGAACGGACTCATCATGCGCGCGGTGCGCGACACGATGATCATGGCGCCGCCGCTCGTGATGACCCGCGAGGACGTCGACGAGCTGATCGAGAAGGCGAGGCGCTGCATCGACCTGACGGCCCGGGACATCGGCGTCGCATGAGGATGGAGGGGCACATGCAGCGCGCGATCAGGTCCGGGGCCCTCGCCGCCGCACTGCTTGCGGTGGCCGCCTGCGGCGGCAAGAAGGAAACGGAGGCTGCGGCGAAGTCCCAGGCGCCGGAAGAGAAGTCCGTGAACGTCCTCAACTGGTCGGATTACATCGCGGACACCACCGTCGCCGACTTCGAGAAGGCCACGGGCATCCACGTCACCTACGACGTGTTCGACTCGAACGAGGTGCTGGAGACGAAGCTGCTGGCCGGCCGCTCCGGCTACGACGTCGTCGTGCCGACCGCCCCCTTCCTCGAGCGCCAGATCAAGGCCGGCGTGTTCCTGCCGTTCGACAAGTCGAAGCTGCCGAACCTCAAGAACATGGACCCGGACATCATGCAGCGCACCGCCGCGCACGACCCGGGCAACAACCACTCGATCAACTACCTCTGGGGCACGGTCGGGCTCGGCTACAACTCGGACCTGGTGAAGAAGGCGCTCGGCACCGACACGATCGACAGCTGGTCGGCGCTCCTCGACCCCGCGATCGCCTCGAAGCTCGCCAAGTGCGGGATCGCGATCCTCGACGCGCCGACCGACGTCTTCGGCTCGGTCGCGATCTACCGGAACCTCGACCCGAACAGCGAGAAGCCCGAGGACCTCAAGGTCGTCGAGGATACGCTGATGAAGATCCGGCC
>Ga0075424_100002595_pt1 | contig 16581 bp, 17 predicted proteins | sample SoiMethybrSBSTD3_FD_75301 | JGI IMG/M metagenome (GOLD analysis project Ga0075424, IMG submission 75301) | Bulk soil microbial communities from a Populus tree surrounding site in Tennessee, USA - Soil MetaG P. TD hybrid SBSTD3 | ecosystem: Environmental > Terrestrial > Soil > Tree plantation...
CTGGACCGGGATCGCTTCCGGGCTGCGCTTGATGGCGTGGTCGAACAGCGCCGCGGCCGGCTCACGCAGGACTTCAGGCTGCGCACTGCCGACGGAAATTTTCTCTGGTTTGCCCTCAAGGCGCGTCCGGTCGTGGGTTCAGACGGAGAAGTCGTGAGGCTCGTCGGTACCCTCACCGACGTGACGGACTTCAAGAACGCCGAGGACCGGCTACTTTTTGACGCCGTTCACGACAACCTCACCGGCCTGCCCAACCGCGAGCTGTTCACAGATCGGCTTGAAGCGGCGCTCGGCTTTGCGCGCGCCGATCCGCAAATCCGTCCGTCGATCGTGGTGATCGATCTGGACCGGTTCAAGCAAGTCAACGACTCGGTCGGCATCGCGGTCGGCGATTCGATCCTGCTCACGATCGCGCGGCGTCTTTCACGGCTGCTGAAGCCGCAGGACACGCTGTCGCGGCTGACCGGCGACCAGTTCGCGATGATCATCCTGTCGGAACGTGAGCCAGCGCGCATCGTGGCGTTCGCCGAAACGATCCGGCGGACCCTACGCGCGCCAATTGCGTTCAATGATCGCGAGATTTTCCTCACGGCTTCCATTGGGTTGGCTCTTGCCGAAAACCAGGCGAACAACACCGAAGAGGCACTCAAGGACGCCGAACTAGCAATGTATTACGCAAAGCGCATCGGCGGGGATCGCATTGAAATCTTCAAGCCGGCGATGCGTTCACGCAAGACCGATCGCCTGGCAATGGAATCGGAATTGCGTCGCGCCATTGAGCGCGAGGAAATCAAGGTGCTCTATCAGCCGATCGTCCGGCTAGAAGACCGCGCAATTGCGGGCTTCGAGGCGCTGGCACGCTGGGATCATCCCAAGCTGGGGCGGCTATCGCCGGCGGAATTCATTTCAATTGCCGAAGAAATCGGGCTAATCGTCGATCTGGGTCTTTTCGTTCTCGACCATACCGCGCGACACCTGGCCCAGTGGCAGGCAGCAACGCGTGCGCGCGAGCCGGTGTTTGCCAGTGTCAACGTGTCCTCGCGGCAATTGCTGAGGCACGACTTGATCCAGGATTTGCGCGGCGTATTGGGACGCGCCGCGCTCGCCAGGGGCACGCTCAAGCTCGAGATTACCGAATCCCTGGTGATGGAAAATCCGGAGCACGCAGCGCAGATTCTGACCCGAATCAAGGAGCTCGGCGCAGGCCTTTCGCTCGACGACTTCGGCACTGGCCATTCCTCGCTTGCTTACCTGCAGCGCTTCCCCTTCGACACGATCAAGATCGATCAGTCTTTCGTGCGGACCACGCCACGCGGAACGCGACCTGTGATCCTGCGCTCGATCATCGCGCTCGCGCATGATCTCGGCATGGAAGTCGTAGCTGAAGGCGCTGAGACGGATTCCGATGCCGTCGAGCTCTACCAGCTTGGTTGCGAATACGCACAGGGCTTCGCTTTTGGCGAGCCGATGAGCGCGGAAGGTGCCCGCGATCTGTTGATCGACAAGCCGACACGACTGCGCGCTCTCAAGATTGCTTCTGAGTAACAGCCTTCAATGTGAAATGGCCGGGACAAGCCCGGCCATGACAATCCGCGCTGCGAACTTCACGCGTGGCCGGCCTCGCTCGACAGCATGCCCAGATCAATTCCGATCTTGCGCAAGGCCTTTTCATATTTGGTGTCTGTATCCTGACCGAAAATCAATTCCGCATCGGCCGCGCAGTGAAGCCAGCCATTTTGCTGGATCTCGTGCTCGAGTTGTCCGGGCGCCCATCCAGCATACCCAAGCGCAAGGATGGCGCTCGCCGGTCCGTTCCCTCGCGCGATCGCCTTGAGAATGTCGAGCGTAGCCGTGAGACAGACGCCCTCGTCGATGGGCAATGTGGAATTCTCGATAAAGAAATCGGACGAGTGCAGCACAAAGCCGCGCCCGGTCTCGACCGGGCCGCCCTTGAGAACCTTCACGTCGCCGGCGCGGTTCGGCAACTGGATCCGCTCGGCGGCCGGGATGACCTCAAGCTGTACCAGCAGGTCGGGAAATTTAATATTGGCCGCCGGATGATTGACGATGATGCCCATGGCACCTTCGGTGGAATGGGCGCAGACGTAGATCAAGGCCCGCGCGAACCGCTCGTCGTTCATCGCGGGCATGGCGATCAGCATTTGCCCGTCGAGATACCCTCGCCCGTGGCCTTGCTGCACCGTCTTGCGAGAAATCTTCATGGCAAAAGGTTACCTGAACGACCCGCCTTTGCAAACGAACGTTGCGGCCGAAAGTTCAACCCTTCACAGTCATATGGGACCAGATAATTGTGGCGGCTAGCCGCCGGGATCGTGTTCAACGCTTGCTCACGATGAATTCAGTGGCGCAGCATGCGGTTACCGATTAGAGCCTCGGCAATGGCCGATATTCACACAACCTTGCATACGGCACTGATCGCCTTGGGAATCGCCGCCTTTCCGGCAACGTCGGGGCATGCCGCCGACGAATCGCCATGGAGCGAGGACATCCGTTCCGCGGTCAGGATTATTGCCGGCACCAACAAGAATACCGATGCGCCGCTGCGCGCGGGGATCGAGATCAAGATGAAGCCGGGATGGAAGACCTACTGGCGCTATCCCGGCGATTCCGGCGTGCCGCCACAATTCGATTTTTCGAACTCGGAAAATCTGAAATCCGCAACAGTGCTCTACCCCGCCCCGCGCCTGTTTAAAGACGAGACTGGCCAAACCCTTGGTTACAAAGAGAGTGTCATCTTTCCGCTCGTGGTATCGCCCCAGCAGCCCGGCAAGCCGGTTAAGCTGCGGTTGAAGGTCGACTATGCGGTCTGCGAGAAAGTCTGCGTTCCGGTGGAGGGGCGCGCCGAGCTGACGCTTGGCTCCGGCAACAGCGCGCACAATGCAGAATTAAGCGCGGCCGAAGGCCGCGTGCCCAGGCAAGTCAGTGCCGCGCAGGCCGGGCTTAATATGCGCCGCGTCAATACGGGGACAAAGCCGCACGTTACCGTTGATCTTGCGGCGCCCGCCGGCCAAACGGTGGACCTGTTTGTCGAGGGGCCAACATCTCGATGGGCCTTGCCCATTCCAAAACCTGTCAAACCGGCGCCAGCCGGACGGGCCCAGTTCAGCTTTGAATTGGACGGCTCACCACCGGGGACCGATCCCACGGGCCAGATAGATTTGACCTTCACCATCGTCGCCGGTGAACGGGCATTCGAGGTCAAGAGTCGTCTCGACTAATCAGCGCCGACGGCGTAATTACCGGGCCAAGAAACCTGAATTTCCGCAACGCGAGAGGACACCCATGCCTATCAAGGTCGGCGAGCGATTGCCTGATGCCAAATTCCGCGTCATGAGCACCGAAGGCCCCGTCTGGAAGACCACTGACGAGGTTTTCAAAGGCCGAAAGGTGGCGCTGTTCGCGGTGCCCGGCGCCTTCACGCCGACCTGCAATAACCTGCACATTCCAAGTTTTCTGAACAACGTCGACGCCATCAAGGCCAAGGGTGTGCACACGATCGCGGTGACCGGCGTCAATGACGTGTTTGTCATGGAAGCCTGGAAGAAATCGACCGGCGCCGACGGCAAGATCGATTTTCTCGCCGACGGGAATGGAGAATTCGCCAAAGCGATCGACATGGCTTTTGACGGGTCAGGCAATGGGCTCGGGACACGCTCGAAGCGCTACTCGATGCTGGTCGAGGATGGCGTAGTCAAAAAACTCAACATCGAGGATGCCCCCGGAAAATGCGAGATTTCGGGCGGCCAGGCGCTGTTGGCGCAGCTGTAGTGACTTTGCCCGCCCGGCCCGCCGAAGTGGAAGGGCCGGAATCCTGAAACAATAGCCGCATTCCCGGTTCCCGGCTCAGCCAAGCCCCAGAATTACTATTTGGTTTTCATGGCGCCGAGGACGCCGGCTCGTGCCGCCACAAGACCTTCCTGCGCAAGCATGTCAGCCCGCTCGTTCATGGCATGGCCAGCGTGGCCTTTGACCCAATGCCAGTGCACCCTGTGATGCGCTAACGCTTCGTCGAGGCGTTTCCACAAGTCGACATTTTTAACGGGCTTCTTGTCTGCGGTACGCCAGCCGTTTTTCTTCCACCCGTGAATCCATCCGGTGATGCCGTTCTTGAGATATTCGCTGTCCGTATGCAGATCGACTGCACAGGGACGTTTAAGGGCCTCTAAAGCGGAAATCGCCGCCATCAATTCCATACGATTATTTGTCGTATGGGGGTCGCCGCCTTTGAGTTCCTTTTCGTGGTCGCCGAAAGTAAGGATCGCGCCCCAACCGCCCGGCCCGGGATTGCCGGAGCAGGCGCCATCAGTGTGAATGGTGACGCGCTGCTCGCTCACGCGAATGGTCCCTTGTGCATCATTTTTTCCGCAACCCGCGATTCTTCCATCGGCGTCATGCGCCTAGTCCGTAATCCTGGACGGTCTTGACCGACTGGTGAAAGCGCAGCTTGCGGTAATATTCCAGCGGATCTTTTGGACGCACGAACGCGCCATCCGGCACCGCCAGCCAATCGACCAGACGTGTCAGCAGGAAGCGCATGGCCGCGCCACGCGCGAGCACGGGAAGCGCGGCTCGCTCGGCGCCCGAGAGTGCGCGAACTTTGCCGTAAGCGCCAAGCAGCGCGCGGCCCTTGGTCACGTTATAAGAATGGTCGGCTTCGAAGCACCAGGCGTTGAGGCAAATCGCGATGTCGTAGGCCAGCGTGTCGGTGCAGGCAAAGTAGAAATCAATCAGTCCGGATAGCTTGTCTCCGAGGAAAAACACATTGTCCGGAAAAAGATCGGCATGGATCACGCCTTGTGGAAGCTGTCGCGGCCAGGATTTCTCCAGCACTTCGAGTTCTTTTGCTATCTCGGCGCAAAGCCCCTGCCTGACGCTGTCGCCTCGGCCCTGCGCATGTTCGTACAGTGGCCGCCAGCTCTCGATCGATAGAGCGTTTTTCCGCTTCGGCCTGAAGTCAGCCCCGGCGAGATGTAGCCGCGCCAGCGCCTCGCCAACGGCCGCGCAGTGATTCAGACTTGGCCGCCGGATCCACAATCCGTCGAGAAACGTGACGATCGCGGCCGGCCGTCCGGCGATCTTGCCAAGGAGGCCACCGTGCTTGTTCTTTACCGGCTGCGGACAGGTGATGCCACGAGCCGCCAGATGCTCCATCAGGCCCAGGAAAAACGGCAAATCGCCTTCAGCGACCCGCTTTTCGTACAGAGTCAGAATGAAATTGCCGGTCCCGGTGTGCACCAGAAAATTCGAGTTTTCGACGCCCTCTGCGATGCCCTTGTAGGCGAGGAGTTCGCCAATGTCATAAGCGGCCAGAAAGCGGGTGAGATCTTCCGCCGAAACGTCGGTGTAGACGGCCATATAGGCTCACTCCGCCGCCTCGTGGGGTCGCAGTGGACGAGGCAACGGAAAAAACACCCCCTCCTCCGTCGCCGTGACGGTCTCGATGTCGAGCGTGTAACGTTCGGCGAAGGCCCCCATGATTTCCTCGACCAGCACTTCGGGCGCCGAGGCGCCGGCAGTAAGGCCGAGGCGAGTCACGTTTTTGAAATCACTCCAATTAACATCGCCGGCGCATTGCATGAGAAACGCGCGAGGACAGCCTGATTTCACCGCCACTTCCTTGAGGCGCTGCGAGTTCGATGAATTTGGCGCGCCAACAACGATCATGGCATCGACGACAGGCGCAACGCACTTCACCGCCTCCTGGCGATTTGTCGTTGCGTAGCAGATGTCCTCCTTGTGCGGACCCGCAATGTCCGGAAAGCGCTGTTTCAAAAGATCGACCATCGCCGCCGTATCATCGACCGACAGCGTGGTTTGCGTCACGTAAGCCAGCCGGTTGGCGTCGCGCGGCGTAAAATTCTGAACATCCTGGAGCGTCTCCAGCAGCGTAATGCTGCCGGAAGGCAACTGCCCCATGGTCCCGACGACCTCGGGATGGCCCGCGTGCCCAATCAGCACAATTTCACGCCCGCGACGATAGTGGATTTCGGCCTCGCGATGCACTTTGGTCACCAGTGGACAAGTCGCATCGATCGTGAACAGGTTGCGTCGCCGGGCCTCCTCGGGAATCGCACGCGCGACGCCATGAGCGGAAAAAATCACCGGCGCGTGGTCATCGGGGACCTCGCTGAGTTCCTCGACAAAAATCGCGCCCTTGGCCCGAAGACCTTCCACCACATACCGGTTATGCACGATTTCATGGCGCACGTAGACAGGCGCTCCGTAGATCGCCAGGGCCCGTTCCACGGACTCAATGGCGCGCACCACGCCGGCGCAAAAGCCCCGCGGCGAACAGAGCAGAACCTTCAAGACTGGCTTGGGCGGGCTTGATGCCATCTTTGGACCTCGAAAGCGCGCAAATTTGGCGCGAATTTCCGGCATGGACATGGGACGCCCCGCCCCTGCATGTCAAGCGCGCCGGTTGCATGACCCCGGCCCTGCCCCTATATTCTGCCCACTTTCCGATCATCATAGATGATCCAAAGCTTCGCCCCGGGGCGGGCGGAGCATAGAGGAGATTTTGCCATGGCGACCGCAGCACCCTTGATGCCGAAGGCGACCGCCGTCTGGCTGCTGGACAACACCGCACTGTCGTTCGACCAGATCGCCGAGTTCTGCAAGTTGCACCCGCTCGAGGTGAAGGCGATCGCCGATGGAGATGCGGCACAGGGGATCAAGGGCCTTGATCCCATTCTGACTGGCCAACTGACGCGCGAACAGATCGCCGACGCGGAGAAAAACCCCGAAGCCCGTCTGAAGCTGACTGAGCCGAAAGTCTCTGTTCCGACATCGGAACGCAGCAAGAAAGGCCCGCGCTACACGCCAGTGTCGCGCCGTCAGGACCGACCGAATGCCATTCTGTGGCTGGTGCGCAACCATCCGGAACTCAAGGACAGTGCAATCATGCGGCTGGTGGGAACCACCAAATCGACGATCGCCTCAATCCGAGATCGCACGCACTGGAATTCGGCCAATCTGACGCCCATGGACCCCGTGACACTTGGCCTCGCTTCGCAGATCGATCTCGATTTCGAAGTGCAGCGTGCCAGTAAGGAAAAGCCTGCGCCTGTGGACACCGGGGCAACATTGCTGCCTGCGGCCGAGACCACCGCGCGCAAGGAAGCCGAAATTGCCGCCAAAGTGGAGCCCGAGAAAAAGCCGGGCGAGCTCGATGTCAACGCCGTCTTCGCGAAGCTGAAGCAACTCGGCGGCAAGAGCGAAAAGGATGGCGAGTAAAAATTTTCGCTGCTATTGCGAAAATTTCTAAGCAATGCCGGCGGCCGTTGGCACGCGGGTAATTCGGCATGGCATCTCGCGCCCGGATCGCAATCATGTGATCGCGCAGCTATCGGCGCATTGTGCGGGAAATCGCAAGCCGGTGAATTAAGTTCGCATTCACGCGTGGGGCCGACGATTGCGAATGTTGGGCGGCAATCGAGCGCCATCCAATCAACGAACAAGAGGCTCGATTTATGGCTTGATGTTGCGCTCCAAATTTGGGCGCACTTATCTGGCCGCGCAAACTGCCGCTTCCCACCCGGCATTCGCGCGGCCGGTTTCTTTTTTTGACCGTCGTTCAATAACCTCTCGTGCCGTTGATCGCGGCCACGTAACGCGCAACGGATTTCTCCAAAACCTGTTTGGCGTCCTTGGCGATCACACGATCGAAATAGTGGCCGTAAATCATTTCGAACTTGAACGGTGCCAGGGCCTTGCCAATGTATTCCACCTCGCGCGCCGACAGCGGGATGAAGTTCGGATAGCTGCGCATGAAGGAGAGCCATTTTCTATCCGTGGCGACAGTCAGGATGTCGCCTGCGCAAACAATGCCTCGCCTGCCGGCCCCGCCGGCCCAATGCATCACCGTCCCCCCGGGGAAATGTCCACCACAGCGAACCAGCGTCACCCCATCCCACAGCTTGAGCGTGTCACCATCCCACAATTTCACCGCCGTGCCTTTGCGCATGATCCACTCCTGGTCAGCGGCGTTGAGATGGATTGGACAGCCGAATGCGTCGGCCCATTCGTTCATCGTCGTGTAGAAATGCGGGTGCGAGATCGCAATCGCTTTCAGGCCGCCGAGGCCTCTGACCATGCTGATCGTCGCGGCATCGAGCGTGGAAACGCAATCCCACAATATGTTGCCGTTTTCAGTGCGGACCAGAAGGGCGCGCTGGCCAATTGCAAAGCCGGCGCTGATACCGATCAAGCCGGTCTCGTATTCATGGAAACTGTTCATGTGGCTTTGTGACAATTCGCCGAGCGTGGTCCAGGTCTGTCCCCGTGGCGGCACGTACTGCCGCTCTTCCTCACAGATGACGCATTGCTCGGGTGGGCGCGCGCTCTCCGGATACTGCGTGCCGCAGGCGGTGCAGATGTAAAAGGGCATGAGATCCTTGGGGTTGCGTTTTTCAGGACACTCGGACGAGCGCCAGTGCTGGGCGAGGGAGTCTACTAATATTTCCCTCGTCCGGCATCGCGCGCGATCCATCATTATTTGTGCACAGCGTTATTCCGTTAAGTGATTAATAAACCTTACAAATTAACGTGAGGAACATGTGTCTTGTGCAATGCAAAAAACGGGTTATGTCGGGTGTGGAACTAATGGATATCTGGTGATCACAATGATCTCGAAAAACGCAAAATTTTTGTCGGCCGCGCTAGCCCTGATCGCCACGGTTGCCGTCGCCCGCACGATCCACACCCACGTCGCGCCCTCTGATGCACACGTCACCACCGGCAAGGTGATTGGTACCACTCCGGCCCAAACGCCTCCCCAGGGAATCATGGTTTGCGGCATGGCGCTCGATGCAAACTGCGAAAAGCTCGAGACCCTGTTGCCGATGTGATGGGCCGAGCCGGCGCTCGCCAAAAATTCTCCAGAGAATCTCCAAGGAAATTAAGGCTCGCGGAAAGCTCGCCATCAAGCATATGAAGACCCTTGCGGATAAGTACCGCACCTCCTGAAAAAGCCGGCCGCTGGGATTCGGATCTCAGCGCCATGATTTGGTACGCAGGTCCCCATCGGCGATGAGGATTTACGTTCGGGCCAAATCTACGGAGTTGTCATGAAGTTCGCTTTGGAAGCTTTGCGCCCGCCGCTTTTTCCGTCCACCGGGACGCCCTCTGGAAGGGTAAAGCCGCTACAGGTCGCCGGTCGGACACGGCTAGCCTCGATCGACCTTCTGCGCGGCCTGGTCATGGTAGTGATGGCGCTTGATCACACGCGCGACTTTTCGCAGCCGGTGGTTTCAATCCGCGCGACGTCACCGATCCGGCACTGTTTCTGACCCGCTGGATCACGCATTTCTGCGCGCCGACTTTCATATTGTTGGCCGGCATATCCGCGTTTCTCTACGGCGCGGGTCGACAAACCGGCGAGGTCAGCCGCTACCTTTTCACGCGCGGGTGTTGGCTGGTCCTTATCGAAGTGACCCTCGTGCGCGTGGGCTGGTCCTTTAATTTTCATTTTGATCATCTTGTCCTTCAAGTCATCTTCGCCATCGGCGTTTCGATGATCGTGCTCGCGGCACTCATCCACCTGCCGCGGTGGACGATCGCTACGGTCGGGATGGTCATGATGGCAGGCCACAACATGCTGGACGGCGTCAAAGCCGACCAGCTCGGCGCCGCCGCGCCGTTCTGGAATTTGTTGCATCAGCCCGGGCTCCTGGATCTGGGCGCGAATTTCAAGCTGTTCGTGCTTTATCCGCTGATCCCGTGGATCGGCGTGATGGCAACGGGCTATTCGCTCGGACCCCTTTTTACGATTGAGCGCGGGGTCCGTGTCCAACGGCTATTCATTCTCGGAGGTGCCGTCACCGCCGGATTTGTGATCTTGCGCGCGACCAATCTGTACGGCGATCCTGCGCCTTGGGCCGTGCAAGGCCACCCATTCGCGACCCTGTTATCGTTCATCAATTGCGAGAAGTATCCGCCGTCCCTGTTATATCTCGGCATGACGCTGGGGCCGGCGCTCCTGCTGCTGGCTGCGTTTGAACGTGCAAGAGGAATTGTCGTCGACTGGATCACGACTTTCGGTCGCGTACCGTTTTTTTACTACGTGGTCCACATTTTCCTGATCCACGCGCTTGCCATTGTGTTCGCCTGGGCGACCATTGGCGAAGCTCCCTGGCTCCTGGGAGCTTTCCCGCCGCAAAAGCCCGCCGCCTATGGACTCGGGTTGGCTGGCATCTATACGGTGTGGCTATTGGTGCTCATATCGCTTTATCCAGTCTGCCGGTGGTTTGCGGACATCAAGCGGCGGCGAACCGAATGGTGGTGGAGCTATCTCTAGCGCCCGATTTCAAGGAGCAGCTTTCGTGATTGGACCCCTGGGCGTTCTCGCCTGCAGCGCGCTATTTTTAATGGCCACCGTCCCGGCGCTGTCTCAAACTCCATCCAAGCCAAGAAGCCCTGGCGAGATCGCCGCGGCCGACCGGATCGCTATGGAGAAACGCGCGACCTGCCAGCGCGAAGCGCGCGCAAAGAAATTAAGCTATATGCAACGTCGCCGCTTCGTTCGAGATTGCATCAAGCGCTGAAAGCCCAAAGGTCTCGGTTGAGGCTTGGTGGGCGGCCGGTCCGAGAGCCATCCAACCTTGGCCCGACGCGCTCATTGTGTCACGGTGCATCCGAGCGGAATTCGAACACGAAATTCCGTGCCCGACATAATGAATAGATTTGCGGTGTTTTCCGAAGACAATTGCCAGTAATCGCGGCGCCAGCCGGGAGCACATCATGAGTTCCGATCGCCGTTCAAAGACCTCCGCAGCCAACAGTGAGCGTCCGACCCGGGAAGCGGCCGAAGATGCGGTTCGCACGCTTATTCGGTGGGCCGGTGATGATCCGCGCCGGGAAGGCCTCCGCGGCACCCCGGCTCGCGTCGTTCGCGCGTATGAAGAATGGTTTGCCGGATACTTCGATGATCCGCGTGAATATCTGCAGCGGACTTTCGAGGAAGTGGCGGACTATGACGAAATGGTCCTGTTGCGCGACATCCGGTTTGAATCACATTGCGAGCATCATATCGCGCCGATCATCGGGCGCGTGCACATCGGCTATCTTCCACGCAAGCGTGTTGTCGGGATTTCAAAACTCGTGCGCCTGGTCGACGTTTTTGCCAAGCGGATGCAGGTTCAGGAAAAGATGACGGCGGAGATCGCATCCTGTCTTAACAGCGTCCTCAAGCCGTCAGGAGTGGGGGTCGTGGTCGAAGGCACCCATGAGTGCATGACGACGCGGGGGGTTCATAGGCCCGACGTAACGATGGTCACGAGCCGCATGCTCGGCGTATTCCGCACGAACTTCAAAACTCGCCAGGAATTCCTTGCGGCCATCAAACTCAGGCACACGATCGACGACGGCTCTCTCTAGCGCCGCGGGCCTAATTCAAGTGTGGTCCAGGGCCTGCCGCCTCAAGAACGGCAGCCCGCCATTCGCGCTTAATCGGCAGGATTGGCGGCATCGGAGCGACGTCCGGCTCCGCCGTTGGCGCGGCGATCGATTGGATGTTCTCGGTCCGCGATCCTCTGCGCATGAACAGGTTATAGATCACCCATTGCGCACGGTGACGTTTGCCGCTCAGCGGAAACCGATTGGCGATTGAGGACTTCGTATAGAAATTTCGATAGGCGCGATCTACCCCGATACGAAGTTCATCCCCCGACATCTGCGCCGGACGATAGACGACATGCCCCTGGTCATACATCGTCCAATCGAAAGAAACGATGCGATTGGCTTTCTTCATCTCGTACCAGGTCAGCGTGCCGGGGTACGGCGTCAAAGTCGAATAAGCGACGGCGTCATATTTGGCGTCGATATTGAATTTGACCGTGTCATCGAACACCGACAGCGTGTCGCCATCGAATCCGTACATGAACAACCCAAACACCATGATGCCGTAGGAGTGAACCTTTTCGACAAGCGCCGCGAATGTCTCGGGCCTGTTAACGTGCTTGTGCACGCTTGTGAGAGTGGAGCGGGAAATTGACTCAAAACCGATGCTCAGCAGCGTGCAGCCGCTTTCGGCCGCAAGCTCAAGCATGCGGTCGTCCTGCGCAAGTTTCGACGTCACGCCCGCCTGCCAATGAATATTCCGACCTTTCAGGGCGCGCATGACCTCTTTCGGTCGTTCAGGCGTGCCAAAAAAATCGGCATCGTTGATAGAGATGATGCGCGAGCCGCAGTTTTCCATTTCATGAATCACTTCATCGACGGGACGGTAACGGAATCTGAGCCCGTTCATAAGCGGCTCGGCGCAGAACGTGCAGCCTTGATGGCATCCGCGCGAGGTCTGGACAAAAGTGCGGTTGACGTAGCGATGCTTCTTCAGAAGATCGTAGCGCGGCATCGACAAGCCGGCCATTGGGTGCAACTTGCAGGACTTGTATGTCCCTCGCATTTGCCCGTCACGGAGATCGTCGAGCAACTTGTCGATCACGAGCTCCACTTCGCCAATGACGACAGCATCGCAATGCTTGAGCGCTTCTTGCGGCATGAAGCTTGGATGAACCCCGCCCATGACCACTGGAAAGCCCTTAGCGCGGAACTGGTCGGCAATTTCGTAACCACGATTGACGTAGCTCGTCATCGCGGAGATTCCGACAAGGTCCGCTTTCAAGTCAAAATCAATGGTCTCGATGTTTTCGTCCGTCAGCACCACTTCGTATTGGTCCCGGGGAATGCAGGCCGCTACCGCGAGCAATCCGGCGAGTGGCGAATAGAGCGCCCGGTTTAAGTACAGCGGACGTGTTGTGAGGGAATCGGTTTTCGGATTGATGAGGTGGATGACGCGCGAACGCACCAAAATCTCCTCTGCCAGGGCCAATACAACCGTTTCAATGATGTCTCAGCAGAGTTGTTCCTTATCCACTGGAATAAAAGCTGGGACTTGTTCCCGGCGAAGCGCCGCCCGAGCGCGTCGTCCCCGCAGCGCGCTCAGGCGGTCGGCTCGCCTCCCCGTCCCTAGTTGATAACGTCAAGTTTAACCTTCGCTATTCCCCTTCCTACGATTCCCAAAGATTCTGCGGCAGAATGTGAAACGTCGACGATGCGGCCTGGCGCATATGGACCGCGATCATTGATGCGAACAGTGACGGAGCGGCCGTTGGCGACGTTAGTGACGCGCAAGCGCGTACCGAACGGCAGCGTCCGGTGAGCCGCGGTCAATGCGCTAGGATTGAACTTCTCCCCGTTCGCCGTCAGTTGTTCGTCGGAGTAGAAGCTGGCTACTCCGCGCGATGCAAACTGCGTTTCGAGCGGCCGCTTGAATGGGGTGTGTCGTACCCTTCTCGCCGCCACGTGCCTGATGGTGCCGACGGTTGGCTCTGCGTATTCCACCGGCGCGGCATATCGGCTCGCATTGCGCAAGCCGGGTTTGTTGCTGGCGGTGGTGTATTGATTGCAGCTCGCGAGCGCGATCGTTGCGATGGCCATGGGGGCAAAGCGGACGAAATTATGAAAACGCGCGGACGCGAAATGCTTGACGAAAATTTTCGTCTCGGTGTTGTACGAAGTCGCAGCACAACCTTTAAACGACATGTCGCGGTCCCCGTTTGCCAAAATCCGACAGGCAATCGGGGCGGCACCATGGCCGGATTAAAGCGAAGTATGGCGTGGCTCTATTTTGGCTTTCGGTGTGATTGTTTTGTCACAACGCTTCTTCAGGCCGCCGTGTGGGAAGAGTGGGCAGCTGAGAAAAGACCGCAGCATGTCCGGGTGCATCAAGATCGACGGTATTTAGCGACCGACCTCACACGCGCCTCTTAGGACATTCGAGATCAACCGAAATAAAAAACGACGCGCGCTGAACGCGTGCGCCGTTTTTTCATCCAGTCGTTCTGTCAATCGATGATGTGCACGACCGTGCGATTCGATGGCTCAACCAGGTAGACGTGGTCATCGCTGTAGATATAGCGATATTTCGAGAGCTTTGGCCCCCACGCGGACGGTACTGCTCTCAATTCTACATCAGCCGGCAATGTCGCCCCGACCGCAATCCTCTCTTTGACCCTCACGGGGGCCACGCGCTCCTTCACAACGTAGTCCTTGATTACAGTGCGTTGTTCAGGCTCGACGATCACAGTTCCAGCGGGACCAACACCAACGGTTTGTGCGAGCGCCTGCGTGCTTGCGAACACGGCTAGCACGGTCGCCGCCATTAATACGCGCTTCATTGTAACGCCTCCAGTTCCGGGCAAGATCGCCCAGAGAAGGAACGTCCAATGCCGAGGGCAGTTCCGTTCCACCTCATGAACGCGGCCCGAGCAGGCGACGAATTTTTTTGGAACACGACCCGCCAGCATTGAAGTTGGCGACGCAGGGCCGCCACACTAAATGGAGGTTTTGACGCCGACTCCGTGTCCCTTCAATGCGCTGCCGATCTCATCCAGAATTGCCGGATCGTCGATCGTCGCCGGCATAGTCCATGGATCGCCGTCTGCAATTTTCTTGATCGTGCCGCGCAGGATTTTTCCCGAGCGCGTCTTCGGTAGTCTTGCCACGGTTATCGCGAGCTTGAACGCGGCAACGGGACCGATTTTCTCGCGCACCAGTGCGACGATTTCCTTTTCGATCTCAGAAGGCGGCCGGTTGACGCCGGCCTTCAGCACAATGAAGCCGCACGGCACTTCTCCTTTCAGGTCATCCTTGATGCCAAGCACGGCGCATTCGGCGACATCGGCATGGCTGGCCAACACCTCCTCCATGCCGCCGGTCGAAAGCCTGTGACCGGCGACATTGATGATGTCGTCAGTCCGGCTCATCACGTAGATATAGCCATCTTCGTCCTTGTAGCCGGCATCAGCCGTCTTGTAGTAACCCGGGAATTCCGCGAGATAGCTTTCCTTGAATCGCTGGTCCTGCTGCCACAGTGTGGGGAAGCAGCCGGGCGGCAGCGGCAGCTTCACCACGATCGAGCCGATCTTGTTCGCCGGCTGCACCTTGTTCGCCTCGTCCACGATGTCTATCGCATAGCCTGGCATTGGCATGCAGGCTGAACCGTAGCGCACGGGTAGAGTGCCGAGGCCGACCGGATTGCCGGCGATGCACCAGCCCGTTTCGGTCTGCCACCAATGATCGATGACCGGCACATTCAGCGCTTCCTCCGCCCACTGAATGGTCGGCGGATCGGCGCGCTCGCCGGCCAGGAACAAGGTATTGAATTTGGAGAGATCGTATTTCCTGATCAGCGCGCCTTTGGGATCTTCCTTCTTGATCGCTCGGAACGCTGTAGGTGCCGTGAACAGCGACACCACGCCGTGTTGCGAAATCACCCGCCAGAACGCGCCGGCGTCGGGCGTGCCGATTGGCTTGCCTTCATAGAGGATCGAGGTGCAACCATGAAGCAGCGGCGCATAAACAATGTAGGAGTGGCCAACCACCCAGCCAATGTCGGAACCCGACCACCAGACTTCGCCGGGCGAAACGCCATAAAGATTTTGCATCGACCATCTGAGGGCGACCATGTGCCCGCCATTGTCGCGCACCACGCCCTTCGGAATTCCGGTCGTGCCCGACGTGTACAGGATGTAGAGCGGATCGGTGGCGGCGACCGGCGCGCATTCGCTGGTCTTGGCGTAGTTGACCGCGTGTTCCCACACTGTGCGCCAGTCATGATCGCGGCCCGCGACAAGCGGCGCTTCGCACTGCGGACGCTGCAGGATCATGCACGTCTGCGGCTTGTGAGCGGCGATTTTGATCGCCTCGTCAAGCAGCGGCTTGTACGGAATGACGCGGGTCGGGCCTTCGATGCCGCAGCTGGCCGAGAGAATCACCTTCGGCTTGGCATCGTCGATCCGGGTGGCGAGCTCTTTCGCTGCAAAGCCGCCGAAGACCACCGAATGGATCGCCCCGATGCGTGCGCAGGCGAGCATGGCAAAGACCGCCTCCGGCACCATCGGCATGTAGATGATGACACGGTCACCTTTTTGGACGCCGAAGTCGCGCAACATAGCGCCGAGCAACTGGACTTCGGACAGCATCCGGCCATAGGTGAACGTCTTGAGCGTATTGGTGACCGGTGAATCGTAGATGAGCGCCGCCTGGTCGTTGCGCCCCGCGAGCACGTGACGGTCCAGCGCGTTGTAACAGGTGTTGCAGGTGGCCCCGGCGAACCATCGCCCGTAAATGCCGGCGGAGGGATCGAAGATTTTCTTCGGTTTTTCGTACCAATCGATGTCCGCGGCTGCTTCCGCCCAGAATGCCTCGGGATTGCGCTGCCATTGCACATATACATCGGGATAGCGGCTGGTGCGGGCGTCCATCGGTGTTCCTCCTGCACCTATTGTGTCGCCGCCGGGCCGGGCAAACAAGCGGCAGTACAGCCCGCGCAGCCCATGGACGATATGGCGCCGCTAACTGCGCAGGCGCTCGCGGCCTCAGCCTGCGAACAGTAGGCGATCGCGGCATTTGTAATCGTCCGGTCGCTTGGACAGATTGTCTATCGGCACATTACGCTGTTCAATAGTGTCGTGACGGCGGGAATAACCCGATGGCAAAATCGCCCTACGATATCGAGCTCGACCGCAATCCGGCCAACTATCAGCCATTGACGCCGCT
>Ga0075424_100002597_pt1 | contig 16580 bp, 16 predicted proteins | sample SoiMethybrSBSTD3_FD_75301 | JGI IMG/M metagenome (GOLD analysis project Ga0075424, IMG submission 75301) | Bulk soil microbial communities from a Populus tree surrounding site in Tennessee, USA - Soil MetaG P. TD hybrid SBSTD3 | ecosystem: Environmental > Terrestrial > Soil > Tree plantation...
CGGCTTCGGCCTCAAGCGCGGCGATGACCTCGTGCGCAGTGCGCTGGCCGGCACCGCTCTGGGATGCCGTACCCGGCGCACCAGGCGCGCCTTCGCCGGGAGTACACGGTTTATCTGCAGACTGGTTTTGCGGTCTGTCGCCCATCTCGTCGTTCCACGATTTTGGCCGTCGTCCGATGGATTGCGTGCGCTTGGAAACAAGTGGCCGGTGGCAACCCTTCGCTCCTGCCCGATATCAGGCAGCCGAGACAAAAAATCAAGTGAGCAGGCGCCCGATGAGTTTGGCCGTAAAATCCACCATCGGGATGATGCGGGCGTAGTTGAGGCGGGTTGGTCCGATGACGCCAAGGACGCCCACCACCTTGCGCTGCGGGTCCTCAAATGGGGCGACGATGAGCGCCGATCCCGATAGTGAGAACAGCTTGTTCTCCGAACCGATGAAGATGTGCACGCCCTCTCCGCCTTCGGCCAGGCCCAGGAGCTGGACGAGGTCACGCTTGGTCTCAAGGTCGGCGAAGAGCTGGCGAATGCGCTCCAGGTTCTCCAGGCCGTCGACGTCTTTGAGCAAGTTGGCCTGGCCGCGAACGATGAGGCTCTTCTGCTCGTCCAAGGCGCCGGACCACGTCGCGATGCCGGCCTCGATGACCTTCTGCGTGAGCCGGTCGAGCTCGGCCTTGGCGGTAGCAAGCTCTCGCTCGAGCGTGGCGCGCGCCTGGTGCAAGGTCAGGCCGCGAATGTGAGCATTGAGATAGTTGGCGGCCTCGATCAGGCTCGACGTCGGCAGCCCGGTTGGCAGCTCGATGACCCGGTTCTCTACGTTCTGGTCGTCCCCGACCAGGATCACCAGGGCTTTGCCGGGCTCGAGCGGCACAAAATCGATGTGCTTGACGCGGCTCACCTGCTTTTCGGCCAGCACCACGCCCGCGCAATGCGACAAACCAGAGATCATGTCGCCGGCGTCGTTGAGCACCTGCTGGAGGGATTGCTCGCGCTTGATCCTGAGCTGCGCCTCGATATGACGCCGCTCATCGTCGGTCAGATCGCCGATCTCGAGCAGGCCGTCGACAAACATTCTAAGGCCCGCCTCGGTGGGCAGACGGCCCGCCGATGTGTGGCGAGCATAGATCAGCCCCAAATGTTCCAGGTCCGACATGACGTTGCGGATGGATGCCGGCGACAGCGTCATCGGCAGCTGGCGCGAGAGATTGCGCGAGCCCACGGCGTCCCCGGTCGCCAGATAGGTTTCCACAATGTGGCGGAAGATGGTGCGCGAGCGTTCGTTGAGCTTCTGCAGCTCGGACAGCGTGCCCGGTCCAGTCGGTCGGTTGAAAGGCTTATCGGTGTTCATCGGTCAGAGTGTGTAAACGTTCACACCACGAATCTAGGTGGATGGACTGGGATCCGTCAAACGGGCCCGCCTTTTGCGGTTGCTGGCCGGCGCCTGCTCGCCTAGGGTGCGCGGCATCCTTGCGCACAACGACAGCAGCGTTCCCATGCGTCCCTCAAAACGCAACCCCGACGAGCTTCGCCGCGTCTCCATCGAGCGCGCCGTGTCGATGCATGCCGAAGGCTCGTGCCTCATCAAGTTCGGCAACACCCACGTCAACTGCACGGCAAGCCTGGAGGAGCGTATGCCGCCGTGGCTCAAGGGTCAGGGGCGGGGCTGGGTGACGGCCGAGTATGGCATGCTGCCGCGTGCCACCACCGAGCGCACCCGGCGCGAGTCGACCGTGGGCCACCCGTCCGGGCGAACGCAGGAGATCCAGCGCCTAATTGGCCGCGCCCTGCGCGCCGTCGTCGACCTGCCCAAGCTCGGAGAGCGCCAGATCTCCATTGATTGCGACGTGATTCAGGCTGATGGCGGCACGCGTACGGCCGCTATCACGGGAGCCTGGGTGGCCTTGCACGACTGCTTCAAGTGGATGCAGGCCCGAGACATGATCAAGGAAGGCGTGCTGCGCGACCACGTTGCCGCCGTCTCGTGCGGGCTCTATCGCGGCGTGCCGGTGCTCGATCTCGACTATGCGGAGGATTCCAATGCCGATGCCGACGCCAACTTCGTCATGACCGGCTCGGGTGGTATCGTCGAGGTGCAAGGCACGGCCGAGACCGTGCCTTTCTCGCAGGAGGGTTTTGACCAGCTGATGGCGCTCGCCAAGAAGGGCATCGCCGAATTGGTCCAGCTGCAGAAATTGACCGTGGCCTAGGCCCATCCGACCTTGGCGCAGCCGACGTTTTCGCGCGATGGAGGGAAGCTCGCTCGCCCCCCAAAGGGTTATGGCCCATGATCCCGACCGGCATTCTCGAGACCGTACTCTACGCCAGCGACCTGGCCGCGGCGGAGGCCTTTTACCGCGACGTTCTGGGGCTTGTGCCCTTCGCCAAGGTCGAGACGCGCCATCTCTTCTACCGCTGCGGCGATCAGGTGCTGCTGATTTTCGATCCAGTTGCCACCAGAGTGCCACCCGCGCCCGGCGCGCTGCCCGTGCCGCCGCATGGCATGGACGGCGAGGGTCACGTTTGCTTCCGCGCATCGGCCGCCGAGATCGACCGGTGGCGCAGCGCGCTGGCGCAGAGAGGCGTGGCGATTGAGGCAGACTTTGAATGGCCGGGCGGCGGGCGCTCGATCTACTTCCGCGACCCCGCCGGCAATTGCCTGGAATTTGCCGAGCCGCGCATATGGAAACTCACATGACGCGCCATCTGCCGCGCGGCGCCCGCCTGGTGGTGGCAAGCCACAATAGCGGCAAGGTGCGCGAGATTCTCGACCTGGTGGCGCCCTACGGGCTCAGCGTCGTCTCGGCCGCCGATCTCGGCCTGCCGGAGCCGGAGGAGACGGGCTCTACCTTTGCCGAGAACGCCCACCTCAAGGCCGCGGCCGCGGCGCGGGCCGCCGATTTGCCGGCCCTTGCTGACGACTCTGGTCTTGAAGTGGAAGCCTTGGGTGGTGCGCCTGGCGTCTTCTCCGCGCGATGGGCGGATCGCACGCGCAACTTCGCGCCCGCCATGCAGCGGGTTGCCGATGCGCTCAAACAGCGTGGGGCCTGGCAAGGGCGGGCCCCACGCGCCAATTTCACGGCGGTGCTGTGCCTGGCGTGGCCCGAAGGAGAGGTAGCGCTCTTTGAAGGCAAGGTATACGGCCATCTCGTCTGGCCACCGCGCGGAAGCCTAGGTTTCGGCTATGATCCGATGTTTGTTGCCGATGGCCACGCCCTGACCTTCGGTGAGATGGAGCCCAATGCCAAGCACGCGATATCGCACCGAGCCCGTGCCTTCCAGGAGTTCGCCCGCTCGTGCCTTGGAAGCAGCGCGGGCGTCTGAGCAGGACGCGGCGGGCTTTGGTGTCTATGTTCACTGGCCGTTCTGCGCGTCCAAGTGTCCCTATTGTGACTTCAATAGCCACGTGCGCGCGGGCGGCATCGATGAGCCGCGCTTTCTGCGCGCGTTTCTCGCCGAACTGCGGCACTGGGCAGAGCTTGCGCCAAACCGCGAGGTCACGAGCGTCTTTTTCGGCGGCGGCACGCCATCGCTCATGTCGCCAGACAGCGTAGGAGCGATTCTTGAGGCCGTGGGTGGGTTCTGGCGTATGCGCGCCGACAGCGAGGTGACGCTGGAGGCAAACCCATCGAGCGTGGAAGCGGGCCGCTTCCGCGGCTACCGCGCCGCGGGCGTCAATCGCGTTTCGCTCGGCGTGCAGTCGCTCGACGATGCGGCATTGCGAACGCTCGGCCGGTTGCACACCGTGGCCGAGGCGCGGGCGGCCATCGAGGTCGCCCGAGCCACGTTCGGGCGCTTCTCGTTCGATCTGATTTACGCGCGGCCCGGGCAGACGCTGGACGCCTGGCGCGAGGAACTGGGTCGGGCGCTATCGCTGGCGGCCCGGCACCTCTCGCTCTATCAGCTCACGATCGAGCCGGAGACGCCGTTCGCAGCTCTCCATCGGCGCGGGAAGCTGCGCGTTCCGGGCGCCGAGACCGCGCGTGACCTCTTCGCGCTGGCGCAAGACCTAACGGGGGCTGCGGGGCTGCCGGCCTACGAGATCTCCAACCACGCGGCGCCGGGCGAAGAGTGCCGGCACAATCTGACCTACTGGCGGTATGGCGAGTGGGCCGGCATCGGCCCTGGCGCCCATGGCCGCATCGTCGCGGCCGGGATGCGGCGGGCGACGTCAGCCGAGCGGCAGCCCGAACTTTGGCTGACGCGGGTCGCAACGGACGGGCATGGCATCACGGAGAGCCTGTCGCTTAGGCCGGCCGAGCAGGCCGACGAGGTGTTGCTCATGGGATTGCGTCTGAGCGAGGGGCTCGACCTTGCGCGGCTCGCCGCCGTCAGCGGCCTGCGGCCATCCGCGCCCGTCGTGGACGAACTTGTCGCACTTGGTCTTCTGGAGCGCTGCGACGCGCGCCGGTTGCGGGCGAGCCCGGCGGGCCGCCTGGTGCTCAACGAGGTGGTGGTGCGGCTTGCTTCCAGCTTGCAGGGAGCCGATGAGAAGACCCGCGCCGACTTCAGTGGAAATTGAGGATCGACTTAGGGAAGGACGAGGCCGTGCCGACGCTTCCAGCCGGCTGGCTCGGGGCGGCGAGACCCGAACCTGGATCGACGATCCCGGCGCCGAACTTCTGCACTTCCAGGATCGCCAGCGCCCGCTCGGTGCTGCCGTCGTGCAGCAGGCGATAGGCCCCATCGACCCCCGTGAAGCCGCCCGGCCGGGTTAGCGCCCCCGCATCCAATCCCCGTTCGCCAGCGCCCGAGGAGAGCGCGATCGCCAAGCTCACCGCGTCGTGGGCTAGGCTGGCGATGCGGGGCGGCGCCTGCCCATAGCTCTTGGCGTAGCGCTGCGCGAATTCGCTCCAGCCGCGCGGATCGGGCGCTGGATACCACGCTCCCACGAGGCGCGCCTCGCGCCCGGCGTTGGGATAGTCCATACCGCCCGTGCCCAGGATTTTGACCTTCTGCGTGTCGATCTCGGCCTGCGGCAGCAGCCGGGCGACGAGCTCAACATTTTCCTGCCCGCCTGGCAGGAACAGGGCGTCCACGGGCGAACCGTTGGCCTCCGCGGATTGGATCGCCGCGCTCACCTTGCGTATGGGTTCCAAAACGCCATTGGCCGAGAGTGGATACGTTTCAAGCGCGACGACGGTGCCGCCGACCCGGTTCACCGCATCGCGAAACGCGGCCGATGCGACCTTCCCAAAGGCATCGTCCGGGATCAGAGCTGCAAACCGGCGCTTGCCATTTTGTGCGGCGTAGGCGACGACGCGGGCCACCTCAGGCGCCGGCTGGAAGCTCAACAGATAGACGCCATTGCCCGCCACATGGATGTCCGTCGAGAAGGATAGGACGGGCACATGCGCTTGCCGCGCCGCTGGCGCGACGGCGCTCGCCGCCTTCGCAAACAGCGGGCCCAGAATGAGCTGGGCACCGCCCTTGATGGCCTCCTCCGCCGCCGCCCTTGCGCCTTCTGGCGTGCCCTTGTCGTCCTTGACAACGAGCTGCACGCTCGGACTGTCGCGTTCGAACAGCGCCAGCTCGGCCGCCTGCTTCAAGCTCTTGCCGATGAGGCCGGGCTGACCTTGCGCCGACAGCGACACAAGGAGCGCCACCTTGAGTTGCTGCCCCGGGTCGGTGGATGGTGCGTCGGCGGAAGCTGGAAGCGCCAGTCCGATCGGTTGGGAGTTGGGCGCATTGGCGGAGCAGGCGGCAAGGATTATCGCGCACACCAGCAGCACGCCTGCCGGGCAAAGGCCCCGCAAAGAATGGCGTCTGCCAGCGCTGGGCTCCATCACTCCCCCGTGGGCCACCGACCGCCTTTGGCGTTGGTAGCCCGCCCCGGCTGCCCGCGCCAGAGCAAATCGCTGGTTGGGCGCGGATTTCGGCTGGTAATTTGCCCTGCCGACACCGCATAAATCGTTGGCCGCGATGAGGGCCCGGGCGAACAGGGGCGCGGGCGGAACAGGGGAATGTGACGCAGAAACGCCAACCCGGCGACTCGCAAGCAGGCGTGGCCGAGCGCGCCGCAGCGGCTTTGCGCGAGCTGCAGGCGCAGCCTCTGCCCGGCGGTCTCTATGTGGTCGCCACGCCGATTGGCAACCTCACCGATGTCACGCTGCGGGCGCTCGCGGTGCTGGCGCGCGCGGATGTGATTTATTGCGAGGACACCCGCCACAGCCGCATTTTGCTTGGCCACTATGCCATGGCACGTCCGACGCGCCCCTACCACGAGCACAACGCCGCCCACGAGCGGCCGCGCGTCTTGGCCGAACTGGCCGCCGGGAAATCGGTGGCCTTGATCAGCGACGCCGGGACGCCGCTCATTTGCGATCCCGGCTACAAGCTGGTGCGCGCAGCGGCGGCGAGGGGCTTTCCGGTGACGGCAATACCCGGGGCCTCAGCTGCCCTGGCGGCGCTGGCCTCGGCGGGGCTTGCCACCGACGCTTTCCTGTTTGCGGGTTTCCTGCCACCCCGGCGCACCGCGCGACAGGCACGGCTCAAGGAGCTCGAGGCGGTGCCTGCAAGCCTCGTCTTCTTCGAGGCTCCGTCACGCCTCGCCGACAGCCTCGGGGACATCGCTGCCGTGCTCGGCGAACGTGAGGCGGCCGTGGCGCGAGAGCTCACTAAGCTGCACGAGGAACTGCGGCGCGCCTCCCCGCTGGAGCTCGCGCGGTGGGCTGCCGAGGCCATGCCCAAGGGCGAGATGGTGATCGTTGTGGGGCCACCCCTTGCCGTGGTGGTGACGGACGCGGCAATCGCAGAGCGATTGGCGCCGCTCATGGACGCGCTCAGTCTCAGTGACGCGGTACGCAACGTAGCGCACGAGCTGGGCGTGCCGCGCAAGCGCGTCTACGACCTGGCGCTTGGGTTGCAGAGCCAGCGTGAGTGAGCGCCGATCGCACTGCTCCTGCGGCGGCGAGATGTGGCGGAAGGCCTACAGCAACGCGATGTCTTAGACGCTCTTGAGGAGCGCGCAGATAATAAGGGGCCAGCGTCAAGCCCAACCGCAAACAGGGCGCCGGCGAGTGCCGGGCTGGCGGCCGCAGCCTGGCCGCGGGAGAGCGAGAGTGAGGCTTGCTGGGGCCGGCACTGCTGCCGCGGGCGTCCGAGGCCTAGCATCCCGAGGCGCGGCTTTCCTTTGTGCAAGGTGACACGCATCGACGTTGACACGGCTCGTCCGGGACGGCTTGCATGGGGCAAGCCACAGTCGTGCGAGGAGCTCATGCCGCTGAGCGTCGCCTGCCAAATGGACCCCATCGATCGTATTGATATCAAGGGTGATTCAACCTTTGCCCTCTTGCTCGAGGCGCAGCACCGTGGCCACGAGCTCTTCTACTACACCCCGCCAAACCTGGCCCTGCTGGACGGACGCCTCATCGCGCACGGCTTCACGCTCGCGATTGAGGACAAGGTCGGCGCGCACTACCGCCTGTCGCAGCCGCGCACGGAGGACCTGTCGCAGTGGCAGGTGGTGCTGCTGCGCCAGGACCCGCCCTTCGACATGTCGTACATCACCACCACGCATCTGCTGGAGCGGATCCATCCCAAGACGCTGGTCGTCAACGACCCCTCCAACGTGCGCAACGCCCCCGAAAAGGTCTTCGTGCTTGACTTCCTCGACTTGATGCCGCCGACGTTGGTGACGCGCAACCTTGCCGATGTGAAGCGCTTCCGCGCCGAGCATCAAGACATCATCCTCAAGCCCCTGTACGGCAATGGTGGTTCTTCGGTGTTCCGCATCGGCCCCGGCGATACCAACCTCAACTCGCTGGTGGAGCTGTTTTTGACCGTGTTCCGCGAACCTTTCATGGTGCAGCAGTACCGCCCCGAGGTGCGTGCTGGCGACAAGCGCATCATCCTGGTAGACGGCGAGGTGGCGGGGGCCATCAACCGCGTCCCAGCCGTCGACGAGACGCGCTCCAACATGCACGTGGGTGGCATCGCGACCGCAACCGAGCTCACGGCGCGCGATCGCGAGATCTGCGCGCGCTTGGGGCCTGAACTGCGCCGGCGTGGGCTGCTGTTCACCGGCATCGACGTGATCGGGCCCTACCTGACGGAGATCAACGTCACCTCCCCAACGGGCATCCGCCAGGTCAAGGACTTCGGCGGACCCGACATCGCCGTACTCATCTGGGATGCGATCGAGCAAAAAGTGAGGGGCTAGTGGGTGCGCGTGCGGGGCCACCGGCTATTCGCTAACGCGGAGGCATCGACCACGCTCAAGGCCCATTCGGCGGGGATTTGCGGTGCGCCGCTTCCGGCACCTTTCCTCTCCGTTGCGCGAGCCAGATCCCGCCCACAACGAGGATGAGGGCGACTCCGTGGTAGGGGGCGAATGGCTCACTGATGAGCCCGACGGCGAGGACCGCGGCGAAGACGGGCACCAGATTGACGAACACACCGGCACGCCCCGGTCCGATCAGATCGACGCCTCGCAGATAGAAGATCTGCGATAGGAAAGAGGGAAAGACGGCGATCCAGACGGTGACCGCGAGCCCCTGTGCGGTCGGCAAACGGAAGGTGCCGGTCATCACCTCGAGAGCTACGAGAGGCAGCGATGTTATCGCCGCGATCAGCGCCAGGAGCGCAAAGAAGGGCACTGCTGGCATGTTGGGTCGGTCGCGCAGCGCCACCGTGTAGAGGGCGTAGAGCACACAGGCTGCCAGCATGACGAGATCGCCTTGGTTGAATTCCATCTGCAGGATCGACTGAGGCGCGCCGCGCGTTGCCACCACCGCCACCCCAAGCGCCGTTATGAACACGCCCAGTTGCTCCACGAGGCCCGCGCGGCTGCCGTGGGCAAGATAGGCGCCGGCGAGAACAAAGATCGGCATCGCCCCCTGCAGGATGGCGATGTTGATCGCACTCGTGTCGTGGGCAGCAACGTAGTAGAGCGCGTTGAAGCCCGTCATGCCAAGCAGCGCCAGAAGGACGATGAGCGCAAAGCGCGGTCTGATCTGTGGCCAATGCCGACGGATCTCGCGGCCGTAGACGGGCCACAGTACGGCTGCCACCATGACCCAGCGCAGAGCCGTCAAGGTGAGCGGCGAGATCTCGTCGATGGCGAGCCGCGCCGCTACGGTATTGCCGGCCCAAAACAGCGCCGCGAGCCCCAGCAGCAGGCTGGGCCAGCGGTATAGGCGCTGCATGGATCGCTCGATGGCGCCGATCATTGGAGGTGTTCGTTCGAGGCGGTTGGTCGTTCCGGCAGCCCATGAGGTGGCGCGAGACGCCAGGGTGGGATGTTCCAGCGATGATGATGAGCCAAGGGGAGCGGTGCCGGCAACAGCGGCCCTGAGCGCCCGCGCCGGTCAGCCTCCCGCAATCTGCGGAAGGATGTGCACGTCGCTGTCGGGACCGATCTCCTGAAACAGGGTATCCTGGTAGATCTGGCCGTCGATGGCAACGGCCGAGCCCGTCTCGAGGTGCGGCAAGAGTGCGGGGAACTTCTCGCCGAGCCGCGCGAAGAGCTGGCGCACGTTTGCGGCCTCGACCTCAAGTTCGCTCACACCGCCGGTGAACTGGCGGAGGTTGCCGATCAGGGACACATGGGCCATCGGATGTCCTCGCTCGCCTTGGGTGCGGCCGACATGGCTTATCATAGTCGATGGCGCGCGCACACGCGCGTTCCCGCCAGAGGGCGCAGGGATGGAGGCAAAGGATGCCAAAAGCGCACCGGGAGCCCGGAGTGTTGAGCAAGAATGGCCAAAACCGAGCCTATGCTGGAGCGTGGATCGAGACGGATCGGGTGGCGGCGCGTTTTGGCTGCGCGCTCACCCCGCACTGCCCGCAAGGCCCGATGACGTGGACGAGCCGCATGCGCTGCTGAGGCGGTGCCTGTCGAGCGGCCCGACGGCGCGCGCTACGCGTCTCAATGCACCTTGCGCGCGAGCCAACGGACGGCCTCCACAGTCTTTGCTTCGCGGGCCCTCCCGACGCGTTTGACCCCACCTGCTTTGTCCACCTCATTTGTTAGGAGAAACGACCGGGCGCTGGCGCGCGGCATCGCCCACCCATCTGTCCGCACTCCCGACACCTTCACAACGGCCGAGCGCCCGCAGGTGGACATTGTCAACGCGCGAGCGGGCTCCTCTGTGCGACGGCGGCCGGCTCGGCGATGCTCGAGCTGCCGGTGGCCGAGGCGCGCATCGATGGCGTGTTCGCCGCCAACGACGCCATGGCCCCGCATTGGCCCCCGGATGGTCCCCGGATGGCCCTGGATCGCCCTGAATCGCCCTGAATCGCCCTGGGCGCGCGATGGCATGCGAGAGATACGGGGCCCAGCGTCGGCCTCGACGCCAGGCTGGACGGCGTGGCGGCAATCAAGGCGGAACCTCTTGGCCTTGGCCGCGCTCGACGCCATGAGAGTGGTGTGCCTGCTCGACCTTCGCGGCCGGGATCTGATCGGTGACGGCCGAGATCACTTCTTGCCGGTGAGGTGGTCACCGCCAACTGCAGCGCCAAGGACCTGCCCTACACAGAACGCCCGCTCCCGGACTGGTCGGGGTGCGTGTGCGGTTAACGGTGCTCCGCCTGCTACGCCAGAGCTTGAAATTGTCGCAGCGCACAATTCTCCGTTGCGGCGCACAATCTGACTGGGCAATTTATGGGCAACTGCAAGACTTCGAGGAGGAGCTCCGGAAAATGAGCGCGATCTGGGCTGTTCGGGATAGCAAAGGGGCGCTGCTTGAGAGCCTCATGGGTGCTTCGCGTCTGGAAGTGGGGTGCAAAATCGTTCCCAATCGCTACGACGCCTTCCGGCTCCAGGTGTCCTCGTCTTACCGGGAGCTCTTCGATCGAGCCCTAGGACAAGTGTTGGAGCGCGAGCGCTGGGAGATCGTGCGCGTGAAGTAGTGCGATGGAAAAGGACCACGGGGGGTGGAGCCCCCCACGTCTAAGCCCCGGCCTAAGGCCGGTCTAATCGCCCGCAGCCACGGTGGGGCAATCTCCGCGGGGATGCGCCGATACCTCCCCCCTCCCGCGAACCTCCCCCATGCCGCGAGGGCACAGGGAGGCAATTGGCGCGATCAGATCTTTGCCGCACCGTTGGCGCGCGCCGCGTCGAGGGCCTTTAGCACCTTGGGTGGCGACATCGGGAGCTCAGTGAAGCGCACGCCGGTGGCATCGGCCAGCGCATTGGCCACCGCCGCCATGGGCGGCACGATGGGCGTCTCGCCCACGCCGCGCACGCCATAGGGATGGCGCGGATTGGGCACCTCCACGATCACCGTGTCGATCATCGGCAGGTCCGAGGCCACGGGCACGCGGTAGTCGAGGAAGCCCGGGTTCTGCAGCTTGCCATCATCGCCGTAGATGTACTCCTCGTTGAGCGCCCAGCCGATGCCCTGCGCCACGCCGCCCTGGTACTGGCCTTCGACGTAGCTTGGGTGGATGGCGCGGCCCGCATCCTGGATAGCCGTGTAGCGCACCACCGACACCTTACCCGTGTCTGGATCCACCTCCACGTCGCAGATGTGGGTGGCCAGGCTCGGCGCTGCGCCCGCCGCGTTGATGCGCGCGTAGCCGGCGATGGGACCGCCGGTTTTGCCGGCGATGCCGGCGATCTCCTTCAAGCTCATCGGGTTGTGCTTGCCGGCATTGGGGCCGGCCGGGCGAACCGCCCCGTCGGTGTATTCGACGGCGTCTTCCGGCAGCTCCCACAGCTTGGCCGCGCGCTTGCACGCCTCCTTCTTCACCTCGCGTGCGGCCTCAACGGTGGCCATGCCGCTTGAGAAGGTGGCGCGGCTGCCGCCGGTGAGGAAGTTGTAGCTGAGTTGGCCGGTGTCACCGATCTGAACGCGGATCTTGTCGAGCGGTACTTTGAGCTCCTCGGCCGCCATCATGCACAGCGAGGCTCGCAAGCCGCCGATATCGGGCGTGCCGGCCGTCAGCGACAGCGTACCGTCCTCGTTGAGCGAGAGCGACACCGAGGTCTCGCCGCCGATGTTGAACCAGAACCCGGAGGCGACACCGCGGCCCTGGTTCTTCTTGAGCGGGGTGCGCCAGTGCGCATGCGCCTTGGCGGCTTCCAACGTCTCGACCATGCCGATCGGGCCGAATTTCGGTCCGTAGGCGGCCCTGGTGCCCTGTTTGGCTGCATTCTTGAGGCGCATCTCGATCGGATCGACGCCGAGCTTGCCGGCGATTTCATCGATCACGCTCTCGACAGCAAACTCGGAGATCGGCCCACCGGGGGCGCGATAGGCTGCAACCTTTGGCCGGTTCGTGACCACGTCGTAGCCCACCACCTTGACGTTCTCGAGGTCGTAGGGGGCGTAGGCGCACATGGCACCCGGCTGCACGGGTGAGCCCGCGAAGGCGCCGGCCTGGTACTTGAGCTCGGCCTCGGCGGCAACAATGCGGCCGTCTTTCCTCGCACCGATCTTGACGCGCACGTGCGCACCCGAGGTCGGCCCCGAGGCTCGGAACACCTCCTCGCGCGTCATCACCATCTTGACCGGCCGGCGTGCCTTTCTGGCGAGCGCCAACGCCAACGGCTCCAGATAGACCACGGTCTTGCCGCCGAACCCGCCGCCGATCTCAGAGGAGGTGACGCGGACCTTGCTCACGTCCCACCCGAGCAGGCGGGCACAGTGCGCGCGTACGATCCAGTGGCCCTGTGTGGTCACCCACACGTCGGCCTGGCCGTCCTCGGAGACGCTCGCGACGCAGGCGTGCGGCTCGATGTAGCCCTGGTGGACCGGCTTGGTGGTGAACTCGCGCTCGAGAACCACGTCGGCCTGCTTGAAGCCGGCTGTCACGTCCCCCAGCACGAACTCCAGACGCTTGGCAACATTGGAGGGCGTCTTGGGAGCTGGGTCGACACCCGCTGTATACAAGTCCTCATGCAGGACGGGGGCGCCGGGCTTCATTGCCTCGACCACGTCAATGACGTGCGGCAGCACCTCGTAGTCCACCTTGATGAGCTTCAGCGCCTGCTTGGCGATCGCGGCGTTGGTAGCGGCCACGGCAGCGACAGCGTGGCCTTCGTAGAGCGCCTTCTCCCGCGCCATCACGTTGCGGACCACGTCCCGGTAGTTGATCATCATCTCGCCCGCCGGGATGAATTCCGAGGGCTGGTCCTTGAAGTCTGCGGCTGTGATGACGGCCTTTACGCCCGACAGCTTCTCGGCCGCCGTGGTGTCGATGGCGCGGACGCGCGCGTGCGCGTGCGGGCTTCGCAGCACCTTTCCGACGAGCTGGCCAGACATGGCGAGATCGGCGCCAAACTTGGCGCGGCCCGTCACCTTGTCAACGCCGTCTGGTCGATCCGGCCGATGGCCGACGTACTCGAACTCGGAGCTAGGCTCTTTGACTTTTTCCTGCATGGGTCACGCTCCTCTGATCTCGGCGGCGGCGTCGAGCACCGCACGCACAATCTTGTCGTAGCCGGTGCAGCGACAGAGATTGCCTGCCAGCCAGTAACGCACTTCCGTCTCGGTCGGGTTCGGCTGCCGTTCGAGCAGTGACTTGGCGGCGATCAGGAATCCCGGCGTGCAGATGCCGCATTGCAGCGCTGCGTGCTCGATGAACTTGCGCTGCAGGGGATGCAGCTCGCTGCCCCGCGCCATGCCCTCGATGGTCCCGATCTGCTTGCCATTGGCCTCCACACCCAACATCAAGCAGGAACACACCAGCCGGCCATTGACCGTGACGCTGCAAGCACCGCAATCACCGGTCGAGCAGCCTTCCTTGGTTCCGGTCAATCCCAGCTGGTCACGCAGGCAGTCGAGCAGGGTCTCCTGTGCGTCGCACAGGAACTCGACGGTATCGCCGTTGACGGTGGCAGTAACATGGTGTTTGGCCATCAGACCTTCCTCGCCCGTTCAAGCGCAATGAGTGCTGCGCGGCGGGCCAAAACGCCCGCGACCTTGATGCGATATTCCTTGGTGCCCCGCTTGTCGTCGATGGGCCGGCAGGCGGCGCTCGCCGCAGCAGCGAGCTTCTGCAGGGCCGGCTCATCGAGGCTGCTGCCAACGAGCGCCTGCGCGGCCGGGGCCACCAGCAGCGGCCGCTCGGCGACCGCACCCAGCGCGACGCGCGCGGCCGTGCACTTGCCCTTGCTGTCGAGCGTGAGACACACGCCGCAGCCCACGACAGCGATGTCCATTTCCGTGCGCGGGATGAAGCGCAGGTAAGCGTCGCTCGTATGCGACGGTCGAGGCGGCAGCAGGAACGAGGCGATAATCTCGCCCTTAGCAAGGCTCAGCTTGCGCGGCGCGAGCATCACGTCCTCGACGGGAAGCTCGCGGCGACCCTTGGGACCGACAGTGCAGGCCTTGGCGCCGGCGACGATGAGCGCAGGAACGCTATCGGCGGCCGGCGATCCATTGCACAGATTGCCGCCCATGGTGGCACGGCCCTGGATCTGCGTGGAGCCGATCAGGTTGGCTGCTTCCACGATGCCCGGCCAAACCGACTTGAGCTTTGGATGCTCTTTGAGCTCGGCACCGGTCACGGCCGCGCCGACGCGAAAGCCGCCGCCCTCCTCCGTGATCTGGCGCAGCTCGGCAATGCCCTTGATGTCGACCACCAGGATGGGGTCGATCAGGTCGGTGCGCATCTGCACCAACAAGTCCGTGCCGCCGGCGAGCACCCGCGCCTCGCCCGGTTCATGGGCGAGCAGCGCGACCGCCTGGTCGAGCGAGTTGGGCGCCTCGTAGCGCATAATTGTCTACCTCCTGACCCGTTGCAGGCCCGCAGGATGGCACACGATCTCCCTTTGCGCCAATCCCCAGACGAGGTCGCACCGCCAGCCCGAGTTTCTGGGCTGAGATCGGGCTGAGTTTCTTGGCCAGGATTCTTGCATGCGCACCATGCGGGCGGGGAGCAGCCCGGCTCGAGCCCTGACCCCGGCACCGGGCTCGCACCTGAACCCGGCAAGCTGCTAAGCTGCTCTCAGCCACATTGTTCGGAAGCTAGAGAGCAAGCACATGGCCAAGAAGGGTTACTGGATCGCTCACGTCCAGATCACCAATCCGGAACGCTACAAGGACTACATCGCCGCCAACGCCGCACCCCTGAAGAAGTATGGTGCGCGCTTTCTCGTCCGCAACGGCGAGTGCCAGGTGAAGGGCCAACTGGCGGGACGCCGGCACGTGGTCATTGAGTTCGACAGCTACGCCACGGCCAAGGCCTGCCACGATTCCCCAGAATACCAAGCCGCGGCCAAGATCCGCGACGAGGCCAGCACGGCCGACTTTATTATCATCGAGGGTCACCAGGACTGACCCGCCAACGGCCCGCGATCGCGCAGCGCGCTCGACCTGCAGCGCTCAACTGCCCCGGCGACTGAGCAGCCCTCAACGCCGACTGTCCTCGATACTGGCGACGGACGGCCAGGCCCGCTCGCGCGTCGCAGCGCTTAGCCCTCGCGGCGTCGCTTAGACCTTGGAGCTTGCCCAGGCAGCCCGCAGCGTATTCTTGAGCAGGCAGGCCACCGTCATAGGGCCGACGCCACCGGGTACCGGGGTGAGGGCACCGGCGACATCAACCACCTCGTTGAAGGCCACGTCGCCGACGAGGCGGCTCCTGCCATCGGCTGCCGACACGCGCTGGATGCCAACGTCGACGACGATGGCGCCTGGCTTGATCCAGCCCCCGCGCACCATCTCGGCCCGACCGACTGCCGCCACCACCAGGTCAGCGCGGCGAATGACGCTCGGCAGGTCACGCGTGCGCGAATGCGCAACAGTCACAGTGCAATTCTCATTGAGGAGAAGCTGTGCGACTGGCTTGCCGACGATGTTGGAGCGGCCGATCACAACGGCCTCCACGCCCGTGAGGTCCCTGCGTACGGACTTGGCCAGGATCACGCAACCTGTGGGCGTGCAGGGCGCCAGTGCGCAAGCCCCTGAGGCGAGGCGGCCAATATTGATTGGATGGAAGCCATCCACGTCCTTGGCCGGATCAACCGCTTCGATCACGCGGTGCGTATCGATGTGGGACGGCAGCGGCAGCTGCACGAGAATGCCGTGCACATCTGCCCGCCCGTTGAGCGCGGAGATCAGGGTCAGGACGCTGGCCTCGGGTGTGTCGGCCGGCAGCTTGTGCTCGAGGGATACCATCCCAGCATCGCGGGTGGCCTTCACCTTGGTGCGCACGTAGACTTGGCTTGCCGGATCCTCGCCCAACAGCACCACGGCTAGACCCGGCACGAAACCGCGCGCCCGCTGCAAATCGGCGACGCCAGCCGCCACCTCTTGGCGGAGCGCGTGGGCGATCGACCTGCCGTCGATGATCAGGGCACGGGGCATGGGGGCGCAGGGCTCCTCATTGCGATTGTGCTGACGGCAGCCTGGGGCTGGCGGTGCGCCGTTGGAGGAGCGCCGCAAGCATGGCGGGCTCGCCGGCGACCAGCACCGTCTTGAGGCGCGATTTGTCTCCGGCCTTCACCGTTACGCTGCTCTTCGGCACGCCGAGCCAAGCGGCCACCGCCAACTCGACCGCGCGGTTGGCTTGGCCCTTCTGTGCCGCGGCATGGACCAGCACCGCCAGCGCCGGTCCCTGCGCGGTTGCCACCACGCCCGCGATACCCTCGCGCGATGATTTGGGGCTCGCGCGCACGAGGACCCTCAACCCCCCGG
>Ga0075424_100002600_pt1 | contig 16568 bp, 8 predicted proteins | sample SoiMethybrSBSTD3_FD_75301 | JGI IMG/M metagenome (GOLD analysis project Ga0075424, IMG submission 75301) | Bulk soil microbial communities from a Populus tree surrounding site in Tennessee, USA - Soil MetaG P. TD hybrid SBSTD3 | ecosystem: Environmental > Terrestrial > Soil > Tree plantation...
GAGCGTCAGTTCTTCTTCGCCGGGGAAATAACGAGCGAGCACGCCGCGCGGCTCCATCGCGATGGGCGCCAGACGTTTGTGAAGCACGCGCTGTTTGATCGTGCGATCGGCAGCGGCAAACGCAGCATCGATATCACCTTCGCCTGACGTGAGTCGATAAGCGATGTTGTCGCTGAAGGCTTCGTGAATAACTGGACCACCCGCGGCGGCTTGTTCGACGTCAGTAACAACCGGCAGTTCTTCGTAGTCGACGACGATGAGATCGACTGCATCACGAGCAGCGTAACGATCCGTAGCAACGATGGCTGCAACCGGATGGCCCACGAAGTAAACCTTGCTGGTTGCGAGCACGCGATGGTCCGGGACTTTCAGATCCGGTAACGCACCTGCGCATGGCACTGGTCCAATCTTTTCGGCGACGTCCTTGCCCGTGTAGACCGCAACGACACCCGGAGCAGACTCCGCCGCGCTGGTGTCGATGCTGTTGATCTTCGCGTGTGCGTAGTATGAACGCACAAAGGCGACGTGCAGCGTGCCTGGAAGGGAAATGTCGTCGACGTAATGCGCAAGGCCCTTGATCAGACGCGGATCTTCGGTACGCTTGACGCGTTTGCCCACGTAGTTATCTGTCATGACTGCCCCGCTTTCTGCGCCGCGTATTGGACCGCTTCGATGATGTGTTGATAGCCGGTGCAGCGGCACAAATTGCCTTCAAGCCCATGACAGATCTCTTCTCTCGAAGGCGCAGCGTTGCGATCGAGCAGTTGCGCTGCGGTGACGATCATGCCGGGCGTGCAATAGCCGCACTGCAAACCGTGCTTCTCCCAGAAGCCTTCCTGCACGGGATGAAGCTCACCGTTCTTCGCGAACCCTTCGATTGTTGTCACTTGCGAGCCGTCGGCTTGAACGGCGAAGACTGTGCACGACTTCACCGCCTGGCCGTCGAGCATCACGGTACACGCGCCGCATAGCGACGTTTCGCAGCCGACGTGTGTGCCGGTCAGCTCTAACACGTCGCGCAAATAGTGCACGAGTAGCATGCGTGGCTCGACCTCACCGGTATGAGAGACACCATTCACGCTCAGATTGATAGCCTTTTTCATGAGCTACCTCACTTTGAAATTTAAGTTGTAGGAAGAATTATTCTGACCGCACTTCTAAGCCACTTTGAAGCGAAAGTCAATAACCTAAGGCTGCTTGACGACGACGCTCACGGGAATGCGGGTTTGAGGCGAAGTGGACTGTAACTGTCGCAAGACGTCATCACTGGTTAAGGCTCTCATGAACTCGACGAGGTCATTCATTTCCTGTTCACTCAGATTGAGCGGGTGCATGCGCTCATCCAGGTGTGCGTTCGCATTGCCGCCCCGGTTGTAGAAACGTACGACATCTATCAAGGTCTTCTGAGAGCCGTTGTGCATATACGGGCTGGTCAGCTCTACATCGCGCAGAGTCGGAGTCTTGAAAGCGCCGATGTCGGGCGGTTGTTTGGTGACGAGATAGCGTCCGAGTTCGGTGAAGTCTTTCGTATGCGCAAACAGTGCGGCTTGCGCCAGTGGATCCGTCAGCTTCATCGCCAAACCATCCAGGTATTCCGGTCTCATGTCGCCGGCGACGATGCCGGTGTTATGAAATTTGAAATCGGTGAAAAATGGAGAACCCTGGCTGAACGCGTGACACTCGATGCACTTCGCCTTTCCTTTGAATAATTCCCAGCCACGCTTTTGCGCTTCAGAGATCGCGCCTGAGTCACCGGAAAAAAACCGGTCAAAGGGAGAGTTAGCCGAAATCTGCGTCCGCTCGTAGGCGGCGATCGCTTTGACGATGGTGTCAATCGTTATCCCTTGATCGCGGAAGACGTGTTTGAAAGTTTGTCGATACTCCGGAATCGCAACCACTCGTGCGACCACGGCGTCGTCCCCCTTCATCCCCATCTCCAGGAGATTACTCATCGGTTGTCTCGCCTGTTCTTCCAGTGATCCGGCACGCCCATCCCAAAACAATCGCTCACTGAACATCGCGTTGAGAATGGTCGGCGTATTTCGCGTTCCCACCCGGTTGGAAACACCGGTACCGACCACACTATGATCGCTGAAAGCATTTGCCGGATCATGACAGGTGGCACAGCTAACAGTGCCGTCTACGGAAAGTCGTTTGTCGAAATAGAGTGATCGACCGAGCGCCACTTTGTCCGGCGTCATCGGATTGTCGGCGGGAATTCTCTGGCGCCACAGATCACGGCTGATACCGACCGGAAGCGCTATTTTAAAGTCGTCCCCATTTCGGTTCTTTTGCTGCTGCGCCGTTATCACACACGTCATCGCGATGAACAGCAGCGCGAGAAATATGAGCGCACGCGAGAACATTTCGTTAGTCTGACTTCATGTTGGATTTGACCAATCCAAGCCCGTGCCAGAATTCTGGTGGATATTGTAGTTCAGGCCGGCCGACCCAACCCTTCACCACATTCAACTCGTAGCCATTATTCAGGCGCGTGTAGGCGACACTGTTCAGCGCAATCTGGTCCCATTCGCCTACGAATTTCAGATCCTTGAGAGAAGCAGGATATTCCCCAAAACGGATTTTATGAAGCTCGATCAATGCCACTGCGGTCTTGAAGTGCTGATCTCCAAACTTGCGATCTGCTGCCTGTTGAATATTGCAACCCGAAAATGCAATGGCCACGAACAAAACCGCGATGATGAAAACACGTCTGATTCGATTTTCCATGGATTTTAACTCCAGGTGAAACTTTATCAATTTCGAGTGCCCGAAGCCTGCTTACTCCAGCGACGCTGAAGATAAACTGCAGCCGCAAAGAAAAGTAAACAGAAGGCAGGCACAAACTGATAGGCCAGCGTCTCAACCTGCGTCACATACACGAGAGTGCCATGATGAACGTAGAGTGCGTGGGTTCTGCCTTCTTCAGGCCGGGAAGTGCGGGGACGAGTTTCGTAGTATTGTTGGTCCAGGAAACTAGACAGACCAAGGCTTCCAAATGACAAGCAAATAAGTAGTATGACGGCCACTTTTTTGATGAGGCTTGGAGTTCCCTTAGGCTGCACTTCCGGCATTTATACTCGCCAACAGTTTACCTCAAAGTCAGTGTGGACGATACGCCATGTCAGTACCACCTGCAGTAGCGGGTGGGTCGTCACAAATTAGTGATCTAAGTTGCGCAACGACCCACCCGCTACCGCAGGGTGGTACTGACATGGCTTCTGGTTCACCGCTAGTAACAACCGTATATTTTACAGACTCCACGCTCCGTTTCATCCACGAAATCCTTAACTCCCTTGGCGAAATCGCACAATGCTTTGGGGATATTGACCGAGTAAGGAATCACGGTGGTGGTGCGGGTCACGGATCCTCCGGCACCCATACCAGCGCCCACGGTGACGCCGCCACCAATCACGCGGCCGTGGTCACTGTCGCCGGTAAATCCATCGATCGATCCCGCCACTCCATCACCGGCGCCAATACTTCCGTTGTAGAACGGACCCTGAAGGTCGAAGATATCCTGAGCGTTTGCACCGTGTACCGCTACTCCCACGGAACCTTCGCCTCCGGCGGCTGCTCCTACTCCGTATTCATAGTAAACACCGATGTTGCCGCTGCCATCGATCGCGATTCCCACTGAACCTACCGCCGTACCCGCTCCATATATAAGGCCGCCGGAAATTGCTACCTGCAACGTATCCTGGCCGAGCGGGTCGACAAGATTGATCGGGTCATTGCGCACGTAAGCATAGAGATTGACGTCGCCACCCTTGAACCCGATCCGATCTTCGCTGATAAAACGCTGGAGACCGGGCGAATAATACCGGGAGCGATAATAGTAAAGTCCGGTACCATCGTTTTCTCGGCCAGTGTATTGCGACGGATTGCTGCCCGCTGATCCCGTGCTTGACGTAGCGCCGAACGCGGAATACGCGAGTTCCGATTGCACGATCGCCGAGCTGTCGGTGAGTGAGAGCGTGCTGCGGAGACCATCGGTCAGGAAGCTATAAGCTCCGGACGACTCCGTCCGAGTGAATATCTCATCAATCCCATTACCCAGCATGTTTGCGTTGCCAAGCTGAGCCGATTGCTCCTGAACGACGTTAAAGCCGTCGTAAAGGTAACTCCTCGTCGTGCCTCCGACTGTTTTACTGGTCCGACGCCCAAAGGCGTCGTATTGAAATGTGGCGTTTACGGAGCCGCTAATCGAAGAGAGCTGGTTGCGGGAATTCCAGTTATAGACCCTGCTTCCATCGCTCGTCAGGTTGCCGTTCGCATCGTAGGTCAGCAGACTGGCATCTCGTTGGACCACCCGGTTGGCGGCATTGTGAGTCGCATTCGATAGCGATTGAGACAGACCGGCACGAGCAAAACTGCCTCCCATCTTAGTCCGCCGTCCGGCGCGATCGTAATCATAAGTCAAATTACCGATCACATTCGCACCGTTCTTGTACGTTATGCTCGTCAACTGCGATGCGTTGTCGTAACCATAATCCATCGCGGTGCCATTGGGCAGCGTTAAGTTCACTCGACGATTTGCACTGTCGTAAGTGAAGCCAACGTTGGCAGCGCCTTGTGTGATTCCCAGCAACCGGTTCGCGTCGTCATAGGAATAGCTTACCGGCAGCTGACCGGTAGCGGTCATTTGCGTTCTACGCCCGGCTCCGTCAATCGTATAGCTCACGGTACCCTGCGGAGTAGTTTCCGAGATCGTTCTGGTTTGCTCGTTGTAACTGCGCGTGATGGTTCCGGAAAGACTGTCAACTGCTTGTAACATTCGATCGGCGGCATCGTAGCTGTAGGTAATCGTGCTGTCGTACGTCGTGTTCGGCGGTGTGCCAACGGCGCCGAAGCCTCTGAAGATCAAACGGTTCAGACCGTCATATTGGAACTGTGTAACTTGGCCCTTACGACTGGTGATCTGTGTGACATTGCCGGCCGGATCATATTGATAAGTTTCGGTGCTCGTTGTTCCCTGAATCGGATCGGTGCGACTCTGAACCCGGTCCATGTTGTCATAGACGTAGCTGGTGACATGATTGTTTGCGTCTGTCACCGAAAGCAGATTTCCATTCGGATCGTAATTGAGCACAATCTCGGCCCCGAGGGCATCCGTAATCTTGGTAACCTTATTGAAGGCGTCGTACTCATACCTCGTGCTTTGGCCGCGAGCATCCGTGACTCGAGATACTCTCCCGGCGGCATCTACGAATCGAGTCACACTCCGGCCCAAAGCATCGCGCACTTCCACCACATCACTGCCGGCATAGAAAAACTGCGTCGTGTGTTGTAGCGCGTCGGTCACTGAAATTGGTTGGCCGGCGGAGTTATAGGCCACCGTGGTTTGGTGATTGAGTGGATCGGTAATGCTGGTGACACTACCACGGCCGTCGTAGCCGAAGGTGGTCGTGTGATTGAGTGGATCGGTGATCGATGTCACCTGATTGTAAGTCGGGTCATAAGCAACCTGGGTAGTGGCCGCGGCTGCGGTATCGGCGAGCCGCGTGATGCTGGTGACATTCCCCGCCGCATCGTAGCCATAAGTCGTTTTGCGACCGACCGCATCGATGAGGTTGATGACCTTGTTCGTCGCCGGATCGCGCACGTAAGTCATTGTTCGCTGTTCGGGCAGGCCCAGGGCGGCTGTGTCAGTCAACGTGAAACCGCTGGAATTGAATGTCAGTCGCCTGATCTTGCCGCGCGGATCGGTTACGTCTGTCTGCGTTACTTTGCCGCCAGCGTCGAGTGTGTAGGCGAACTGAAAAGTGGAATTGTCGGCTTGTGTTTGTCTGTATACTCTTCCATTCGCGTCGTAATCGTTGGTGAGATAGACATTCTGGCGCGCGTCCTTGATCGTACGCATGCGGTTTGAAGTGTCGTACGTATATTCCGTCACTCCATTTTTAGGATCAGTCACTTTCCATAACCGGCCGCTGGCGTCGTACACGTAGCCGGCAGTGCGCCCGATGTTATCTTTGATCTGACTGATGCGATTGTTCCCGTCATAGGTGAATTGCACCCAGCGACCATTGGGAGAAGTGATCTGGCTGACAACGCCATTCGACCGTGTGATCGTGATCTTGTTGCCATAGCGATCGCGTATCGATTGCAGCGGTTGAAATTCGGGGAAGACGTACACCGTACCGTCTTTGAGTTTCAAATCCCAGCCCGTTCCATTCCACGAAATCCGAGACTTATAAAACACACCCGGGGTCGCCGTGTGTTCGTAGATCGCGTCGCTCCAGCCAGTACCGGGAGAGATGCGAACATAGTGAATGCGGCCTCCGTCCGGCAGGATCAGATCAGTTTCCTGGTAATTATTTACGGACCAGAGAAACATCTCATAAGGATGACTCGAGCCGATTCCAAATACGCGCGAGACGTTGTCTTGCGGACGATAGGTGCGCGAGATGGTGATCGGCATGACGTCCGGTAACGACAGGTCCACGTTATTGAAGACAAAGAGCCCGGTGCTCAGATCTACGGGTTCGCCGTCTTTATCGTCGTCGCCGTTTTCCGGTCCGGTTCCCGGAGGCGAGCCGCCGGAACTAATCATGATTCCGGTGAACTCGTAAATCACCACGCCCGGATCGGGAATGATCTGGCGGCCATCCGCGCTGACCTTGCCTTGTCCGTAGATATACCAACCCTTGCCCTCGGGATCGTAGTTCCAGAAATTGATCGTCGCTCCGGGGCGTTCGCCGGTGTAGTTTGGATAGATGAGCCGGGCGCGCGGTGGAATGACGCGCGCACCACCCGGCTGAATTGAGGCAAAGACCGGCACGTTGAAGCCGGGGGGCAACGGAAATGGCGGCCGATCGGTCGGCACTGGCGTAATGCTGATTTCGGTTACGGGTTTGCCGTCGAGGTCGCGAATCACGGTGTCCGCCGGCAGATGAAGCTCCAATCCGGGAATCAGCGGATTTGTGATCACAACTTCGTTGGTGGTCGGAGATGCAATCGTGACAGCGTGTGCCTTGTCGAGGCGAGGCATCCAGATCGTAAACGGCAATACACTCGTTTTCTTTTCCGTGATCTCAACGCCGGCCCTGAAGGTGCCGTAAACCTTGCCGCCGGTGCTGGCACTGCGACCATCGATGATGAGCACTCGATGTCCCGCACTCAGCGACGTAAGCAGGAAACGCCCGGAACTGTCGGTTTTGGTGGTTTGATTATCAATTCGCAGCGTGACATCAGTCAACGGTTCACCTTTTAAGGTCAAGACCTGGCCCGCCAGGGCAGTTTCACCCGGCGCTGCCTGTAACGGTGCAAGGTCCTGCGAAGGCGACTTCTCGAAATTGCCTTTCCAGTTGCCGCGCAGGTTATCGGCACTGGGAGACCAGTCGGGATTGACAGAAGCATTGGGAGGAGCTTGTTCGTGCTTAACTCCTTTGGTCGTAAATGTGACCGAAGTGCCTGCCAGCTCAGTGGCGCCGTCTGAGGCTCCGGCAATCGTCAGGGTATAAGTTGCACCAGGCAGCAATGAGCCGTTGGGAATGACAAAAGCAAGGCGACCTGACTCTACGGGAACGACTTTGGTTTCAATCGTCCCTTCGGTTCCGGAGAGCTTCACTGTTTGATTGTTAATCGTCTCGACGCGCAGTGGTCTCGAGAAGACCAAGGCTGCAAAACTGTCCACCGCCACCTCTGCTTCTCCGTCGCGCGGTGTCGATGCGGAAATGAACGGTGTAGCCTTCTCATCTGGTGAAGACGTAAGACTGGTTGGATTAAACTCTCGCGACTCGGTGTTGAAGATCTCATTGGCCGCGAGATTGTTGCCGCGCTCGTTGCTTCCCGCTTCGAACAGCACGTTACCGTCCGGCAGCAGGGTAGCGCGATGATTTTGCCGACCCGCCGACAGTTTGCCGGTTAATCTGGTGACACTTTGAGTCTTGAAGTTCCACAACTCGGCGCTATCGGACACACGCCCGTTACCTGACGTTCCTCCGGCAAACAACACGTCTCCATTCATGAGGACTGTCGCCGTGTGATGAGCTCGGGGAATGAGACCGCTGGCAGGCAGCGACTCAACGGTGCTCGTTTCCGGATCGAATATTTCGATACTGGGAACGAGTTGACCATTAGCGCCAACACCGCCAACCACCAGCACTCGACCGTTGGGAAGCATTGTCGCAGAGTGCCATGCGCGTGCCTGGTGAAGTTTAGCAATGAAACGAGTCTCGTTTCCCGCGCCGGATTCTTTGAGGCCGATGGTTGCACTTACTCCATCAGCTCCCTGACCGCCGATGATGAGCAAGCTGCCGTCGCGCATTAGAGTTGAAGTTTGTCCCGTTACTTCGGTCGCAGTTTGTGACTTGGCATTAGAGGGTTGAGTCTTGATCCTGGGCAGCGCAGTCTTCGTGACTGGCGGTTGAGGAATGACCCTCGCCTTCTCGTGTCTCACGGAGGACAACGGCACTGAACTGAACAGCAAGATACAGCTTAGTGTGAAGATAAAGCTGTGGACGATGCGCTTCTTCATTCTGATACTCCAGTTCTCATCAGGCCTTATGGATTAGTGACGCTGACGCTAAGGCCACCGCCAGTGACCCCGTTGGGATCAATGCTGATTTTGTAAGTGCCGCTTGACGTCAGGGTCTGAGTAGCAAGATTAAAACTTGCGCTACTCGAAGTGTTGGCGGTCATCTGGCTGCCGTCTGGGCGGAGCAGTCTGACCGTCACATTCCCGAGGTTGTTGTTAGTCAGGTGTACGGTGATCTGTTGACCTGAGGTGCCGTTGAAACTGATGGTTGCGTTTTGTGCCGGTCGGAACGTCAGTGGAGTCTCCGCGGCATTAACGGTGATCGTGGTGGCCAGATCTTCAGACAACGTCAACGTGGTGTCGCCGGCGATAGCATTGTAGGGATCCAGCACGAGTGAATAGATTCCGGAGGCCGGCAGTTGCATCGAAGAAGTTGCAAGTCCCGGCTGGTAGAACCCAGTCGCACCCAATAGTGCCGAGCCATCCGGCTTGAAGATCGCCACGGTGGTGGTAGTGCAACAACTGGGAGCAGCGATCGTCGTATCGGTCACGCCCAGAGTTATCCACTGGCCCGTCGTGCCCGTGAAGAACATCTGCGCGTTCTGTCCGGCCCGGTTGGTAAGAATCACTGGTGATCCGTTGATACTGATCGCCGGAGCCAGGTCTTCGGAGAGCGTGACGGTGGCGTTGCCTGAGACTCCGTTATAAGGGTCAACGAAAATTGAATAAGTTCCTGTGGTCGGTAATACAACCGTGGGAGTTCCAGCGCCCACCGAATAGAACTGAAACGGCGACAACAGGTTCGTGCCATCCGGTTTCAGGATCGATACCGTGCTGGTCGTGCAACAGCTGACTGCGCCGATTGAGGCCGCATCGCTTATGCCTACACTGACGCGCTGACCGGCAGTGCCGGTAAAGGGCAAGCGTCCATTTTGTCCTGGTCTAATTGTCAGTGTCTGCGCCGCTCCATTAATGCTGATGGGCGGTGCAAGATCTTCCGAGAGTGTGACGGTGGCGGTACCCGAAACTGCGTTGTAAGCGTCGACAAAGATCGCGTAGGTTCCCGTAGTCGGTAACTGAACTGACGGAGTTCCGCCTCCTACCGAATAAAACTGGAAGGGCGATAACAGGTTCGTGCCGTCAGGTTTCAAGATCGATACCGTGCTGGTAGTGCAGCAACTGAGCGCGCCGATCGTCGCATCGGTTATGCCTACACTGACCCACTGGCCGGCGGTGCCGCTAAAGAGCAACCGTCCATTTTGTCCTGGCCTATGCGTCAGTGTTTGCGATGGACCATTGATACTTATCGGCGGCGAAAGATCTTCCGAAAGTGTAATGGTGGCGGTGCCCGTCACTGCGTTGTAAGCGTCGACAAAGATCGCGTAGGTTCCCGTAGTTGGTAACTGAACTGACGGAGTTCCGCCTCCTACCGAATAAAACTGGAACGGCGCTAACAGCGTCGTACCGTCGGGTTTCAAGATCGAGACCGTGCTGGTGGTGCAGCAACTGAGCGCGCCGATGGTCGCATCGGTTATGCCCACACTGACCCACTGGCCGGTAGTGCCGCTAAAGAGCAACCGTCCATTTTGTCCTGGTCTATTCGACAGTGTCGGCGCTGAACCATTGATACTTATCGGCGGTGACAAGTCTTCCGACAGTGTGATCGTGGCAGTGCCGAGATTAGTGTTATAGGGATCGACGAGGAGTGAATAGGTACCGGTGACCGGTAACTGAACTGACGGACTTCCGCCGCCCACGGAATAAAACTGGTATGGCGCCAGGAGGGTCGTGCCGTCAGGTTTCAAGATCGAGACCGTGCTGGTCGAGCAGCAACTCACTGAACCGACAGTGGCATCCGTTATCCCGATACTTACCCACTGACCCGCGGTGCCGCTAAATGTCAAATTAGCATTTTGACCAACGCGATCGAATTGCAAAGTTAACGGTGAGCCGTTGATGACGATCGATCCGGTGAGATCGGCAGACAAGACCAGATTGAGACTGCCGGTTCGCCCGATATAGGGATCTACTACGATCGAGTAGGTGCCGGTGGTTGGCAGCACCTGGGTCGCCGAGCTCACTCCATTAGTGCTGAAACCTACTGGCGAAAGCAAAGCGGTTCCATCCGGCTTATAAAGTCCCACGCTGCCCACGTCGCAGCAATAACCCGTTCCGATAGTTACTCCATTGACTCCCAGAGTGACACGTTGGCCCGCAACGCCGTCAAAAGTGAGACGCGCGTTTTGTCCTGCCCTGAAAGTCAGAGTGACTGGCGGATCGGTAGTCGTGATAGGCGGAGACAGATCTTCGGAGAGCGTCGCGGTGGCGAGGCCGGTGCGAGCGAGATAAGGATCGATGACGATCGTAAAGGTGCCGGTTACGGGAAGCACTACGCTGGGTGTTCCTGCTCCGGCCGTGCTGAAGCCGTAAGGCGCAAGCAGCACCGTACCGTCAGGCTTGTACAAAGCGATGCTGCCTACATCGCAGCAGTAACCGGTACCGATCGTTATTCCAGTCAGCCCCACGCTGACGCGCTGGCCTGCGACACCGTCAAACGTCAGGGCTCCGTTTTGCCCGGCCCTGAAATCCAAATCCACTGATGCACCGTTGATAGTGATCGCCGGAGCAAGGTCTTGCGAGACTGTCACTGTGGCCGCGCCGGATCTACCGAGGTACGGATCGATAAACACCGCGTAGGTGCCAGTTACAGGTAAGACGACGCTCGGCGTGCCGCCGCCGCTTGTGCTGAAGCCGTAAGGCGCAAGCAGCACCGTGCCGTCGGGCTTGTACAAAGCGATGCTGCCCACATCGCAGCAGTAACCGGTGCCGATCGTTATGCCACTTACTCCGACGCTAACCCGTTGCCCGGCAGTGCCGTCAAACAGCAGCCACGCGTTTTGCCCGGCTCTGAAGTCGAGCGGCAGCGATGGTCCATTGAGAGTTGTCGGCGGAGACAGATCTTTCGAGAGCGTGACAGTGAGACTGCCGGTGCGCCCGAGATAAGGATCGATCACGATCGAATAGGTGCCACTGACCGGCAACACGAGACTCGGCGTTCCCGCTCCAGCCGTGCTGAAACCGAAAGGCGCGAGGAGCACTGTTCCGTCGGGTTTATAAACCGCAACGCTGCCTACGTCACAACAGTAACCGGTGCCGATGGTGATTCCACTTAGCCCAACGCTGACTCGTTGACCCGCAACACCGTCAAACGTCAGTCTGGCGTTTTGTCCGGTGTTGAAGTTCAGTGTTACGTCTGGTCCATCGGCAGTTATCTGTCCGGTTAGATCTCCTGACACAGTGGCGGTGAGGCTTCCATTGCGTCCGAGGTAAGGATCGATCGCGACGTAATAGGTCCCGGTAACGGGTAACAACTGACTTGATGTGCCCGCGCCCGCTGTGCTGAAGCCGAATGGCGCCAGCAGAACCGTACCGTCAGGTTTGTAGAGAGCCACGCTGCCTACGTCACAACAGTAACCGGTACCGATGGTGATCCCACTCAGGCCCACGCTGACTTGCTGGCCCGCAACGCCGTCGAAACTCAACCAGGCATTTTGTCCGGACCTGAAGTCCATCGTTACCGGTGGACCATTGAGAGTGGTCGGAGGAGCGAGGTCTTCCGAGAGCGTGAACGTTGCGGTGCCGGATCGGCCGATGTATGGATCGATGACGATGGAATACGTGCCCGTGACCGGCAACACCTGACTCGGTGTGCCGGCTCCGCTCGTGCTGAAACCAAAGGGCGCCAGCAGAACTGAACCGTCAGGCTTGTACATCGAGATAGCCCCGACGTCACAGCAGTAGCCCTGGCCAATAGTGACTCCCGAGAGTCCCACAGTGATTCGCTGACCAGCGGTGCCATTAAATGTCAGACGCGCGTTTTGTCCGACTCTGAAATCCAGATTTACTGGTGCTCCGTTAAGGTTGGAGGGCGGAGCCAGATCTTCGGAAAGCGTTACCGTTACGCTTCCGGTTCGCCCCACGTAAGGATCGACGATGATCGTGTAGGTGCCGGTTACAGGCAGTACCACACTCGGCGTGCCCGCGCCGCCATTCGAGAAAGCGAATGGCGCCAGCAAAGTCACGTCGCCCGGTGAGTAGATCGACACGGCGCCGACGTCACAACAGTATCCCGGTGAAATTGTGATTCCGCTGAGTCCGACGCTGACGCGTTGTCCCGCGGTGCCGCTGAAACTGAGGCGCCCGTTTTGTCCGACCTGGCTGAGATTCAGAGTTACGGCCGAACCGTTAATAGTGATTGGTACGGGAACGTCTTCGAACAGATTCAACGTAACGGTGCCGGTGTATGCGTTGTAAGGATCGACGACGATCGAATAGGTCCCGGTGACTGGTAGAACCAGACTGTCGGTCCCACTTCCTGAGGGGCCAAAACCGAAGGCAGGAAGGAGCACGCCATTTGGTTTGTAAATGGTGACGTTGGCGGTGTCGCAACAGTTGGGTGCGCCAAAAGTTACTCCGCCCATTCCGAGTGTCACACGCTGTCCGGCGACGCCGTCAAAAAGAATTATTCCGATCTTATTGGCTTGGGTGATATTGACGACCTTGCTTTCACCGACCGCCATTCTTCCCGTAACCTCGACGTCCGTCGCGACGTAAGGTGAAGGAGGAACAAAGAAGTCGCTGCTGCTAACACCGTTACCCGCCGGCGTTCGCACCGTTATATGGCCCGATGAGGCTGACGCGGGAACGCTGGTGGTGATACTCGTGGCAGTCGCTGCACTGACTGACGCTATAGTCTGATTAAATTCAACTCGATTATTGAAAAGGTTAGCTTCGAAATTCGTTCCGGTAACTGTGACGCTGGTGCCCGCTGCTCCAATCGTCGGATTGAACCCAGTTACCGTTGGCGCGCCGGGAGTACCGACAACAAATGAAGTGCTGGTGGTGGCTATGCCCGAAGGCGAGCTGACGCTGATCGGCCCAGTGGTTGCTCCGGTCGGTACGGTCGTGACGATCTGAGTTGTACTTGAAGACGTTACTGTCGCCGCCACTCCATTAAAAGTGACAGTGTTTTGTGAGGGAGTGGCGCTGAAGGCCGTTCCAAAAATCGTAACTTCAGTGCCAACGGGACCACCGTTCGGACTGAAATCAATGATGGAGACCTGGGAGGCGTTGCCGCGAGAAACGGATAACAGGTTGCCAACCGCGTCGTAGCTATAGGTGACTGTTTCGGTGGGAGTGATTACACCAATCAGCCGGCCCGCTTCATCGTAGACGTAGTTGATATCTCCGGCGGTGGCAAGGTCGAGACTCTGATTGACCGTCGTGGTTGTATTCGTGTTGACTACAACGCCGTTTTGCGTTCGGGTCTGGTATCCCGCGGCCGAAGCCCGAACATCGTAAGTTCCGACTTCAACATTCCCGATTGAATAACTTCCATTGGCGGCAGTTGCACTCGATCGTTTGACTACGCCGCCTTGAGCTGCTTCGACGATGGCCCCATTTATCGGAGCGCCATCGCTGGTTCGTGTGATTACTCCACTGATCATTCCAGTGGTTGTAACGGTAAAAGTGGAACCATTACTTGCCTGCCCGGCCACAGTGACAACCACTGGTCCTGTAGTCGCGCCTGCTGGCACAGCCACCAGAATACTGGTTGCGCTCCACGAGGCCGGGGTGGCGGCTGTTCCGTTGAACGCAATCGTGCTCGTGCCCTGAGTTGAACCAAAGCTGGTGCCGCTGATCGTTACTGGAGTGCCAATCGGTCCGGAGTTTGGGGTGAGACTATTTATCTTGGGTGTAACCGTAAAAGTGACAGCGTTGCTGGTTTGACCGTTAACGCTGATGACGACCGGGCCCGTGGTTGTTCCGGCAGGAACGGGTACCGTGATACTGGTAGCGCTCCAGCTTGTCGGCGACGCGGCGATGCCGTTGAAGGTGATCGTGCTCGTGCCCTGAGTAGCGCCAAACGCAGTCCCGCTGACGGTGATGGGAGAGCCGATTCCGGCAGCGTTTGGCGAGAGGTTGCTGATTGAAGGCGCCGCCACTGGTAAAGGCACCGTCACCAGCGAATCGTAGTTGCCGTTGAGTGTTCCTTCGACGTCGAGCTCTGCCATGTTGTTCTGATTTGAGCTGGCAGTTAGATTGACGCCCACCCATACATAGAACCGATCGGAAGTGGTCATCGTCACGTTAGCGGCGGTAGTTCCACTTAAGGTGTACTTCGTTAACGTCGTAGTTAATGCGGTCGCGCCAGTGACCACGCAAAGCGAAGTTCCTGCTGCTGAATTAAGACTGAGCTTGACTCGCGGAAACATCGTCCCCTGGCTCGCCGTCTTTTTCATCCACACCGTAAACGTTACACTCGAACCTGCCGGGATTAATCCTGACGCATTGGGGACGCCGCTCTGCGTGTCGAACGCTTTGATCAGGTATTCACCCGCGGCGGCGTTTTTCAAGTTGGCAGACTGCACTGCCAGGCTGGTGCCATCGGGACCCGCTGTCTTCAACTGAAAGAGGTTCGCGGTGGTGGAAGCTTCTTTGTGAAGGTGGTAAGTCGCGCTTTGCGAATGCCCGGTGATTGCTAACCCGAGAATGAAGAGCAAACAGACGACGAGAGAAAGGCAGTTACGAAACTGCGTAAGCGAGCACGCATTCGACACCATATTTTGGGCTCCTTGTGGGAGTTGAGCCTCGAGCGCATTTGCTCAAAGGAGAATCACCTGGACCACCTCTCCAACCGAAGATGGATGAAGAGCGTGTTATGTGTAAGCTTCAGCCGCACCGCCAAACATGACTACTGAGCACACTTGTATATGACGTGAGATCCGCCGCCGGATCTTCGGCAATCGAAGCTATGAATTAGAAGCAGGCAACTACCGTAGTAGAAGGAAGTAAACGCAGCTTAGGGGAGAACTGCGATACTGCGAGTACTTCGAAGAATTTCTAGAAAGCGTGCGGACTTGGCTTAAGGATCCGCATTTAACTGAGCAGGTGGACTTATACTATAGACGTTGGATGACTACAAGATCTTTCTATAGGTAATTTGTCTGATCTGTAGTGCGCTGCGTCCGACGCAATTAAAACAGACAATCGTCGGATTAGTTGCGCGAAATCAAACTGTTGCTTTGTGAATCTGTCGCTTCAAACGATGGATCGTGCGGCGCACGACTTTGAGTTGTGTGTGATCGTGGGCTGCGATGGCTGCTTCTCGTTGCGTCTTCAACTCACGAATGCGCGATTTGATGGTGCTCTTGTCGATGCCGACGACCGAGTGATGCTCATGTTGAATGCCCAACGCTTTTGCCAATGCCACAACGAGATGTTCTTTGTTCATCTGCGTGTAGCCCTGAACCGCCTCGTGCTCATTGCCTTTCGCCATGTCGCGCAATTCCGCAAGTGTTTTGTGTCTTAGTTGTTCGTATGTCAACTCCATTAGGAAGCTCCTGTAAAGATTTGGTCGAGATGATGTCGCAGGTGGTCCACGTAGTCGCGAATGAAATACTCGAGCGTCGTTGCTTCGCTCTTGTCCACCGCTTTTAACGCGATCTGATCGAGATTATGAGTCGTGCGCGGCTTCGTCAGGATTGCTTCGGGTATGACTGAAGCGAGGTGATGAATGTGAAGGTTGTATGAACTCCAGAGTTGGATGACGTCAGTCCATGATTCGTCCGCATACTTTTGCGAGCTCACCCATTGTTCCTGTTCGTAGCCCGGAAAGACGAGGTCATCGCTGAACTGCGCCCGCACGAAGCGCTGGTGATTGTTGGCCGCGGAGTCGATCAAATGCCCGAGGATCTCGATTGGCGACCATTCGTCTGGTGAACTCTTCCGCCGGCTTGCGTCAGGAGGTATTTCACGCAAGCGCCCGGTTGCATCCATGACAGTGGCGCGGAAGTTCTCTAAGAAAACGGGGAAGCTATTTTCTGTCTGCATGGAGGCTGATAATAGGATTTCTCACGCAAAGGCGCAAAGCCGCAAAGGGTGTTCTGAATTGAGGTGTTTTCTTTGCGGCTTTGCGCCTTTGCGTGAGAAGTTTCTAAAATCGGAACCGGACGAGCGGAATGGTCGTTTAAGTGGCATGCGGTGGTTGTGGCGATTATCAAAAGTCTTTGCGTTGTTCGCGATC
>Ga0075424_100002605_pt1 | contig 16553 bp, 11 predicted proteins | sample SoiMethybrSBSTD3_FD_75301 | JGI IMG/M metagenome (GOLD analysis project Ga0075424, IMG submission 75301) | Bulk soil microbial communities from a Populus tree surrounding site in Tennessee, USA - Soil MetaG P. TD hybrid SBSTD3 | ecosystem: Environmental > Terrestrial > Soil > Tree plantation...
GGTGCCCCGTCCAAGCTCCGCTTGGGCGGGGATTTCCCTACATCACAGACGGAAAGAGTCTATCTGGTCGCGTCGGGCGCCCCCGTCGATTCCCGCACAATCAACTCCGGCTCGACCACAATTTCTTCCGAACGCACTTCAGTTTTTCCGATGCGCTCGAGGAGCGATACTGCCGCGGCTTCCCCCATGCGTCGCAGCGGCTGCCGGACCGTGGTCAAACGGGGATTCATATACGCAGCCGTCTGCACGTCGTCGAAGCCGATCACGGAAATGTCGTCAGGGACGCGATAACCGGCATCACAGAAGGCGCGAATGGCACCAATCGCGGACATGTCATTGAACGCCAGCAGTGCCGTGAATCTTTCCCCGGTTGCCAGGAGCTTACCCGCATAAACAATGCCTTCCTCTGGAGTCGACGGCTCCGGTTCCTTGCCGCCGCCCTGAAGCTGCACTGTAAGCTCGGGTCGAACTTCAATCCCCAGTTCGGACGCGGCATCACACACTCCCGCCCATCGCGATTCCGTGTCCGCACTTCCCGGATGCCCTTTAAAGAACGCGATGCGCTTGTGTCCAAGATGAGCCAGATGCTCCAGCGCAAGCCAGCCCCCGCGATGATTGTTTAGAGTGATGGCGGTTACGCCTTTTCTCCTGCCATGGGGGGATATGGCCACGGTAGGCACAGACACTCCGTGATGCAGCGGCGTGTTGACCAGGATCAGGCCTTCCACCGCGCGATCCATCAAGAGCCTGGGATACTCATCAATCAGATCCTGTCGACCACGATGGCTGACGACAAAATAGAAATAACCTTCCTGTAACAGCCGGTCTTCCACGCCGCTTAGCACTAATGCGGCGTAGCCCTCACTGATTTCCGGAACCAAAATGCCGATGGTAAACGTCCGCTTCTTGCTCAAGTGGCGGGCATAGAAGTTAGGCCGGTAGTCAAACTTCTTCGCCGCCCGCAGCACCTTTTCTTGCGTTCTCTCCGGAATGGATTTCGCCGCAGGCGACTGGTTGATCACCAGCGAAATGGTTGCCGGAGAAAGGTGGAGATATTCGGCCAGGTATTTCAATGTGACTGCGGTGGGTTCGCGGGCTCCGGTGCGGGACTTCCGGGGCTTGGGGGCACGTGCCATTTGCATGGGGAGCATAACACCTTCCGTATTGCGGTAACTAGGTCCAGCAGCAGGAGTCACGTCGCCATGTGCGGCCCGTCACAGACGTCCCGTCCGTCGGCTGCTGCAATGGCTGAGTATGTAGTAAAGCGCTTTAGTCGCTGAAAATTTGCTTGACAATATTTCTCGATCAGTGATAGATGAACTTCGCGATTTAGTAAAGCGCTTTAGTAGGCCTTTGACAATAGTAGGGCGCGACAGCAGGTCCTCAGATCCCGATATGAAGATTCCTCGCAGTGCAGCGCTGCTCGTGTGTTTTTGCCTGGCGTCCCTGGCTTGTGGCGCTTCCTCGCCTCAACAACCTGCCCCCAAGGGCTGGGTGTTGACCTGGGCTGACGAGTTCAACGGCGCGAACGGTTCCGCGCTGGATGCCGCCAAGTGGGTGCTCGAAACCGGCGGCAATGGCTGGGGCAACAATGAGCTTGAGTACTACACCAACCGGCCTCAGAACTCCGCGCAAAAGGACGGAAATCTCGTCATCACCGTGCTGAAAGAGCACTTCACCGGTTCCGATGCGGTAAGCCGTGACTACACATCGGCTCGTCTTAAGACCGCCACCCGCTTCACTCAAGCCTATGGGCGGTTTGAGGCACGCCTCAAGGTTCCCAAGGGTCAAGGCATCTGGCCCGCGTTTTGGATGCTTGGAGACAACATCGACGTGGTCGGCTGGCCCACATGCGGCGAAATCGACATCATGGAAAACATCGGCTCCGAGCCGAGCAAAGTCCATGGCAGCATGCATGGTCCGGGATACTCAGGCAACACGCCGCTTACCGCCATCTACACCCTGCCGAACGGAGCCTTTGCCGATGACTTTCATGTCTTCGCGGCGGAGTGGGAGCCCACGGCGGTTCGTTTCTATGTCGACGGAAATCTCTACCTGACCGAGCAGCCAGCAAATCTTCCTGCGGGTACACGATGGGTATTCGACCATCCGTTCTTCATCTTGTTGAACGTCGCTGTGGGCGGCAACTTTCCCGGCAGTCCGGACGCCACCAGCACCTATCCGCAGACCATGCTGGTCGACTACGTACGGGTGTATGCGCGCAACTGAGCGGTTTCGGCTATACGCGTTTGGCAACAGGGCCTATGAGGAAAAGGACATCTGCTGATTCGTTTCAAATCCAAAAGCACGCGCTGTTCGGAGAAGACAGTACACGCCGAAGCTGATCGCCTGGCCGACGGCTTCTCCACCTGCATTTCAGCGAGCAAAGGAGCTTGTATGCATTCACGAGTGATTGCTATCGCTATGGCGTTGCTCCTGTTTACCGGAGTCGTCGTTGCCCAATCGGACCGCGCCTCCATCACGGGAACCGTCATAGACCCCAGCGGCGCCGTCGTTCCCGGCGTCGAGGTCACTGCGGTCAACGTCGGTACGAATCTTCGCACGACCGCGCTGAGCAACGACCTTGGCTTCTACACCATCACTAATCTCGCCATCGGACAGTACACCCTGACCTTCCGCCGCGAGGGATTCCGCCGGTTTGAGCAGAAGGGGATTGTCCTCAACGTTCGGCAAGTCGCCCAAATTGACGCGACCCTGCCCATCGGCACTACCGCCGAAACCGTGGAAGTAAATGCCAATGCCACGGTGCTGCAGACGCAAACCGCCACCGTCAGTACGAACCTGACGAACGATGTCGTCAGCACTCTGCCGCTCAACGTCTATGGCGGGCGATCGTTGTCGACATTCATGTTCAACTATGTGCCTGGCGTTGAAGGCGGCGACTATGACTCCCATATCGCGGGTAGCTTGAGTAAGACCAAGGAAGTCATGATCGACGGCACTTCCGCCGTCTCCCAGATCGGGGGCTACATCAGCGAATCCAGCCCGCCCTTTGAAGCGGTGGAAGAGTTCCAGGTCTCCACCACCAGCATCCGCAGCGACGAGGGGCACAGCGGCGGTGGTGTCTTCCGCTACAACCTGAAATCTGGAACTAATAACTGGCATGGCAGTGGATTTGCTTTCCTGCACAATGAAATCTTTGACGCCAACGGGTGGAAAAACAACTACCACAAGGTGGCGGACCCGGCTGATGCCCTCGCCAATGGCGATCCGACCCGAGCGGCTTTCCTCACTAAGCTATACAGCCGTCCGGATGATCGCCTCTACGATTGGGGCGGCAGCTTTGGCGGGCCCATCGTGAAGAACAAGCTGTTTTTCTACAGCTCGGCGGAGCGCTATACGTTCGAGAATTACAGCCTGGGATCAATGGGAAGGACCGTTCCAACCACGGCGTTCCTGAACGGTGATTTCAGCGCCTTGCTGAACACCAGCCAGCCCGCGCTCGGAACCGATGGCGCCGGCAATCCCATCTACAAGGGCGCCATCTTCGATCCGCAAAGCGGCAACGTCTTTGTCGGCAACATCATTCCCACGGACCGCTTCAGTACCGTCTCGCAGCAGCTCGTCGACATTTTCAAACAATCGTATGTGCCCTTGGCTCCTGGCCTGACCAACAACAACGCGGTCCCGGCCAACCAACCCGCCCCCCTTTATAAAATCACCAGTTTCAGCGTCAAACTCGACTACAACCTGTCCAACACGCATCGGATGAATGGGTCTTTTATCTGGTCGGCGATACCGAGAATCCTCGCGGACCAGGGCGACAGTATCTGGGCTCCCGGTTCCACCGATGGCGGGCCGCTTGCCAATGCCTACAATCACCGGACCACGGCGCCGTCGGTGCGGTTCAGCGAGTCGTGGACCATCTCTAACAACCTTCTGAACGTGTTCAACGTCACGTTCAACCGCTTCCGCAATCCGAGTTCGGCGGTTTCGCAGAAGGGCAACTGGTCCTCCGCGCTGGGACTCGGTGACTTTGGCGCTGGAAATTTCCCGATCGTCAACTTCAACGGCGTGAACAACGACCAGGGGCGTCCCGCTGCGGACGGCACCTGGGTGACCGAAAACCGGGTGGGCAGCCAGTTTAATGACTTCTACGCCGGCAACACCTTTATCTTCAGCGACAATTTTTCCTGGGTGAAGGGACGTCACAGCTGGAAGTTCGGAGCCGAAGTCCGCACCATGCAGTTCAACAGTCATGGCGACTACGGCGTGCCGACATTCAGTTTTGATCCCGCACAGACCAATGGCGGATACGGAGGAGACGCCGGGTTCGGTTTCGCTAGTTTCCTTCTGGGCGCGGTGAATCAAGCCTCCGTCAGCGAACCCAACAACACCTACGGCCGCCGCAAAACCTTGTCCCTCTATGCTCAGGACGATATCAAGGTTACCAGCAAGCTGACGGTAAACTTCGACCTGCGCTGGGACTTCAATGGCCGCTATCACGAGAAGTACGGCCGTTGGTCTAATTTCAGTACGACCTTGCTGAACCCAGTGACGGGTCAGCCCGGCGCTTTGGAATTTGCGAAGAACGGTGGCGACTCATTCGAGCGTGAGCAGAACTACCACAACTTTGCTCCCCATCTAGGAGCGGCCTACCAACTCACTCCGAAGACCGTGGCGCGCGGCTCCTACGGCATCCGCTACGTGCCTCTCAACCTCAACACCTGGGGCGGCATTCCCTACGGCTTCAACCCAGGATTTCCGCTGAACAATCAGGTCCTCACGCCCTTTAACTGGGACAGCGGCTATCCCGGGGCGGCGGTGGATATCGGCAAGGATCCGAACTTCACCCGTTGGGGCATGGTCAGCATCGACCCGCGCTCACTCGAATTGGGGAACGTTCAGGAATGGACCGTGGGAGTTCAGCGCGAACTGACCAAAAACTTCCTGCTCGATGTGAACGTCATTCAAAACCATGGATACCATCTACAGAGCGGGTACCTCGGCGGCAACCAGGCACGTCTCTCCGACTATACCGCGCTCGTGAATTCGGGCCAGCAGTGGGCCTGGATCACCAAACCCGGCTTCAACAACTGGTCCGGCTTCGGCTGGGCGGCGGTCCAGCCCTTCCCAACCGTGGCTGGAACCTGGGGTCCACTCTTTACTGTGGGCACCCCGCTGGGCAACTCCGATTATCAATCTTTGCAGATCGCCCTCACCAAACGCGCTGGCCACGGCTTGTCTTTCCAGGGAAGCTACAACCTGTCTTCGGCCCACGGAGACACCGACACCGCCTTCCAGGAACTGTGGTGGACCGGTCCGATTCAAGATCTCTACAATCTTGACACGGAGAGGCACACCATCGCATCGTTCGACCAGACCCATATAGTGAAGGGTTATATCGTCTATGAGTTGCCCTTCGGCAAGGGAAAGTCCCTGCTGTCCGAGGCCGGCGGGGCACTGAACGCATTGGTGGGCGGCTGGACAATCAACAGCGGTTTCCACTACAACAGCGGCCAACCGCTGCGCATCACTTCTACAAATTGGTATCCCGGCATGAACAACGTCTATCCGAACATCGCCGCAGGCTGCAATCTTCACAGTGGCAGCTTCAACGGGCAGATTGGCAGCTCGTACTTCAACCCCAACTGCTTCCAAAACCCGACTTACGGCGAGTTTGGCAACAGCCCGACTTACAACGCCAATCTGCGCGGCTTCGGCTTAGCCACAGAGGACATTGGTATCAACAAGTACATCAACTTTGGCGAAGGCCGGTACAAGCTGGACATTCGCTTCGACATGTTTAACGCGTTTAATCGCCACAGCTACGATGGCCCGCACACGGGCGTCGACTATAACCCCAGTACGGGAACCTACGCTACCCTGGGTAAGATCCTCGACGGCGGTGGTAATCCCGGTCCGCGGGTCGGCCAGATTGGAGCGCGGTTCACCTTCTAACGCTCGATAAGACGACAAGCGCATGCGTGCCGGGTGCAGTTCCTTTAGGGATTGCACCCGGCTCGTTTTCCAGGCTCAAACTTTCCTGATTTCTTGGATAGTCGCTGCGCAAAATTGTGATTCAATCAGCAGGCGAGGCTTCGATTGAAACACAATGCGATAGTGGGCTCGCTCCTGGTGATATTTCTTTCCAACGGAATCTGCTGGCAGCGGCCTGCGGAACCGTTGCGGCCCAAGTGGTGTGAAGGCATGCCGCGGCCCGAGTACAAAACACTGCAGCGCGTCGACGCTCACAGTGATTGGTTTGAGGTCTATGAGGTCCAGCCCGCGGTCTACGCAATTTACGAGCCGCACCAGTTCGAGGAAGTGATCTCGTATCTCATCGTAGGTACGCGCCGCGCCCTGCTATTCGATACTGGCCTGGGGGTTGCCAGCATCCGCGAAGTCGTCACCCGTCTGACCCGTCTCCCAATCACCGTTCTCAACTCCCACACGCACTTCGACCACACCAACGGCAACGTGGAATTTTCCGATGTATGGAACGAAGACACGCGATTTACCCGCGCCAACTCTCAGACTCATTCGAGCATTTACGGTCGTGACGCGCTTGCGCCCGAGCGGATTTGTGGAACGCTCCCGGCCGGGGTTCACGCAGCGGAATACGGCAGGCACCCCTGGAAAACCACGCACTGGGTTCACGATGGGGAGAAGATCGACCTCGGTAACAGGCGTCTCGAAATCCTCTTCACACCGGGGCACACGCCTGATTCCATCGTGCTCCTCGACCGCCAGCAGGGTCTGCTCTTCGTGGGCGACACTTACTATCCCGGTCCGATCTACCTGCTCACTCCCGAAACTGACCTTGCGGTCTACGCGCGTTCGGTGAGTCGATTGGTGGAACTCATGCCTCACGTGCATCTGCTCTTGCCATCTCACAACCTCCCGGTAGCAAGACCGGACATTCTCCTTCGTCTCCAAGCAGCGCTGAAAGAGATCCAATCTGGGAAAGTGACCTTTGTAGTAACCAGCGGCTATCACGAGTTCAAGTTCGAAGGCTTTTCTCTAATGCTTTCAGAGAAATAAACTGCTCGTCCGCGGTTCGTCGCTGACGATCAAGGGAATTACTTTCGTCAGACGGCAGCCGGTTACGCCACCACTTCGCGAATTACGAACGTGACATTTACACTCATCCGCTCTCAACGTACTATCCAGTCGTGGTTTGGCAGTTCTGGGGGAGGGCTGCCGAGGCGTCCTGGACACGGTTCAGGACGCTTTTTATTTGCAGTTCTTAAGCGCAGGCGAATGATGGAGAATCGGGCGTCCTCGCCCGACTGCCACGCCTGCATTGGGTTGCGAGCAAGCTCGCTGGCCCTCATTGACCAGCAGCAAGTGCCTTCTGCGAACTTGGAACTGAGGACTGCCGGCTCAGAACTGGGCCCTGAACCTTCTGTCACTGTCCCGCATCTATATGCAGTGTTAGAATCGACGCGCCCGTAAGGGCGGCACTCATTACCGGTGCCACGGCCGGCAAGTCAGAAACCGGGGCCGGAACGAGGTATCTGGGAGGAACAATGGCAAGCAACGCAATTGTCGAGGTTACCGATGCGAACTTCGACGCTGATGTATTGAAATCCGATAAGCCTGTGCTGATTGATTTCTGGGCAACCTGGTGCGGCCCGTGCCGCGCGATCGCGCCTATCGTCGACGAATTGGCGACCGAGTATCAGGGCAAGGTGAAAGTCGGCAAGATGGATGTCGACCGGAACTCTGCTACTCCGATGCGTTACGGCGTTCGTGGAATTCCCACGTTACTGGTCTTTAAAGACGGCCAGGTAAAGGAACAGATCGTGGGCTACGTTCCCAAGGAACAAATTCAAAAGGCACTCGACAAGCACGTCGGCTAATCGTTTTCGTGATGTGGTGAACGCCCGGCCCTCAGCCGGGCTTTTCTTTTGTGGTTCTAACTGCCGCGGCTAGGAAATTACTTCGCAACTGGTTTCCAGAAATTCGGATCGCCGCTGGCGAATTCATTGGGAACATGTGACATCTCCGGATGAATGACGTACAGATTGCTTTCGATGGACGCGTAAGCCTCCCGGGCAACTTGCTCGAGGCGGCTGCGCTCGGTCTCAGCTAGAGACTGCTGCAGCTTACGAACTGTGTCCAGTTCTTTGTCGGCGTCGGCCAGCGCTCGAAGAGCCTGGACAATCAGAAAAGCAGGTTGCGCGACGCCAGAGTTCACTTCATAAACGACCCATGCTCCCTCGGCCCGCTCGCGAGTCGACGCGAGATTGCGAAGGGCTTGCGCCTCGGCAAAATCTCGTTCGTGTCCAGGTCTCAAGCTTACAACGCTAATGCGCAGGTACCGTGCCTTGGACAGATCCATACGTTCGGCGCCATAGCTCATGTCGTCACGCCGAACCGCCACAACGGTTTTCGAACTCGCCAGCCGTTCTTCGATCTGTTGTTGTTGCTGCGCCAATTCCGGGTAAGTTGCGAATGTGCTTGCCAGCATCGCTCCGGCCCGGTCCAGTTCGGCGAAGGAATCAGCCGGATCAAAAAACAGGGCCTGCGGTGGCCCGGTTACGGCCTCGAGTTCGATCCATGTGATAAGGATGTTCAATTCGTCAAATCGGCTGGACGTTTGGACCTCGAGGCGCTGCCGCTCCGCCGCTTTTCCGGGGAGTACTTGCTGATGGACGAGCAGCAATAGCTTCGGAGGCGCGCCGGGACGAGTCTTGGGCCCTTGCGCCAAAACAGTACTGAGCAGGCTATAGAGCAAACAAGGCCACAGAAATCGCACGGCAACTCTTCGAAGAGTCATGCTGACCTCCACGCACAGGTTCAAATGATTAGTGATGAGAAAGGACGTGGGAATCGTACGAGAAGCAGGCCGGGAAAGTCTAACCGGAGCCAAGCACAAACGCGGCCCGAGCTATCCAACACGCCTGACGAGCGTGTCGGAGCGGATGTTTAGTATTTTCGCAACACGCCAATGACCTTGCCCTGCAGTTCTACCGCAGTCGCTGGCACGATGATCGGCTGCATGGTTGCATTCGAAGGCTGCAATCGAACGGTCTCGCCTTCACGATAAAGCCGCTTCAGCGTTGTTTCTTCTCCATTCACGAGCGCGACAACCAGTTCTCCGTTGCGCGCGACCTTTGTTTTCTCGACCAGAACGTAGTCGCCGTCCATGATGTGTTCGTCTTGCATTGACTCACCACGCACTTCAAGGACGAAAACTTCTTTCGAGCGCACGAAATCCGCCAGGGAGATCGTATTGCCATCGCGTTGTTCGACCGCCTCAATTGGGCGTCCTGCAGCGATGCGGCCAAGCACGGGCAACACCAGCCCGGTATTCACCGCCATCGACTGTTTCAGCTTGCCTTTCGGCGCGACGAGGTCGATCGAGCGGCTGCGGTTATAATCGCGTGTCAGCAATCCTTTTTTCTCGAGATTGGTGACGTGCTTGTGCACCGTTGCCAGTGAATTCAACCCAAGTCCTTCAGCAATTTCTTCGAAGGACGGCGAATATCCCTTTTCGGCCACGAACCGAGAAATGAAGTCGTACAGTTCTCTCTGTCGACGAGTAATTGCCATGGGCCCGATTGTGAGCGAATAAAAAGCGAATGTCAAGCTTTGCGCGAATTCTGTCCGTATTTCGCAAAGATTCACTCGCTGGACCAAACCTAAGCACCGCATCCCGCATCTGATCGAGGCCATGCAGCTGCGGGAATTGTCGAACGCCGATTTGACGTCGCTGTTACTCGTTCTGCTTGTTCTTGTCGGCGTCGCGCAAATTTTAGGTTATTTGTTCACGAAGCTGCGGCAGCCAAAAGTCGTCGGGGAGATTTTGGCCGGAATCGTTCTCGGACCTGCGCTGCTTGGACACGTGAGCTTTGGTTCGGTCAGCTTCATGGACATTGCGAGCCGTCACGCCCGCACTTTAAGTTTCATCTACTGGCTGGGGCTTCTGCTCTTGATGTTCTTGTCCGGCGCCGAGACCCGACAGTTGTTTACGCGCGAGGAACGAGGGCAGGTCGGCTGGCTGGCGATTGTGGGAACGGGTTTGCCGTTTGTGATCGGGCTTGCTCTGGGACCATGGCTCGCTCAGCCAGCGTTAGCAGGACCAAACGCCAGTCGAGTCTCGCTGGTTATCGTGCTTGCTGTCGGCGTCGCCGTGACCTCCGTTCCGGTAATTTCAAAAATCTTTGCCGATCTGAAGATTCTTAACACCCGCTTCGCCCGACTGGTACTAGGGGTCGCCGTCTTGGAAGACATCGTACTTTGGGCGGCCCTCGCTATCGCCACGGCACTTGCGGGAAGAATTGCGCTCCCTGCCCGGCAGATGGCCCTTCACATTTTGGCGACAGCAGCATTCTTCGTTCTCGGCCTCACCGTCCTGCCTCGCGCTGTCAAGCGTTTTAACAAGGCTCGCGCCAACGTGCTGGCCCAGCATGCCCCGGTGGCGTACGCGCTGGCAGTCTTGTTTGGTTATTGCATTCTGGCAGGAGCTTTCGGCGTCAGCATGGTATTTGCCGCGTTCCTGGCAGGTTTTGCGGTTGTCCATAAGAAGCGCCGGCTCTTCGCCGACGCACTCGATGCCATCTCGAAAGTGTCGTTTGGGTTCCTGGTTCCAATCTATTTTGCGATCGTAGGATTGAAGCTGGATCTCGTAAGAGGATTCTCCTGGAGGATGCTGGCCGCCTTCCTGATAGGAAGTTGCCTGGTCAAACTCCTGGCGGTGTCCTTTGGGGCACGAATGGCAGGCTTTCGCGGACTTGAGATCTTCAATCTCGCTATTACCACCAATGCGCGAGGGGGACCGGGAATTGTCCTCGCCAGCGTTGCCTTCGATGCAGGCATCATTAGCACAACCTTTTACACAACTCTGGTGCTGACGGCCGTTCTTACCTCGCAATTCGCAGGAGCATGGCTGGATTTCGTTGTACGCAAGGGCTGGCCTCTCTTGCTAAGCGACAAGGCGCACGCGCCGGAGCGCGTTGACGAAGACAAGTCTCTCGCAGCAGCCTGAGATGAGATGTCTCTCGCTTACTGCGACGTCACAGCTTTCAAGTACCGATAATAGAACTCAACCCCTTTGTAATATGACTCGGCTTCCATCCGCTCATCTTTGCCATGAGATCGGTGGTCACCACGTTCTTCCGATGTTCCGCCAATCCCGTACGTGGGGATTCCCGCCGCATTGGTGTAAATGCCATCCGACGCTCCGGTCGACATGGTCGGAATGACGGGCAGGCCGGGCCACATCTCCTTTACCACTTTTTCCAGAGGCTCAAAAACGTCGGGCCTCAACGGCGGGGGAGCATAGGACTGCCTCTCCGATCCGCGATCGGTCACTTCGCCGATGGCGCCCACATATCTGACGTTGATCTTCGGATCGGCCAATATTTCGCTTAATTTCTGCCGGATGTCTTCCGACGACTTGCCCGGCGCGATACGACAATTCACATTCGCCCGCGCCATCTGCGGCAACGCATTGTTGGCATGACCGGCTTCGAGCCTGGTTGCGACGCAGGTGGTCCTCATCTTCGAGTGATCCATGGGGTCCTGCGAGAGTCGCTCGACGGCCGTCGGATCGGGCGGGGTTTTCAGCAACGCTTTCATATCGGCAGAGCGTTGGCCTTTCTCGACCTCGGACATGCGCTCGTAATAAGCACGGGTGACATTGTTCAGTTCCACTGGGAATTCATAGTGCTCGAGCCGGACCAGTCCGTTGGCGAGATGGTAGATGGCATTGTCAGGCACCGGCAGCGAACTGTGGCCGCCAGGATTGGTCACGCTCAATTGGTAGTCAGCGTACAACTTCTCGGTTGCGTCGACGGCCATCAGCACTGGCTTGCCATGCTCGGTCAGGATGCCGCCGCCATCATGGTTGAGAACAAACTCCGCGTCGATGAGTTCGCGATGGTTCTTGATCAGCCAATCCACTCCATTTGATTTTCCTCCCTCTTCATCCGCAGTGAGCGCAAGGATGATGTCGCGATCGGGCACGTAGCCCTCTTTCTTCAAGCGGAGAAGGGTCGTGACCATGATCGCGTCGCCGCTCTTCATGTCTTGCGTGCCTCTACCGTAGAAGTAGCCGTCCTTTTCGACGAACTGGAATGGGTCCGTGGTCCAGTCCTCACGGCGCGCCTCAACGACATCAAGGTGGCCAATCAACAGCACCGGCTTATGCTTACCGGACCCGCGCAGGCGGACGACCATGTTCTTCTTTCGGTCGTTAGGCCCGAGGACTTGCAAGTCGCTTTCCGGAAATCCCGCGTCCCGAAAACGTTTCGCCATAGCTTCCGACGCTGCCGACACGCTCCCCACCGAGTCGGTGGTGTTGATCTCGATTAACTCCTTAAATATGTCGTGCGAAAGTTGGCGGTTGGTGTCATCGAGTTGGGCAGATGCTGTTAAACATGGCAGGAGCAGCAGGGTGGCGAGGCAGAGCACGGCCATCAGACGGTTCAATCCGGGATTCTCCTTGGGAAACAGATCTTTACGCGGTGTACAAGCTACCAAAAGCGAAGGCATCACGCAAAAAATGCTTCTGCACTCACGCTGAGCTGGAGCTGCTGGTCAGTGGAGCGAAGGGGGGCCGTTGCTGCAACCGTAGAGATGCGCCGACGAGCTCTGGTTACGCCAACTTCTTCAGACACAATGTCTTCTACAACAAGCCGACAAGAATTACGTGTCGCGACGAAATTCTTACAAATTTTCTAACTTTCCCTCTTGCGAAAATTTCAAAGTCATGTCATCTTCGAACATCTTCACAGAAAGGACGCCCATTGCTGCGAATCAAAATAAAAGTCGCATTCAGGCAATGCCGGCCGCTAGACGGCTTGGGTTGCATGTGGGCGTCGCTTAGTAACGTCAGTTACTAACTTCTCCTAACTGCAATCCAGGTAAGACTAAAACCGCTGGGTGGCGGAGGCCGCGGTTCCTTCGACTATGAATCGACCAAGACCGCTGCCGTTGATTCCCCCAGCCTAGCTTCACAGGGTCAGTGGTGAAGGCCACGGATACTTCGTTGGCAGAGGTGTCCCTCGGGTCACCTGGGGTTCGACTCCCCACGCCGTGTCCGCATGTTCCCTGACCAAGTTGTAAAGATGAAAGACACGTTTCGCCGGTGGTGAAAGAGAAGGGTTACTTCGCCTCCAACGACAAGCAGGGTGGCAACCCTGCCGAGGTGCAGTGTTCTCCGGGACGGGGGCGTAGCCCCGAGGAACCAGGTTCCGGAGAAGATCGGCCTCGAAACTCTTTTCGCCCGTTCCCCGGCGAGTGAGTGAAAGTTGCAGTCGACAAATCGGCCGGTGGTGAAGACAAGGGTTACTTCGCCTCGAACGCGGGTGGTCGCAGGTTCGAATCCTGCCACGGGAATTTATGCCCGTGTAGCTCAGTGCATAGAGCGCCTCATCTCCTTGGTCGCCTGTTCCCCGGCTGCTTTACCTCAAGCTGTCAGCCACGAGCTGTAACTCCGGTGATCAAGCCGGTTAGAAGATAGTGACGATGAAAGTTATCTTGGAATTCGTGCAGAGGCTGCTGGGTGGGCAAAACCAGTTCGCCTCGGGCGGGTTGCTGCTGATGATTGTAGGCGCCATCAGCGTATACGCTCGATCTCTACCCGGGCAGCTGTGGCACTGGCTGACCTATCAATGCACCATGATGTTGACCGTAAGCGACGACGACGACGGATTCGAATGGATCAAGGAATGGTTTCTGGAACAGAAATTCTTGGAACGAGTTCGATGGTTGGATCTGGATACGTCGCTGCGAGGAGAAGAGGTTTCTCTCATCCCGGCTCCGGGGCGTCATCGCTTTTGGCATAGCGGCCGTCCCTTTTGGGTGTGGTTCTCACGCAAGGAGGAGTCAATGGGATGGGCACCAAAACGTCTGGAGTCATTGACGTTCCGCACGGTTGGCAGAGATCCGAAGGTTCTGAGGCGATTTGTGAGCGAGGTCGTTGCTTGCCACAAAAAGAAAGTCCGCGGGGCATCGTATTTGTACCAGTACGACGAAAGATGGAGTTACGTGGCAGCATACGCACCGCGGCTTCTCGATTCAGTGATCCTGAACCCGAACGAAAAAGAAAGAATAGTTGAGGATATCCGTCGATTTCGAGCATCGAGAGCGCGATATCGTGAACTCGGAGTTCCCTACCATCGAGGTTATTTGCTGTACGGGCCGCCTGGAACGGGGAAAACAACATTAGCGTCGGCAGTCGCAGCAAAGTTTGAAATGTCGATTTACGCCGTAAACCTAACAGAATTGAATGACCAGAAGCTCAAGAGGGCAGTCAGCGCAGTGCCGGAAGATTCGGTCATCCTGTTTGAAGACATCGATTGCATGAAAGTGGGTGGCCGCAAACTGGAACCTGAGAATGAGAGCGAAAAAACGACACTCGCGCACTCCGACAGGAGCGATTCTACAGACCGGTTTGGCGTGACTCTCTCGGGATTGTTGAATGTACTCGACGGATTTTACGCCCCTGAGAGCGTGTTGTTTGTGATGACGACGAACCGGATTGAAACTCTGGATCCGGCGCTTTTGCGACCTGGACGCATCGATTACAAGCTCTTCATGGGAGAGGCGACGAAGGCTCAAAAAATGTTGCTCTACCGCAGGTTCTTTCCAGGAGCGTCCGAACTTGAGACCAGAGAATTTGTGGAAGCGCATTACGCAGCCACCATGGCCGAGTTCCAGGGTCTGTTGCAAGCGGTAGAACGGAGTGATGAGGGCTGGGAATTTGCGGTCGAAGTTTCAATTTGCAAGGAACTCGCGTAGATCATAGCTTGCGTGAACGACTTGGGTACGAAGAAAGGAGGTCGCGATGGCAGATCTGGTTTTCTATTTCTTTTGCGGGCTGATTGCGCAGTTTGTCAAGGCTGCGGTTCAGGCAATGCGTAAGAGCAAGCCGGGATCGATTTGTGCGCAGTGCGTGTTTGCCCACGTGCAGCACACGAGCAAGGGACGCCAGGCTATCTCCTGCACTTATGGCGGATCCGTTCGACCGATGACTCTCGATGTCTTGTATTGCACCGAATATCGCGACCGCAATTGCTTCGTGCCGATTCGACTTATTGGATTCGAAAGGGAGATTTCGGCACAAGAGCCTGAAATGGCGAAGACCGATGGGTAAGTCTATCGCCGGTGGTGGAGACTACGCTTCCTTCGTAATCGGAAGACACGGGTGCAACTCCCGTCATGGATGTCGCGTGCGCGAGAGCTGTCGAGGTCTCATCGCGTCGCTCAACAGAAGAGCATCCGAGCGTATACCGTTGTCGTTCAGTTCCCCGGCGATCGATTTGTGAAGATCCGAAGTGCACAAGTTTTCGGATCATAACCAACAAGCGAGCCGCCAGAAGCTGGCAGCAAGGAGCCAAACATGGCACGACTGAATCTTTTCGCTCGCGGTCCACGCACGCACGAGGGCGCGCCTGCACGCAATCTTTCGCCCGAGTTGCAGCTGCGTCGCTCGGTACTGGCCTGCCTGCTCTGGGAGACGCAGTTCTACGAGGACGGCGTCGAGATCGCCGGGCGCATCGCCGAGCTTGTGCCCAAGGTGGCCGCCGAGCGGGTGGCTGCTCTGGCGGTAGAAGCGCGCGAGAAGATGAAGCTGCGCCATGCTCCTCTGCTCCTGGTCCGCGAGATGGCGCGTCACAAGACGCATCGCGGCCTGGTTTCGGAGACGCTGGAGCGCGTCATCCAGCGCGCTGACGAACTTTGCGAGTTCATGGCCATTTACTGGAAGGATGGACGCGTGCCTCTCTCCGGACAGGTCAAGAAGGGTCTGGCCGCGGCCTTCCCGAAGTTCGATGAGTACCAGCTCGCGAAGTACGACCGCGGCGGGCCGATCAAGCTGCGCGACGTTCTGTTCCTGTCGCACGCCAAGCCGCGCGACGACAAACAGGCCGCCGTGTGGAAGAAGCTCATCTGGGGTCGTCTCGCTGTGCCCGATACCTGGGAGGTTGCACTGTCTTCGGCCGGTGCGACTGGCCAGGATAAGCGGGCTGCGTGGCAGCGTCTGCTCGCTGAGAACAAGTTGGGCGCGCTCGCACTGCTTCGTAACCTGCGCAACCTGCGTGAGGCCGGTGTGGACGAAAAGCTCGTGCTCACCGCTCTCGAAGGGATGAACACGCAGCGCGTGCTGCCGTTCCGCTTTCTGGCCGCGGCGCGTTATGCACCGAAGTGGGAGCCTGCGCTCGAGGAAGCCATGCTCAAGTGCGTTGCCGGGCAGGAGAAGCTTGCGGGTAAGACCGTATTGCTCGTTGACGTCTCCGGTTCGATGACTGCGCCGCTGTCGCGCCGTTCAGAAATGCAGCGCACGGATGCGGCTTACGGTCTCGCGGTGTTGCTGCGAGAGATCGGCGAGAAGGTGGCAGTGTTCTCGTTCTCGGACGATCTTGTCGAGGTGCCGCCGCGTCGTGGCTTTGCTCTGCGCGACGCAATTGACCGCTCGCAGTCGCACAACGCGACCTATCTCGGCAAGGCGGTCGAGAAGCTGAATGCACGGGAGCCCTACGATCGCTTGATCGTCATCACCGACGAGCAGGCGCACGACACCGTGCCTGGTCCACGTTCGTGGAGCGACGGGCAGCCTGCCCTGAGCTCGCCGAAGGGTC